>ERZ1027188.24-NODE-24-length-72008-cov-20.813976_pt1 | contig 72008 bp, 56 predicted proteins | sample MGYA00519273_ERZ1027188 | MGnify/ENA primary metagenome ERZ1027188 (study PRJEB26926, sample SAMN06164623) | human gut metagenome | biome: ENVO:00009003; feature: ENVO:2100002; material: ENVO:00002003 | host: Homo sapiens | place: USA | collected 2012 ... | reverse complement strand
TATTGGGATATGGTGTAATGGTAACACTACAGATTCTGGTCCTGTCATTCCTGGTTCGAGTCCGGGTATCCCAACTTCGCTTACTTAAGATAGTTTTAATAGAATTTATTGGGATATGGTGTAATGGTAACACTACAGATTCTGGTCCTGTCATTCCTGGTTCGAGTCCGGGTATCCCAACAGGTTAGCATCTTTCAGAAATGGAAGATGCTTTTTTGTTTATAATCCTTGCATGCGAAACTTGGATAAACAATAAAACCCAGGGCAAGCGCCCTGGGTTTTGTTGTTTTATTTGTTCTCGGCATCAATAGCCTTGATCTTCTGCTTGATAATCTCGAGGTCTGCCTTGAGTTTTTCTACCTTACGGTTCATTTCCTCTACGAGGCTGTTGCCCTTCTTGCTGGCTGCATTGAGGAAGCCGAGGTTATTCTCATAGGTAGTAATCTCGTTTCTCAGCTGGTCGTAGCGACGCAACAACTTGCCACGCTCGTTGTCCAAGGCATTAGTGCCCTGCTCTGCAACATTCTTCAGATTGTTCTTGAAGTTGTTGAGATGACGCTTGCCGTTACTGATGCGCAACTCCTTGTATACCTTGTTCAGTACGCTGTGGTATTCTTCGTACAGCTTGTCTTTCTCCTTGAAAGGAACATGACCAACGGCATTGTATTGTGCGGTCAACTCCTGAACTTTCTTCTGGAAGCCTTCGCCTGCATTTTCGATGAGTTCCTTGAGTTGCGCGATGATGGCACGCTTCTTCTCCAGGTTGGTATGTTCCTCGCTGCGTGTACCGGCATTCTGCTTGTTGCGGGCATCGAAGAACTTGTTGCAGGCAGTCAGGAACTCTTTCCACAGAACGTCGCCCTGCTTGCGAGGTACGACACCTGTTTTCTTCCATTCCTTTTGCAGTGAGATGAGTTTGTCGCCGGTCTTCTTCCACTCGGTGCTGTCGGCTAAAGCTTTAGCCTTTTCCACGAGCTCCTGCTTCTTGGCGATATTGCTGGCATATAGATCCTTCAGTCCCTTGAAGAATTCTGCCTTGTTGCTGAAGAAAGTATCGTTGGCGATACGGAAACGCTCAAAGATCTTCACGTTCATTTTCTGTGGAGCAAAACCGATCTTCTTCCATTCGTGCTGTAACTCAATCACTTCCTTTGTAGCATTCTCCCAGTCAGACGCCTGCTTGTATTCTGTCTGGTTGATGGCCTCAACCTTTTCGCAAAGTGCGGTCTTGTCAGCAAGGTTCTTTTCCTCCTTGGCTCTCAAGTCCTCGAAGTGCTGCTGATGCTTCTTGTTGATGATGGTGCTGGCTGCCTTGAAGCGAGCCCAGATTTCCTCTCTCAGTTCTTTTGCTACAGGACCGATTTCACGATACTGCTGATGGAGATCCTGCAACTGGTGGAAGGCTGAGATGACATCGGTGTCTTCTGCCAGTTTTTCTGCAGCTTCGCACAACTTAGTCTTGGCTTCAAGATTCTTCTTGAAGTCATATTCGCGTGCTTCATTGTTGAGCTTCAGAAGATCGTAGAACTGCTCCACGTAGAGTTGGTAGTTCTTCCATACTTCGTTAGCTTTGTCAGCAGGGATAGCCTTGATTTCCTTCCATTCCTGCTGCAGTGCCTTGAAGTCCTGGTATGATTTGTTAACCTCTTCAGGTGAAGTAGTCATTGCCTTAATCTTCTCGATAATCTCAAGTTTTTTAGCTAAGTTTTCTTGCTTTTCTTCTTCTTGAGCAAGGAAAATCTTAGCTCTTTTTTCCTTGATAATCTGCATTTCTGCCTTAAAGGCTTCTTCAGTATCATCTGGAAGAAGTACATATTTCTCCGGGTCGCCACCTTTTGCGAGATACTCTTTCATCTGAGCATCTCTTTCTGCAAGGTGCAACTTGTAGAAAACTGTCTTTAATAAATCAAGCTCTTCTTTCACAGGAGCTTCTGCACTACGTGCGATTTCTTTTACTCTTTCGAGTACTTCCTGCTTGGAAGAGTATATCTTCTTGGCAGGTTCTTCCATGGTGCCCTGCTGCAACAGAGCGTTTTCTAGAGAGTCCATCATTTCACTTTGTTTAGTTTATGATTCGAGTTTCTTTGCCGGTAGTCGTTTCCTAAAAAGCGATTCGGCCACACATTGTTATTATTAATAATTTGCAAACTTAAATAAAAAAATCGAATATCTTTGTAAGACATTCGATTTTTTATATTTTTATAACAGTCGCTTATATCTCAGGAAGCCCCAGGAGAGACCTGATACTACGAATGAGAGAACCAGGGCGAAGGCGAAGCCGTATGGGCTTTCTTCCATTCCGTTAATCAGGTTCATACCGAAGAGAGAGGAAATCAGAGTTGGCAACATCATGACGATACTGATACTGGTCAAGGTACGCATCGTGGTATTCATGTTGTTGTTGATAATGCTGGAGTAGGTGTCCATGGTTGATTCCAGAATGTCGGAATAGATGCTGGTCGTCTCTCTCGCCTGTGTCATCTCGATGTTGACATCTTCAATCAAATCGGCATCCAACTCGTCCACCTGCAACTTGAACTTCAGCTTTGAAAGAAGGTTTTCATTGCCGCGGATTGAAGTGTTGAAGTAGGTGAGAGAGTCTTGCAGGCGGCTGAGTCCTATCAAGCTCTCGTTGTTTACTCCGTGGTCCAGATTGCGCTTGGCTTTCTCGATGAGCGAGTTGATTTGTTTCAATCGTTTCAGATACCATACGGCAGAGGAGAGAAAGAGACGGAATATCATGTCTACATAATCGGTGAATCCCTCGTTGCGCTTCTGCTGATAGCTAACGAAGTCTATCATCATATTGGTCTCGTAATAGCACACGGTTATGGTCACATCGCGCTTGTGGATGATACCCAGAGGCACGGTGGTATACGGCGTACGGCTTCGGATTTCCTTCACGTAAGGGATACGCAGGATGATGAGCATCCAGCCGTCGTCATATTCGTAGCGGGCACGCTCGTCAGTATCGCTGATGTCCGATAGGAAATAATCAGGAATCTTGAATTCTTCTTCCAGCAGGCGCTGGTCTTCGTCGGTTGGACATGTTACTTGTATCCAGCAATTTGGCTGCCACTCGTTGAGCACAGTCAGTTTCTTGTCTATATTCCAAAAAGTCTTCATTGTTTGCTATTCTCCACAAAATAAAAGGTTTAGGTATGGAGATTAGCCTGAGGAATCGCCTTGGTGCGATCTTTATGGTTGCTGAATCTCCACGCCTTACTGATTATTGAAATTCTCCGCGTGATAATCGTCCATTTTTGTTAATAATTAATTGAAACTTGTGCAAGGTCGTTGTAACGTATATTACTACGGTATGACAAGCCTCGCGAAATCGCCTGCAAAGTTAATGATTTTAATTGAGAAAAGGGACAAAAAAGCCGAGAAATTTCTTTCCCGGCTTTCTTTTTTAATCTTTTTGTAATTTTCTGCTTGCTTATTTTGCTGGAATTTCAGCCAACAGCTGCTTCATCAGGTTCCAGAAAGGAGCCACGCAGCTAATCTGACAGCGCTCGTTTGCAGTATGAGGGCTGAGCAATGTAGGACCGAAGGAAACCACATCAAGGTGAGGATACTTGCCCAGGATGATAGAGCACTCCAAACCAGCGTGAACAGCCTGAACTACGCCGTCCTTGCCGTTCTGCTCCTTGTAAACCTTCAGTACGTGCTCCAGGATGTCACTCTTAGGGTTAGGGTTCCAGCCGCCGTATGCACCGCTGAATTCAACCTTCATGCCTGCCATGTTGAAGCAGCTCTCCATCATGGTTGCGAGATACATCTTGTAGTACTCGTGGCTGGAACGAGCCAGAATCTTGATGGCTGCCTTGCCTTCGCCAATCTCGATGATGGCGAGGTTTGAAGAGGTTTCTACGATGCCTGGCATAGATGGAGCCATACGCAGTACGCCGTCGTGACAAGCAAAGATGGCATCTACCAGGTTGTCCTGAATCTCCTGAGGAACCTCCTTGGCAGGAGTCTCTACGTTCTCTGTGAAGAACTCTATGTTCTCTGCTACCTCGATACCCTGGAACTCGTCGATGAGTTCATCCTTCCAGTCGGCTACCATGTCGTTCAAAGCCTCTATGTTCTCCTTCGGCAAGGTCAATACTACCTGTGCCTGGAATGGGATGGCATTGCGCATGTTGCCGCCCTGCCATGAAGCCAGACGTGCATCAAGCTCTGAGATAGCCTCACGTACGAAGCGAACCATGCACTTGTTGGCGTTGGCTCTGCCCTCGTTGATCTCGATGCCTGAGTGACCGCCCTTCAAGCCCTTCAGGGTAACCTTAACGGCTGCGTCGTCCTTGTCAGTCTCTACCTCCTGATAGTCGAGTGTTGCTGTGATGTCGATACCGCCAGCGCTGCCGATGACGAACTCGCCCCAAACCTCTGTGTCAAGGTTCAGGAGGATATCGCCGTTCAGCTCGCCCTCAGGAAGACCGTTGGCACCAAACATGCCTGTCTCTTCGTCAGCGGTGATAAGACCCTCTACCGGACCGTGCTGCAAATCCTTAGCTTCCATGACTGCCATGATGGTAGCCACGCCGAGACCGTCGTCGCTTCCGAGGGTAGTATGATTAGCACGAACCCAGTCGCCATCGATGATGGTTTCGATAGGGTCGTTTTCAAAGTCGTGATTGCTCTCAGGTGCTTTCTGAGGAACCATGTCCATGTGAGCCTGGAGGATAACGCCCTTGCGGTTCTCCATACCAGGAGTGGCAGGCTTGCGCATTACGATGTTGCCCGCAGCATCCTGGAATGCCTCTACACCTGCTTCCTTTGCCCAGTTGAGCAAATAAGCTTGAATTTTCCCCAAATGTCCTGATGGACGTGGAACTTGTGTTAACTTGTCGAAGTTGCGCCAGATTTCAACTGGACTCAGATTCTTAATGTCAGCCATAATATTTTTATTTTAATGTTAAATGTTTCATGTTTAATTGGACATACGCCCTAAAGCAAGAGAATTCTTTGCTCTTCACTCTTCGCTTTTAGCTTCTTCGTAAACGCCAGGGCAATCCAGGCATAGATACCCAGAAAGATGACGAGCAGTGTCTGCACCGAGTGGACGATGAGTACGAAGAAGAGGGCATCGTTCTGCTGGATGCCGTAGAGAATGAGCATAGTCTTCACGGCAAAGTGCCACGGACCTGCTCCGTTGGGAGTCGGTACGATGACTGCGATGCTGCCCACGATGAAGGTTACCAGTCCACACATCAGACTGAGATGCGATGTCGCCTCAAAGCACTGGAACGTGAGATAATAGTGGAAGAAGTAACTCAGCCAGATGCCCAGCGTGAGGGCTATATAGAGAGGTACGTTTTTCACGCCCTTCAATGAGATAATGCCCTGCCACAGTCCGCTCAGCGTAGCTTTTACCTTATTATATATAGCGAGTTTCTTCAGCAGGAAGTGCAGCAGGATGAGTACAGCGATGCCGCAGACTACCGTTACGAAATAGCCCGTGGCGGTGAATTTTCCCAGGATGCTGTCCATGCTGGTACCCGTCTTGTCAAAGAAGTTCAGGAATACTGGTATCTGCATCAGAAACACCATTCCGGTGATGAGAAGTATCAGCAGCGAGTCGATGGCTCGCTCCGTAACCACCGTTCCCAGAGCTTTAGGGAAGGATACGCCGTCATATCGTTTCAGCACGGCACATCGTGCAAATTCTCCCGATCTTGGGATGACGAGACTCAGTGCATATGATAGAAAGATGGAGTTCACGCTTACATGTGTGCGTGCTTTTTCGCCCAGTGGCTCCAATGACTGTTTCCATCTCCATCCCCTGAACAGCTGCGCTGTAATGCCAAAGGGGAACGACAGCAGCATCCAGGTCCAGCTCATCTTGTGGAGCACCACGTCCTCCACCTGCTTGAAGTTGAAACCCCGATACATCCAATAAAGGATGGCACCACCCAGTACGAGCGATAGCCCCACCTTCCAAATGTTGTTTGCTATCTTCTTTATATCCATAATTAGATGCAAAGTTAATACTTTTCTTGTCAATATCGCACGAAAGTGCATATTTTTAGCATAAATAAACGCTTGCCCCTCATTTCTTTCCCTCTTTTTTCTATAAAAGTTTAAAAAAAATGTATTCAATGGGCTATTTCTCGAAAAATAATCGTATTTTTGCAAAAAATATATTTGTAACGTATGAAAGCTGTAAAGCCAAAGAAAAATCTAGGTCAGCACTTCCTTACTGATCTCAACATAGCCAAGCGCATCGCTGATACGGTGGATGCCTGCCCTAATATACCTGTTCTGGAAATCGGACCGGGTATGGGCGTTCTTACCCAATATCTCGTAGAAAAGCCTCGCCCCGTAAAGGCAGTGGAAATCGACTCTGAGTCGGTGGCCTATTTACATGAGAATTTCCCGACGCTCAAGGATAACATCATCGGAGAGGACTTCCTGCGTATGGATCTCAACCAAATATTCGATGGAAAGCAGTTTGTGCTCACGGGCAATTATCCTTACGACATTTCCTCGCAGATCTTCTTCAAGATGCTCGACTACAAGGATCTCATTCCTTGCTGTACGGGCATGATACAGCGCGAGGTGGCACTCCGCATGGCTTCCGAGCCGGGCAACAAGGCATATGGCATCCTCAGCGTGCTCATTCAGGCATGGTATGATGTAGAGTATCTCTTCACTGTAGACGAGGGTGTGTTCAATCCGCCGCCAAAGGTGAAGAGTGCAGTAATCCGTATGACCCGCAACGAGGTGACCGATCTTGGTTGTGATGAGAAACTCTTCAAGCGATTGGTGAAGACCGTGTTCAACCAGCGCCGCAAGATGTTGCGTGTGAGTCTCAAGCAGATGTTCCCTGGTGTAACACCACGTGAGGATTTCTACACCACCGACATCATGACCAAGCGTCCGGAACAGCTCACTATCCAGCAGTTCGTAGAACTGACCAACTATGTGGGCGAAGAATTGAAAAGATTAGAATTAATAAAATAAAAACATATTATTATGATAGACGTAAAAGAAACTTTGAATTCTGCAGGTGAGCGTATGGAGATGGCAGCAATGTATCTCGCAGAAGAGCTCTCGCATATTCGTGCAGGTCGCGCTAACGTGGCTATCCTCGACGGCGTGCGTGTTAACAGCTATGGCAGTATGGTTCCTCTGAACCAGGTGGCTACCGTAACCACTCCTGATGCCCGTACCATCGCCATTCGCCCTTGGGACAAGAAGGCCATCAAGGACATCGAAAAGGCAATCATGGATAGTGGCGTAGGTATCACTCCTGAGAACAATGGTGAAATCGTACGCCTTGGTATCCCTCAGCCTACAGGTGAGCGCCGTAAGGAACTCGTTAAGCAGTGCAACAAGATTGCTGAGCGTGCCAAGATTGAGGTTCGCAATGTACGACAGGATATCAAGGAAAAACTGAAGAAGGCCATCAAGGACGGTCTTTCTGAGGACTTGGAGAAGGATGCTGAGAACGATTTGCAGAAGCTTCACGACAAGTACATCAAGCAGCTCGAAGGTTTGATGGACGAGAAGGAAAAGGAAATCATGACAGTCTAAAAAAATAGCTTTTTTAGGCTAACATTATTAATAAATGATAATGAGAGGACTCGTTATTAAGAATACAGGCAGCTGGTACACCGTCAAGACTGACGATGGCCAGCTGATTGAAAGTAAAATTAAAGGCAATTTCCGACTGAAGGGCATCCGCACTACCAATCCGGTGGCTGTGGGCGACTATGTGCAGCTCATCACCAACCAGGAAGGTACCGCCTTCATCTCTTCCATCGAAGACCGCCGAAACTATATCATCCGTAAATCGCCTAATCTCAGCAAGCAGAGTCATATCCTGGCTGCCAATGTAGACCAGGCACTGCTTGTGGTTACGGTGAATTACCCACAGACATCTACCACTTTCATCGACCGATTCCTGGCAGGTGCCGAGGCATATAGAGTGCCAGTCATCATCATCTTCAACAAGACCGATCTTCTTACCGAAGAAGAGCTCCACTATCAGAAGATGATGCGCACACTCTATGAAACCATCGGCTACCAGTGTATTGAACTTTCGGCAGCCACAGGTGAAGGTGTTGACGAATTACACTCTTTCATCAAGGAGAAGAAATCGCTGCTCAGCGGCAACAGTGGAGTAGGAAAGTCTACCCTCATCAACCAGCTGATTCCTGATGCCGAACAGCGTACAGCCGAAATCAGCGAGGCTCACAACAGCGGTATGCACACCACAACCTTCAGCGAAATGCTGGAGTTGCCGGAAGGTGGCTATCTCATAGATACTCCTGGTATCAAGGGTTTCGGAACCTTTGATATCGAGAAGGAAGAGTTGACCAGTTACTTTAAGGAGATATTCAAGTTCTCACAGGATTGCAAGTTCTCCGACTGCACCCATACCCACGAACCGGGTTGTGCGGTCATCAAGGCGGTAGAGGAGCATTATATCGCAGCCAGCCGCTATCAGAGCTATCTCTCTATGCTCGAGGATAAAGACGAGAATAAGTACAGGGAAGCTTTCTAGAAAGTGAAGAACGAAGAATGAAGAATTTAAAAACGTATTAATGAAGGAACAGAAGGACGTAAGGCAGCGCATCGAGGAAGGTGAGTTTGCTCAGAGTGCCGAGATCAGTGCTAGCTATCTCGACGAGGATATCTTGATTATCGACAATCTCAAGGTTTTGCAGAATCCCGACCCCGTGAGGTTGCAGATGAACATGATTGCATCCTGTCTCAGAGGCTCTTTGAAGGCTGATCTGAACGGACGGGAAGTAGTAGTAGAGAAGGGCGATATTTTTATCAGTCCACCTAATTCCATGCTCTATATCATAGAGGTGTCGTCTGACTTTTTGGGCACTGCAATGTGCGTCAGCAATCATGGCATGATGAACATCCTTCAGTCCAATATCTCGGTATGGAACCGTGCCGTATACATCAGCAAGCTGTCGGTATTGAAGATGAACGAGACCGACCAGGTATTCTATACCAAATTTACCGATCTGGTGCGTCTCTGTCTCGACCCTACTTTCAGCGACCGCAGTTCCTGGAAGCCATATCGTCGTGAAATCGTAGAGACGCTGCTCAAGAGTGCGCTTCTTGCCGTGAGCAATCTGCTTCTCGATGGCTTGCCTAAGGATGCTAGTGTCTCCAGCACGAGTGATCTTTTCGACAAGTTTCTGAAGATGTTGCAGCAGAGCGAAATCAAGCACCAGCCTGTAGAATATTTTGCCCAGCAGCTGTGCATTACGCCCAAGTATCTCTCCATTATCAGCAAGCGCCATTCGGGTAAGACGGCGATAGAATGGATTACGGAATATACCCTTGCTGACATCACCTATTATCTCCGTTCTACCACGAAGTCGATTAAGGAAATTTCGGGCATTCTGGGCTTCTCCAACACTTCTTTCTTCGGAAAGTATGTCCGGGAGCATCTCCACATGTCGCCGCTGAAATACCGTGAAAGTTTGAGAAAATAAGAATCCTCAATAGTATATATGCAGTTTGGATATTCAATGGCGCATATATGCAAAAAAAGAAGTCGCTGATTCTTCAGCGACTTCTTTTTGTTTCTAGGGTGGAGCTGGAGGGAATCGAACCCTCGTCCGCACAAGGAAACCATATGCTTTCTACATGCTTATTCCAGACTTCAATTTTCGAGGTATGGCAAGACCTGGACCACCAACCATACCCTTATCCTCTAAAATTTCATCCGGGCAACGAGGCGTACCCGAACTATTTCCGATTTGCCTGCACCGCTTGATCAACAAGATTCGGAACTACATCTGTTGAGCGATGTCCCGTTCCAGCACCTTGTGCCGGAATTAAGTTAACCTACTGTACTTCGATTAAGCAGCGAGAGCGTAGTTATTTTCGCCAATTAATTTTTTGTTCACTATGATTTAGGAGGTAGCCAACGAGCCTCCGCATGCTTACATACCATTTCATCTCGCCGTCAAATCCAGTCAACCCCGAGATTTCTTTGATACTAGGTTGCAAAGATAAAAGGAATATTTGATATCACCAAATATTTTTGCGTTTTTTTTCAGTTTTCTTCAAAAAAAATGTGAAATCCAAAATATCTGGTGATTTTGGTGGATTCTTACGTACAACATGTGCCTGATAGCTCCATTTTATTTTTTGAGCAATAAGTCCCCTTACCCTCAATCTGACAAGTCAAGGAGTCATTGAGGGGAAATGGGAACTTGAGATATTCAAAAGAATTACCAAAATCAATGTTCAGCAATGGGGTTTGCAATCGCTTCAGAAGCAAATGCTCCTTATCTTGTGAAAAATCGAGAATGGCAGTGGCAGTAAGTTCGCGGCTTTGTGCCCCCAAGGAGGCACAATTGCTAACCATGATGCTAATGTAAATGATTATCTTCTTCATTTTTTTTCTTTTGTTGTTTTAGATATTTCACAGCAATAATTATAGTAACTATTGTGGAAAATGCCAAATAATATATATCAAATAACACCTCATTATATAGGTTGTCTACAACTTCAAAACCATTAGGAACATCAACTAATTTTAAAAATATATAGTCAAAATCTCCATAATGATAGTCTAACATCCAATATATCCATCTCATAAAAATGAGGTAGATATGCAAAGCTACTAAAATTAAAACTAAAATTTTAAATGATTTTCTTTTCATATTCGTTATATGTATATTAAATCAATCTTATCACTTGTCTTTTAGTAACCTTCTTGTACAAAAGATAGATTTTTGGTACTTGCGATAATTTTTAGGAATATCAATATTTGATATTTTTTCTAATGTATCTATCCTACCGGTTTGCGAACTTAATATAATCATTTCTTTTGTATATTTTTTTACAATAAAAGTAATGCCCGTCATGTCAAGAATGCTGTCTTTTGTAATATTCCATGTCGGAATGTATTGGTAGTCGTATCCATTAAATTCGCTAAAATGCTTTTTGCGCCCATCAAATTGAACACAATTTTCAAACTTGTCAAAATACATATAAACAGATTCTTCTCTACAACAGCCATAATAATTCATGGTATCTGTTGTAGCTCTACCAGCTATATAATGCCAATAGCAATAACTGTCATCTGTAAGAACTTCTTTTACAGTTGCTTTTTTGCAAGATAAGACAGTAGAAAGTATCAGTACTATTGTTCCTAATACGTAATAAGTTCTTTTTTTAGTCGTATACATACTCAAAATGATTATTTCGACGAATAATTTTTCCTATATGCAAAGGTTTTATGGCATTGTTGTACCAAAGTTGCTGGTACTCGCAACTAGGAAGTCTCTTCCAAATGCACCTGCCACGTTCATTATAGCGGTACTCATAGGCAAACTTGCCATTCCCTCCAAGTTCATAGGATGCCGTTTCCACTGGATACCTCAGGCCATCGTCATATGTGACCGTTGTGATGGCTTGGTTGCCAGCGGCATCAAGCATCTGCTTCTCAAGAAGGTAATTCTTGGAAGAGGTCTGTGCTTGTACTGTTAGGTAACAATACAAGATTGGGAGGATAAAAAATTTTTTCTTTTTCATACGCTTGACTTATTATTTATAAACGAAGTTGCATCCTCGCTATTTGATGTGCACTTTCTCCGAAAAGGCTTTGTCATTCACATGGATGTAAAGTACATACTCTCCCAAAGGCAGCCCTGAGCAATCGAAATCTTGCCGATAATCGTTACCAGCCTGCCGTTGCAGGGAAGCAGACTTAAATACCATGCCGGAAGTATTGCAGATGAGAAATCTGAGCTGAGCATCTGAGACTAGGGAGTATGACAAACATACCTTCTTGCCATTGACTGATACTTTATAGGAAATGTCACCTTGCTTGGTATCTGATTCCAAACTTATGCCTCGCATTTTATCCTTCAGTTCCTTGTTTTGTTCATCTTCTAGATGGCTCATTCCTTCAACATTGGCAGCATAGGCAAAGGATTGCTCCAAGACTTTGCGTTCTCCCTTTTTGATGGAAGCCTCGATGACTTTCAATATGGGATAACGGTATCCCATGGCGTACCACTCGAAGATTGCAGCTTTGAATTTCATTGGTTCGTCTTGTCTCACAGACATGAGACTGTCCTTTGAAACATCAATGTTGGCAACGATGTTCCTTTGTATTAATAACGTATTGTTGAGAGAATCATTGTATGGCATGATTAATTTTCCCTTTGCCATGGCTTTGGTGCAGCAAGTACCTGATAACACAAGTTTGTTCTTTGAGCAATAAGTCCCCTTGCCCTCAATCTGACAGACCAAGGAATCATTGAGGGGAAATGGAAACTTGAGATATTCAAAAGAATTACCAAAATCAATGTTCAGTAATGGGGTTTGCAAATGCTTCAAAAGCAAATGCTCCTTATCTTGTGAAAAATCGAGAATGGCATCCTTGTCTATCATCTTGATGCGGTTGCTATCGTTTCCAACAAAGAACACCTCTTTCTCTTGTCCAAGATATCTGGAATTGGAGAAATCCCATAGTTGTTCCGAAAAACTAGAACTTTGCGGAACTGTCGCAGTTATAAAGTCATAGTGTATGCTGTCGCCGCCTCTTAGACAACAGTTATTTTCTACCATTTTAAAGTCTAGCGCAATTAGTAATATGCTATTGACTGTCAGTAGAAAAAAACATATAATGATACGTTTCATAAGCAATAATTTTAACATTAGACATAGAGCATTGCCTCTCAGAAATAGATCATTCCAGACAAAGGGTGTCTTTTTTGCAAATAGGCAAAACAAGAGTATCCGGCTGATTTGTAAATGAGCTTAATTTTTTTGATGAGATAAACTTGTCGTTTGGTGATAGAAGTAATCCTTTGTAAAAAGGACCAACCCAATATCCTTTTGCTTTTTCTTTGAACGATGGAATATCTGTTGATTTCAATATTAGAAAAGAATTATTCCCAGCGCAGTCTTCTGCAATTTTATTGCAGATATAGTTAATTTCATCTATATCACTATTGGTTTTAGTGCAACCTGTGGCAAGTATAGATATAAATACAATAATAAATGTTCTCATATTAATTGTGGTTAAGAGTAACTCTTATTATTTTTGGTAAAACTAATGTGTCTGGCTGATTATTTATGAAGATACAATTTCTTTTTATTTGAAAAAGTTTTGTACGTTTAACATAGTTCACGAAAGCATCTGTTGTTACAAACATCGTGTCAATGCCATTCATTATATATGTAGAGTCAGGATCACAAAAAATGATTTTACTTTGAACAGTATCTTTCTTTATCGTTTTTTTATATATGTATATATTTTTTTCGTTAGAAAGACTTTGAATATGATTTTTAGGTATCATAATCGTCGAGTACTCTGTTGTCATTTTTCTATATAATGGTCCTACCCAAAAGCCTTTTTTTACCCTATGGGAAAAAAAAAGGAAAATCTATAGATTTTATGATTAAATATGACTTGTAGCTTAACGAGTCATCTTTGATGCTATTAACAATAAATGAAAGTATTGCGTCATCATTTTTTGTCTTGAAACCATTGTTAAAAGTGATGCAGCTTGGATTATCCAGCTGTAAGCTGTCTGGCTTACTCTGAGAATATGCACTTGGCACCACCATAAGCAAAAATGCCAATAAAGAAATACTAAAATACTTACTCATAGGCGAACGGACGATAAAAGGTGATTAATGTCTATTAACTTGTGGCAAAGTTAAGGAAAAATACGCAATGTTGTTTTTCGCACAGATGTAAATTATAAAAAATTAACTGTCACCTTAAGGCTTTAACTACCAGTCATTTTGGATATAGGAATACATGACTTCAAGAGGATGGTGTGTCATGGCTACTTTGGGCAGGATGCAGCCCACTGGCGAAGAAGAGTTTTGGACCTAAAAATAATAGTTCTTTGCAAGGTTTGCAGCAAACGTTGCAAACTTTGCAGAAACTAAGACTTGGTACGGAGAGGGTACGGAGCAGGTACGGAGCAGGTCCTGCTTTAAGCAGAAAAAGAGAAGCTTTTTCAAAGCTGTTTTTCTATCCAAGCCATCAGTACCGTTACCGCATATTGCTGCTCTTCTTCTGTCAGCTGTCTTCCGGCAGGTATATGATGCCATTTGAAGAAGCATCCACGACAGCAGCAGCCTGTAGCATGCTGGGCTATAAATACAGGATGACCTCTCATCGGCGTCTGCTTGCCGTCATTGGGAATCACGGCAGGAGCAAGGCGTTTGGCTACGAAATCCTCCGCATGTTTACGGATCGTAGCCAAGCCCTTTTCTGCAATATAATCCTTATCCCTCTTCGATAGATGGAATCGACTGCGGAAAGTTGATTTGGAAAGTCTTGCAAACAGCTCTGTCAAGTCGTACTCTTTGTCGGGAGAAGTATGGTTTACCTTGCTTTCTGAAGAGATAGAGTCTTTCTGATGATTCTCTTCCTCTGCAGAAAACAAATCCAGTTCAATATATTTTGGTTGGCTTACTGCTGAATCTTTTCTCATAATTATTCTCTTTTTTCATCCGTTTTTTCAACGCTTCTCTTCTGCGTATTCGGCAAGAAGCCTGCTATGATGCCGAGCAATGGCAGGAAGGCACTCACCTGGAAGATGAATTCAATGCTTGTCTTGTCGGCCAGCCAGCCGAAGAAAGCGGAGCCCAAACCTCCCAAACCGAACATCAGTCCGAAGAAGATGCCAGCTATCAATCCCACTTTATCGGGCATCAGGTCGGTGGCATATACCACGATGGAAGAGAATGCCGAAGCGATAATCAGTCCTGACAGGAATGTACAGATAATGGCCCACGTGAAGTTGACGAAAGGCATGGCGATGGCGAAAGGTGCAGCACCCAGAATGGAGAACCAGATGACATACTTTCTGCCAAATTTATCGCCCAGCATGCCACCTGCCACTGTTCCTATGGCAAAGGCGGCAAGGAATACGAAGAGGCACAACTGTGAAGTCTGTACAGATACACCGAACTTATCTATCAGGAAGAAGGTGAAGTAGCTTGTGATGCAAGCTGTATAGAAATACTTGGAGAACACGAGCATGATGAGGATGAACAGTACCCAATATTTCACCCTTTTAGAAATATGGGTATTGAGAAGCGGTTGTTTCTGCGGATGGTTCACTACGTAAGCTAGTCGTGCCTTGTACCAGACTCCCAATCTTACCATGATGATGGCGGCGAGCAGGGCAGCAAGGGCAAACCAGGAGATGGCATGCTGTCCGAAAGGCAGGATGATGATGGCGGCAAGCAGCGGTCCTACAGCAGAACCGCCATTGCCACCCACCTGGAAGATGGATTGAGCCAGACTCTTCTTGCCTCCCGATGCCATCTGTGCCACTCTCGAAGCTGTGGGATGAAACACGGACGAACCCAGACCTACGACGCTTACCGCCAGGAGAATCAGAAAATAATTCTCGGCGAAGGCCAGCAGGAGCAGGCCCACCAATGTGAAGCACATGCCGATGGAGAGCGCATAGGGACGGGGATGCTTGTCGGCATACAGTCCTGTGAAAGGTTGCAGGATGGAAGATGTCATCTGGAAGAACAGCGTGATGATACCTATCTGTGCAAACGAGAAGTCGAACTTATCCTTCATAATCGGATAGATGGAAGGGATAATCGACTGAATCATATCATTCAGAAAATGGGAAATGCTGCAGATGATGAGCATGGAATATACTGTGCCCTCTATCATCCTGGGATTACCCTTGATTTTGTTACCTATTGACTTAATATTCATCTCTTTTGTTGTTTGTTTTTCTTACTAATCTTATTTGAAAATCAACATTTTATGTTGTTTTTGTTCTGCTTCAAGCTCCAATAAAAATCTCTTTGTGGCCAATCCTCCGGCAAAGCCCGTCAGGGAATGGTTGCTGCCGATAACCCGGTGGCAGGGTATGAGAATGCTGATGCCATTGGATCCGATTGCTCCTGCCACGGCTCTTGTGCTATTGGGGGTACCCATACTTATGGCTATTTCCTTATAGCTTCTGGTTTCACCGTATGGTATATCGAGCAATGCGTTCCATACTTTTTTCTGAAAATCAGTTCCTACAGGATGCAACGGAATATCGAATGTCTTGCGATTGCCGGTAAAATATTCATCCAGTTGCTTTTTGGTCTGTTCCAGGATATAAGATGTTTCTGTCTTGAACTCAGCCTTTATATACCTCAAAAGTCGAAGTTTATTGCGCTCAGCACATGGCATTTCATTCCAATCACATAGGCACAATTCATCACCCACCGATGCCAAGATGATTTCTCCACAAGGCGAATTGTAATATTGAATGTTTACTTGCTGCATTGTATTAAAACTATTTCATTACTTCTTGAATTTTCATACTTTCGACTGAGTCATATTGTACTTTGCTGCAAAAGTAACAAAAAATATTGGATTTGGCAAAAAAGTAGGATGGAATATTCTTTTTAACTCAACAGTTTGAAAACTCTAAGGGACATTATATAAATTAAAGCTGTCATAGGCATGTATCAAAAAAGAAAAAGGCAATTGTTAGCATTCTAGAAGATGCTTACAACTGCCTTTCCTTTTTATAATATATGGAAACTACTGTTTAAATTCTCTCAAATGAGAAGAAACATCGCTTTTAAGCGAAGTCCTTCATGTTTGTTCTTGCACCATACTCAGCGCAAGCTGCAACTACCATTGCAAATACAATTCCTAATACTATCATAATTTTTCCCTTTCTCTCAAAAAACTGTTAACCAAATTTTTACCTTTTAGCTGAAGCTTTATTGAAAGCATCCTGAGATGCTTCTCAAAGCCAGCTTACTTACCGAGGCTAATCTTCTTGTTGACATTTACAACCTCAGCAAAAAGGGCAGCTACAACTGCCAATGTCATTCCTAATACCATCATCATAATTGTTATCCTTTCTTTACTTTATTATTCTTTATTTTATCTTTTCGAGTGCAAAGGTAATGCCTTTTTGTGTACGCACACAATGTTTTTGGAAGAAATCGCAAAAAAGGCTTCATTTCTTGATTTCTGTCAATTCTTGTCATAGAAAAAATGGCAAAATGGCATGCTTTCAGGCTATATGACATGATAAAGTCTCATCCCGGCAGGCAGTAGGTATTGCCACAGCCAAACAAACTTATTATCAGTCTATAAAAAAAAGTTTGAGGCACAGTTCTTGTGCGTCAAACTTTTGGGATATCCCGATTCTGATGCCTTTACTTCTCTGGGAAGATTTCTGCCAGCTTCTTTGCCATGCGCTCAGCGAGTACGGTGGTATAAACAACCTTGCCCTCCGGGTTGATGAGGTACATGGTAGGAAGCCAGGAAATCTTGTAATCCTTGGAAATCTGGGTTTCCTTCCACTTCTTGAACTCGCTGTACTGCTCCCATTCCACACCGTTTGCCTGAGTGTAGTTGTCGAGTTTCTGCTTGTCGGTATCCATGGATACGCCGATGAACTTGGCACGGGTGCCGTACTTCTGGAACATCTCCTTGACGGTAGGAATCTCTCTGCGGCAATCAGGGCACCAGGTAGCCCAGAAATCCAATACTGTCCATGTTCCCTTCTTGAGAGCAGGGAAGGCTGGGGCCTCTGTTCCTACAGTCAGGAGATTCTTGGCATAGAGTACGTCCACATCCTGTGGGTTCTGGGCTGTTGTTGCGCTGCCCTGAGCGTTGGCTCCGATGACAGATGCTGCCATGAGGAGCAAAGAGAATATTGCTTTTTTCATTTTTCTTTGTATTTTAAAAACTGCTGCAAAGATACGGATATTTTTTTGAAATCGCTATCGGATGAAAGAAAAAATGCCGGGCGCATCTTCAAAAAGATGGCCCGGCATGTTTTTGGGGGAGCAGGCTTGCTGGCGTAGGCAACTTTCTAGGCAGTCCTCGTTTTTTTATCTTTGCACCCATCCAAAAGCAGTTTGGCATGAAGCCTGGTGAATTTTTGGAGCAAGGATAATGGGAGGGTAACTGAGATATAGAAGGTAAAACAGAAAAAGTCCATGACGGGGGTAAAACCTGTTATGGACTTTTCTGTTTAGCTGGTGTAAACTACATGAATTTATTATTGGTCTTAATCATATTTATTCATGGGTAGCAAAGCGCTGCTCAGCCAGCTTTTCATATTTGGTTCCCGGCTTGCCGTAGTTGGCGTATGGCCAGATGCTGATGCCGCCGCGTGGGGTAAAGATACCGGTTACTTCGATATACTTAGGATCCATCAGCTTAATGAGGTCCTTCATGATGATGTTCACGCAGTCTTCGTGGAAATCGCCATGATTGCGGAAGCTGAAGAGATAAAGTTTCAAACTCTTGCTCTCTACCATCTTTACATCAGGAATATAGCTGATGCGAATCTCTGCAAAGTCAGGCTGACCTGTGATAGGGCAGAGGGAAGTGAACTCAGGGCAGTTGAAACGTACCCAGTAATCGTTGCCAGGGTGCTTGTTGACAAAGGTCTCCAATACCTCAGGCGCATAATCCATTCTGTATTCGGTCTTGGCTCCGAGAGCCTGCAAACCATCTTCTTTTCTGTCTGTCATATTGTTTTCTGTTAAATGCTTCTATGTTCTATTCTACTTAAAAAATGAAAGTGCTTAGCCGAGGCTAAACACTTTGAATACGTTGTAGGAGATGTTTTCGTCGTAGACGTCTTCTCCCTCATGCTTTTTGATGGCTTTTACTACACGGATGGTGATAGGCAATACCACAATCTCGTAAGCCGTCTTCAGGATGACCTGCCAGAGCATCAGCCAAGGCAACTCCGATGTAGGAACCACACCTCCCAAAGCCAATGGGAAGAAGATGAGGCTGTCGCAGCTTTCACCGGCAATGGTACTCAGAATGGCACGTGCCGAGAAATGCTTGCCACCATCGCGAATCTTCATCACACTCATGACGTATGCATTGGCAAACGAACCGATGATGAAGGCAACGAATGATGCTGCTGCAATGCGGGGAGCCAAACCGAAAATGGCATGGAAGCCGGCATCGTTGGTCCAGTAAGGTGCGGCAGGGATGACATCGCAGATGGCTCCGAGTGCTACGAAGAAGAAGTTCATGGCGAAGCCTGTCCATATCAGCAGACGTGCCTTTTGATAACCCCATACTTCGCATACCACATCATTGATGATGTAGCTCACTGGGAATACGATGAGACCACCGGTTAGGGAAACTGGCCCGAAGGCGATTTGCTTTGTTTCGAGTACGTTTGCTGCAATGAGACAAACGCAGAAGAGAATGCTGAAAAGCATAAACAGCACACTCACTTGAGTTTTTTTCTTGTTCATTTTCTTGTTTTTTACGAGGTTTACCAAGCACTCGAGTTAATAATTGCACGTATGGGAACTACCCATTGGTGCGAAAACGGCTGCAAAATTACAACTTTTCTTCCTATCTGCCAAATATTTATGAAAATATCTTCAATAAATGATGATAATATCTGCAAAAAAATCCCAAGTACTATCACTAGCACTTGGGACGAAATTTATTGTTAAACCAAAATTTATCAACCTAAAAACCTAATCTAACAATCTTTTTATCAACTAACAACCTATTTTATCTGAACAAACTAACTATCTGTTTTGTCTTAACTAACTAACAACTTATATAAACTTAATCTAAACCTAAAACAAACTAATGGAGTTTGGCTTAGATGGAAATCTAAGCCTAAACTGAAACCTAGCTGAGAGTGTTAGCCCACAGTAATCTGTCGAGCTACCTTCTGCTCTTCCTTCTGCATCTTAGGCAACTGGATGGTGAGCACACCGTCAGCTACGCTGGCAGAAATCTTCTCCTTGTTGACATCGTCTGGGAGAATCAGGGTCTGCTCAAACTTAGCGTAAGAGAACTCGCGACGCAAATATACGTGCTCCTCCTGCTCTGGCTGGCGCTTGTTCTCCATCTTGATATGGAGATCACCGTTCTCATTGAGATTTACCTCAAAGTCGTCCTTGCGCATTCCTGGGGCTGCAAGTTCTACTGTATATTTTGTCAAAGACTCCTTTACGTTGATGGCTGGGGCTGTAGTATTAGCCTTCTGCATATTACCCTCGTTGAAGAGTCCGTTAAATACCTCTGGTATCCAAGAATTTCTGTACATCATAATCTTAACCTCCGATTATATTTTAATTATTATTATTCGTTATTATTTAATGTTGTGTAGCGAATTATTTATCCGCTTACATTCTCTCTTTTTGCAATCCTTATACCAAAGTGGAAATTTCTGTCATTTCGGCAGAAAAGCTGAAGAAAAGCAAATAAAAACCCTCCAAACAAAATAAAAAGCCCGACATTCTGTCACGAATGCCGGGCTTCTAATTTTTAACAAGAGAGCCGCCGTTCTTCTCGGTTTCACCGAGAGTCCCCTCGGTTCTTTATTACTCCATGAACTTCTTGGCAGCTCTGAGCTGGTGTCTCATCACGCTCAAGAATTCCTGGCTCTCCTGCAGTACATTCAGGTAGACCAGTGAAATCTGCATCAGAGAATTATCTGAAAGATGCTGGATGCGGTCAATATGCTTCTTGCGAAGTACGCTGAGCTCATCCTTGCAGGCATCTGCTTCGGCGAGAATCTCGCGGTAGTTCTCGTAGCGGTTGGTTTCAATCTGTTCGCAGCTCATACGCATCAGGTCGTTGATCTTCTGGCGTACAGGAGCAAACTCCTTGGTGTATTCTGCTGGGAGTGGATTGAAGTTGTTGTCCACGTGCTCCTTGATTGGGTCGAGCATACGGCGCAGAGAGTAGATGAACTGCTGGTTGCTGTTGGCTCCCAGATGGAACCAGGTGTTGCGCTCGATGGCAATCTCCATTGGCGATTTCTTCAAACCGAGCATCTCCTGGCGACGGAACTTCTTCAGCATATCCTGCTCCTTCTTCAAGTCCTTGTTGGCATGACGGAGATACTTAGGATTCTCGTTGGCAAGACCATCCATAATCTGGTTGAACTCGTTGAGTGCAAAGTGGCAGACGAAGCTCTGGGTGCGGGATACCTGGCGACGAAGCAGATCCCATACTATTTCTGGATCGTGTGAGCGCATCATCAACTGGAAGGTACTGCCCTTGCTCTCTTCCTTAGCCTTCTTGTTATACTGGATATTGCTGCGGATGAGCAGGAAGATAACCAATGCCATGAAGCAGCTCTGGATACCTACACCTCCGAAGTGCATGATGAGGCAGATAATGGCACAGGCTGCGAAAGCTACACCGGCAGTGATAAACCAACCACCAATTACACTCAATACACCGGTTACACGGAACACGGCACTCTCACGGCTCCAAGCTCTATCTGCCAGTGAAGAACCCATAGCCACCATAAAGGTTACGTATGTAGTAGAGAGTGGCAACTTCAGGTTGGTACCGATGGTGATGAGCATACTTGCCAATACCAGGTTTACGGCTGCACGAACCACGTCGAAGGCTGCGCTCTCTTCCAGCTCTACATCTTTCTTGTCGAAACGGCTGTTGATCCAGTTCATCAGAGCCTTTGGCATAAACTGCTTCAACCATGAATCTGTAGCCTGGCAGTTGCGGACGATGACACGGGCTGCAGAAGAGCTGCCGAACATCTCGTCACCCTCGTCCTGACGGCTCAAATCCACAGAAGTCTTGATTACGTTCTGAGCCTTTTTGGAAGTTGCCATGGCGATGATCATCACGGCACCGGCTGCAAGAAGATATACTGGAGTGGTCTTGGCGCTGTCTATCAGAGAAGTCATCATAAACTGGTCTGGAGCAGCACCATTTCCATTCGCCATATAGTCCTGATAAGAAGAAAGACCAGCGAGAGGCACACCGATGAAGTTCACCAGGTCGTTACCGGCGAAAGCCATCGCCAGGGCGAAAGTACCCATCAGCACAGTAAACTTGAAGATGTTGATGCGGCAGAGATGCAGGAACTCCATCACGATGGCAGAACTCACGAAGGTGATGAAGAGCAGCAAGCCAAGGTTCTGGTCGATATAATCGCACCATTCTGCTGGCAGGTAAGGACTCTTGCCCAATCCCTTCATGAAGATGAAGTAAGAGAGGGCCGTGAAGGCGATACCACCGAAGATGGCGATGCTGTAGCGTGAATGCTTGCGATAGTTGAAGGTGAAGACGATACGTGAAAGCCACATTACAAAGGCACCGAATACGAAGGCGATGATGACAGATGAGAAGATACCCATGATTACCTCCAATGCCTTGTTACTGTTCAGCAAGACACCGTAGTTGAGGCTGTCGTCACCATACATCTTCAGAGTTGCGAGGATGAAGGCACCTCCCAGGAGCTCGAACACCAACGAAACGGTGGTTGAAGTAGGCATTCCCAGCGTGTTGAACACATCCAGGATGATGATATCCGTCACCATGACGGCTAGGAAGAGCGTCATCACTTCCTCGAAGGTGAAGTGGTCTGGACTCATGATGCCGTGTCGGGCAATGTCCATCATTCCCGATGACATGATGGCTCCTAGTACAACACCGCAGGATGCGATGATGAGCACCGTGCGAAACTTAGCCACCTTAGCTCCGATGGCAGATTGCAGGAAGTTGACAGCATCGTTGCTGACTCCCACGAAGAGATCAAACACTGCCAGACAGAGCAGGAAGATCACAATACAAAGATAAATCGTACTCATATATTTTATTAATGTTTATATACCTTAATTATATAGGGGCTTGTCTCAACATAGCTAGATACATTTCTCCCCTTGCTTTTCCGGGTGCAAAGGTACGAGTACGATGTTACAGGTGATTTAAACAGGTGTTACAATATTGTTAAGATGTTGTGCTGGCGATTGAATAAGAAAGTTGCCACCGAAAACAAAGAACAGTGCGAAAATGTTTGGAAGTTACAGAAATATTTTATATTTTTGCTGTCGGATAGGGTGTATTCCCTTTCCACTGATTTTTGAGATTTAAGAAGCGTTATGCTTATCGAAGTACTGGAAACCTAGGAAATTTCCCGACATACTCTAAGATAGCATAGTGGTTCTCACGCATAGCGTGGGCTGCTATTGTTGCATCTATGAGTATGGGCTATCCTAGGGCCTCCGGTATAGAGATGTGGGCATTGCAGTTCACGCTTCTCTGTTTAATAGAAAGACCTAATAGGACTGAAAAGGCCAAGAAAGGAATCATAGGAATTACGGCTTGTATTTTCTTTTCATCCATACATCAAAAAATGACTATGGATCTTGACAGAACCAATCGTCTTTTCTATAAAAATGTCATCATTAACGAAAAGAGAAAGAAGGACTATCAAGAGCTAGATTCGCTCATCTATTCAAATTCATTCTTCAAGACCTATTGGACTTTGGAGCATTAAAGCCTTACAAAATAACAAGACGATAGGGTTATCCAAAACGGACGAACCTATCGCCTTGTTCATGAAGACTTATATAACCCTTATAGGTCAGCCTTCGCCAATTCGCATTTTACGACTTCAATAGCATAAAGCTGTAGTTCATTTTCGCCCTCGATTGCATCCAAGATTCTATCTGCCAACCACAAGGTGAGCAGTTCTTTCTCTTCAAGATGAAAATATTCTGCCAACTTTGTGACTTGGCTTCTTTTAGCGCGCCTGTCACCACGTTCTATTTTGCTGAACATTGGAGTATCAATTTCTAAGTATGCTGCCACTTGACGTTGCAATATACCTTGTTCGTCTCTAAGAGATCTTATCTTGTTTCCTAATAACATTATATTTCCAATTTTGAATTTGACAAAAACTCTTCAATAAGAATTACTCAACTACCTTCCACTCCCCTCCATTACGTGAGCCTCCAATGCGGATTAACCGTCCTCTTTGCTTTAATTTCTTGATATGATAGGCTACCCCATCTTCTGTTATGCCACATGTGGTTGCAAGTTCCTTTGCCGTGACCTTTGGATTATTGCTGATTATTTCTAGAATAGTTTCCGTAGTATCGGCAGGGGTTTCCGTAGTTACAGTGGGAGTTTTCGTAGTTACAGTGGGAGTTTTCGTAGTTGTTTCCGTAGTAGTTGCGGAAGTTTCCGTAGTATCCTTGATATTTCTTTCCAGTTTAAGGCAAGTTTCGATTCGGTCAGGATTACTCTTTTCCTCTACTGTGGGTATGCTCCAACCATTATCCTTCCATCCTTTCACAATAACATCAGCGCCAGTTCCTCCTTTCTCACCAATTCCCAAGAATACAAACATCTTTTGGATTACTGGGTTTCTGCATACACTATGTCCTCCTTCGTAGTATTCTTCCATGCTGATAAGCATTGTACCAGGATTTGACAAAACAATACGGTCGAAGTATCTGTCAATCACAATATTGCCCCTTACCGTATATGCTGCATGAATCAAACTGTTGGCAAAAGCCTCACGCAAAGCTACATGAGCCGTGGTTGTATTATTCCTCATCTGATTGTTGTCAAGACTGAAAGGCACAGGCAAAGCGTGTTGCAATAAAGGTAAGACACGAGTGAAAAACTGATAAAGGTTGGCTTCCCATGTCCCATCGGGATATATACGGTTTGTCCAACGTACCTGAAGGTCGTCACTCAAATGCTCACGATAGTCTGGGAAAAACTCTTGGCAGCACTCTGGGTCGGTAATACTATTGGTCTTGCCAAACATCAGCATACCAGCAACTGTGAATCCTTCTGTTGATGTGGCTCTATCTTTACGATAGGCACCTATGATTTCCAAAAACTTTTTGTCATCAAGCTCTGTCCAAGGATGGTTTTCATGCTTAATATCGTACGCGCGACGATATTGGTGCAGAGTAGGTATGTCAATGTCATCCATGGAATAGCCTCTTAAAATTCGGGAGTCTGCAGATGCTCTCATATTATTGGCATCCGAGTACATTTGCTTTATTTCATCATCACTGCAGAGATAGTCACCCTCATCCCTGCGCTTATAAGTATGTCCAAACGGGGTAAGTGTAAGGTGGATGGGGCGCAAGTCATATTGTGCACGAGGGATTCTGAAGACAAGTAGATATTGCCCTCCGTCAGTCTTTATTTCTTCGATGTCACTCTCTACCAACAACGGAATGTTCACACACGACTTATTGTGTGCATCATCCCAAAACTGTTTTCTGTATTTTGCTATAAGTTCTTCAGAAAGACCATCTGGTGTGAATTTATGATTCTTTTCTTTCACTCCCAATACAATCGTTCCACCATTGGTGTTAGCCAATGCTGAGAACGAACGCCAAAATTCTGCTTTAGGGAAACCGCCAGCAGCTGACTTATATTCCACTTCTGAATTCTCCTTCAGTTGGAGCTTTAAACGTATTTGATCTGATATGTTCATAGTGCTCGAATTTTGTTATAGCCAAAACTTCGTTTTTGGGGTATATCATTTAATTTTTTGTATTTATAGCGGATATCCTCATGAAGGACAACGACAAAGTTGAAACCTACAAAAGCAATAAATCATTAACCTTTCATGAATATCAAAGTCATAAGAGCCAATAAACCTATAATTAAAATCCAGCGATTTATATTTATGGCACTTCTCGTTAATTCAAATTGAGCATCTATGGAGCCCTTCAAGTTTTCTATATCTCCCTTTATACCATCGCAAAGTTCTTTTGTTCCAGCTAAAACTGAATATTGATTATCAAGTTTCTGAATTGCCTTAGAAACATCTTCGATGATTTCTTCTGACTTTGTTTTCAAATCCGAAGCATGATTCTTCACCTCTTCCACGATTGCTGCAGCGTGTGATTTAACAGAAGGTGGTAGCACTTCAAGTGATGACTTGACACTTGCAAGAGTTATGTTTTGCGAGTCTTGCGAGGTTTTCAATTCTGTAGCAAGAATATCAACTTTCTTTTCTACTTCATTTACCTCTTTAGTTGCCTTGTTCAAGACATCTTGAAGAGAATTAAGTTTATTAACTTGAATCCGCAACTTCTCGTTCTCGGAACCAAATTTTACTATTGTTTCCGAAAGCTTTTCATCAAAGCTTTTAATTGCAAGCTTAACTTCTGCGTTGAATTTGTTGATTACGCAATCACAAGATGTTTTGATAGTATCAACAGCCGAACCAAGTTCAGACGTTTTGTTACCTTGATAATTGCGTATCTCTTCAATAAATGCAGAAATATCTTTGCCCATAGAACTGAGAGATTCAGAATATCTCCCAATGATTTGTTGTAAACTTTCGCTTGTGGCAATCGTTTCCTCCACCTGTTTCTTGGCAGATTCAACTTCAGCAAGGTTGGTTTCAAGGCGTTCCAAAGCCGCATTAATATCGTATGCCATGTGTCTTATTTGTTTTTATTGTTATTTTTTTTTTGTTGTCTGTTTTTACGTATTTTCCAGTGAAGTCATTAAACTTCTTCTCATGAATAAAAAGCATTAATGTCTCCTTGCCATTTTTAATAAGATCCTCTTTGATGAATTCTTCTTTCGCTTTATGAGCAAGAATATCATTAAATCGGTCTACATACTTCCATATTTTACTTTTTTCTTTTTCGTATAATGACATAAATCCATCGACATATCCATTCAGTGCATTGCTCTTTAGTGTGTCATTACTTCCAGCTCCTAAAAAGGCAATACAGTAAGTGAGTAGCAAAAGAAGAGACGCATTGTCAGGGTGTGCCCTTAGACATAGCAATGTAGCACCATAAAGATGTTTCAGATTGTCCACTTCACTTCCAGAGTTATCAATTGAGACTACTTCAATGTATTTGAGAACTGTGTCGAAATCTTCTTTTCCGTTCTCATCTGTGTCTTTGGAAAGTGAATAGCATTGTCCATTGACCTCGTAATCATGCCTTGCATATTTTGAATTGAAATACAAGTGGATAAACTCTTTCAGCCATTTGTCATTGTGATCGGCCTCTTGATGGGCAATACTATCCTCACAGGCTATGCGCATATCTTCAATAGCACGAAACCGCTTCTTTTCCAAATTATCGTATACGAATGCCGTAAGGAATCCTAAGCATTTGTCAAGGTAGTTGCGACCTTTTTGGGTATCTATTTGCTCAACCTTTTTATTGGCTTGTTCGAGAGAATAGTATTTCAAGAAGAAATTAAGCATAAAATGTTTGAACTCTTCTTCTGACCTATTTCGAATCTTCAGTTCGTATGTTTGCGATAAGTAATCAATGGTTACATCTTCAACCAAACCGATGCAGCATAAACGATAGATGGCTTTATCTGTATCATCTTTATCGCGCTTTTTGCAGAATAATTGTCTTAGTCCACTATATATGTTGTTTGCTGCGTGATATCTTAGCCATCTTGCATCTTCTGTGCATTTACTAATTTGCGCTATGAGTTCGTCAAAATCACCAATCTTATTTAGTTTCAAAATCCCATGTTTAGGCACACAGGACCAACCTTGTTGATTGGCAATATTTGCAATCTCTATTTTGATGGATGCTTCAAACTGTTCAAAGTCCTGTTGGACTTGATTCTCCCATGAAACTGTTACGTATACATAGCCATCTGCATTGGCTTTAGCCATGGCACTATAAATGCCTTCTTCTGAATTGTCCACACCTTCCAAAGGGCGGAGAAGAGCACGTGCCGAATGGTCATTATATCCGCAGAGTATTTTTACTAAAGACTCACAGATATGTTGGCATATAGTGTAGTCGAAATTGATGTAATTATATCGTGGGGAAAGATTATCCAGAAATATGTAACCATATTGTTTTTGGACATTTTCCTTAGATAGAATTTTAACCGCATTTCTGTTGAGGTCAAGTTTCAGCAAGACATCATCATTACCTATTTCGTCAATGAGCAACCCTTGGACTTCCTGAAGGTGAGTTGGCTTGACATTGAGAATCCTGTCTGTCAATTCTATAAGAACAACTTTCTCTTTGAACAAGCCGCGGAAGGAGTTGTTGTGAAACCATAGAACAATGTCCTTATCCACACTCTCAATGAACCCTTTTTCCTTGCATGTAGTCATTAGTTGCTGTGAAACGTCTTCGCCACAATTATTATCATTGCATAACGCAAGAAAATCTGAGCGCAGCACAAACTTATTGACATAAGATTCCAACCATATAGGGTCTACATTCAAAGTTTTAAGTATTGCAACACGAAGATCATTAATTTTATCTATGGTAAGATGGATAAATTCTGAAGAGTCATACAATATATATGCTATAGCGTGTTTTTTGTCACGCCCTGCACGTCCTGCTTCTTGTACAAAACTTTCAATGGAAGAAGGATGATTGAAGTTGATTGTAAACCGCACATTTGGTTTGTCAATGCCCATGCCGAAAGCTTTGGTTGCAACCATAAGGTTTAAATCATTTTCATTGAATCTTCTCATGTCACCCGAAGGCTTGTCACCACCAACAAAGGTGCCGATTTTCAATAAGTTTCCACATTCGGCCTCTAAGTCTGTTGATATTCCGACACGAGTTCCCCATTCATTGTCTTCTACGCCAAATGAACCATGGGCATGAGGACAGAATACGATACCAGCATTGGGATATTTTTCATTATTGTCTGCATCATAGAATTGTGACGCGATATAACTCATCAAATGACATTCTTTGTTCTCATCACTCGTATTATATTGTTGAATATCATTAGGAATTTGCTTTAGAAGCTCATACATCTTTCGCCTTTTTGATTCTGCGACGATGTCCTTTAAGTCCCATTCTGATTGCGCTTTCAACAAATGTTGATTATATTCTTCTCTTAGTGGTTCGAAATCAGACTCAACATTAATGATACGATATATTAACTCTGGACGTGAATCATCCTCTGAACGAACTATAGTTTCACTGTCAATAGAAAGATTTCCGCCTAATGTCAGTTCTCGCTCAACATCGGCAAGGACATCAAATGACGCAGTGGCGGTTAATCCAATAACAGACAATGGACGACCAGATTTTGTACGCATGTAGTTTATCATGTTGCGTCCAAGATGTAAATATGAAGGACGAAAATCATGTCCCCACTCAGACACGCAATGAACTTCGTCTATAACACCATAAGAAAAGTAAATGTGATTCTTTTCTGTCATCGAAATCAGGCTATCACGGAAATTCTCCATCATGTACCTTTCTGGTGAAAGAAGCATAAATTGAAGCGAACCATTTTGTAACATATTTAGCTTCTTTGCTTTTTTCTTTCCGTCCATACCACTATTAACACAATCACTTGCGTCAATTCTTAATGCACGCAACCCACGAACTTGATCGACCATTAAGGAGACAAGAGGATCAACGACAATAGTGACTCCTGGCTGCAACATAGAGGATAATTGATAAGTCAAAGACTTTCCTCCACCAGTAGGCAAAAGTCCTATTGTTGTTTTATCCGACAGCGACCGACTTAATATAGGCAACTGACCATGACGGAAGGATGGCTTCCTAAAGATATTTTGCAAGAAGTATGTAAGCAATAGTTCTCTTTCCTTATCTGCGACATACGTTCCCGTCGCATTCTTTTTTACGAAAGGAGGATATATGATATTCTCAGCTGAACATATTGTTCTTTCTTTCTTCTTGTAGTGAGAAGAACGTATAATATATACAACATTTGCCTTAACATTAAGCGGTAATGCATCTATATTATCACGTAACAGCATAGAGATATCAACGCAAAGGTCAAAGTCTTTGTCAGGAACAGATGTTTCAACAACATTGTCCAGATGAAGTTTTGAATCACTAAACTCCTTGGTTGAAACAATTGTAAGGCTTATTTGAGGCAGCTTCATATTAGAACCATCCATAGCAGAAAGCTTCTCAAAAGATTCTTTAAGAAGGCGAATTGCTATAGCTGCACATGGAACATCGCGTTCTATTACCAATATATTCCACTTTTCTGATGCTAAATTAACGGCACCAGACAACAATGCTTGCAAGAGAGTTCTCTCAATACGAGCTATTGCAAGAGGCGAAAGGACTATCTGAAGTGTATCTTTCCACTTGCCTGTAATGTGTTTTTGACTATTGCGCTTTATTGTTGTAAGATACTTGTTCAAAGAAGTCTCTTGTTCCCAATTTTGCAAAAAAGAATAGTCCTTCAACTCTTCTAAGCGATAGGTATCCCAACCGCTATCGAATGCCAACTGGTCTCTGCTCTCATCGCGCAGTTTCTGGAAGATATTAGAGTGATACGGAACACCGTCTAATTCAAATATAAACCCTGTTTTTGTTTCTCCGTAAGGCATTTCAAAGGAAAAATCAACCCTTTGGTCTCTACTTAATCTCTTGTTAGGAATATTTACAATTGTAGAAAGAGGACGTTGTGGCTCAAGAAGCTGAATCAAATATTGGCTGTCAGTTTTGTTTAGATACTTTCCCATAAAGTCTTTTTCGAACTGGCTTTCAAGCATGTCACCATTGTAAAAATCCACGTCAAAACGTGGGTCAACCACATGAAGTGCCTCATTAATCTCCGTCCTAGATATTTTATGTTTAGACTTGAAGCTGATTACTTCATTCGCCATTGGTTTTGTTGAAATATCAAAAATATCAGAAAAGATATTTTCAATTTCAACAGGAGCTATTGTTGGTAAACCACGCGACACTATATTAGCGAGAACCGCAAGTTTTGAATCACAATTCTTGACGATTTCAAGTGATTTGTTTGATTTGACGTCAAATACGGAAAGTGATTTGAAAAGTTCTTCCGTTTCTTTTTCAATATCTGACTTTGCATATTCCTCGGCAACTGAATCAAGAATATATCCGGCAAAGAACTGGTCATTCTTGTGAAAATCCTCAATACGTTTGCGAATATCTAGAATGCTTTCAATTCGGCTAAACTCCTTGAAGAAAACACGAAGTGAAATTGTCCAATCTTTTTGCCACATACCACGTTCCCTGTTGAATGTTGCATACATATCATCAGGATCTGTGGCCACTATGAATTCATCCACGCGCCTATTGTTGAAATAATAAGGCCCCACGCAGATAAAGTAATTGGAACCGAAAAAAGACTTTTGGAACAAATGGATGAATTGTGCCAAGTCAAAAGCATCCACATCAAGAATATTGCTAAATAAATGCAACTTTCTGTGATTAGAACGAACAAAATCTTGCTCGGTCAAATCATCAAAGGCCTTATTGACAACATTAACTCTTATGTCTTCATAGCAAGATAAGACTTCCCTTGCCCTTTGTGTAGCGGGAATAGAAGGATCTATCAAATTGACTGCGACAATATTGTGCGCTATATTCCTTGAACGAAGAAAGTCAAGTAAACAAATAGATGCGGTTCCTTGACCACACCCCCAATCATAAATCTCGATTCCTTCAGAAAAGATTGATGAAACATCAGGCAAGCAAGCGAAAGCATCATCAAGCTTGGCTTTATGCATTTTGCCAAAGCACATTAGATACATATTCAGATGTATTTCATCATCAAGAATATCTTTTCCACGCTTCAAGTCATTATACAACTTGTCCAGCACCATCTTGTCATTTGGTAATAAAGACAAAGCAGCTTCGCGCATTCCTATGAAGGATATGTTATTTTTGGAGATGAATTCTCTTGTAAAATCTGACATCATAATTACTTACCTGTAATGGTTTCTGCGTACGGATTGTTTTTATGTTTCTTCCAGTTACCAATTGCAATCTCTTTGGATGTATTGGCATAGCAATATTCACATAAATGAGGACATGTGTTATACTCTCCAATATCTTTTGCTGCCATGCATTGACAATATTGTCGTTGTCCTGCGTCTTTTTTATGTTTACTGATAAAATAATGATTACAGGGCAATTGTATTGCACCGTTTGGTAACTCGGGCTCTCCGAACAACGAAGGAGCTGGAGATTCTTCCACCTTTATCTTCATAAAGTCCATCAGCTTCTTATCCTCCCATGCAAGACGAGCTATCAAATCACCATCAATACAGCGATTGTGCTCAATACCGTATTTATGAATATCTATCTTTTCACCGCAGGTAGCAAGCGAGTAATTCCATCCTCGTTCTTTATTCATGATAGATAATTTCTCTGCAAACTCTTCCATTTGTTCTGTCGTCCATTCATGGTAAGGAATGCCATTTTTCTCAAGATTAGCTTTTACCTTCTTATAAAGGGATATATCCGCAAAACTGAACACCAACTTTTCTGTATATCCTTTCAGTTGATCTCCAATGTTTTTTACCTTGCATAACAAATCTTCAATAGTGATGTTGTCTGTGAGAATCATGGGGTCAAATCTCCACACAACAGCACCCTTTCCTAATCGCTCTACCAAAAGTTTGAAAGTCTCGATACGTTTTGCCAGGGGCGGAACTTTTTCCAACTTCTCAGATTCGTAATCATTGAGTGTGTACTGAATATAACACTTGATATTACGTTCTTCAAGAATGTTAAGGTAATCAAGGAGTGGTCTTGGATTTTTAGACCAAAACACGATGAAACGTGTCTTGTCATAGGAAACGTAGGATTTAACGCCATTAAATGGGTTAGTCCATGCCGAATAACCAATTTCAAGCCGCTTGAAAAACCAGTCCGTATAAAATGCTGGTATGTCGGTACTTCTACTTGCTGATACTATGATGGGAGCTTGTGCTTTGACAAGCCGCCCATTTATGCTTATATCTGTATGCTTCCAAGTTGCCATTCTTATTTGTGTTTTATTCTAATTATGAATAATCCTCATGCTGATTCCTTCTTATAAGCCTATCTAAAAAGTGGCTATTGTCTCAGATTCTCTAATTTCTTCTTCTGTCGGCAGATAAAACTGGTTATCATAAGCTCTTCTCTCCCTAAACATAATCACAGGTGTGACCTTCTTCAATGTCTCTTCATTGACAATGCTATTCACATGTAAGCAAGACTGTAGCTGCGGCTTCAACCACTCATTATTCCACAATTCCACATCCTTATCACCAGCAACTAAACGGCACAAGCGCATCTTATATGGTGATGAGTTATTCTTCTTGTCCTTCTGATATGTCATGTTCTGGAGCCATAGCTGGTTGTAGTCGGAGTTAGGCTGATTGCAAAGCTTGGAATATACGAGATTTATGATTGCGCTCTTCTCTTTTTCGTCTTTAAGAGAATCGACTATTCTACTGAGAACCCGTAAAGCATAATGACAACAGCCAACATTCTCTAAAGCTATCTGGGCGCATACTGCCGACATGGCTCGCACACTGCCACCAACAAGACGGCGTTGTTTGGTTATCTTTTCGGTTTTAGGTTCATCATCTTCAAGAATAGGTATGGTTGTAACCTCCTCTTCATAAGGCTTTAGCCAATCCTCCATGCGTTTGTCAATATCCGAGAGCATGGTTCTGATGGAACCGCTATCGGGATATTGGCGAGCAAACATGAGGATGTAGAGTAGGTGTTTCTCGAAACTGTCAAAGTCACACCCCTTCTTATTGAATATAGGTGTATTATAGATGTATGCAAGTTTGTCAGATTTGATAGCATCTGTAATAATACTCTCACTAATCTTGGTTTTCTTGCTGTTCATCCGGAAGTTCAGACTCTCCAACACGTGTTGCAGTGTATATGAAATCTTTTCAAGAACATCCTTATCATTACAGAAGATACGATAGTCATCACGATAACGGGTTATCTCATATTTAGCCTTAATGCCTTCTTTTCTTATCGCTTCATGGAGTAACAGGTCAGAATAGCTAAGGATTATCTCACCGATAAAGTCAAATATGGCACTTCCCTGTGGAATGCCAATATTGCGCCCTTGTTGGAAGGCACGAAGAAACTTTTGGATGTTCTTAGCTATCGAATTTTTTGTTTTCTGTTCGAACTCTGTATCTTTGAATGAAAATGCCCAATCAAATGCTTGTGGATTCACCGAACCATAACAGTTGGTGATATCCGTAACGAACATATAACGATATTCCAAGGACAGCTCTATGCTTCGCTGTTCAAGCGTATTCCACCAGTTGAGTATAGTTGTGGACTTATGAAATGGCTCTTTCGTTTTAGGTATGACAGGCAATGCGCAGGATGTAATATGTGGCACGGTGAACGTCTCAAAAAGTTGCTTTACGACAGTCCATGACTGTTCATTGCAAATTTCCCTGACAAGGAAATAATAAAGGAATGGATTTGCAAGAATAATAGGACGAACAGCATAGCGGCCATCCTTGTTTAGCAAAATGTCAAGGTTTACATCTGGTAATTGCTCTGGAGACATGCCCTCTTGCAAACACTCCTCATAGGGTGTTTCGCCAACTGCGTTCTTGACATTTTGGAGCAAATCATCGAATACAAAATATTCTGGAAGTTCAAATCCATGATATTGTTCTGATTTCAAAAAGAAATCCATTGCCTCCTTATGATTAAGGCTAAGTATATTTTTCGTTTTTTCATCCATTGATATTGTAATGATTTAATGTTCAACATACAATTTTATGGCATTCTTCGGTATGTAAGCTGTTGCCACAAAGCATTCTTCAAATATTTCTACAACTACCCTCTGTTGTCCTGCAATCCTTGCTACTCTGCCATGAATGTCTTTAAATTCCCCATCTGTCACTACGACCTCATCACCCATTTTAAACTTGATAATGTCAGTTGTTACAGGAATTATATGCGGATTCTTAATGGATGTGAGTTTGATGAAGTTGTTCATCACTTTATCCCGGATGGTGAGTGGAGGATTGCAATCTGGATTATCTTGACGATGAATTGTGTGATCAAAGTAATAGCTGAGTAAGGCTCTGCTTTCATTTGCTACAACCTTGTTGTCGTGAAGCAAGGTTTCTACTTGTTCTGCTGTAGCATAAACAAAGAGAAATGAGGAGAGTAGAGGCTCTGTAATGATTCGCTTCTTCCCATGCTTCCTTACCTCTTTATATCGCAAAGGAACATAGCATTCCAATCCTTTAGCTTCAATAAATGCTTTTGCCTTGATGATTCGCCCATACGAAACTCGTAGCACAAACCATTGCTTGTTTGCATCAAGCACGTTCTCTACCGACACCCCATCCTTGTTATTTTGGATGGAGGGAGTACAAGAGGTAAGTCTTGCACTTGGACACGATGAACCTGTGTCGGTAGGTTGCCCATTATACAATGAAGCATTAGCCGTTAAAGGCTGTTTGATTTTATCTTCCAATGTTATATCCAGAGGTTAGATGAAAAACCGAATGACTTTTCTTTTTAAGAATTGTCAAATATTGACCACAAAGGTAAGAATAAAGATTGAGATTAAAGACTTTTAGAGTGGAAATCTTTGTGCTTAGGTTGGTTTTTAACATTTGAGAATACTTGGCGAATTTCCTCTGATAGACGATCACAAGAAACAAGTATATATATAAAATAGGTGTAATAGGACTATATTCTATCTTTTATCCCCAAAACAATATTTTGTTATTGAAAATACATAATGGGAGCATAAATATCTATATTTAGCTTGTTTTGACTTGCTTTTAAGCCTTAAATTATCCTCCATATTTGTACCATAAAAGTTTTAAAGTATTGACTATCAAAGCACTTTATTTTCTTTAAGAAGTAAGTTAGAAAATGAAAGAGTGTAAATATTGGATAGTTGTATTGCTACAGCTATGCTTTCTTTTTATCAGCTGTGGAGAAAAGGGGGCAAAACAAGTTGCTCCTGCTCAAGATCATGTCATTTTGAAATTTGAAAATAATGAAGATGGAAAGTATTCGCAAGCGATGATAGCACAAATCATCAAACATTTTCATCTGCCAAATAATACTGTTGTAACAGATGAGGATGTTGATGCAATCTTGTTGAGAAGCGTTGATGGGGGAGATGGCATTTATGGCGGTGACGTAGTTAGCATTTGGAAGTATTATAAGAATCAGAATGATATTCAAGAAATAGTTACGACGCATCCTATGGCAGATTTGTTATGGTATAATCCTGATAAAAAACATGGTGTAACGCTAGGGGCTAGATTCTGTTTTTGTGGCAAGTGAAGCCATGCTTGTCCCTCTAAATCCTGATGTGGTAGTTGTAAATGGAACAACAGACAAGATGAATACAATTTATACTTTTATAGTAGATAAGGATGCGGGAAAGGCGATATTGTTGCCGTCAAATCGTGGCTGCATAGGCTTTACATCAGAGGAGGGCCTGCCTATATGCTTATCTTTCAGGCATCATGCTAATGGCGAGTCTGGCAGATATTCTGTCGTTTCTGTTTATGATGAAAAAGGAAACCTCGTCAAGGAAATGTCGTTTGAAGATTATAAAAAAGACACTAGTGATTTCTAAATGGACAGAAAAGCGGCATCTTATTTTGCAAAATTCAGATTTGGATTTTTATATAGCCTCAAACGGTGTAGCTTTGAAAGCTGATTTTGAAAAGAGTTACTTTCTGCCTACTGTGCAGATAAAAGATGAGAAAAAAGGATATTCCGCTCATGTTTATTGTTGCTACATCACAGTTGATGACGAATTGGTTAGAGAACATGTTGTGATGAAAGTTCTTGACGGGAAAATTATTAGCTATAAGTTGGCTGACAAAGAAGTGTATATTTGGTGTGATATTGTTGTTGATAATAATCCCTTGCCATTCTAAAGATGTTCTGAAAGGAAAGAAAAAACTCTACTCTTAATTCTACTCTTCACTCTTCACAGATGTGGTGTAAATTATTTAATATGAGGTGTTTGTGGTTGTGAAGAGTTACGCTGACTCTTCACAACTCCTCACCACTCTTCACCCGATTGATTTTTCTGCTGTTTATAAGGGAAATTGGAGGCTCTGAAAATCGGAAAGTGGCTCAAATAAACTTTGACAAAGCCTTACGTAAACTTTATCTAAGGCTTAAACCAAGTTCAAAGGAGGCTTAAACCAAGCTTAAAGGAGGCTTAAGCTAAGCTTAATAGAAGCCTGATGCAAGCCACAATAGAAGCCTGATGATGGTCACAATAGAAGTCTGGAACGGGTCTCTATAGAATCCCAAAAGGTGAAGACTGGTGAAGAGTTGTGAAGAGTCGGCATAACTCTTCACCGCAGTAAGTGGTTTGTATTCAGATGCTTATGCCATATATGTGAAGAGTGAAGAGTGGATTTGAAAGCAGGGCTTACGTACAGAAAAATTCCGTCAGCCTTTATGCTTTTGGCGAAACGTTTTATAGGCATGTAGAAATCTCTATCCCGACGTAGTAATATTTATCTTTAGGCGGCAAAAAGTTGCCCGCCTAGGGGCAATGTTGTGCCCTAGTAAGACAATAAGTGAAATGTCCCCATTCGCATTTGAAATCTACAGGATGGCACATGAAACTTACAGACTTTCCATCCGTTCTTTGGTAAGAAAAATTATAATTATCGCTATGGTTGCTTGAAGGGTATGAAGAGAAATGATATGTAAAAAATAAAATGAAACACCGTTTGGAATCTTCATTAAACAAGAAAATTTCAAACGGTGTTTTATTTGTTCTTAAGCTTCTGAAGAAATCTGCAGCTTCCAGCCATCAATTGTACCTGTCTCAGATGAGAAGTTGCAGCCTATCTGGTATGTCTTTCTTTTGTCAGCTGCATACTCACGAGCATATCCTATAGGGTATTTCATATTGTTGCTTTTATTGAATTTTTGGCAAAGTTACGAAAAATATTGGTATATGCATAAGAAAGCAGAATAAATTGTTTTCCTTTTCGGATAAAAACATTAACTTTGCAACTAAAAGAAATGAAAAGTATGGAAAAACTGAAGAATATCAAGGCGATAGCCTTCGATGCCGATGATACGCTCTGGGCATTACAAAACTATTTCGAGGACGTGGAGCATGAGTATTGCGAGCTGCTTGCGGAATATGGAAAGGAAAAGGATATTTCTGCTGCTCTCTTCGAGACGGAGAGTAAAAATATGGCTGATTTGGGATATGGCTGCAAGGCTTTCACAATATCCCTGGTAGAGAATGCGGTGAAGGTGAGTCATGGTAAGGTGGAGGCGAATGTCATCGCCCAAATTGTGGACTTGGGTAAGAGCCTCCTGCATCTTGATGCCAAGCCTTTGGAAGGGGTAGAGAAAACCTTGGCTTGTTTCCGTGAGATGAAGAAATATAAGCTGGCAGTCTTCACCAAGGGTGAGTTGATGGATCAGGAGAATAAGTTGTGGCGTTCGGGACTGCAGCGGTATTTTGATGTGGTGACTATCGTGAGCGACAAGACGCCCAAGGCTTATCATCGTCTCTGCAGGGAACTGGATGTAACTCCCGACGAGCTGGTGATGGTGGGAAACAGTTTCAAGAGTGATATTGCTCCTGCATTAAAAATCGGAGCTTCGGCTGTCCATATTCCTTTTCATACCACATGGGCACATGAAAAAATAGAGGAATTTGAACATCCGAAGCTCCGACGTATCTCAAGATTCGAGGAACTTCTCGATATATTATAAAATAATCCGAGGATATATTTTAATCTTCTCCAGACTCATCATTCAATGATTCCAGCATTTCTGTGAAAGGACCGTGGAAGGTGCTGAAGAGATGGAGAATCTCCTTACGCTGTTCCTCTTCCTCTTCCCAAAGGCTGATTTCTCCCTTCTGATGAGCCTTGATGAGCTTGGCGCAACGCTTGATCTTGCGCTTGTTGTTGCGTGCCTGCAGCTGGTCGCCCTGGATTGGCTTCTGGGTGACGAACGAGAATGCTACAAGCTGGTTCATGAACATGTCGAACATCGGGTCGTCATGACTCCAGTCGCTGTCCTTCAACCAGAACCACTGGAAGGCATACTTCTGTTCCATGGCGATGAGCTGCTGTCCGAGGGTATCCATGTCGGTTCCTTTAGCCATCTGCTCCTTGATGAATGCAACGAGACTCTCTGGATTGATTTCCAATTCAACCTCCTGGGCGATAGAACTGCCAGAGATGTTCACGCGCCAACGGTAGTTCTTGTTCTTGATGAGTGCAGAATGAGCATTCATCATCAGCTGGCTCAGCTTACCCTCTGACGGAATCTGGTCTACCACGGAAAGGCGTTCGCGCTGGTCGCGTACCACCAGCTGTGCACTCTCAGGGCGCAATACGCAGATATAAATCAGTTTGTCATTGTCGAGATGCAATGAGAAACGGTCGTTGGTATCGTTGCCTACGAACTCGTAGCGGTAGTTGTCTATCTGGTCGTGTGCCACTTCTATCTCTCCATGTACTTTGTGGTCTTCAGCGTCATACAGAGAGAATCCGATGTATGGAATCTGCAGGGTGAGAGAGAACGGATTGCCGTCCTCCTCTGGAATGAGAGTCAGGCGCAGACCCTCCTCGCCGAAGTCTTCCTTCTTGCATACGAATCCTTCGTCGGTTTTTTCTGCTTTCTCTACTTTTACCTCACCGTGACGCCAGTAGAAGTCGAATGTAATAGTATTGTCATCTTCGCTAACTACATTGATAAAGTCATCAATATCCTGTCCGAGATAGATGATTTTTGCAGGTTCATATTCCTCTGTGTCGTCATCCTCCAAAGGCTTTACCCACAATTCGCCAGGAATAGGGTCGTCTTCCCATTCTGCATCTTTTGCAGCAGCGGTAGACTTAAAGACCAGGAAAATCATTCGCTGTTCCTCTCTGCTGCCGTCTTCACGACATAGGAAGACCTTCGATTCCTTTGGAATGAAGAAAGGAGTGTCAATGAACGGATTCTTACATAATGCTGTATACTCTACCTCTGTCCAGATAGGTAATTGATGATTTTTCGTATTGTTCGCCATATTCTGCTTGAATAGTCTATAAATTTTGTAACTAGATTTTTGTCTTTTTCTCTGTTATTCCAAAAACGGATGCAAAGGTACTGAGAAAAGCAGACAAAACAAAATTTCGCAACCATTTTTTGTATTTATTCCCCTATATTTCTCATTTTTGTTCTCTCAGTTTGGCAATTAATAATTAATAATTAATAATTTCGGTGCAGAAAATGTAATAAATGAGGGGAAAAGTCTGATTTCTCGAATTTTTTGTCTAATTTTGCACCTTGGTATGGAATGCCTTGGCTTTTGCGAGCTTGAGAGCATCGGATACACATTAATTATATATAATAGAAAAAAAGAAATTTAATAATAAGAATGAAGAAGAAAATTCAGTTCAGTCTCGTATACCGAGACATGTGGCAGAGTTCTGGTAAGTTCCAGCCACGCAAGGATCAGTTGGCTAAGATTGCCCCAGTTATCATTGAAATGGGTTGCTTTAGCCGTGTAGAGACCAATGGTGGTGCTTTCGAGCAGGTTAACCTCCTCGCAGGTGAGAATCCTAATGATGCAGTTCGTGCATTCTGTAAGCCATTCAACGAGGTGGGCATCAAGACTCACATGCTCGACCGTGGATTGAACGCTCTTCGCATGTACCCTGTGCCAGACGATGTACGTGCCTTGATGTACAAGGTAAAGGCTAAGCAGGGTACCAACATCACCCGTATCTTTGATGGTTTGAACGATGTTCGTAACATCATTCCTTCTATCAAATGGGCTAAGGAGGGTGGTATGACTCCACAGTGTGCACTCTGTATTACCAATTCTCCTGTTCATACTCTCGAATATTATATGAACATCGCCGACCAGCTCATCGCTGCAGGTGCAGAGGAAATCTGCTTGAAGGATATGGCTGGTATCGGTCAGCCTGCATTCCTCGGTAAGCTTACCAAGATGATCAAGGACAAGTATCCTGAGATCATCATCCAGTACCACGGTCACTCTGGTCCTGGTCTCTCTATGGCTTCTATCCTCGAGGTCTGCAACAATGGTGCCGACATCATCGATACAGCCATCGAGCCATTGTCATGGGGTAAGGTTCATCCAGACGTAATCTCTGTCATCAGCATGCTGAAGAACGAGGGCTTTGAGGTTCCTGAGATCAATATGAGCGCTTACATGAAGGCTCGTGCTATGACTCAGGAGTTCATCGACGAGTGGTTGGGCTACTTCATCAACCCAGGTAACAAGATTATGTCTTCATTGTTGCTCGGTTGCGGTCTCCCTGGCGGTATGATGGGTTCAATGATGGCAGACCTCGGCGGTATGCGTCAGACTATCAACAATATCCGCAAGAAGAAGGGTGAAGAAGAGTTGTCTATGGACGACCTCCTGATCAAGCTCTTCGACGAGGTAGAGTATGTATGGCCACGCGTGGGTTATCCTCCATTGGTAACACCATTCAGCCAGTATGTAAAGAACATCTCATTGATGAACCTCCTCACCATGGAGCAGGGCAAGGGCCGCTTCGTGATGATGGACGATTCTATGTGGGGTATGATTCTCGGTAAGAGTGGTAAGATTCCTGGAGAGATTGATCCGGAACTCGTAGAGCTTGCCAAGAAGCAGGGTCGTGAGTTTACAGATGTTGATGCCCACACATTGCTTACTAATGCACTCGACGACTTCAAGAAGGAGATGGACGAGAACGGTTGGGAGTATGGTCAGGACGATGAGGAACTCTTCGAGCTCGCCATGCACCCAGAGCAGTATCGCAATTACAAGAGCGGTCAGGCTAAGAAGAACTTCCTGGCTGACCTCCAGAAGGCAAAGGATGCCAAGCTCGGCAGCACCTTGACACCAGCTCAGCTCGCAGAATTCAAGCACGCCAAGGCAGATGCTATCGTAGCACCAGTTGCAGGTCAGATTTTCTGGGAGTTCCAGGGCGAAGGCGAGTGCCAGCCAGCTGTAGAGCCATTCATCGGTAAGGAGTATAAGGAAGGTGATGCCTTCTGCTACATCCTCGCTCCATGGGGCGAGTTCGAGACAGTTCCTGCTGCATTGGGTGGCAAGCTCGTAGAAATCAATGCTAAGCAGGGCAGCAAGATCCGCAAGGGTGATGTCATCGCTTACATTGAGCGCGAGAATAATTAAGAATTGATAATTAAGAATTAACAATTAGGCTGCGCCGTTGTGGACGGCTACGAATAATTATTAATTATGAATTATAAATTATTAATTGATAAGTATTATCCTGAGGATAATGAGCTTCGTCATATCCTCATTACACATAGTCAATCTGTAGCGCAAAAAGCGCTACAGATTGTTTCGTCTCATCCTGAATTGCGTTTGGATGCCCAGTTTATCGAGGAAGCAGCGATGCTTCACGATATAGGAATCTTCATGACCGATGCTCCCGGCATCATGTGTTTTGGTTCGCAGCCATATATCTGTCATGGTAGATTGGGTGCCGAACTCTTGCGCAAGGAAGGTTATGAGCGCCATGCTCGGGTATGTGAGCGCCATACAGGTGCCGGCATCACAAAAGAGCAGATCGAGAAGCAGCAACTGCCTCTGCCTCACCAGGATTTTCTGCCCGAAACAATGGAGGAAAAGGTAATCTGCTATGCTGACAAATTCTTCAGCAAGACTCATCTCGACAAGGAAAAGAGTATTGAAAAGGCAGAGAAAAGTCTCGCTAAGTTTGGCGAGGAAGGAGTAAAGCGCTTCCAGGAATGGGAGCGGATGTTTGAAATAGGATAGAAGTTCTGTTGGGTGACTTCTTAACAATAATTTCTGAATGAGAAAACAATCAACTATAGCTGCACTGATGTTTGCTGCCATCTCATGCATGATGGTGGCAAACCCGGGTATGCCTTCTAAAAAGAAAGACAAGAAGGCTCAGGTGGATTCTACTGCCGTGGCTGTGGGCGACTCCGTCTTTGTCGATTCTCTCGGCAATGAAATCATCAGTACGGAGGCCGATACCACCCAGATGGACTCGCTGCAGAAGGCTATATGGAAACATAATAAGGTAGTGGATGACAGTATCCATCAGGATAGTATCAACCGTAAGAAGTCGGGTGGTATTGATGCGCCGGTCAGTTATCAGGCAGACGACTCGCTGGTCTATGATGCTCATAACAAGGTAGCGCATCTCTTTGGTAATTCGAATGTGAAGTACCAGAACATGGATCTTTCTTCTGATCGTATATCCATGGATCTCGACAAGAGCAATGTGAAGGCAATGGGTACTCCCGATTCTTCTACTAAGGAAGGTGTCAAGGGAAAGCCAATCTTCAAGATAGGAGGTGATACCTACGATACCGACACGATTAAGTTTAATTTCAAGAGCAAGAAGGCTCTTATTAATAATGTATATACAGCGCAGGAAGATGGTTTCTTGCGAGGTATGAAATCGAAGCGAGATTCTTCTGGTACGGTTTATCTGAAACATGCCACCTATACCACCTGTGATGATCCGCATCCGGATTTCTATATCTCACTCTCACGTGCCAAGATGCGACCGAATAAGGATGTGGTCTTCGGACCTGCTCATCTCGTGGTGTGCGATGTGCCGGTTCCTATAGCCATACCATACGGTTTCTTCCCGTTCTCCAAGAGCTACAGCAGCGGTTTCATCATGCCGACATACGGTGATGAGAGTGCGCGCGGATTCTATCTCAGGGATGGTGGCTATTATTTTGCCATGAGTGACAAGTGGGACTTGAAACTCCTCGGAGAAATCTATACCAAGGGATCTTGGGGACTTTCGGCGGCAAGCAACTATCGCAAGCGATATAAGTATTCCGGTTCCTTCTTCTTCAGTTACCAGGATACGAAGAATGGAGACAAGGGTATGCCTGATTTCACAGAGCAGGAGAGCTTCAAGTTGCAGTGGAGTCATAGACAAGACTCAAAGGCTAATCCGTTCAGTTCGTTGTCGGCAAGTGTCAACTTTGCCACATCCAGCTATGAGCGGAATAATCTGAGTTCACTCTATAATCCGCAGACGATGACGCAGAGTACTCGAACCTCTTCTGTCAACTGGAGTACAACGTTCTCCAGCATCGGTATGTCGCTCAGTTCTACAGCCAATCTTTCGCAGAACATGCGTGACTCTTCGATAGCGATGACCTTGCCAGACCTCAACATCTCTATCTCCCGATTCTATCCGTTCAGAAGAAAGAAGATGGTGGGTGATGAGAAATGGTACGAGAAAATCGCCATGAGTTATACAGGACATATCTCTAACAGTATCAATACCAAGGAGGATAAGCTGATGCACAGTTCGCTTATCAAGGACTGGCGCAACGGATGGCAGCATCAGATACCAGTGAGTGCATCGTTCACTCTCTTCAAATATCTCAATGTGAGTCCTTCGTTCAACTTCACCGACCGTATGTATACCAATAAGGTGGAGAAATCATGGGATAGCGAAAAGCAGGTTGAGAAGAGTGATACCATATATGGTTTCAACAATGTTTATAACTGGAACATGAGTGTAGGTCTCTCAACCAAGCTGTATGGATTCTGGATTCCTAACCGTAAGCTCTTCGGCAATAGGATTGACAGGATTCGCCACGTTTTCACTCCGACGGTCAACTTCAGTTATGCGCCAGACTTCGGTGCTAGCCGATATGGATTCTGGGATACTTATCAGAAGACCGATGCTGATGGTAACGTATCGCTCGTCAGTTATTCACCATATCAGAATGCACTTTACGGTGTGCCGGGTAAGGGCAAGAGTGGTAACATTTCCTTCACTCTGGGCAATAACCTGGAGATGAAATGGAGAGATAAGAACGACAGTCTCAAGAAGGTGAGTCTCATTGATGCGTTCGACATCAATATGAGTTACAACACCGCAGCCAAGGTTCGCCCTTGGAGCGATATGAATATCAACCTCCGTCTCAAGTGGTGGAAGAACTACACATTCAATATGAATGCTGTCTTTGCTACATACGCATATGAACTGGATGATCAGGGTAATGTGTTTGTTGGCAACCACACAGAGTGGGGCAAGGGTCGATTCGGACGATTCCAGGGAATGTCTCAGAACTTCTCATTCACGCTGAATCCGGAAAAGTTGAAGAAACTCTTCGGTGGTGGCGATGATGATGATGATAAGGACAAGAACAGGAAGAGCGATGATGACGATGAAGGTATGGATACCGACATAGAAAGCAACGTGGATGATAATATCGAGAAGGGTAAGACGGCAGCCAAGAAGAGTGGCGGTGGTAAAGCAAAGACCGACACCGACGGTTATATGGCATTCAAGATGCCTTGGTCTTTGACCTTTGGATATGGTGTTACGATGCGTGAGGATACTCGACGAGAGAAATTCAACGAGAAGTCCATGCGCTATCCATACAAGTTTACACAGACGCTTAACATGAGTGGTAATGTTCGCTTGAGTGATGGATGGAACATCAGTTTCTCTTCCGGTTACGACTTCGAGAATTCCAAGATTAGTATGACTACAGCCAGTCTGGCTCGAGATCTCCACTGCTTCAATATGAGTTGTTCAGTAGTACTTGCGCCATATACCAGTTATAACTTCACCTTCCGATGCAATGCAGCTACATTGACGGATGCGCTGAAGTATGATAAGCGTAGTGGTTATTCTAACGCCGTCAAGTGGTATTGATTTGGCTAGGGAATCAAATAGAAATCAAACGAGGATAACGGGTATTTGAAAAAAACACCGGTTATTCTCGTTTTTTTATGATATATCTTTGTTATTTCAGATATTAATCGTAAATTTGTACCGGATATGGAAAATCATATTTTGGATAATTCCCAAAATAGCAATTGAAAATAATAATTGAAAATTTAAATTTATACGCATCATGAACAAGAAAACCGTAACAATCTTTACCTTGGCTATGCTGGGAGCACTTCAGGCTTCTGCACAGCAGAAGACTCCATTGTCTTACTGGTTTGACACGCCTGTCACCTTGAAGGGACAGCAAATCTGGTATGGTGGTCATCCCGAGAAATGGACAAACAAGAAACCTATCTCTGCTGGTGATACCGCCCGCAATCCCGATCCTGATTGGGAGTCAAAGTCATTGCCTATCGGTAATGGTAGTATCGGATCCAATATCCTGGGTTCCGTGGAGGCTGAGCGCATCACGCTGAATGAGAAGACGCTCTGGCGTGGCGGTCCGAACACCAAGAAGGGCGCTGCCTATTATTGGAATGTGAACAAGAATTCTGCCCATGTGATGCAGGAAATCAGAGATGCCTTCGCTACCAACGATTGGGAAAAGGCATCCCAGCTCACCCGCAAGAACTTCAACAGTCCTGTGCCATACGAGTCTTATGCAGAAGATCCATTCCGTTTCGGTAGCTTTACCACGATGGGTGAGGCGTATATCGAGACAGGATTGAGCACTGTGGGTATGTCCAAATATCGCCGTGCCTTGTCGCTCGATTCGGCATTGGCTACCGTTTCTTTCGTCAAGGATGGTGTAAACTATGAGCGTGAGTATTTCATTTCTTATCCAGCCAATGTGATGGCTATCCGCTACAAGGCTTCCCGTCCGGGCAGGCAGAATCTCGTATTCTCTTATGCGCCTAACCCTGTATCTACAGGCAAGATGGTGGCTGATGGCAAGAATGGGCTGCTTTGGGATGCACGTCTCGATAACAACGATATGCAGTATGCTGTCCGCATCCGTGCCATCAACAAGGGTGGTAACCTGTCGAACGAAGGTGGAAAGCTGACCGTGAAGGGTGCTGACGAGGTGGTATTCCTCATTTCTGCCGATACCGATTACAAGGCAAACAATAATCCGGATTACAATGATCCTAAAACCTATGTGGGCGTGGATCCGCTGGCTACTACTCTGGGCTGGGTGAGCAAGGCAGAAGGCAAGGGTTACGCACAGTTGCTGGAGGAGCATTACAAGGATTATAGCCGTCTCTTCAATCGTGTAAGCCTGAATCTGAATGGTGTGGATAACGCCAACGATATGCCAATCGATGAGCGATTGGCTAACTATCGCAAGGGGGCAAAGGATTTCTATCTGGAGCAGCTCTACTATCAGTTTGGCCGCTATCTGCTCATCGCCTCTTCGCGTCCAGGCAACATGCCTGCCAACCTGCAGGGTGTATGGCACAACAACGTGGATGGTCCTTGGCGTGTAGACTATCATAACAACATCAATCTGCAGATGAACTACTGGCCAGCCTGCACCACCAACCTGAGCGAGTGTGAGCTTCCGCTCTTCGACTTCATCCAGACACAGGTGAAGCCAGGTGAGAAGACTGCCAAGTCATATTACGGTACCCGTGGCTGGACTACATCTGTATCCAGCAACATCTTCGGTTTCACCTCTCCGCTGTCAAGCGAGGATATGTCGTGGAACTTCTCTCCATTCGCCGGTCCATGGTTGGCTACCCATCTCTGGGATTATTACGACTATACCCGCGATAAGAAGTTCCTGAGCGAGACTGCATACGATATCATCAAGGGAAGTGCCAACTTCGCAACAGATTATCTGTGGCATCGCAAGGATGGTGTTTATACAGCAGCTCCTTCCACATCTCCAGAGCACGGACCGATAGACGAAGGTGCAACCTTTGCTCATGCTGTGATTCGTGAGATTCTGCTTGATGCTGTAGAGGCCAGTAAGATTCTGGGCAAGGATGCCAAGGATCGCAAATTGTGGGAAGATGCCCTGAAGCATATTGCTCCTTACCAGATTGGTCGCTATGGACAGTTAATGGAATGGTCGAAGGATATTGATGATCCTAAGGATGAGCATCGCCATGTGAACCATCTCTTCGGTCTGCATCCTGGCCGTACCATTTCGCCTATTACTACTCCTACATTAGCAAAGGCTTCCAAGGTGGTATTGGAACATCGTGGTGATGGTGCTACCGGATGGTCTATGGGCTGGAAGTTGAACCAGTGGGCTCGTCTGCACGATGGCAACCATGCTTACAAGCTTTATGGCAACCTGTTGAAGAATGGTACATTGGACAACCTCTGGGATACGCATGCTCCATTCCAGATAGACGGTAACTTTGGCGGTACTGCGGGTATCACCGAAATGTTGATGCAGAGCCATATGGGCTTTATCCATCTCCTGCCAGCCCTGCCTGATGCATGGCAGAAGGGTTCCATCAAAGGACTCCGTGCCAAGGGTAATTTCACGGTGGATATCTATTGGGACAACGGCCGCCTTACCAAGGCTGTTATCCTCTCTGGTTCCGGTGAACCTTGCCAGGTAAGATATGGAGATAAGGTGAAGAAGATGAAGACCCAGAAGGGCAAGACCTATGAGGTTAAGTTTTAATCAATAAAAAAGTGGTTGAAAAAACGGATGTACTTTCCGTTTTTTCAACCACTTTTTTATGATTATTCCTTGAGATGCTTCAATCTTCTCTTAGCCTCTGGATGTCCTGGATAGAGGGTGAGAGCCTTCTGGTAATTGGTGATGGCCGCTTCTTTCATTTCGGCTCTCTCACATTCCTTACCCATGATGACATATTCCGTGGCAAGGCGCTTGAGGAATTTCTCCTGTTTCTTTTTCTCTTCATCTTTCTGCCTGATTACTTCCTTTAGACGCTCGTTCTCCGCTTGCAGTTCATTCATCTTGTTGAGTTTCTTACGGATGAAACGTTTGGCAAGAGGGTGCTCGATGTCGTAACGGCTATGGATGGCTAGGAAGAAGTTATCCAGAGCTGCTTGCATGTCTCCCTTGTCGTATGCCTTGACAGCATCATGATATTGTTTGTCTGCCTTACTCTGTGTAAGAGCCGTATGGATGGTGCTCTGGTCGTTGTAATGACGGGCAAACTGCTTGACTTCGTTGCGGACGAATATCTCGTTTTGGCGAATAGGTTCCTGCAGGCTGATTCCTTCCAGACTGGTGCAACGTGATAAGGCTACGTAGGTCTGACCGCCAGCGAAAACACCGCCGGTAAAATCTATCTTTACCTGATTGAAGGTCAGTCCCTGACTCTTATGAACAGTAATCGCCCAGGCAAGTCGGATAGGGTATTGCTCATATCTTCCAATCTCCTCTTCCTCAATCTTCTTTTCCACCTCATTGAAATGGTATCGCATGTTGCTCCAGGCAGCAGGTTCAACCATCACATCTTTTCCCTCTTCTGTGCGTACATAAATTTTGGCATTCTCGTCTTCGTCAAAGCCGATAATGGTGCCCAGCGTACCGTTTACCCATTGGTGCTCGATGTCGTTCTTGATAAAGATAATCTGAGCACCCGTTTTCAGGTAAAGCTCGATAGGGGTTGGCAGACTGCTTTCTGGGAATTCTCCTTGTATACGTCCCCGGAAGAGGCAAGGTTCGCCAGGCAAAAGCTTGAGCTGACTGTCATTGATGTAATCTACTGTATCGCGACGGGTGGACAGGGTGATGGCAAGCTTGGAGTCGCCTTCATCCAATTGGGCGCCAACACGCTGGTTTAGCAACTTCAGGTCCTGCATTCTTGCCTGACTGGTCCGGATGTTGTCGAGGATACCGATAAAGACAGGGTCGCTTTGGCGGTATACTTTCTTGAGTTCGATGCTGACCAGTTGGAACTGTTGGAAAATCTTGGCATCGAAGAAGAAACTGCTGCGGTAGAAAGGATTGAGCAGTTTGCGGTCGTCTTCTCTGACAACGGGTTCCAGCTGATAGATGTCGCCCACCAGCAGAAGCTGTTTTCCACCGAACGGTTCTCTCATGTTCCGGCAATATACTCGCAATACCTTGTCGATGAAATCAATGATGTCGGCACGTACCATACTGATCTCATCTATGATGATGAGCTCTACTTCACGGATAATCTTGATTTTCTCAGAATTATACTTCAGTGTGTTTCGGATATTGCGCACCGAATACATACTGTCGTTGGGCAGCAATGGGTGGAAAGGTAACTTGAAGAAACTGTGCAAGGTGCTTCCACCGGCATTGATGGCTGCGATGCCTGTAGGTGCCAGGACGATATGTTTTTTCTTGGTATTGGCAGCGATATAACGTAGAAAAGTAGATTTACCCGTCCCCGCCTTTCCGGTGAGGAAAAGCGAACGACGGGTAAACTGTATGATTTGGAGTGCATTCTGCAACTCCGCATTGTCGAGATCAATCATATTATTCTATTAGAGGTCATCGAAGTTGATAGGCTGTTCTGTTGGCTTAGCCTTCTTCTTCTCTTTCTTTTCTTCTGTAGCAGCAGGAGTGGTAGTTGGGGTGGTTGTTGTAGCCTCTCCATCCGTCTTCACTGTCGGAATTTCCTTCTTAATAGGGTTTCCGTTTTCATCAAGGAGAATTTCTTCTGTGAAGGCAGTACTGTCCACCTGTGTTGTATCAACCTTTGGCTTTGGTGCATAGCTGGCACAGATATACATGTCTCTTGTGATGTCATCGTCCTTTGGCTTATCGAACTTGGCATGATATTCCTTGAATGCAGGATCTGCGAAGAGCGTCTGCAGGAAGTAACCGCAGATAGGCAATGCTGTTCTGGCACCCTGTCCCAAGGCTCCTGTTCGGAAGTGGAGGCATCGGTATTCTCCTCCTACCCAGGCACCAACTACCAGTTTAGGACTTACACACATGAACCATGCGTCAGAGTGATTATTGGTTGTACCGGTCTTACCGCCAAATTCTGTGTCACGGTAATTACCTACATAGCCCCAGAGACTCTGTGAGGTACCACCCGGTTCTCTCATACCACCCTGCAGGAGCTGTTGCATCAGGAAGGCACTCTTGTACGGAATAACCTGTTCCTCTGTACTTGGTCCTTCATAAACCACCTTGCCGTCATGGTCAACAATCTTGGTCACCAATACAGGGTCGTGATGCTTACCGTTGTTAGAGATGGTGCTGTATGCGCAAGCCATCTCCAGCAGGTTGACATCGCTGGAACCCAAGGCGAGTGATGGAGTATCATCGAGTGGACTGTCGATACCCATTTTCTTGGCGGTTTCGATGATGCGCTTGATGCCCATTTCTTGACCCAGTCTTACGGCAATGGAGTTGATACTCTTGGCAAATGCATTCTTCAGTGGGATGCTATCGCCAGAGAATGAACCGTTGGCATTGCCAGGAGTCCAGGTTGTCATCTCGTGCTTCTTCTTATCGTATACCTGCATAGAGATATATTCATCGCGGCGCTTGTCGCAAGGAGTCAATCCCTGGTTCATGGCTTCTGTATAAACGAAGAGCTTGAAGGTAGAACCCGGCTGGCGCTCGGCTGTTACCTTGTCATACTTCCAGTGGTCGAAGTCGATGTCGCCCACCCATGCCTTCACGGCTCCTGTCTGTGGCTCCATGGCTACGAAAGCACTGTGCATGAAGGTAGTCATATACTTGATACTATCTTCAGAAGTCATGTTGATAGTGATGCTTCCCTTGTCGTAATCGAACACTTTGACAGGGTGAACCCACTCCTTATAATAATAGGTGACAGAATCTGGATTGTTTGGGAATTTGGCCAGCAGATTCTTATAGAAAGGCTGCTTTTCAGCAATGCCTTGGATAAAGTTTGGTATCACCTTGTGGTTCTCGTCCTGCCAAGGTTCTTCGCCCAGCCATTTTCCTTTACCAGCCTGAGTACGTCGGATGCTCCAGTGATTGTTGAAGTTCTGCTGTACCTGCTTCATCTGTTTGCGGGCAGCATCCTCGGCATACTTCTGCATGCGAGTATCGATGGTTGTATAAATCTTCAGACCGCTTGAGTAGAGGTCATAACCTTCCTCCTGGCACCAGTCTTTCAGATAATCGGCTACGGCTACGCGGAAGTATTTTGCCTGTCCGTCATAGTTCTCCTCTACCTTGAAGTCGAGTTTGATAGGAAGCTCTTTCAGCTCTTCATACTCGGTACGAGACAGATCGCCATGAGTCAACATGTTATATAATACGGTGTTTCTGCGCACCCGACTGTTCTCTGGATTGGTGCGCGGATTATAATAGGTAGTTGCCTTGAGCATACCTACCAGAATAGCAGCCTGATCTGCAGTCAGGTCTTTTGGATTCGTATTGAAGTAGGTCTTGGCTGCAGTCTTGATACCGTATGAATTATTTCCGAAATCTACCGTGTTGGCATACATGGTGATGATTTCCTTCTTGGAGAAAGCGGTCTCCAGCTTTACGGCAATAATCCACTCCTTGCTCTTGATGATGAGCAGTCGGAGCAAAGGCACCTTGCCCAGCAAACCGGTAGAATACTGCGAGCGTACGCGGAACATGTTCTTAGCCAACTGCTGTGTGATGGTAGACGCACCACGGGCATCATGATGCAGGAGGGCGTCTTTGGCAGCACCGAATACACCGATAGGGTCGATACCGATGTGCTTGTAGAAGCGCTCATCTTCCGTATCAATCAAAGCCTTGAAGAAGGCTGGATTCACCTCTTCATATTTTACAGGTGTACGGTTCTCGTTGAAGTATTTGCCAATCAGCTTGCCATCGGCACTATATATCTCTGATGCCTCTGAAGTCTGCGGATTCAGAATACCGGAGAAATAGCCTGGTGACTTACCGAAAAGCCACAAGAAGTTGATGTCTACTGCGCCCAGATAAATAATGAAGGCGATGATACAACTGACGAATGCGACAATGGTCTTGGTATACCAAGCCCTACCTTGATACAAACTCTTGTACCAAGCCCAGAAAGCACATAGCTTATGCCATATTCCGGCAAAGACTGTTTTGATTTTATTCATATTAACTTATCTGTTTTTATCGGTGCAAAGATACAACTTTTATTCGAAATATCATCATTCATTCAGTTTTTTATTTGTTTTGGATATCCATTAGGGGGTATAAAATGTTTCAGGAAGTTTATCAAATGTTACATTTGGGTATTAATAAACGTTTTTTTACATTTTGAACGGAAAAAAAACTCAGAATTTGCTTGCAGAAATCAAAAATATTTGTACCTTTGCCCTCAGCAAAAAACAAGCATATATACAAAAACTTAAATAAAAACATAATAATTATGGTAAGCAACAACATTCCACAAGTAAAGCTCGGTATTATTGCCGTTAGCCGTGACTGTTTTCCAATCGCGCTTTCTACTCAGCGCCGTGAGAACATCGTAAAAGAGTACAAGGGTGAAATTTTCAACTGTCAGACTACAGTTGAGAACGAGAAAGATATGCTCAAGGCTGTGGCCGAAGTAAAGGAGCAGGGCTGCAACGCCTTGGTTGTATTCCTTGGTAACTTCGGTCCTGAGACCCCTGAAACTTTGATTGCAAAGAACTTCGACGGTCCTGTTATGTTCGTAGCAGCTGCTGAAGGTGACGGCGATATGATCAATGGTCGTGGTGATGCATACTGCGGTATGCTCAACTGCTCTTACAACCTCGGTATGCGTCATTTGAAGGGTTACATCCCTGAGTACCCTGTTGGTACAGCAGAGGAAGTAGCTAAGATGATTGCAGACTTCGTACCAGTAGCTCGCGTCATCCTCGGTTTGAAGGGCTTGAAGATTATCACATTCGGTCCACGTCCTCAGGATTTCTTCGCTTGCAACGCTCCAATCAAGGGCTTGTACGAACTGGGTGTAGAGATTGAGGAGAACTCAGAGCTCGACCTCCTCGTAGCTTATAAGGAGCACGCGAACGATCCACGTATCGACGAGGTTTGCGCTGATATGGCCAAGGAGATGGGCGAAGGCTGCTACTATCCTGATCTCAGCCGCAGAATGGCACAGTTTGAGTTGACATTGCTCGATTGGGCTGAGGCTCACAAGGGTTCTCGCCAGTATGTAGCATTCGCTGACAAGTGCTGGCCTGCATTCCCAAGCCAGTTCGGTTTCGAGCCTTGCTATGTAAACAGCCGTCTCGTTAGCCGCGGTATTCCTGTAGCTTGCGAGGTTGATGTCTATGGTGCATTGTCTGAGTACATCGGTATGTGTGCTTCTGACGATACCGTTACATTGCTCGATATCAACAACTCTGTTCCTCGGTATATCTATGATGAAGACATCAAGGGCAAGTACGATTATAAGTTGACTGATACCTTCATGGGCTTCCACTGCGGTAACACTCCACAGTGCAAGATGTGCTCAAGCCGTAAGATTAAGTATCAGCTCATCCAGAACCGTTTGTTGGAGAATGGTTGTACACCAGACTTCACCCGTGGTACTTTGGAGGGTGATATCGCAGCTTCTGACATCACATTCTACCGTCTGCAGTGCGATTCAGAGGGCAACCTCCGCAGCTACATCGCAGAGGGTGAGGTTCTCGATGTTCCTACCCGTTCATTCGGTGGTATCGGTATCTTCGCCATCAACGAGATGGGCCGCTTCTATCGTCACGTATTGATACAGAAGGGTTATCCACACCACGGAGCCGTAGCATTCTCTCATGTAGGCAAGACCTTGTTCGAGGTATTCAAGTATCTTGGCATCAAGGATATCGCTTACAACCAGCCAGCTAGCTTGCCTTACCCAACCGAGAATCCTTGGAAGTAAGATAAGATTCGTATGAAATAAAAAAGGCGATTGCTTTTCCTGCAATAGGAATGGCAATCGCCTTTTCTATTGATGTGATTATTAAAAAAGATAAAATAATAGATGCTCTTCTTGGCAATCTCCGAAATATGTGCTAAGTTTGCACCATGAATGAACCAAGATTTATAGAAATAGAAGATTTGAAGCCTGATTATCTGGAAGCGATTAACAGACTGATTGCGCAGCTGAGTACCAGTTCGCATACCTTTATTGAGGCAGAATTGAACAGTCTTATCGCCTCACCTCAAAGCCATCTCTATGCTTTGGAATATGATGAGAAAATCATCGGAATGGTAACCCTCTGTATCTATCAATGTCCTACAGGAAGGAAGGCATGGATAGAAGATGTAGTGGTTGACCAGAACCATCGCGGCAAGGGATATGGAAAACTGATGGTTAGAAAGGCGATGGAAGAATGTCAGAACAGGGGGAATGTAACCCTGATGCTTACTTCGCGCCCTTCTCGCATTGTTGCCAACCAGCTCTATCAGAGCCTGGGCTTTGAAAAACGGGAAACCAATGTCTATAAAATGAAATTCTGAAATACCATATAGCGAGGAGAGTATAAATAAGGCAAGGATTACACGGATTTATGGCGCTAATGCAATTGAAGCGATTTTTCTTCTTATAAAGAATCCGTGTAATCCGTGCCTAAAACTGCAAAGAGCCACTCTTTTTGTTTCTAAGAACTCCGCCACTAAAAGAAACGGCATTTTTGAACATATTGTGATATTTTGTGAATAGTGATTATTTGCAGAAAATTAGTACCTTTGCACCAGAATTCAATAGTATTGTATACCAGAAGAAATATATTAAAAATGAACATGAGAAAAATCATATGTTTTTGTTTGACTCTTGGGGCATTTTCTACGATGATGGCTCAGGAGACTTTATCGCTGAGCCAGTGCTTGCAGATGGCAGTAGACAATAACCTGTCGCTGCAGAAAAGTCGCAATGAGATAGCAAAGGGAAAGTATTCCATCAGCGAGAACCAGGCGAAGCTGCTGCCGCAGATCAACGCCGTGGCACAGTTGAACGATAACTTCACGCCTCCCGTTTCCGTGACTGACGGTTCTGCCTACGGCAAGCCTTACAATGTTACCAAAACCCTGCAGTATAATGCTTCAGCAGGCTTGCAACTCCAGATGCCGCTTTACAACCAGATGGTGAATACTGCCATCGACATTGCCAAGATAGCAGACCATCTCAACCAGCTCTCTTACGAGAAGGCGCGCGAAGACCTCATCGTGCAGACTGCCAAGATGTATTACATGGCGCAGAATACGGCTGAGCAGATCCGACTGGTGAATGACAACATCAAGCGCCTGGAAGAACTCTATGGCATCACCCAGGCTTTCTACGACAATCAGATGACCCTGGAAGTGGATGTGAAGCGAGTGAAACTCAACATCGAGAATCTCACCGTGCAGCGCGATAACGCCATCGCCATGCTCGACCAGCAATATACCATGCTCAAATATGTGATAGATTATCCTGCAGAAAAGCAAATCAAGGTAACGGAGGTGAATCCGGGAGAGATAGAGACGGTGAATGCCAACGGATTGAACACCAATCTCTACGAACTCCAGCTCCTGGAGAAGAGGAAGGAACTTGCACAGAAGCAGACCAAGTTAGCCAAGGATGGCTATCTGCCTTCGGTGAGCCTTACCGGTAGCCTGATGTATTCTGCCTTCACCGATAAGATAGAACATTGGATTCATTCGGGCGAATCAAACCACTGGTATGGTTCCAATGGCATCGGCATCCAGCTGAGAGTGCCTGTCTTTGATGGCTTCGAGAAGCGTTCCAAGATAAGACGTGCCAAAGTGGAGGAGGAGAATGCCCGCATCGGATATGAGGATGCACTCAAGGGAATGCAGGCAGACTATATGAACGCCGTGAGCGAGGTGAACAACAGCCAGCGCAACTACAAGAAGCAGTTTGACAACTATACCCTGGCGCAGGATGTATATAATGTGACTGCCGACCAATACAAGGAGGGGGTAGGTTCCATGACCGCCGTTCTCCAGGATGAGATGCGCATGAGCGAGGCAATGAACAATTATCTTACCGCCTATTATAAATATAAGGTGGCAAACCTCTCGCTCCTGAAACTCACAGGACAATTGGAACAGGTAAAATAACAAAGGAATCATAAAGAAACAAATAATCAGAATAAAACAATGGAACAGAACGAAAATAACAAGATGGAAACAGCTCGTGAGGAAAATGCAGAAACTACTCAGATGTCTCACGAGGATAATGCAGCAACCACTCAGATGTCTCACGAAGAAATGCAGAAGAAATTGAAGAAGCAGCGCATCCGCCAGATCATCGCCAGTCTCATCGGCGTAGCCATCCTCGTCTTCGGACTCTGGAAGATTGTCTGCCTCTTCCTGGATTATAATGCCAACGAAACCAGCAACGATGCCCAGGTAGAGCAGTATATCTCTCCTGTCAACCTCCGCGCATCGGGCTATATTGCCAAGGTTTGTTTCAAGGAGCACGAGGAGGTTCATAAGGGTGATACCCTTCTTATCCTGGACGACCGTGAGTATCGCATCCGCCTGATGGAGGCTGAGGCGGCTCTGAAGGATGCCAAGGCTGGAGCCAACGTCATTGATGCTACCCAGCAGACCACCCAGACTTCGGCTACCGTCTATTCTGCATCCATCGATGAAATTGAGGTGCGCCTTGCCAAACTTGCCAAAGACTGCGAGCGCTATCGTAACCTGGTAGAGAAGAAGGCTGCTACACCAATCCAGTTGGAGCAGCTCGAAGTGGAATATGCGGCTACCAAGAAGAAACTGGAGTCGGTAAAGCGACAGCAGGCTGCTGCCTATAAGGGCGTGAACGAGGTGGTTACCCGCAAGCAGAATGTGACAGCTGCCATCGAACGTGCTGAGGCTGCGGTGGAGATGGCGAAGCTGAACCTCTCTTATTGTGTGGTTGTAGCGCCATGCGATGGTAAGTTGGGTCGCCGCTCTATCGAAGAGGGACAGATGGTGAACGCTGGAACCACCATCACCTATATCCTGCCTAATGCCCAGAAGTGGGTTATCGCCAACTATAAGGAAACTCAGGTAGAGAATCTCTATGTGGGTCAAAAGGTACGCATGACGGTAGATGCCATCAGCAACAAGGAGTTTGAGGGCACCGTTACCGCTATCTCCGGAGCAACCGGTTCCAAGTATTCTCTTGTTCCTACCGATAATTCGGCTGGTAACTTCGTGAAGATTCAGCAGCGTGTGCCTGTAAGAATCGACTTCACTAACCTCAGCAAGGAAGACAATGCCCGCCTGGCAGCAGGTATGATGGTGATTGTGAAGGCGGAGAGAAAATCAAAGTAATGGAATATGGAAGAAGAATATAAGAATTATCCGTTCTATAGCTGGGTGCCGAAACCGCTGGGCATTATCTTCATGATCATCCTCTTCGTGCCGATGATTACGATGAGTGGTGTCTATTCCGCCAATAGCGGTGAGATGATGAGCGGACTGGGCATCCAGTCGGAATACATCGCCTTTGCGGGCTTCTGTACGTCGATAGGAATGGCTGCTTTCTCGCCATTCTTCTACGAACTGGTGTGCATCCGAAGAGAGAAGATGATGTGTATCGTGGGATTCTCCATTCTCTTTCTGCTCAGTTTTGTCTGCGCCCAGACCGATTCGCTGTTCATCCTAGGCTTGTGTAGCTTGCTGATGGGCTTTGTCCGACAGACGCTTCTGATGGCGCATCTCTTTGTACTCATCCGATATGGTTTCGGTATTGAGGCAACGAAGAATCTCACGCCGGGTTGCGAGCCTACCACCGAGGAGGCTTGGGATGCGATGGATTCAGAAAAAATGGTTTCCCAGCCGGTTATCTATCTTTTCTTCATGATTATCGGACAGTTGGGCACCTGGCTCACGGCTTGGCTTGCCTATGCCTACGAGTGGCAGTATGTGTATCATTTCATGATGGCATTCATGTTGGCGGGCATCATCATCGTGTTCTTCACCATGCCTTATCATAAGTATCCGATGCCGAAGTTCCCGATTACGATGTCGAAGTTTGGCAATGTCACGGTGTTCAGCATCATGCTCTGTTCGTTTGCCTATGTGATGGTGTTCGGCAAGACGCTGGACTGGTTTGATGATCCTACCATCCGTATCTCTTCAGTGGTCTGTCTCATCTTCACCGCCCTGTTTATCTATCTGGAGAAGACCCGCCGTTCACCTTATTTTATCATGGAGGTGTTCCAGCTCAGGGTTGTCAATTACGGCATCATGCTGTTCTTCCTTCTGATGGTCTGCAACTCCAGCGCCATGTTTGTGAACGTATTCACCAATGTGGGAATGAAGATAGACAACTGGCAGAATGCCACTCTGGGCAACTGGGTGATGGTGGGATATACCGTGGGTTTGATTTTTGCGATCATCGCCAGAGCCAAGAATATTCATCTGAAGTGGATGTACTGTCTGGGCTTCCTCTTTATCGGAGGCTACGCCCTCTTTATGTATTTCGAGGTACAGAACGACGGCATGTATGAGCGCATGAAATGGCCTATCATCATCCGTTCTACGGGAATGATGCTGCTCTATTCGCTCATCTCCACGATAGCCAATCAGCGCATGCCTTACCGCTTCATGTCCACCTGGGTCTGCATCATGCTCACCGTCCGTATGGTCATCGCCCCATGCATCGGTTCGGCGCTCTACACCAATGTGTTTCAGCATCGCCAGCAGTATTACGTTACCCGCTTTGCACAGGATTATGACCGTACCAGCTTGGAGACGGCAAAGACCTATGACCAGACGGTGATGGGCATGCAGTATCAGGGTAAGAGTGTAACTGAGGCGCAGAATATGGCTGCCATGAGTGCGAAGGGCAAGGTGCAGGTGCAAGCCACGCTGGTATCCATCAAGGAGATGGCAGGCTGGACCTTCTATGGCTGTCTGGTATGTGCCGGCTTGATGCTCGTAATACCTTGGCGCAAGCGCAACATCAAGGAATTGACCCGCGAGTATCTGTTGAAGAATGTAGATGTGAAATCCCTGGGAAGAAGGTAGGAAAGAGGATGCAGATTCTGCCGGAAGCGGCTGGATTCTGCTAAAATATCATAAATAATCAAGGTTATCATTCGAGGGGATTGATATTTTTGTTATCTTCGCATTTCAAGCAATTAGAAAAAATGGAGATAACAGATAATATCATCATATATGAGGCTCAGGAAATTCCTCATTTTCTGATGCAGCCTTTCTATTCTGATTATGTCGGAATAGTCATTTGTCATCAAGGGATGTTCCGTTTCTGTGTAGACGGAACATCCTTAGTTGCGTCTATGGGGGAGTCGGTTTTTCTCTCTCCCGGCACTCTGTTGCAGGTTCAGGAAACCTCTCCAGATTTCCGGTTTACCTTGCTTTTCTACCGTGTAGAGCAGATTCGCCACATGCTGGGCAATACCGTTGTGAGCATGCGCCTTTATTCTACGCTCTATCCTTCGGCTTGTACCGTGGCGCATACGGGTTATGAGGAGATGCTGTCGTCTTATGCCCGGATGCTTCTCAAGTTGGAGCAGAAGGAGGAGCCGGATACCTACAGCCAGCATGAGCAGAAGCTGCTTCTCATGGCGGTAACCTATCGCCTTTGCAGCATCTTCTCTTCTACGTTCAAGGCGGCGGGTAAGGAGATGGAGCGCAAGGTAGAGGTCTTTGAGTCGCTGGTCAAATTGATAGAGGAACATTTCATGCGTGAGCGCAGTGTGGCTTTCTATGCCGATCAGCTCTGCATCACTCCCAAATATCTTTCCGTTATCGTGAAGTCATTATGTGGCAAGACGGTCCAGCAATTACTTTTCAAGGCGATTATCCGTCGCAGCATTTATCTGATGAAGAATACGAACAAGACGATTCAGCAGATAGCCAGTGATCTCAGCTTCCCGAATGCCTCAGCCTTCGGCACCTTCTTCAAGAAGCATACCGGGTTGTCGCCTAAGAATTACCGGATGGGGGCGGAGTAGCGCCAAGAGAAAAACTCTACTCTCAATTCCACTCTTCACTCTTCACGTATATAGTGTAAAGCGTTGAGTATAAGATATTTATGGCTGTGAAGAGTTACGCCGACTCTTCACAACTCTTCACCACTCTTCACACGATTGATTTTTCTGCTGTTTATAAGGGAAATTAGAGGTCCAAGAAATCGGAATAAGGCTCAAGTAAACTTTAACAAAGCCTTACGTAAATTTTATCTGAGGCTTAAACCAAATTTAAAGAAGGCTTAAACCAAACTTAAAGCAGGCTTAAACCAAACTTAAAGCAGGCTTAAACCAAACTTAATAGAAGCCTGATGCTGGTCACAATAGAGGCTTGATGCTGGTCACAATAGAAGCCTGATGCTGGTCACAATAGAAGCCTGATGCTGGTCACAATAGAAGCCCAAATGGTGAAGAGTGGTGAAGAGTTGTGAAGAGTCGGCGTAACTCTTCACCGTAGTAAGTAATTTGTATTCAGTTATTTATGCCACATGTGTGAAGAGTGAAGAGTGGATTTGAAAGTAGGGGTTACACGCAGAAGAATTCCGTCTGCCATTATGCTTTTGGTGAAGCGTTTAATAGGCATATAGAAATCTCTATCCCGACGTAGTATTTTTTATCTTTCGACGGCACAATATTGCCCGCCTAGGGGCAATATTGTGCCTTAGTAAGACAATAAGCGAAATGTCCCCATTCGCATTTGAAATCTACAGGATTGCACATGAAACTTACAGACTTTCCATCCGTTTCTTAGTAAGAGAAATAATTATTATCGCTATTATCTGTGTTAAAAACCCAAGAATTACTTCGTTTCTCATTATTTTTTATTATCTTTGCCCCAAATAACAATTAAAAACAAAGAATATGAGCACATCACCATTACGTGTACCTACTTCATTTAGGTTACCAGCAGAGCTTCTTGAGGAGCTCAAGGAGTGTGCTAAGGCTACCAATCGTAGCCTTAACAATTATGTAGAATCCATTCTTATGGATTTTATGAGTAAGAACAAGACCATGAAGGAAAATGTGATTACTCCCGATTTGCAAGCGAAGCTTGACAAGGCGAGAGAAGAACATAAAAACGGAGAAACTCTGTGCTTTGACACAGCACAAGATGCTATCGCATGGATGGAAGCTTTATGATATATCGAATAGAATTCTCTAAGGATGCACAGAAGGTCATTAAGAAATGGAAGAAATCAAATCTACCTCTATTCAAAAAACTAGAGAAGTTGATTCCAGAACTTTCTGAGCACCCTAGAACAGGTAAAGGACATCCAGAACCTTTGAAAGGTGGAAACGACATCACGTATTCTAGACATATTACTGCCCAGGACAGGATTATCTATGACATACTCGATGAAGAAATTCTTGTGTCCATTATTGAGCTAGAAGGACATTACAATGACAAATAATCGAGTCCATATTTCTGTGGAATCGGTAGCTTATAGAATGTATAACAATAAAAAAATAAGATATATAAGAAACAGAAAAGAAAGATATAACATAATAAGATTATAAATTTGCGTTTACTAATTTGTTCGGAACACACTTGAAATTTTGCCGAATTAAAAGTATGTCATTCACGAATGAATAAGTTCTGTAAACGCCTGCGCTATAGCGTGGGCGGAACTTATCGTGAATGACGGGCCCGGCAAAAGCCTCAAGTGTTGATAAGGGAAGCTCACGCTTCTTCTTTGTCTTCACTTCATCAAGGCTTTTCGACAGATGGCTTTCTGCCTATCTTCTTGTCCGCTGCCCGTTTTACTCCGATAAAGATTTAGTTCCAAACGCACCCATCAGCTATAGCAAAAGACGTTGGAGTTCGCTTCAATGTTTGTTGCTATACCTTATTATATATAGTAACCAACAATGAAAAGAGCTACGAATGGACAAATTAAGAATGCAGAGTAGTAATGGTGTCGAGGACAACATTACGAAAATTGCGCAGCTGTTTCCCGACTGCGTTACGGAGACCGTGGATGAAAGAAGCGGCCAGCCAAAGCACCTCATAGATTTTGAGAAACTCAAGCAGAATCTTTCTGATAGTGTGATATCAGAAAGAGCGGAACGCTACCAGTTTACCTGGCCCGACAAGAGCAAGGCGATTCTCCTTGCCAACTCTCCTATCAATGCCACACTTCGCCCTTGCCGTGAAGACAGCGTTGATTTCGACAACACCCAGAACCTTTATATCGAGGGCGACAACCTCGATGTTCTCAAATGTCTGAAGGAGACTTACCTCCATAAGGTGAAAATGATCTACATCGACCCACCTTACAACACCGGAAATGATTTTGTTTATGAAGATGATTTCGCTCAGTCTTCAGAAGAATACCTCGCCAACTCAGGACAGTTTGACGAGCAGGGCAACCGTATGTTTACCAATGCCGAAAGCAATGGTAGATTCCATACTGATTGGCTCAACATGATTTATCCGAGATTGAAAGTTGCAAGAGACTTGCTGACCGATGATGGTGTGATATTTATTTCTATTGATGATAATGAACATGAAAATCTTCGAAGGTTATGTAATGAGATTTTTGGACAATCCAACTATCGTAATACATTACTTGTCAGAAGACGTATTAAAAGCTTGAATTCACAATTTGCAGACAATGGATTGTGGAGTTTAAATGTTGGTTTTGAATATGTCTTAGTATATGCAAAATCTGATACATTCCTTATGAAAGCATTACGACAGAAAAAAGAAAATGCTTCTTCTAAAGGGCGTTGGGACGTGTTTTGGAGTAATGCGGATAGACCAACTATGAGATATGAGATTCTTGGTTTTACACCTTCAACTGGTCAATGGAGAAACTCTAAAGAAAAAGCAGATATAGCAGTTGCTAATTACAAGAAATACGAAGCTGAATATGCAAACCAAATATCTATAGAAGAATATTCTAAAGAAACAGGAATAACAGATTTTATCAGAAAGATACCTAATGGTACTGGCAAGAATGGAGGCGTACAACATTGGGTAGCCCCATCGGATACATCTTTAAGGACAAGTAATTGGACCGACATAGAAGTTTCTCAAATTGGAAAAGAAATACCTTTACCTTTTGACAATCCTAAAAGTAAGCAATTAATGTTGGAACTACTCAAGCTATGCAACGATAAGGATTCTCTCATCCTCGACTTCTTCAGTGGCTCCGCCACAACTGCCCATGCTGTCATGCAGCTCAACTCCGAGGATGGCGGCAACCGCAAGTTTATCATGGTGCAGCTCCCAGAGAAGACCGATGAGAAGAGCGAAGCTTTCAAGGCAGGCTATAAGAACATCTGTGAAATAGGCAAGGAAAGAATCCGCCGTGCCGGCAAGAAAATCAAGGAGGAGTCTCCTTTAACCACCCAAGACCTCGATACAGGCTTCCGTGTGTTGAAACTCGATTCCACCAATATGCAGGACATTTACTATTCTCCAAAGGATATTTCGCAAGCCGACCTTTTCTCGCAGGTTGATAACGTAAAGCCGGATAGAACGGGCGAAGACCTGCTCTTCCAGGTAATGCTTGAACTCGGTGCGACCCTGGATTCGAAGATAGGAACGACAACGGTAGCTGGCAAGACCATCTATAACGTTGCTGAAGGATACCTCGTGGCTTGCTTCGACCCGGATGTTACCGACGAAGTAGTAAAAGCCATCGCCCAGATGCAGCCAGCCTACGCCGTGCTCCGTGACACCAGCATGAAGGACGATTCCACCGCCACCAACTTCGAGCAGATTTTTAAAACATATTCTCCTGACACGGTCACCAAAATCCTTTAGAAAGGGATTTTGAAAGGTAAAAAAGTAAAAAGGTAAAAAAGTAAAAAGAGCATTTTTGCTGTGTTTACTTGAAACTTGTAAAAGTAAAAAGAGCTTTACTGATTACGATTATGAAACTGAAGTTTAAGATACAACAATATCAGACCGATGCCGTGGAGAGCGTCATCAACGTCTTCAAGGGGCAGCCCAACCAAGCCAACCTGGAATACAGGATGGATAAGGGAAAACTGTATGTGGTTGACAGCAAGAAGCATGACATCAAAATCGTTCAAACAGATGTCTTTGCCGATAGCGATGATGCCGGCAATAACCTGGGTTATAAGAACAACCGCCTCGCCATGGATAAGGTGGCTCTCTTTGACAACATCCGACAGATTCAGACCGAGAACAACATCCATCAGGATGAAGAACTCTGTCAGAAACTCGGAGCCTGCCAGCTCGACGTGGAGATGGAAACCGGTACGGGAAAGACTTACGTCTATATCAAGACGATGTTCGAACTGAACAAGCAGTATGGCTGGACCAAGTTTATCGTGGTGGTTCCAAGCATCGCTATCCGAGAGGGTGTGAAGAAGAGCTTCGACATTACGGTAGATCACTTCATGGAGCAATACGGCAAGAAGGCTCGCTACTTCATCTACGACAGCAGCAGCCTCAACGACATCGACACCTTCTCGCAGAGCAACGACATCTGCGTGATGATCATCAACACCCAGGCCTTCAACACCATGAAGGAAGGAGCCAAGAACAAGGCGGCACGCATCATCAACTCCGAACGTGATGAGTTCGGTTCCCGAAAGCCTATCGCCGTTCTTGCAGCCAACAACCCTATCATCATCTTGGATGAACCGCAGAAGATGGGAGGCGCCGCTACACAGACGGCACTCAAAGCCTTCAATCCGCTCTTCACCCTGAACTACTCCGCCACCCACAAGGAACACCACAACACGGTGTATGTACTCGATGCACTTGATGCCTACAACCACAAACTGGTGAAGAAGATAGAGGTAGTAGGCTTCGAACTGAAGAACCTGAAAGGTACCGACAGCTATATCTATTTTGCAGAGCTGCTACTCTCGAAAGACAAGGCTCCACAGGTAAGACTGGAGATAGAACAGCAGAGCACTACGGGAGCCATCAAACGAATCTACAAGAAGTTGGGCGAAGGCGATGACCTCTATAGTGCCTCCGGAAACATGCTGCAATACAAGGGGTTCATGATTACCGACATCGTGGTGGATGCACACCATCCAAGCCGCAGCCATGTGAAATTCAGCAACGGCGAAAGTCTGATGCTGAAGGAAGTAATCGGCAACGTAACTGCCGATCACAAGGCTCGCATCCAGATAAGGGAAACCATCAAGGCGCACTTCCGCAAAGAGAGTGCGCTCTTCCATCGCGGCATCAAGTGCCTCTCGCTTTTCTTCATCGACGAGGTTGCCAAGTATCGCCAGTATGATGAAGACGGCAATGCGCTGCTGGGACGCTATGGTGAGATCTTCGAACAGGAGTACAGGGCAGAGCTGAACGAAAATCAGAATATGTATGCCCCGGAGTATATGCAGTATCTCAGCTGCATCCCTGTCAACAAGACCCATGAGGGTTATTTCTCCATCGACCCCAAGACCAAGCGCATCAAGGACAGCGATGAGAAGAAGGGAGCAGGAAGCGATGACGTATCGGCTTACGACCTGATTATGAAAGATAAAGAACGACTGCTGAGTCTCGACCCAACTTACTCGCCAGTTCGCTTCATCTTCTCCCACTCTGCCTTGCGAGAAGGTTGGGACAATCCGAACATCTTCCAGATCTGTTCGCTCCGACAGGCAAACAGCATCTCGCAGAAGCGTCAGGAAGTGGGACGAGGATTGCGACTCTGCGTTGACAACAAGGGAGTACGACAGGATGCCGATACCCTGCAGGGGCAGGTGCAGCAGATTAACCGCCTTACCGTGATTGCCTCTGAGGGCTATGCTGATTTCGTAAACGACTTGCAGAAGAATATTTCGGAAGATCTCTACGACCGTCCGAAGGTTGCCGACATCGATTACTTCGATGGAAAAACCTTCACGATTGAGGATGGCAGCAAGCATAGTATCACGACGTCAGAAGCCAAGAAGATTTATTTCTATCTGGTGAAGAATGGTTATGTGGATGACGAAAGTCATGTAACCGATGCTTACCGCTCTGCCGCAACATCAGGAACACTCGCAACATTGCCAGACGAAGTAAAGCCATACGGCAAATGGATTCATAAACTGATAGAAGGCGTATGGAATCCTTCTGCCCTTGACGGTATGATAGAGAACGGAAGTACGCCGCAGACTCCGGAGAACAGACTGAATGAGAACTTTACGAAGAAGGAGTTCCAGGAACTCTGGAATCGCATCAACCACAAATACGCCTATACGGTGAACTTCGAAAGCAAGGAACTGATAGAGAAAGCCATTGCTGCCATCAACAAGGAACTGGTGGTTTCAAAACTGAGCTACGTGGTAACCCGAGGAGTGCAGAAGACGGAACTGAAACATGACGACATGAAGGCGGGCAGCATGATGGTGCAGGAGGAAATGCAGCATGATGACCTGAGAACGGATGTAGTAAGCACCGTGAAGTACGACCTGCTGGGCAAGATAGCCGCCAACACCCGATTGACCCGCAAGACCATCGCCGGGATTCTGAGTCAGATTAAGCCAGAAAAGTTTGATATGTACAAGATGAATCCTGAAGAGTTTATCCGCAGGGTAAGCCGTCTGATATTGGAGCAGAAAGCCACCATCATCGTAGATCATATCAGTTACAACGAGATAGAGGGAAGCTACGATTCCGCCATCTTTACGGAGGAGAAGCATACCTCGCTCGAAAAGGCTTACCAGGGAAGGAAGAGCATTGTGGATTATGTGTTTACCGATGGAACGGCAAAGCAGAGTGTGGAGCGCAAGTTCGTGGAAGACCTCGATACGAGCACCGATGTTGCCGTATATGCCAAGTTGCCAAAGGGTTTCCATATTCCTACCCCTGTGGGCAATTATTCTCCCGACTGGGCGATAGCCTTCAAGGATGGTGCCGTGAAGCATGTCTATTTCGTAGCCGAAACCAAGGGCAGCATGTCAACCCTCGACTTGCGAGGTATAGAAGATGGCAAGATAGCCTGTGCCGACAGGCTATTCGAACAACTCTCAGGTTCGGGCATCTACTATCATAAGGTAACCAACTACGACGACTTGATGGAATGGGTGAAATAATTCTTAATGTTAAATGTTAAGTGTTGAATGTTGAATGTTAAGCAATAGGACATGGAACAGCCGAAACAGATAAACAATACCAGCGAACGATTGGTGGACGACCTGAAATCGAGGTTGTCCACCCAAAGTCGCATATCCATCGCCGCTGCCTCTTTCTCCATCTACGCCTTCGAAGCCATGAAGGCGGAACTGGAGAAGGTGGAGGAAGTGCGCTTTATCTTCACCTCGCCAACCTTTGTGGCAGACAAGACGAAGAAAGAGAAACGGGAGTTCTACATACCGAAGTTGAACCGTGAACGCAACCTCTATGGTACGGAGTTTGAAATCAAGCTCCGCAACCAGCTGTCGCAGAAAGCCATCGCCAAGGAGTGTGCAGCATGGATCCGGAAGAAAGTGAAATTCAAGTCCAATTCTTCACAGGAAGGAATGGGCGGATTTCTGCATCTCTGTGATGGTGAACCTTCTGCCTTACCTGTCTTTGATATGAATGCGCCCAGCAAGCAGCATGTTTATCTTCCTTTTGATGATTTCAGCACCACCCAACTGGGATGCGAAAAGGGCAACAATGTCTATACGATGGTCAATGTGCTGCCTTCTCCTTCTGCCGAGGCTTATCTGCAGATCTTCAACCAGCAATGGGAGAACGATGAAAAATTCAAGGACGTAACTGCCAGGGTTTTGGAATACATCGAGACGGTTTATCAGGAGAATGCGCCCGAATACATCTACTTCATCGCTCTCTACAACATCTTCCATGAATTTCTGGAAGATATTTCTGAAGATGTTCTTCCCAATGAGCGTACCGGTTTCAAGAACAGCCTCATCTGGAACAAGCTATACAACTTCCAGAAGGATGCGGCACTCGCCATCATCAACAAGCTGGAGAAATACAACGGTTGTATTCTTGCCGACAGTGTGGGATTGGGAAAGACCTTTACGGCGCTTGCCGTCATCAAGTATTACGAAAACCGCAACAAGAGTGTACTGGTGCTTTGTCCGAAAAAGCTGAATGAGAACTGGATTACCTTCCGTTCCAATTACAAGAACAATCCGATAGCTGGCGACCGTCTGCGCTACGACATCCTCTTCCATACCGACCTTTCACGAGAACATGGAAGTTCCAACGGCTTGGATCTGGACCACATCAACTGGGGCAACTACGACCTCGTGGTCATCGACGAAAGTCATAACTTCCGCAATGGAGGAAACGTGGATGAAGAGGAAGATGATGATGAGCAGCAGGAGGATAGAAAGGAAAACAGATATCAGAAACTGATGAACCGGGTGATTCGTACCGGTGTGAAAACGAAGGTACTGATGCTGAGTGCTACCCCTGTGAACAATAGATTTGGCGATTTGAAGAACCAGTTGCAGCTGGCTTACGAAGGCAGAAGCAGCTCGTTTGACGAAGCATTGGGACTAGGCAAGAACGTAGATGACATCTTTACGAATGCCCAGAAGGTATATAACCACTGGGCAAAACTGAAGGCGGAAGAACGCACAACGGAAAGGCTGCTCAACGACCTGAGCTACGATTTCTTCCAGTTGCTGGATGCCGTGACCATCGCCCGTTCGCGCAGCCACATCATGAAGTATTATGATACAAGTGCCATCGGTGAATTTCCACATCGTCTGCCTCCTATCTCCCGTCGTCCGAAACTCACTGACATCAGCAATGCCATCAACTTCAGGGACATTGCCACAGAACTGGACAATCTGAACCTGTCTATCTACACCCCATCGCTCTATCTGCACGATAGCGCCAGAAACAGCTATACCATCGACTATGAGGGAAGCGGCTTGTCTATTGACGGACGAGAGAAGGGATTGCGAAATCTGATGGCAACCAATCTACTGAAACGACTGGAAAGTTCGGTCAACTCCTTCCGCCTCACCTTGGAGCGCATCACGGCTTACATCAATGAAACCATCTCACTCATCGACCAGGAAGCTGAAGAGATAAGAGGTTTCAGACTCAGGGATATGGATTATATCAGTTGGCGAAGAGATCTGGCAGCAGATCAGGAAGTACTCAGGATGCTGCTCCTGATGCTGGAAGATATTACGCCAGCTCATGACAGCAAGTTGCAAATGCTGATAGCAGACTTGAAGGAGAAGTTTGCCCATCCTATCAACAAGGATAACCGGAAGGTGCTCATCTTCACAGCCTTTGCCGATACGGCAGACTATCTCTATCAGGAACTTGCCGAAAGAATCAAGGCAGATTGCGGACTGAACGCTGCCCTCATCACGGGTAGTACTGAGGGCAAATGCACCATTCCAAAGTTTGAGTGTACATTTAATAATGTTCTCACCTTCTTCTCGCCCATCTCCAAAGACAAAGGTGACATCTTTGATGAAAAGGACGCAGCCAAGAAGCCATGGATTCATGAAAACATCGATGTGCTCATCGCTACAGACTGTATCTCGGAAGGTCAGAACCTGCAAGACTGCGACTATCTGATTAACTACGATATCCATTGGAACCCCGTACGCATCATCCAGCGTTTTGGACGTATTGACCGTATTGGCAGCCGGAACAAGGATATACAGTTGGTAAACTACTGGCCTGATATGGAACTGGACGAATATATCCAGTTGAAAGGCAGAGTGGAGAGCCGTATGAAAGCCACCATTCTGACTTCTACTGGAGATGACAACCTACTGAGCGACAACGAAAAAGGTGACCTGGAATATCGCAGGAAGCAGTTGAAGCATCTGCAGGAAGAAGTGGTTGACATTGAGGATATGGACACCGGCATCAACATCATGGACCTGGGACTGAACGAGTTTCGTCTCGACCTCCTATCATATATCAAGGAACATCCCGACATAGAGCATGCTCCTTTCGGAATGAATGCTGTGGCAGGGGTAAAAGGCGATGTCAAGCCCGGTGTCATCTATGTATTAAAGAATCGCAACAATGCCGTGAACATCGACAAGAAAAACTTGCTTCATCCTTTCTATATGGTGTATCTGTCGGATGACGGCGAGGTAATCTGTGACCATCTTCATCCCAAGAAGCTGCTGGATACCCTGCGATTGCTCTGCAAGGACAAGAAGGAATACGACAGAAACCTTTGTGCCCTGCTAAGTAAGGAAACCAGCGACGGCAGACACATGGAACATTATAGCGACCTGTTGCAGAAGGCCATCGACAGTATGGTACGCATCAAGGAAGAGAGCGATATAGACAGTCTTTTCTCGCTGGGTGAAACCACGGCTTTGACCAATGAGATCAAGGGATTGGATGATTTCGAACTCATCACCTTCCTGGTTATCAGATAAGCAATCTCTTTAATCATAAAGTTCCAAGTTCAATGTGCAAAGTAAAAAAGAACTTATGAATATATTAAATTTCCCCGACTTTACGTTGGTAAACCGAGTAGTACCCAAGGTGGCTTTTTACAGCCATCTTGAGGTAACGGCTCGCATGAAATCTGCATTTATTGAGAATGTAGAGCAGGTAGTTTGGCTCTATAAGTTGGCACCCAGCAATCTGCATGTGACAGATGGAAAGGATGTTCACGAACTCACCATCTTTCTTATTAAACTTAAAAAGGGGATTTCAGACAGCTCTGACATCTTCCGTTATATTGATAGCAAGTTACCCAGACATACGTTTTTCATCATTCAACAGGATAACCGATATCAGTTATTGGTAAACTACAAGCAATGGAAGGATGCTTCTGCTGGCACATTCGAGATCATCAAGTCATTTTCTACAGACTGGTTATCAGAAGAAATGCTATCTCTCCGTCTGGATAGTTCTTCTAATATGGATACACTCTATGAATCCTTGGTTCGGCAGATTGCATCAACCCAGATTACTTCTTCTCAGCAGAATCTGCATCAAGCTGTTTTCCAGACCATTCAAATAGAAGCAATAAAAAAGGAAATGGCTGCTATCAGAAAGAAAGAACTGAAAGAGCAGCAACCGCAAAAGAAATTTGCCTTGCATCAAAAATACATGCAGCTAAAAAAGAAGCTGGAGGAACATATTTAGTGATATGCAAAATGTAGCTATGATGGTCGCGAAGGGTTCCTAAGTCTACAACTGCATATTACTTATTTTTCCAGTTATTTATGCAAAAATCGATTAAATATTTGGAGTTTACAAAAAAACAACGTATCTTTGTCATCAGATTTAAAAATAATTAAAATCTAACAAGATGGCAAAGTACATCAACCCCTTTACCGATTGGGGCTTCAAACGTCTTTTCGGTCAAGAATTCAGCAAGGATTTGCTGATAAGCTTTCTCAACGATCTGTTGGAGGGCGAGCTCCACGTCAAGGATGTAGTGTTCAAAGACAAAGAGCAATTGCCACAGACCAAAGATCAACGAGGCATTATCTACGATGTTTTCTGCGAAACCGACACAGGCGAGCGATTCATCCTGGAAATGCAGAACAAGTGGCAACCCAATTTTCTGGATCGCTCCATCTGCTATGCCTGCAGAAGTATTCTGGAACAGGTAGATAAGGGCAAAGCAGAGAATCAGGATGCCTATAAGTTTCTGCCGATATACACAGTTTGTTTCATGAACTATATGCCAAAGGCTGGCGAAGTAAACAAGTTCAGAACAGACATCATATTGGCAGATAAGGAGAGCAAGGAGCAAGCTTCCAACAAGCTTCGCTTCATCTACTTGGCCCTGCCTCTTTTCAAAAAAGAGCCAGCGGAATGTGAGAGTGATTTTGATAAATGGATTTATGTATTGACTCATATGGAAGCATTAACAAGAATGCCTTGGACGGCACAAAAGAAGATTTTCGAGAAGCTTGAGGAATATGCCGACAGTCATAGACTCTCGAAGAAAGAATGGGAAGCCTACGAGAACAGTCTTTGGATTGCTCGCGATAATTTGGCATGTATGGCGGCCGCAGAATCAGAAGCCAGAGCTGAAGGCATGGCAAAAGGCATGGCAAAAGGTATGGCAAAAGGTATGGCTGAAGGAAGAGCTGAAGGAAGAGCTGAAGGAAGAGCTGAAGGAAGAGCTGAAGGAAGAGCTGAAG
>ERZ1027188.23-NODE-23-length-78460-cov-18.741432_pt1 | contig 78460 bp, 70 predicted proteins | sample MGYA00519273_ERZ1027188 | MGnify/ENA primary metagenome ERZ1027188 (study PRJEB26926, sample SAMN06164623) | human gut metagenome | biome: ENVO:00009003; feature: ENVO:2100002; material: ENVO:00002003 | host: Homo sapiens | place: USA | collected 2012 ... | reverse complement strand
ACGCCTAGCGGGCTTTATTTTTTCTGGACGCCTAGCGGGCTTTATTTTTTCTGGACGCCTAGCGGGCTTTATTTTTTCTGGATGCCTAGCGTCGCTTATCTGAATTCCTCCATCATTTCCATGATATCATGGGTTTCTGATGCCGGATCCTTGGCGTTGAGGATGCAGCTGCTGAGTGCGATGCCGTTAACTCCCGTCTTCATGATGTCGGGAATATCCTCCTTGGTGATGCCTCCGATGGCAACGATAGGGATATCGATATTTTCTGCCTTCATCTTCTGGATGATCTCGTGATATCCTTCAAGACCGAGTATAGGCGAGAGCTTCTCCTTGGTGGTGGTGAAGCGGAACGGACCGCAACCGATATAATCGGCTCCAGCCTCATAGTGAGCCTTCACATCCTCGAAGGTGTTTGCCGTTCCGCCGATGATGAAGTCGTCGCCCAGAATCTTGCGGGCCTCGGCTATCGGCATATCGTTCTTGCCCAGATGCACGCCATCGGCACCCACCTCTTTCACCAGTTCCACACGGTCGTCGATGATGAAGGTAACATTCATGATCTTGCACCATTCCTTCACCTTGTAGGCGATGGGGCGCACCTCATTATCAGAGGCATCCTTCATGCGGAGCTGAACCCATCTGCAGAGTCCTGTTATCGCCTCGTGGATGCCATCCAGGTAAGTCATCTTCTCATTCTGGTGAGAGATGAACTGCAGTTGAAAACTGTCTAGAGGTATTTTTGCCATAGTCCTATAAACTTTTCAGTATAAACTATTAACTATAGATTATCCTCCGCAGAAAGCTTTCACAATCACTATGTCGGCACCCTCCTGGATGAGATGGTTTTCCCATTCATCACGTGGCACCATTTCGTTACTGATGGCTACAGCGCAACCTGTAGCAGGAAGGTCGAGCTCCTGTGCAAGTTCCTTTACGTTCTTTGCCTGAGTTTCTGTCTCTTTGTTGTTGATAGTTACTTTCATAACAGTTCGTTTTTATGATGATATTCATCATGGGAAAAGAAAGATGTTTATCTTTCGCCATCGATGATAATCATCGTTGTTTACTCCTATAATAATATGTAATCAACACGGAGAACTGTTCTTGAGAAAGTCCGGTATGAATAAAGCCCCTAATCCTAGCAGAAGTTGCACGGAATAGGGGCTCTATCATGATAAGCTTATATCGAATCCCTGCGACAGCATTATCTGTGTCAGGTTCAATGGGTATAATCTCAGCCGAATTTTCAGCACCCCGTGATAATCGTTCGCAAAAGTAATGATATTCTTGGAAAGGAGCAAGAAAGGTGGTTGATTTTTAGGTAATATTAACGGTAGAAGGATAAAAGGTCATACCTTTTGAAATAAATGAGAATTTTTGTTTAGTTTTTTGTTGAATTATTTGGTGGTTTCGGTAAGATATATTAAATTTGCAGTGTAAATATTTTAAAATGTTATAGGTAAAAATGAAAAGTATTAAAATGATGGCTTTGACAGCAGTCACAATTCTTGCGCTGTCATCTTGTGGTACCACTCAGCAGGTGCCTCTTACTGGTAGAACTCATCGCATCTCTGTATCCGATGAGCAGGTCTTGAGCTTGTCTAATCAGGAATACACCAAATATATGGCATCGGCTAAAAAGTCGACAAACGCTGCCAATACTGCCATGGTGCAGCGTGTTGGTAAAAAGTTGGCTAATGCTGTAGAAACTTACCTGAAGAATAATGGCTTTGCCAATGATGTGAAGAATTATGCATGGGAGTTTAATCTCGTACAAGATAAAAACGTCAATGCATTTTGTATGCCTGGCGGCAAGATCGTTGTTTTCGAAGGTTTGTTACCTTATACTCAGAATGAGACTTGTCTGGCTATTGTGTTAGGTCATGAAATTGCTCATGCCGTGGCTAAGCATAGTGCCGAGCAGTTGAGTAAGCAGCAGAACCAGCAGGTAGGTACTGCCATTGTGGGTAGTGTGTTGAATCAGGCTGTAGGTAATGGCGTTGGCGATGTGGCTAGTGCCGTAGCCGGACAGTATTTCTCTTTCCGCAACTTGAAATATTCCCGTGACAACGAGACTGAGGCTGATTACATGGGACTTATCTTTGCTGCCATGGCAGGTTACGACCCTCGGCAGGCAATTCCATTCTGGCAGCGCATGTCGCAAGGTAAGAGCGCCAACCAGAGTGATATCTTCAGTGATCATCCTTCGGACGCCAAGCGTATTGCTGCTCTTCAGAAGGAAATGCCAGAGGCTTTGAAGTATTACAAGCCGGCTACTTCTACCTCCAAGACAGTGAAGACTACGAAGGTGTCAACCAAGAAAACAACTAAAAGAAGAAAGTAGTATTCACTAAATATTAACAACTATGATGGATTATATCTCACAAAATCTTTGGCTGTTCTGGACAGTTATCATGTTCATCTGCCTTATCCTGGAGTTGTCTTCGGGTGACTTCTATGTTACGTGCTTTGCCATCGGTGCTTTGATCAGTATTCCTGTGGCTGTGATGGATGCTCCCTTCTGGGTTCAAGTAGTGGTATGGGCCGTTTGCTCGGTATTGAGCATTCTCTTGATTAGACCACATCTTGTAAAGGCAATAAGACATGGGGCAGATAACAGAAAGAGCAATTATGATGCTTTGGCAGGACAGATTGGTGAAGTGAGTGAGACCATCGTGGCTGGCGGTTTCGGACGCGTGAAACTTGATGGCGATGACTGGAAGGCACAGGCTCCTGATAGTACTGAAGACTTGCAGGTGGGTCAGCGAGTAAGGGTGCTGGGACATGAGTCTATCATTCTGAAAGTAGAAAAAGTTTAATTCTTGTTTCCTGGGAAGAATTAATTATAAAGGTAGAAATAATCATTATTCACTTAATATCATAAACATCATGAGCATAGGAATTTATGTACTTGCGGCTCTCGTATTGCTCGCACTTGTCGTGGTTAAGAAAACCATCGTTATCATTCCTCAGAGTGAAACGAAAATCATTGAGCGTCTGGGACGTTATTACGCCACCTTGAAGCCAGGTATCAATATCATCATTCCTTTTATCGATCATGCCAAGGACATCGTGGCTATGAGAAATGGAAGATATACTTATACCAACAGCATTGATCTCCGTGAACAGGTATATGATTTCGACCGACAGAATGTGATTACCAAGGATAATATCCAGATGCAGATTAATGCCTTGCTGTATTTCCAGATTGTAGACCCTTTCAAGAGTGTATATGAAATCAACAATTTGCCAAATGCTATCGAGAAGTTGACTCAGACTACTCTTCGTAATATCATAGGTGAGATGGAATTGGACCAGACCCTGACCTCTCGTGATACCATCAATACTAAACTTCGTGCGGTACTGGATGATGCTACTAATAAGTGGGGTATCAAGGTGAACCGTGTAGAGTTGCAGGATATTACTCCACCGGAAAGTGTGTTGCAGGCAATGGAGAAGCAGATGCAGGCAGAACGTAACAAACGTGCTACCATCCTTACCTCTGAAGGTGAGAAAGAGAAGCAGCGTCTGCTTTCTGAGGGTGAGAAGGCTGCCATCGTCAACAAGGCAGAGGCAGCCAAACAGCAGGCTATCCTCAGAGCTGAAGGTGAGGCAACAGCCCGTATCCGCAAGGCAGAGGCAGAGGCTATTGCCATTCAGAAGATTACAGAAGCTGTGGGACAGAGTACAAATCCTGCCAACTATCTCCTTGCCCAGAAGTATATTGCCATGATGCAGGAAGTGGCTCAGGGTAAGGATAATAAGGTGGTTTACCTGCCTTATGAGGCTACTAATCTGATGGGATCTATTGGTGGTATCAAAGATTTGTTTAAAGGTTGATTTTTAATAAACGGTACTTTATTATAAAAAATGAGTAAGAATATATGTATTGTAGCTGGTGCCAGACCTAATTTTATTAAGGTAGCACCAGTTATCAGAGCCATTCGCAATGCCCAGAAGTCGGGCGTTGATGTAGAATATCAATTGGTTTATACAGGAAGAAAGGACGATCCAACACTGGAATCTTCACTCTTTTCTGACTTGGATATTCAGAGTCCTGACGTTTTCCTTGAGGTGGATTGCGAGAATATGAATGAACTGACGGGTATGGTAATGGCGCAATTCGAGCGTTATCTTCAGGATCATCCTACGGATGTCGTTATCGTTGTTGATGACCTGGCTTCTACCATGGCTGTTGCTATCGTAACCAAGAAGCAGGGCGTGCAGTTGGCTCATATTGCTGCAGGAACCCGCAGTTTTGATATTACGATGCCAAAGGAAATCAATCGTCTTGTGATTGACGGGCTTTCTGACATTCTCTTTACCGCAGGTATTTCCAATAACAGTATTGCCAATAAAGAGGGAGCTGAGCTTTCCAAGGTGTATATGGTAGGTAATGTGCTTATCGATAATATCCGATTCCTGCAGCAGCGCATGCAGCGTCCTGCGGTGATGGATGAGATGCATCTGGAAGAAGGCAAGTATATGGTGCTGACCTTGAACCGCAAGGCGATAGTCAATAACATTGATGAGATGAAGAGTCTTATCACAGTTATTGATTCCGTGGCTCGGAAGGCTGGCATCAAGGTCGTGGCTCCATTGCGTGGTAAGGCATTGGGCTTCGTTCTGGCCTTCAAGGCTTATCAGGATGTTGCCGATCATCAGTCGGGCATTATGGTGGTACAACCACAGGGTTATCTCGAGTTCTTATATCTTACCGCTCATGCGATGGGCGTCATTACAGATTCCGGTAATGTGGCTGAAGAGGCAACCTTCAATGGCGTGCCTTGTGTTACGCTCAACAGTTATACCGAGCACATGGAGACTGTGACTGTTGGTACCAATGAACTGGTGGCAGAGGACCCTGAAAAATTGCAGAATGCGATGGAAAAAATATTGAATGGTGAATGGAAAAAGGCTGGTATTCCTGACAGATGGGATGGAAGATCTGCAGAACGCATCGTTCAGATTCTTGCTGAATAATCCTTTGAAGAAAGGGGATTCATATAGCATGGTAAAGCGCCCTGAAAAGGCAGAAGCATTGATGTAAAATGCTCTTGCTTTTTCAGGGCGCTTTTTTTATTTTGCTGTATTATTTGGCGTAGGATAATCGTATTTCTTGAAATAAGAAGGAGTTTTATTGTCATACCAGATACCTTCTACATTCAGACCGATGGAGAATGTTTTCTTGTCATTGGTGTATCTGATGCCACCGCCTAACACGTTGGCTCCCGGTACTCCCATTCCATAACCTCCTGGCATAATGCCGTGGCTCCAATAACCTGGATGCATACCAAAGCCATAAGGACCGTAACCGTAGGCACCATATCCGTATGGACCGTAACCGGCATATCTGCCATAGATTGAGTTGTAATTATTGGCAACGCTCAGCTGACCATATACGTAAGCCTCCCAATTCTTGTTGATTTTATATCCTAGAATGCCATAGAGACCACCGTCATGATAACTGTCGCCACCATAATTGGTATTTGTAAGATAAACACCCAATGCCATCCATAACTTTTCGTCCTTACTGAGTGGTGTAAGATAGGTGGCATCTATCGTCTGGGTAAACCCGCCACGATGAGGCGCATGTTTGCCGAAGGTGGCAAAGGCAGAAAGATCAACCGACATATTGAGTCCTTTATGAAGTCCCCAACCGTAATTTCCCCATCCATATCCGTAATCGGTTGGGGTAGGATTGGAAAGGCAAAGACTTGTCTGAAGGCTATCTTGTGCAGAACTGTATACTGCCGTTGGAGCAAGTCCATTAGATGCGGATTCATTGATATGTCGTAACGGAACATAGGAGTTCTGCATAGGCTTTCCGCTATAAATCATCTTTTTGCCATCCTGTAGAATGGTATCGCCTGGCAAAATCCAATCTTCACGAGGACTGTCAAGACTATGCAAAGGCCCGAAACTGATTTGTTGGGCGTATGCATGGGTCATCATCATACAGGCCGACATGAAAAGGATATATAGTCTTTTCTTATTCATTGTATATTGTTTTTTATAAATTCTTTACTCAGATTCCTGAAATCCCAGATTCAGAATGCCATGACCGTCATGTAATTCTACTGAAAAGCAAGAAATAAGACGTAAAGTTGTATTTCAGACGCAAAGTTATAAAGAAAGTTTGAGAAACACTCATCTTTTTAGAATAAAATCGTTATCTTTGCACTCGATAACATAAATAAGGGTAAAAATTGAAGAAAAAATGAAAAAAGTATTCTCTTTATTCACTATTTTGTTCATGATGACTGCAACAGCCGTTCATGCTCAAAATGCAAATATGGGTTCAAAAGGAAATTTGATGGACAAGGCAGCTCTGGATAGTACCATGCAACTCTTGCCTTGGGAAACTCCTCATGATTCAACCTGTCATCAGGTGATGATCGAAACCAATATGGGCAATATTCTTGTGGCGTTATATAATGATACACCGAAGCATAGAGATAACTTTCTGAAACTTGTGAATTCCGGATTTTACAATGGCTGCATCTTCCAGCGAGTTATCAAGAACTTTATGATACAGGGAGGTGACTATTCTACCCGAAAGGTGACTCCAGGAAAGGTTGAAAAGTTTGATGTTGATTATACCGTGCCTGCTGAAATCATTTATCCTAAATACTATCACAAACGCGGTCAGCTTTGTGCTGCCCGTGAAGGAGATGATGAAAACCCAACCAAGGCTTCGGCTTCTACTGATTTTTATATCACTTGGGGTCGCAATTTCTCTCCACGCCAAATGGAGTATACCGTCAACAAAATGAAGAACGAGGGTAAGAACTATGCCATTCCTTCTGAGCAGATTCAGCAAGGATATATGAAGCATGGAGGAGTTCCACATCTCGATAACGGCTATACCGTCTTTGGAGAGGTGTTGGAAGGTTTGGAAGTGGTAGACAAAATTCAGAATGTAGCCACTAACAAAGAAAATAATGACCGACCTTTGGAGGATGTAGTAATCCTCAAGGCTATTCAAGTGAAATAAAATCTATAAATAACTGAAAAAAACATTATTACGATGAAATCTTTAAAGGAATTGTACAGAATTGGTAAGGGACCATCCAGTAGTCATACCATGGGACCTCAGCGTGCAGCAAAGCTGTTTATGGAACGTTGTGCAAATGCCTCTACTTACGAAGTTACCCTCTATGGAAGTCTTGCGGCTACTGGTAAGGGGCACATGACTGATGTTGCTATTGAGGAGGTCTTCAGGCCGCATAAGTTAGTTCACATCATTTGGGAGCCGCAGACCTTCCTGCCTTTCCACCCAAACGGGATGAAGTTTGTGGGTAAAGATCTGAATGGTGATATTATTGAAGAGTGGACGGTTTACAGTATTGGTGGTGGTGCTCTTTCTGATGGCACAGATGGCCATGATGAGTTGGGGGCTAAAGATATATATGATTTGAATACCATGCACGAGATTCAGCAATGGTGTTATGATAACGGCCGATCATTCTGGGAGTATGTAGAAAAGTGTGAGGGTAGTGATATTTGGGATTTCCTCGGTACTGTCTGGCAAACAATGAAACAGTCCATCCGTAATGGATTGGATCATGAAGGAGTATTGCCTGGTCCTCTCAAGCTTCAGCGCAAGGCTGCTACTTATTTTATCAAGGCAAGGGGCTATCGTGCCTCTTTGCAGAGCAGAGGATTGGTTTATTCCTATGCTTTGGCTGTAAGTGAAGAAAACGCTTCTGGTGGTACCATCGTGACAGCTCCAACTTGCGGTGCTTGTGGTGTGTTGCCTGCTGTGCTTTATCATATGCACACGGCTCATGATATGAGTGAACAGCGCATCCTTCGTGCTTTGGCTACTGCCGGATTGGTGGGTAATATCGTGAAGCATAATGCTTCTATCAGTGGTGCAGATGTTGGTTGCCAGGGTGAAGTAGGTGTGGCTTGTGCAATGGCTTCGGCTGCAGCCTGTCAGCTCTTTGGTGGAAGTCCTGCACAGGTAGAATATGCTGCCGAGATGGGTTTGGAACATCACTTGGGAATGACCTGCGATCCTGTTTGTGGCTTGGTTCAGATTCCTTGTATTGAGCGTAATGCCTTTGCGGCAGCCCGTGCTTTGGATGCAGATCTCTATGCTTCCTTCTCTGATGGTCATCATAGTGTTTCATTTGATAGAGTGGTGGAGGTGATGCGCCAGACAGGACATGATTTGCCTTCTCTTTATAAGGAAACGAGTGAGGGAGGACTGGCTAAAGGTTTCAATATAAATAAAAATTAATTGAAAAGTTTCGCCTCAAATGGCAGATGTATACATTTTTTTTCGTATCTTTGCAGAAAATTATAGCTATAAAAAATAAATAATGGGATTATTCGGATTTTTCAGTAATAAGAAAAAAGAAACTCTCGATAAGGGTTTGGAAAAAACCAAAGAGAGTGTTTTCGGAAAATTAGCTCGTGCGGTGGCTGGTAAGTCGACTGTAGATGACGATGTGCTTGATGATTTGGAGGAAGTTCTCATCACTTCTGATGTAGGTGTAGAGACTACCGTGAAAATCATTCGTCGCATCGAAGAGCGTGTAGCACGTGATAAATATGTTTCAACTTCAGAGCTCAATCAGATCTTGCGTGAAGAAATCGCCAATCTCTTGTCTGAGAATCATTCTGATGATAATGATGATTGGGATTTGCCTAGCGACCATAAACCATACGTTATTCTCGTGGTTGGCGTGAATGGTGTAGGTAAGACTACCACCATTGGCAAATTGGCTTACCAGTTTAAGAAGGCTGGCAAGAAGGTTTATCTCGGTGCTGCCGATACATTCCGCGCAGCTGCTGTAGAGCAAATCTGTATATGGGGCGAACGTGTCGGGGTGCCTGTTGTAAAACAGCAGATGGGCAGTGACCCTGCCAGTGTGGCTTTTGATGCTCTGCAGAGTGCTAAGGCTAACGGTGCTGACGTAGTTCTGATTGATACAGCCGGTCGTCTTCATAATAAGGTGAACCTGATGAACGAGTTGAAGAAGATTAAGGAAGTGATGAAGAAGGTGCTTCCTGATGCACCTGATGAGGTAATGCTGGTTCTTGATGGCAGTACTGGTCAGAATGCCTTTGAACAGGCTAAGCAATTTTCGGCTGTTACCAATATCACTTCGCTTGCCATCACCAAGCTGGATGGTACAGCAAAGGGTGGTGTTGTTATCGGTATCTCTGATCAGTTGAAGGTACCTGTTAAGTACATTGGACTTGGTGAGGGTATGGAAGATCTCCAGCTTTTCAATAAGCGTGAGTTCGTTGACTCTCTTTTTAAGAAATAGTAGTGAAAAAATAGATGAAGAAAAATCAGATAGATATTATAACTTTGGGTTGTTCGAAGAACCTGGTTGACAGCGAATTGCTCATGAAGCAGTTTGAGGCCAACGGTTATCATTGTACTCATGACCCAAAGCGTCCTCAGGGGGAAATAGCCGTTATCAATACCTGCGGTTTTATAGAAGATGCCAAGCAAGAGAGTATTGATACCATTCTGGAGTTTATCCAGGCTAAGGAAGAAGGAAAACTGAAGAAACTTTATGTAATGGGTTGTCTTTCACAGCGTTATCAGAAGGAACTGGAAGCAGAAATGCCAGAGGTTGATAAGTTTTACGGCAAATTCAATTATAAGCAGTTACTTCACGAATTAGGTAAGGCTGACGTTCCTTCCTGCGATGGACACCGCCATCTTACTACTCCTCGTCATTATGCTTATGTCAAGATAGCAGAGGGCTGTAACCGTCATTGTGCCTATTGTGCCATCCCAATCATTACAGGAAAACATGTTTCTCGCCCTAAGGAGGAGATTTTGAATGAGGTTAGGGAGTTAGTGGCAGAAGGAGTTAAGGAATTTCAGATTATTGCTCAGGAATTAACCTATTATGGTGTTGACCTTGATGGCAAGCATCATATCACAGAGCTTATCAGCGAAATGGCTGATATTCCAGGCGTGAAATGGATTAGATTGCATTATGCTTATCCTAATCAGTTCCCTATGGATCTGCTCGATGTGATGCGCGAGAAACCAAATGTCTGCAAGTATCTTGATATAGCGTTGCAGCATATCAGTGATCACATGCTTTCCCGGATGCACCGTCATGTGTCCAAGCAGGAGACAATAGATCTCTTGAAGGCTATCCGTGAGCGTGTGCCAGGAATTCATATCCGTACTACACTGATGGTTGGTTTCCCTGGTGAGACTAAGGAAGACTTTGACGAATTGATGGATTTTGTACGTGAGCAGCGTTTTGAGCGTATGGGAGCCTTTGCTTATTCTGAAGAAGAGGGAACCTATAGTGCTACTCACTATGAGGATGATGTGCCTGCAGATGTGAAGCAGCGCCGGCTTGATGAACTGATGATTCTTCAGCAGGACATCAGTGCTGATATAGAGGCAGAAAAGGTAGGCAAGGTCTTAAAGGTTATCATCGACCGTAAGGAAGGTGATTATTATATAGGTCGTACAGAATTCTGTTCGCCGGAAGTAGATCCAGAAGTATTGATTCGTGCTACGGAGAAGCGCCTGCGTGTGGGTTGTTTCTATAATGTTAAGATTACTGCAAGCGAAGAGTTTGATCTCTATGGTGAAGTGGTGAAATAATAAATGGCTTATGAATAATAAGGAATTTGTCGCTGAGTTGGCTCAGCAAACTGGTTATTCACAAGATGACACTCAGAAGTTGGTACGTAAGGTTATCGATGCTATGATAACTGAGTTTGAGGATGGCGAGGTTGTCGCTATCCCCAATTTTGGTACGTTTGAGGTAAAGAAGCGTATGGAACGTGTGGTGGTCAATCCTACTACCAAAAAGCGCCAGTTGGTGCCACCGAAGCTCGTATTAGGATTTCGTCCGGTAGCTGCTGTCAAGGAGAAACTTAAAAATGGAGGGGATGCTGTATGAGTAAGAATAGTCTGAATGGATTGGCTGATAAATTGGCCGAGAAGAGTGGGCTGGGCCAAATTGAGGCAGAACTTTTTATTCGTAAAATGTTTGATGTCTGTCATCAGGGGCTTGCTGCTGATAAGATAGTCAAGATGCGCTGGCTAGGTACTTTCAAGGTTACTTCCGTGAAGGAACGTGAGAGTGTAGATGTGAATACGGGTGAGCGTATCGTTATAGAGGGACGTGATAAGATTTCCTTTACTCCTGATAATATTCTCAAGGAAATTGTCAATAGGCCTTTTGCTCAGTTTGAGACTGTGATTGTGAACGACGGTGTTGATTTCGAGTCAATAGATAAGAAATATGAGGATAGTTTAGAGGATGAGGAGCAAGAGGAATCTCTTGAGAAACCTAAGCCTATAATAGAGGTTGTTGAACCTACGGAAACTCCTTTACCGGACGTTGTTTCAGAAGAAACTACACAGGCAGAAGCTGTTTCCTCTTCAGAACCTACTACTAGTGGAGTTATAGATTTTCTGGATGTTCCTGAAAATCCATCTGAAGATAGTAGTGTGGTGGTGATTGGTGAAGACTCGACGATTGAACCGCAGACAACTGTTTCTCAGGAAGTGCCAACGGAGGAGATTCCTTCATCTGTATCAGATGATATTCAGGCAGATAGCAGGGAGGAAAATTCTAATGCAGAAATTGAGGCTGAGACAGATGCTGAAATTGGGGCCGATGCAGAAATTGAGGCTGAGACTGATGCTGAAATTGAGGCAGATGATGAAGTTGAGATACGTCGTCGTCATTTCATCATTCCAAAATATGTGGTGATTATTGCAAGCTTCACCTTATTATTATTAATAGGAGGCTTGGGATGGTTTGCCTTCAATTACGGGCAGATGGCAGCTCAACGTGATCATCTTGAATTGCAATTGGCGCAATATAAGACGGATAAGAATGTCGTAGCGAAGCCTGCTAATGTGAAGAGTCAAGAGCAACTTCTACAGGATAAAGCAAGACAGGACAGTTTGCGTATGGCAAAGGCAAATGATGCCATTAAGGCTGCAGAAAGAGCCGATTCATTAAAATCGGCTGCTGTAGATAAAGAAATCTCTGTAAAGAACTTGAAAGCTGATGAAAAGTCTGCAGAACTTAAAAAGAAGTCTGCAACAGATAAAAAGCAGGATAAGGCAGCTGAACATGCAAAGGTAGTGTCAGATAAATATGACAGTGACCCAAGGGTTCGTACGGGTGCCTATCGTATCGTAGGTGTAGACCAGGTAGTAACTGTTGGCGAGCATCAGACAATGGCTACACTCAGCAAGCGATATTTAGGTCCTGGTATGGAATGTTATATTGAGGCTCTCAATGGTACCTCTACTATTAAGAGTGGACAGAAGATCAAGATTCCAAAGTTGGAATTGAAAAAGAAGAAGGCAAAATAACATTTGTGTTTATACCAGCTGAAGGGGGATGAGTGAAAGTTGTATGATTCACAATCCGAAGAAATAATACGCCCTGTAAAGGCAAAGGCTTTCATTTTCATGCTTTTGTCCTTACAGGGCGTCTTGATAACAATAAGGGAATACCCGTTTTCACGAGATGCTCTTTTCTTGTTCTTCTCCAAATTGTGCAATGAATTGCTCTTCGGTTATGATAGGAATATTCAATTCATGCGCTTTCTTATTCTTTGAACTTTGTGATTCTGCATCATTGTTGATGAGATAATGGGTGCTCTTGCTCACACTGCCAGTCACTTTACCACCTTGGCTCTCGATGTACGCTTTCAGTTCATTGCGATTTTTATAATGATGTACATCTCCCGTAACTACGAATGTCAAACCATCACACTTCGTACCTTTTTCTATAGGCTCCTGCTTCTCGATGACGAGATGTGGAAGGAGGTGCGCTACATGAGCTCTATTGTCTGCATCATGGAACCAGTTGATGAACTTAGCACTTTTTTCCGGTCCAATGCCATCAATGTCAGCAAAGTCATCACCAAACAAGCTGGTGCTGTTTTGGGCTATATCTATCAATTCCTCTAACGGGTAGCGCTCTATCAATTTCTTGGCAACATCGCCACCGCAAAGGGGAATGTTGAGCGCATAGAGAAGATGACGCCCATCGGTATGACGGCTTTTTTCTACACTGTTCAGTAAATTGCTGACGCTTTTCTTGCCAAAGCCTTCAAAGTTAGAAATTTTAAAGACTTTTTCTGGTTCTCTGAGTTTATAGAAATCAGCATATTCGCTTATTAGTCCTTCGTTTACGAATTTCCAGATAGTCTGCTCAGAAATACCTTCGATATTGAGACCTTCTTTGCTGACGAATCTGGCAAATTTCTTCAGTTGCTTTGCTGCACAATGTGGGTTTGTACAATGTAGGGTTTTTGTACCGCTCTCGCTTTCCTGTACTTTGGCTTCAGCATGGCAAACCGGACAGAACTCAGGTATTTCGAAAGTTCCTATAGCTTCAGTGACATGAATCACTTTAGGAATAATCTTATTTGCTTTAATCACCTGCAATTTCGTTCCCTTACCACCGATACCCAAGCGTTCACATTCGCTTACATTGCAGAGAGATGCACGTTGCACAGTGGTTCCTTCCAACTCTACTGGCTTGAAAACGGCAACAGGCGTGATGGTATTTGCAGCACACGACCATTCGATATGGTCTAATTCTGTATCTGCATGTTCGTCTTGCCATTTAAAGGCAAAGCCAGCTCTGGTTGCATGATGGCCCGTAACAGAACCTGTGGCACCATACACGGTATCATCGTAGCAGATAACCAGACCATCGACAGGAAATGGATTTTTCTTGTTGGTTACCTTTTTGGTAAAGACATCAATTTCCTGTAGGATGTGGTCTTCCGTAGGATGCTCTATCAACTGTCGTTCCACAGGATGTAGTCCCAGGTCTTCCAGTAACTGCATACGTTTTCCCCACGATGTGATTTCATGTTCGGTATATACCAGTGTAAATGGAATCCATTGTATATGGCGCTGCTTAACCACTTCTACATCTTTCAGTGAGAGGGATCCTGATGCCAGGTTTCTAGGATTGGCATAGTCGCCTTCACTCTCAATGATGAACTGTTCGAAATCGGCATAGGAGATGACTGCCTCACCACGTACAACAAGATGACCCTTCTCCTTGATTGTTGCTGGAATACCACTGATAGCTGGAGCCAGGTGGGTGATGTTGGTGCCGATATGTCCATTACCACGTGTTACCACCTTGCTGAGACTACCGTTATCGTAAGTTACCACCAAAGTCAGACCGTCCAGCTTCCAGGAAATCCATATCGGGCGGTCTTCAGCCCACTTGACGAGATCGCTCACCTTTTTTGTCTTTGCAAGGGATAGTGCTGCAAATTCATGCTCTTCTTTCTGACCGGCAATCTGGTCTTCAGAAACTTTATTGGTAGGGGAGTTGGGTAGTATTTCACCAGTTTCCTCTTCCAGTTTTTTCAGTTGGTCGAACATGGCGTCCCACTCGTAGTCGGTCATCCGTTCGCCTTCACCATTGTAATAAGCAAGAGAAGCTTGATTGAGTCGTTCAACCAAGCTTCTCATAAGTGATATTTTATCGTTCATTATTTTTCAATTTCCATAGTCGTTTTTTCAAATGCAAATCTCATACCTCTCGTTCCGTAGTTTACTTGTCCGCAGATGCAGAATCCCATTGAAGAGAGAAGATTTATCATAGGTAAGTTGTCGTGATTGGTATCAACCTTGATACTTGGTACTTTTTCTACTTCGCAAAGGCTGTTAACCTTATCGATAAAGATTCGAGCCAATCCTTCTCTCTGGAACATCGGCAAAGTAGCGAAACGATGAATTACATAGTAATCTCCATTCGTTAGCCATTCTCCTTTAAGAAAGTCATATTGTGGTTCTCCGTTCAGCATGACGGCACCATAGACAGCTACTTGATCATCAACCGTGATGACAAAAGCATTACCATTGTCTATGTCGTTTTGAATGTCTTTAACAGACGGATAATCGTTAGTCCACTGGTGTCTTCCAGAAGCAATCATGAGTTTTCTTGCCTGATCTATGACATTCCAGCAAGCTTCAAAATCTTTTTTGTATGCAGGTCTGAAGTCAGTCTTCATATTATCTTTTCCTTTATTATATTAAATCCGCTGCAAATTTAACAAAAAAAAACGAAATAAAAGCGAAAAAGGAGAAAAAACTAAACCAATGTGTCGATTTTTCTCCTTTTTTCTCTATTTTGAGGCTATTATAGCTTCAAATTCTGAAACTATAGTCTTCACAAGATGCCCTAGCATGTTGCTACAAGCTCAAACATTTATCGAGCTCCTTGATGATGGCATCCTTCTGCTCTTTGATGTGCTGGCCGATAAATACGATTTTTATCATTCGGTCACCATACTTGTCATCCCATTCCTTCTCCAGTTGAGGGTTGTTTCTGCGAAGCTCAGCCAATTGGTCAGCTGGCATCGTTGCGAGCCATTGTCCTGCCTGCTTTACAGTTTTCTGCTGTCCTGCCTGTTCGAATACATAGCACATGTCAGGTTCGTCAGCAAAATAGCAGATCCCCTTAGCACGTACTACGTCACGAGGCCATTTTCTGGCTACGAATTCATCAAAGAGAGCTAGATCGAATGCCTTACGTCTATAATATACAAAGGTTCCGATTCCGTATTCTTCTACCTCACCACCTTCATGGTCATGGTCGTGATCGTGGTGGTGGTGGCAATGGTCATGAACGTGGTCATGGTCATCGTGATGATGATGTTCATGTTCCTCATGTTCGTGATGATGTTCATGTTCCTCATGTTCATCTTCCTCGCCATTTCTTTCAGCCTCTATCTCCTGAATCCAACCAGCAGATGTAGCTACAGTCTCCCAATCAAATTTATGGGTATTCACGATTAAATCGAGATCAATATCACCATAGTTGCATTCAAAGATCTCTGCCTTAGGCTGTATGGCACGGATAATCTGCTTGAGATGTTCCAGCTCTTTAGGCTCTACCTCTGCAGCCTTGTTCAAGAGGATGATATTACAGAACTCTATCTGCTGGATAACAAGCGATGCAAGATCTTCCTCGTCAAGATTTGACTTCATCAAATCAGAACCGTTTGCAAACTCATCCTTCATACGGAGAGCATCTACGACGGTTACAATGCTGTCGAGACGCAAGATACCATTCTTGATATACTGAGGTCCCAATGATGGGATAGAGCAGATGGTCTGGGCAATAGGAGCTGGCTCGCAGATGCCGCTAGCTTCGATTACAATATAGTCAAAGCGCTTCATGTCTACGATTTCCTTCAACTGTTCAACCAAGTCCATTTTGAGCGTGCAGCAGATGCAACCGTTCTGCAATGAAACGAGCGAGTCATCTTTCTGACCCACTACGCCACCTTTCTCTATGAGTGCTGCATCAATGTTGACCTCACCAATGTCATTCACAATAACTGCGAATTTGATACCTTTCTTATTTGCCAAAATTTTGTTTAGCAGTGTGGTCTTACCACTGCCAAGGTAACCTGTGAGTAGGAGTACCGGAACTTCCTTGTTGTTCATCATTGTAATCAATTAAATTCAATATATATATAGATTATTTGCTGGTAATCTATAATTCCAGATTATTTTCTGTAATTCTCAAGTCCCTTGTGCAGGAAATCGAGATAGGCACTGACGTCCTCCTTGAAGCTGAATGCTGCATTCAAAGGCTTGCCATCGTTGTCTACTGGTACGTAGAAAGGCTGGGCATTGGCACCAAATTTACTTGCCTGCAGATAGCTCCACTTGTCTCCGATGGTGCGGAGTGTACGCTTCTCGCCATTGAATTCTACTTCCATTGGCTGAGGCAACGGAGTCTTGTCATCTACATAAAGAGAGATGAGGACGTAATCCTTTGTCAAGATGTCTGCTACAGTAGGATCTGTCCATACTGATGCTTCCATTTTACGGCAGTTTACGCAGCCAAAACCTGTGAAGTCTATGAGTACTGGCTTACCTGCTGCCTTAGCTGCTGCCATACCGGTTTCGTAGTCCTTGTAAGCAGGTTCTACAGTCTTGGTATTGAGATTGAAATCCTGTGTATTGATAGGTGGAGCGAAAGCGCTGACAGCCTTGCAAGGTGCACCCCAAAGTCCAGGAATCATATATACAGAGAAAGCCAAAGAGCAGAGACCGAGCATGATGCAAGGTACAGGCATAGGCTTCTGGATGTCGCCACCAATGGCATCAACCTGGAATTTCAACTTGCCGATGAGATAGAGCCCCAAGAGACCGAAGATGACAATCCAGAGAGAGAGGAATACCTCACGGTCAAGAATGTGCCAGCCGTATGCCAAATCTGCAACAGAAAGGAACTTCAATGAGAATGCCAACTCGATAAAGCCCAGTACAATCTTTACAGTTTCCATCCATGAACCTGACTTAGGAGCAGACTTCAACCATGATGGGAACAAGGCGAAGAGGGTAAATGGAAGTGCCAAAGCAAGGGCAAAACCAAACATACCGATGGTAGGAGCCAGCCAATCGCCAGAAGTAACAGTTTGTACTAAAAGCAATCCGATGATAGGAGCGGTACAAGAGAAACTTACGAGCACGAGTGTGAAAGCCATCAGGAAAATGCTGATCATACCTGTAGTGCTGGAAGCCTTGCTGTCTACGGCATTTCCCCAACTGTCTGGCAATTTGATTTCAAACCATCCGAAGAATGAGAAGGCGAAAACTGCCAAGAGCAGGAAGAGGATGATATTGAACACAGCACTGGTGCTGAGTGCATTCAAGGTGCTAGGACCTGCAATGGCTGTAACGGCAAGACCGAGAACCAAATAGATGACAACAATGCTCAATCCGTATGTACAAGCATCGCGAATACCCTTTTTCTTATCGTTCTTAGCTCGTTTGAGGAAGAAGCTTACAGTCATAGGGATGATAGGCCAGATACATGGCATGACAAGTGCTAGAAGTCCGCCTACAAAGCCAATGATAAAGATATAGAAGAGTGAGTGGTTTGCAATGTCGTTATTGCCACCGAAATTCTGAAGCTCTTTTACTACTGGAGCCCACCAGGCCTTTGCGTCATCACTATCTACAGATAATGCAGCATCGATATTGGCTGTACTGTCCATCTTTTCAGCTACTCCCTGAAGTGAAGAAGAGTCGGTGTTGGCCTTGACGGCATCAATGACTTCAGGACCGTTAGCCTTGGCTGCGTCCTTACTGTCAGTCTCAGCCTTGCCATCTACTGCTGGAGATTTTCCACTCTTCTTGAAACTTGCCTCGCTAGGAGGAAGGCAATTCTGGTCGCTGCACGCACCGTATTCAACGTATGCATCGATATGGTAGTTTGGCTTGACAAACTTCACTTTCTGAACGAAGGTAACGCTGCCTTCAAAATAACGTAGCTTCATCTCGAAGAGTGGGTCAAACTTACTAATCTCGTTACCACGAGCTTGAAGTTTGCCAACCAACTCTACACCATCCATCTTGTTGACATTGAAAGTAGCTGAGATAGGTCCGTCTGCTCCCAATCCTGTAGAATAGACATGCCATCCCGATTGGATTTTACCATTAAATACGATTTCCGCTATTGCGGTACCATTGGTCTTGAGCGAAGTAGAGAACTTGACTGGGTTCACCATCTGCGCCTGCGCCAACATTACTACTAGGAGTAATTGTAAAACTGCAAAAATTTTTTTCATTTCTATATTTGTATTAATTTTGAATGCAAAGTTACGAATTAATACTTATAAATACGCCTATAATTTTGATTCGGGTATAGGTCTTTTTATTTTTTTAAGAAAAAATGCTATAAAAACATCTGTTATTCTTGGTGGTTAACCTTTTTTTCTGTAATTTTGCGCAAAAATTTAGTATGCAGAAAAGAATACTGTACATATTCTGTCTTTGGATAGCCACCATGTGTATCATGCTATCTACGGTGATGACACATCATCACCACAAAGGGCGTATCTGTATGGTAGAAGAACAATGTGAGCAGGACGGCAATATCAATGATGAGCATACTGAGCATCATGATCAGGAGAGCGAAGGTGATCGTGAGAACTGTAGCGTTCGTCAAATGCATCAGTTTGTAGTCAATTCCAAGGTGGTGAAGAATATCCGCAAGCTGCTGGTAGATGAGAACCATCAGTTTGTGGTCTTATCTTGTTCTTCCCTTTTAACCCTCCCTCGTCTCTCACTCATTTCAGTGAGATGGCAGCATGTGGCTGCTTCTCCTCTTGCTGAGGAACTGGCGGCAGGCTATAGCAGACGGGGACCTCCTTCTATTTTATGATTTTACAAGTTTGCCACTTGGTTGCAGAAATCGGTTTGAAGATTCGAATGCAACTGAGTTGCAAGATTTTTTGTATACTTTTGCCAACGGATTTTTGATAAGATTCGTTGTGTGAAATTGTTGTGTAGAATTATAAAATAGAAGAAAAGACAAACATGAAAAGAGTAATTTTGATTGTCGCCGTTACGGCGATAGCCTGGGCTGGATTCGCTTTCTTGGCGAAACAGACCGGCTCAGAGGCTCATGCACACGAGGAGCATGAGCATGAAGAAGTGGATTTTGATCATATTCCGTTGACAGCCAAGCAGGTCAGCACCGTAGATTTGAAGATGGGTGAGGCTGTGGAGCGCGAGATGGATGCCACTATAGAAGCAAAAGGATCGCTTGTACTGCGTGCACAGGCGATGGGTGATGTTGCCTCCTTGATGGGCGGTATCGTGAAATCTATTTTTGTAAAAGAAGGGCAGCTTGTTCATAGAGGACAGATTGTTGCTTCTGTTGAAAATACAGATGTGGTAAGTCTTCAGCGTGAGTATTACTCTGCTGCCAAGGAGTGTGAACTTGCCAAGGCTGATTTGGAGCGCCAACTTCTGCTCAGTAAGCAGGGAGCGGGTGTGAAGCGCAACTTACAGCAGACCCGGAAAGATTACCAAGTGGCTCATGCCAATCTTTTGGGTATTGGCAGACAGCTCGCTCAGATGGGCATTTCTACTTCGGCTGTTGCCAAAGGTAAGTTTACTACGGCTTTTCCTCTTCGTGCACCTATCTCCGGTGTTGTCAGTCAGTTGACGGCAAGTCTGGGTAGTTATGCAGATATGCAGACTCCACTGATGAAAATTCGAAATACTCAGGCAGTGGAATGCGATCTGAATGTTTTTGAGAAAGATTTGGCCAAGGTGAAGGTGGGTAATCGTGTAACTCTCTCTTTGACCAATCAGCCTGGTGTCAAGCTGTCTGGTACAGTTTATGGTATGAACCAATACTTTAACGACGGTTCGAAATCTGTTGCTGTTCATATAAAAATGGATGATTCTTCATTGAAAACAAGTCGTATCAATCATATCAAACTCTTTGATGGTATGTATGTGAGTGGACAGATTGCTACTGGTTCACAGAGATGTCTTGCCTTGCCTTCTGAAGCAATTGTTTCTACCGATGGTAAGCAGTATGTCTTTGCTCTCAATGGAGAACCAAAGAAGGGTGAGTATAGTTTCTCCCGACATGAGGTTAGCACTGGCGTTACATGCGGTGGATTTACAGAAGTGAAGCTTTGCGACCATCTGAAGGCAGGCAAGAAGATAGTTACCGACAATGCGTTCTATCTCGCATCGCTTACAGGCGAACATGGTGAACATGCTCACTAAGCTTTAGTTGATTATTTATCAATAGACAGTAAAAGATTTTAGATTAAAGCTTATGTTTCAGAAATTGATTACTTATTCCATTCGCCATAAGCTGGTGATTGGAGTTCTCTCTATAGCCCTAATGGTATGGGGCATCTGGTCGCTTGTTCATCTTCCATTTGATTCTACTCCTGATATTACTGATAATCAGGTTCAGGTGATAACCCAAGCCCCTTCTCTTGGAGCGCAAGAAGTGGAACAATATGTTACCACTCCTGTGGAAATGGCGCTCGCCAATATTCCTAGGCTTCAGGAACGTAGAAGTATTTCCCGTAGCGGTCTCTCCGTCATCACCTTGGTGTTTGATGATCATGCAGATATCTATTGGGCTCGCTCGCAGGTGAGCCAAGTACTGACTCAGGTAGAGAAAGAGTTGCCAAAGAATACTGATACTGAAATGGGACCCATTGCTACCGGATTGGGTGAAATCTACCATTATACGGTAAGGGCCAAGGAAGGATATGAGCATAAATACTCTCTTACCCAATTGCGAACTTTGCAGGACTGGATAGTAAGAAAGCAACTTTCAGGAACTCCCGGTGTTGCAGAAGTGAGCGGTTGGGGCGGTTACGTGAAGCAATATGAAGTGGCAGTGAATACTGACCAGCTGAATGCCAACAATATTACCGTTAGCGAAGTTTTTGATGCGCTGGAAAAGAACAATGCCAATACCGGTGGCAGTTATATAGAAGAAAATGCCAACCAATATTATATCCGTGGTATCGGAACCGTCAAGAGTTTGGAGGATATTGCCAATATCACGGTGAAGACTGCTGGCGGTACACCGGTTAAGGTGAGCGATGTAGCTAAGGTTCAGTTAGGACATGCGACGAGATTTGGTGCTGTAACCCGCAATGGAGAAGGTGAGGTTGTGGCTGGTATCGCCATCATGTTGAAAGGCGAAAACTTTCAGGAAGTAAGCCACAATGTGAAGGAGCGTATTCAGCAGATTCAGAAATTGCTGCCAGAAGGCGTTGTGATAGAGCCGTTCATTGACCGTACCAACCTGGTGGATAGAGTAGAGGGTACCATTGCCCGAAACCTGATAGAAGGTGGACTCATTGTTATCTTTGTGCTGGTTATCTTCTTAGGTAATTGGCGTGCGGGTTTGGTGGTAGCCAGTGTGATTCCGCTCAGTATGCTCTTTGCATTCGGTATGATGAAGACTTTCGGTATTGATGGCAACCTGATGTCGCTCGGAGCTATCGACTTTGGAATGATAGTGGATTCTGCCGTTATTATGGTTGAGGCGGTAGTAACACATATTAATACGGGGCATTTTTCGCAGCCAGAACTGAGGGCTGCTTATCTGGCTCAAAGTCAGAATGGCGGACAGAATATTCCATTTGCTCTTACACAGAAGCAGATGGATGAAGAGGTGCATTTTTCAGCTTCACGCATCCGACAGAGTGCTGCGTTCGGTGAAATTATGATCATGATAGTTTATATTCCGCTGATGACCTTGGTTGGGATTGAAGGGAAGATGTTCCGTCCGATGGCGCTGACTGTTTTCTTCGCCATCCTTGGCGCTTTCATTCTTTCGCTTACCTATGTGCCAATGGTCAGCTCACTGTTGTTGAGTCGCAAGGTACATAACCGAAAGACATTTTCTGATAAGATGATAGAGAAACTCCAAGGTTGGTATCGACCTGTCCTTGACTGGGTTTTGGCGCGCAATAAAGATGTCATTACTGCCGCTATCGGATTGTTCTGTGTCAGTATCATGGGCTTCAAGTTCCTTGGCGGCGAGTTTATTCCTAGTTTGGAAGAAGGTGATTTCGCTGTAGAGATGAGTATGGCACAAGGTACTTCGCTCTCTCAGATGGTGGAATGTTGTACCAAGGCAGAAAAGCTGCTGAAGGCGCAGTATCCGGAAGTCAAACAGGTGGTGAGCCGCATTGGTAGTGCAGAGATTCCTACAGACCCGATGCCTATAGAACGTGCTGACATCATGATTGCCCTCAAACCGAAGGCAGAATGGACGTCTGCAGAAACTACTCCGGAGTTGATGGAGAAGATGGAGGAGACCTTGAAGGCGATTCCTGGTTTGGAAGCTGAGATTTCGCAACCTATACAGATGCGTAACAATGAGTTGCTGACGGGTATCAAACAGGACGTGGCTATCAAAATCTTCGGTGAAGACCTTGATGTCTTGACTTCTGAAGCCGGAAAGGTAAAGAAGTTGATAGAGCGTGTACCGGGTGTGAGTGGCTTTTTTGTAGAGGAAGTATCGGGTTTGCCTCAGATTCAGGTGAAATACAATCATGAACGCATGGCTTCTTATGGAGTGAGCGTAGATGAAATCAATCAGGTCTTGGAAACCACCTTTGCTGGTGCAGTAGCTGGTGCACTTTATGAAGGTGATAAGAAGTTTGATGTTGTGCTTCGTATGGATCCTTCTCAGCGTAATGCAGAGTCCCTACAGGAATTGAGTATTCCATTGGCTGATGGTTCTAAGATTCCTCTTTCTCAGATTACGGATATCGTCTATGAGCCAGCTCCGGCACAGGTGTCTCATGAAAATGGTGCCCGTCGCATCTATGTGGGATTCAATGTAAAGGGGAGAGACGTGCAGAGTACTGTAGAGGATATTCAGGAAATTCTCGATGAAAAGTTGAAGCTGCCGGAGGGCTACTATTATAATTATGGTGGCGAGTTTGAAAACCTGCAGAGTGCAACGCAGCGTTTGATGGTGGTAATACCGATAGCGCTTGTCATCATCTTGCTGCTGCTTTATGCTACGGTCAAGAATGTTCGAGAGTCGCTCTTCGTGTTCTCTGCCATTCCTTTGGCAGCAATCGGTGGTGTTTGGGCTTTATGGTTCAGGGGAATGCCGTTTAGTATTTCGGCTGGTGTTGGGTTCATTGCTCTTTTTGGTGTGGCAGTTCTCAATGGCATTGTACTCATCGGACAGATGAATCAGATGCAGCGTGAAGAGAAGGCTTCGCCTGATAACACTTCTGCCAATCTCTCAGAAGTGATTCATCATCGCATCATCGAGAGTTGTATGGTTCGTTTGCGCCCTGTCTTAATGACAGCTCTTGTTGCTTCTATGGGTTTCTTGCCAATGGCACTTTCGCAGGGCGATGGTGCAGAGGTGCAGCGCCCGTTGGCTACTGTAGTGATAGGTGGCTTGATAACAAGTACGTTGCTCACATTGCTTGTGTTGCCAGCCATCTACAAGACTTTTACTAAAAAATAACTTATCATGAAGAAGTATATAGGAACATTTAGAAAGGTAACATTCTCGGTCATGATATTGTTGCTGCCAGGAACAGTCCATGCCCAGTTTTTTGATGCGAGTCTGCCGGGGAAGAAAATGACTTTGCAGCAGTGTTTTGATCTGGCTGAACAGCAGAATCTCTCGCTTCAGGCAGGGAGAAAAACGATAGAACGTGCCAAGGTAATGGAAGGTACAGCTTGGGATGTAGATAAAACCGAGGTGGCTTTCTCTCAGAATCCTGCTTCGAGCGGTGATACAGATAATGGACTTACCTTCTCTCAGAGCATCGATTTTCCTACTGTCTATGCAGCTAGGAAGAAACAGTTGAAAGCAGAGACGCAGGCTGAAAAGAGCAGATTGAATGTGTCCAGGCAACAGTTGAAGCAGGAAATCGCTTCTACTTATTATGCGATGCTGTATCAGACCTATCGTCTGAGTATTCTTCAACGTCTTGATTCTATACTGAATCGTTATTGTGATATTGCCGGCAAACGATACAAGGCGGGAGAAACCCGCCAGTTGGAAGTACTTACCTCAGAGCGTCTGCGTGATGAGAATCAGGTGGAGATGAGAAATGTGAAGTCGGAGGCAGAGAATCAACAGATGATTTTGATGAATCTGCTGAATTCAGACCAGCCTATATTGCCGTCAGAGTCTCATCTTATCATATTGGATTCATCAATCAGTAGTTCGTTTAATTACCAGCAGACGGCTGATGCCCAGTATCAGCAGGACCGCCTGAAGGTACTCGATCAGGAGATAAAAAGTGCAAAGACCGGTTATGCGCCTTCGCTTTCTCTGGCTTTGCGTTCGCAGTTGCTGATTTCCAGTTGGGATCCATATCATATCGACCGTCAGCGTTTTACAGAGGGTAATTTCTTCGGTTTTGAAATTGGTGTGGGTGTACCTCTTTTTTATGGGGCAACCAAGGCCAAGGTGAAGGCTGCAAGGAAAGACCGGGAGCTGGCAGAGCTGAATATGCAGCAGGAACGCCGCGAGAAAGAACGTGATTACCGGTTGTGGTATAACCGTTTGCAGAATGCTACGAAGAAGTTGCAATATTACAACGGAGAGAATATTGATAAAGCCAATGAGATAGTTCGTCTGAGTACCACGGAATATGAGAATGGTGAAATCAATTATGTGGAATATGTGAATGCCTTGAACGAGGCAATCGATATGAGAATGAAACAAGCTGATGTTATCAATGAATACAATGAGGCTGTACTTGCCTTGATGGCGCTTAATAATAGCTTGTAGAATGATACTTTAAAAAAATAAAGCCCCTGTGCTCTTCTTTTAGGCACAGGGGCTTCGCTTTATGTTTTTAATGAAGTGTTATTGATTCTTCCTTTTTTATTTGAAAGTCAACTCATCCTTACCAGGGCATTTCCCGACATTGATGATGCTTCCTTTTTCCAATTTACCCTGCATCAGCAACTCGCAGACTCCATCTTCTATATAGGTTTGGATGGCACGCTTCAATGGACGAGCACCAAATTGTACATCATATCCCTTCTCGGCAACCAGCTGCTTTGCCTTTTCTGTTATCTGGAAGCCATAACCCATATCGTTGATGCGCTTGATGAGCGAACTGAGTTCCAGGTCGATGATTCGCTTGATGGCATTGATGTCGAGCTGGTCGAAGGTGATAATCTCGTCAAGGCGATTCAGAAATTCCGGTGCAAACTGCTTGCTCAGACTCTTCTGTATCACATTGCGGGCGTATTCCTTGTCCGTATCCGACATGGTGGCAACATTACCTATACTGCCAGACTTGAAGCCGACACCCTTGCCGAACTCTTTTAGCTGACGGGTTCCGGCATTTGAAGTCATAATGATGATGGTATTGCGGAAGTCGATGAGACGTCCATTGCCATCTGTGAGTCTACCTTCGTCAAGTACTTGCAGAAGCATGTTGAAAATCTTGCCGCTAGCTTTCTCTATCTCATCGAGTAAGACGATGCTGTAAGGCTTGCGTCTAACCTTCTCGGTAAGTTGACCACCTTCATTATATCCTACGTATCCCGGAGGTGCACCAACCAGTCTGGATGAGTTGAACTCATCAGCGTATTCGCTCATGTCTATGCGGATCAGTGCACTGGAATCTCCATAAACTTCTTCAGCAAGTTTTTTTGCCAGATATGTCTTTCCAACACCTGTAGGACCCAGGAACATGAATACTCCTATTGGATGATTTGGATCTCGCAAGCCGATACGATTGCGCTGTATAGCTTTTACAATCTTGTCTACGGCATTATCTTGTGCGATGACCTTACTCTTCAATTTTTCTGCCATCTTCAAGAGTCTGCTATTCTCAGCCTCAGCCATACGTTGTACCGGAACACCTGTCATTTTGCTCACCACGGCAGTAATGTCATCTACTTCTACTGGTGTACGATGACTGTCGCTTTCTCCGTTTTGCCATTTTTCTCTGGCACGTGTCAGCATCTTCTCCATTTGGGCTTGCTGGTCACGATAAGCAGCGGCCAATTCATAGTTTTGATTCGCTACAGCATTTTGCTTATTTGTAATCAATACTTCTATATTATGCTCCAATTCCAGAATGTCATCAGGAATGCTTGCATTCTTAAGATGTACGCGCGAGCCGACCTCGTCAAGAAGATCTATGGCCTTGTCTGGGAAGAAACGGTCAGTAACATATCTGTCAGTCAGTTTCACACATGCTTCCAATGCTTCATCACTATAGGTAACCTCATGGAATTTCTCATAGGTGTTCTTGATGTTATTAAGTATCCGCAGTGTCTCCTCTGGCGTTGTCGGATTGATGATTATCTTTTGAAATCGTCTTTCCAGTGCACCGTCTTTCTCAATACTCTTGCGATATTCATCCAGTGTTGTTGCACCGATGCATTGTATTACTCCACGAGCCAGAGCCGGTTTCAGGATGTTGGCTGCGTCCATGGCACCTTCAGCTCCTCCTGCACCGATGAGCGTATGAATCTCATCGATGAAGAGGATTATTTCCGGGTGCGTCTCCAGTTCGTTCACGATTCCCTTGATACGCTCTTCGAAGGAACCGCGATATTTAGTGCCTGCGACAAGACTCGTAAGATCGAGACTGATGACACGCTTATCAAAGAGGAGTGGGGCAGACTGGTGGTTCTTGATGAGTTGGGCTAACCCTTCAACGATAGCACTCTTACCCACGCCTGGTTCACCAATGAGAACAGGATTGTTCTTCTTGCGGCGTCCCAGAATCTCCATCACTCTCTGTACCTCGTTTTCTCTTCCAACCATAGGGTCGAGAATTCCCTTAGCTGCATCCTGAGTTAAATCGTGACCATATTTGTCTATGAAAGGAGTGTTTGTCTTAGTCTTTTTCTCCTCTTTCTTAGCCGTTTTCTTATTGTCTTCAGGATTGCTGTTGAGGTCCAGGGGCTCATCGTCTGAATCCAGGAGGTTAGCTTTCGGACGTTTACTTTTCTGTTCCATATCTTCTTCTGTTTCAACTTCGTCATTCTCGTTGTTTTCATCTACAGCCAACTCACTTTCTGCATGAGTATCCTCTATGTCTGTTTCAGTAATCTCTCCATGTTCCATTTCTGAATCTTCAGCCTCTGCAATCTCTTCTGCCTGATGTTTTGCTTCATCATCCGCTTTCCTGTTTTGGTTTTTCAGATAATCTCTGAGACTATCGTAGGTGATTCCATTGCCGGAAAGCAAATTGGAAATAGGATTATTGTTCTGTTTCAGCAGAGCCAGAAGTACATGCTTAGGCTCCACATAAGGTGAATTGTCGCAGATATAAGCCTCCTTAATTGCATTACGCATCAGCTCGGAAGCTGTTGCGTCCAAAGAAGGAGTTCCCTGTTCAGATTCTTCTGAGTCGCAATTTGGTTCTTTCGCAATTTCTTGATTGAGTGAATTTTCAAGAACGTTGATGTCGACCCTGAATCCTGTCTCCAATATGTAGTTTATCTCTTTATTCTTTCGCACGAATTCCAAGATTAGATGTTCTATCGTAATCTTGTTGCCATGGCGGCGAGCTACATTCTCACCACACTGCGCTAGAATCTTCTGTATATGTTCAAATGGATTTTGCATATTCTATATTTCTTTCTAAATAAAGTAGTGCAAAGTTACAAATTATTTTGGTATTAACAAACCTCCAGCCAACTTTTTTTCTTCCTCAAAAGACAAATAATGCTAAAAGATTCATTTTTTTTGCCTGTAAAGCGTTTGAGTATGGATATTTTTTTGTATCTTTGTCGAGATTTTTGGAGAGGCAAAACGGCTTAGAACGCAAATAAATGCCCTTCTGAGCGATTTTCTATTAAAATCATGGTAATAAAAATACATAAACATAAACATAAGAAATGGACGAAAATCAGACAATGGATCATGATAGAATCATGAAAATCAACATTGAGGAGGAGATGAAGTCTAGCTACATCGACTATTCGATGTCAGTGATTGTGGCTCGTGCCCTTCCTGATGTACGTGATGGTTTCAAGCCTGTGCACCGCCGTATTCTTTACGGTATGCTGGGAATTGGAAACACCAGTGACAAACCATATAAGAAATGTGCGCGTGTTGTAGGTGAGGTGCTCGGTAAGTACCACCCACACGGTGACTCTTCCGTATATGGTGCCTTGGTTCGTATGGGTCAGGAATGGAATATGCGATATACTCTCATCGACGGACAGGGTAACTTCGGTTCTGTGGATGGCGACTCTCCTGCTGCTATGCGTTATACAGAGTGCCGTCTTTCAAAGATGGGTGAACACATCATGGACGACCTCGATAAGGAGACCGTTGACATGATGAACAACTTTGATGATACGCTCCAGGAGCCTACCGTCATGCCAACAAAGATTCCTAATCTCCTTGTGAATGGCGGTAATGGTATTGCTGTAGGTATGGCTACAAATATCCCTACCCATAACTTGGGCGAGGTGATTGATGGTTGCTGTGCTTATATCGATAATCCTGATATCGATACTGATGGCTTGATGCAGTATATTCCTGCTCCTGACTTCCCTACAGGTGCTACTATCTATGGTATCCAGGGAGTGAAGGATGCCTACGAGACAGGTAAGGGTAGAATCGTGGTTCGTGCTACTGCCGAAATAGAAAGCGGTGAAAGCCATGATAAGATTGTAATCACTGAGATTCCTTACGGAGTTAACAAGGAGCAGCTCGTAATGGCAATTGCAGATCTTGCCAAGGAAGGTAAGGTTGATGGAATTGCTAACGTGAACGATGAGTCCGGTCGTCAGGGTATGCGTATCGTTGTCGATGTAAAGCGTGATTCCAATGCCAATGTTCTCTTGAACAAACTCTTCAAGTTGACAGCTCTTCAGAGTTCATTCTCTGTGAATTGCATTGCTTTGGTCAATGGTCGTCCGCGCCTTTTGAGCTTGAAGGAATGCGTGAAGTACTTCGTTGACCATCGTCATGATGTAACAATCCGTCGTACTCAGTTCGAGTTGAAGAAGGCACAGGAGCGTGCTCACATTCTTGAAGGTCTGATTATCGCTTGTGATAATATTGATGAGGTAGTACATATCATTCGTGCCAGCAAGACTCCATCTGATGCTCAGCGCAACTTGGAGAAGCGTTTTGAACTGGATGAACTGCAGAGTAAGGCAATCGTAGACATGCGACTCAGCCAGTTGACAGGCTTGCGTCTGGAGCAGTTGCATAACGAGTTCAATGAGTTGATGAAGACCATCGACTACTTGAATCAGATCTTGAATGACCCTGAGCTTTGCAAGAAGGTAATGAAGGATGAACTCAATGAGGTGAAGGAAAAGTATGGTGACGCTCGCCGTACCATGATTAAGCCAGATGATCATGAGTTCAATCCAGAGGATTTCTATCCAAATGATCCTGTGGTTATTACCGTGAGTCACCTTGGTTATATCAAGCGTACTCCATTGTCAGAGTTCCGTGAACAGGCTCGTGGAGGTGTAGGTTCTAAGGGTGCACGTACTCGTGATAAGGACTTCACTGAGTATATCTATCCTGCAACTATGCACCAGACCATGCTGTTCTTTACCAAAAAGGGACGTTGCTACTGGCTCAAGTGCTATGAGATTCCTGAGGGCGACCGCAATTCAAAGGGTCGTGCTATCCAGAACCTCCTCAATATCGAGAATGATGATCAGGTAAATGCATTCCTCCGCCTGAGAGGCTTGAATGATGCCGAATTTATCAATAATCACTATGTAGTCTTTGCTACCAAGAACGGTACTGTGAAGAAGACATGTCTCGAGGCATATTCACGTCCACGTACCAACGGTGTGATTGCTATCAACATCGTAGAGGGTGATGAGGTGGTAGATGTTCGTTTGACAAATGGTCATAACGAGTTGATTCTTGCCAACAGAAACGGTCGTGCCGTTCGTTTTGATGAGAATCAGATCCGTACTATGGGACGTACTTCTACCGGTGTCCGCGGTATGCGTCTTGATGAGGGCGATGATGCCTTGATTGGTATGATTGTAGTCAATGATCCTGAGAAGGAAACCGTGATGGTTGTCAGCGAGCAGGGTTATGGTAAGCGTTCTGACGTAGTAGATTACCGTGTAACCAACCGTGGCGGTAAGGGTGTGAAGACTCTTAACATTACAGAAAAGACCGGTCGTCTGGTAGCTATCAAGAACGTAACCGATGATAACGACCTCATGATTATCAATCAGAGTGGAATCGTGATTCGTCTTGCTGTTGCCGATTGCCGTATCATGGGTCGTGCTACTCAGGGAGTCCGCCTCATCAATCTGGCTAAGAAGAATGATGTCATTGCTAGCGTATGTAAGGTGATGAGTTCAGAACTCGAAGCTTCTGTAGAAGAGGAGAGCCGTTCAGCTTGGGCAAAGAAGAGCGAGGAAATAGAAAACGATACTGTTGGTGCCAAGACTGCTGAAGAAGCAGCTGAGGCAGAAGCTCAGTTGGAGAATCAAGATGACGAGAATGTTCAGGAGTAATCCCCTGAACACTCGTTCATATCATATTGTCGAAGCGTAACAAATTATAAATTTCAACTTTTTAAACTTTAAACAAAATGAAAAAGTTAATCGTAGCTGCTATGTTGGTACTAGGTGCCACATCAGCATTCGCAGGTGACAGTGATGCACTCAAGGCTGTCATGAAGGCAAAGACTTATGCTGAGGCTGAGGCTTTGGTAAAGCAGAACTTGGGTCAGTTTGCTAATGATGCAGAGAAGGCTAAGGCTTACAACAAGTTGGTAGACCTTAGTATGAAGGATTTTAACGATCAGCAGTCTATTCAGCAGACCAATCAGCTCATGAAGAAGAATGATCCTGTTGATGAGAATGTAATGAACGAGGGCGCTTACAATGCTTTGATGAACGCTATCGAGTGCTACAAGTACGATCAGCTTCCTAATGCAAAGGGTAAGGTGTCTCCTAAGTTCAATGGCAATGCTTCCCGCGCTTGGGGTGCTCGCCAGCAGCTTGTAAATGCAGGTCAGACTGCAGCTCAGAACAATAAGGCTGATGATGTTTTGAAGTATTGGGGTGCATTCTTGGATACTGATGCTGAGCCTCTCTTCGCATCTATTGATGCTAAGCAGAAGGAAGGTGAGAAGGAGTATATCGGTCAGGTTGCTCTCTTCGCAGCTCGTTATGCTTATCAGGCTAAGGATGCTGCTCGTTGCGAGAAGTATTGCGACATTGCCATGACAAGCGAGAAGGAGGCTAAGGATGCTCTTAACCTCAAGCTCTATGTAATGAAGGATGGTTTGAAGACTAAGGAAGACTCTTTGAACTACGTTAACAAGCTGAAGGATCTCTATGCTAAGGATCCATCTAATGAGGTAATGCTCGATGGCTTGAACTCTATGTATTCTGCCTTGAAGATGGAGAAAGAGCAGACTGAGCTTTTGGATGCAGCTATCGCTAAGGATCCTAAGAACTTCGTAGCTCTTGCCAACAAGGGTATGATGTACATTCAGAAGAACGATGCTGACAATGCAATCAAGTGCCTCAAGCAGGCTCTCGAAGCAAAGCCAGACAATGTTGTAGTGATGACATATCTTGGTGCTTGCTACAACAGCAAGGCTGGTGATATCCAGGCTGTTCAGGGCCGTAAGGTAGTTTTTCAAGAGGCAATCAAGATTCTTGATAAGGCTAAGGAACTCGATCCAGAGAAGGCACAGGCTAACTGGGGTTACACCCGTTACCAGGCTTACTATGGTTACTATGGTCCTAATGCACCTGAGACCAAGAAGGCTGAGGAAGAGAGCAAGTAATTGCATAGGATGATATGAAATTATAATCGCCTTGCCGAATAATCGGTAAGGCGATTTTTTTAGGAAAGTCTGGTATGATTTCTGTTGCTGCATAACAGTTGTGCGACGGACGCATACCAGCTGATTTACGAGCGCACATCAGTTGTTATGCAAGCGCACAACAGCTGTTGTGCGGCCTAAGAAGCTTACTTTTCTGAAAACATATACTATCTTTTCCAACAACTTCTACTGTCTTTTCCAACAACTTCTACTGTCTTTTCCAACGACTTCTACTGTCTTTTCCAACAACTTCTACAGTCTGATAAACTGATATAATAAAAGAAAAAAGAAATCGTTCATTCAATAGATATAATAAATGTGGATAGAAATCGTTTATTATATAAATAGTAATCAAAAATGAAGAATATTAAACCTTTTCTTGCGGTTTTATCCTTTCTATCTCCTATTGTACATGCGCAGAATGCAGATTACGAAGGAGAGGGGAAAAGTAAGATAAATCTTTGCAGCAATATTGAATGGAAAGCCGAAATGCAGGGTTCTTTTTCCAAGGGAAGAACGCCTTTATGGCTTAATGCAAATAAGCATGGTCTCAGTTCATTAGATGACTGCAATGGTTATTTACGCGGTAGTCTGGTTCGTCCTTTGGAATCAGATTCAGCTCGTCGTTGGGCAGTTGGCTATGGCTTGGATATTGCTGTACCAGTAAATTATACCAGCAGTTTTATTGTACAGCAGGCTTTTGCTGAGGTTCGCTGGCTTCATGGAACTATGACCATAGGATCTAAGGAATATCCTATGGAACTCAAGAATCAGACTTTGTCAAGCGGTAGTCAGACGTTGGGTATTAATGCTCGTCCAATACCTCAAGTTCGTTTGGCTTTGCCTGAATACATAACGCTACCTATTCTGAATGGTTGGTTGCAGCTGAAAGGTCATATTGCTTATGGAATGATGACTGATGACCGTTGGCAGCACGAATTCACTTCACGTCAATCAAAATATGCCGATCATGTCCTTTTTCATAGCAAGGCGGGTTATCTTAAGATAGAAAATCAGAGGAAGAACAGTCCTTGGAGCGTAGAACTAGGTTTGGAAATGGGCGCTGAGTTTGGAGGAAATCCCTATCAGATGTATGATGAACAAATGGTGCAGATGCCTACCGAGAAAGGTTTGAAAGGCTTTTGGCACGCTTTTGTTCCAGGTGGTTCTGATGCGACGGATGGTGAATATACGAATGCTGCAGGTAATCAGATGGGTTCCTGGCTGATGCGTGTGAATTATCAGGCAGATAGTTGGGCGCTTCATGCATATTTAGACCATTTTTTTGAGGATCATAGCCAGATGTTCCTGCTGGACTATAACGGATATGGTGAAGGTGATGAATGGAATCAGAAGAAGAAGTCCCGTTTCTTCCGTTATGCACTGAAGGATTTGCTCTGGGGAATGGAGTTGAACTTAAAGACCTCCAGATGGTTGAGAAATGTTGTATTCGAATATATCTACACCAAGTATCAAAGCGGTCCGTATAATCATGACCATACGTTGAATATTCCTGATCATGTAGCCGGAATGGACGATTATTATAATCACAATATTTATACCGGCTGGCAGCATTGGGGGCAAGTAATCGGAAACCCTCTTTTCCGTTCACCTATTTATAATACAGATGGGAAAATAATGGTGCAGAATAACCGTTTCATAGCTTACCATTTAGGATTTGACGGACAGCCTACAAAACGACTGGGATATCGGGCTATGGCTACGTATCAGAAAGGCTGGGGTACTTATGACGAGCCTTTTACGAAGGAGCATCACAATATGAGTTTTCTGTTAGAGTCGCAGTATGATTTTAATCATGGCTGGAGTGTCAAGGCTGGTTATGCAATGGATTTTGGAAGTAATCAGATGTTGGGACATAATGCTGGATTCCAATTTACCATTTCCAAGAAGGGATTGCTAAAATGATTCGTTTAACCAAAGATGAATAAAAATATGAATAAGAATATTGCATCTGTTTTTGTTCTGCTGATGCTAGTGCTGGGCAGTGTATTGTTGAACTCCTGTGAAATAGAGAGTAGTGGCAATGGCAGTCTTGATGGATTCTGGCATTTGGAGAGTATTGATACGCTTGCCACTGGTGGCAGAAGCGACTATAGCAAGCAACGGGTTTTCTGGGGAGTACAATACAAGCTGCTGTCAGTGAATAATTACGAAGGAGGGAGATTTTATTTCCGATTCCGTCAGACTTCTGATAGTCTCATTCTTTCATCCCCCTATAAGAATAATTGGCATCAGGATGTAGAGAATGGTGGAGATATTCCCCTGACAGAAATCAATGATACACTTCGCCAGTGTGGAATTAACCACCTGGTTGAGTCATATTATAAAGAGAAAATGAATGGCGATAAGATGATTCTTCGTACGAAAGAATTAAGATTGAATTTTAAAAAGTTCTAGTTTCCTTTTAAAACTAGAACTTTTTGCCGAAAATGATGTTGATAAAGGTCTTAACCAGAATTTTTGTATCAAACCACCATGAGCGATGCTCCAGATAGTAAAGGTCTAGCTCTAATCGCCTCAACATCTTTTCCATTGTATCAGTATATCCATTGTATAGGGTTGCATAGGAAGTTACTCCCGGTCTTATCTGATACAAGTATTTATATCTAGGATCTTGCTCAATGATTTGGTCTATGTAATACTTACGTTCCGGACGCGGACCGATAAAAGCCATATCTCCCTTCAGGACATTCCAGAGCTGAGGTAGTTCGTCCAAATGATGTGTTCTCAAGAATCTTCCCACCTTTGTCAGTCTGGGGTCTCCGCTAGTTTCCATTAGGTTGGGTCCGTCTTTTTCTGCATCTATTTTCATTGAGCGGAATTTATATATATGAAAGGGCTTTCCGTACCGCCCGATTCGTTCCTGGCTATAAATGACAGGTAATCCATCCTCCCGTCTGATAGCTAAGGCAATAATAGCGAAAAGAGGAGAGAAGATTATTAAACATCCTCCAGACAAGAAGAAGTCTATCGAACGCTTTACAAACCGTTCGATAAAACTACTCTTATCTATGTATGTCTTTTCTTTTTCTTTCATGAAATGATAGCTTTGTTCCTGATACCTTTATTAATGAGCAAATGGAGTAGGACATAGATTACTATATCTGCAACCATTGTAATGGTCAAATTACAGCCCCAGTTATACATCAACAGATTGATGATGATATAAAGCAAGGCTAGTAGGATAATACTTATCAGCGCAAGATGCTGGCTCATGCCCAGTTGCATCAGTTTATGATGTATATGGCTTTTATCAGGACTGAAAATCGGTTTCTTCTTGCGTATACGATGTAATACTACTCTCACGACATCAAATGTTGGGACTATCAGTAGACTGTAAGCCAGGAAAACTCTTTCCATGGAAACAGGCATTAAGTTAGGGCTTACGGCTATTGATTTTACGAACAGGAAAGCCAGGATAAAACCCAGGGTAAGACTGCCTGAATCACCCATGAATATTTTCGTGCCCTTTGCCGGATCTCCCCAAACATTGAAGTAGAGGTAAGTAACCAATACACCTATTAATCCTGAAATCATTACTTCGTAAGCTGTAAGACTATACTGCATGAAGCAATATACAAAGCCGCATAATGCTATCAATGACAAGCTGGCTGCCAAGCCGTCAATGCCATCAATCAGGTTTATTGCATTGTCAATAAAGACGATGACAAATACGGTTAGCGGTATTCCTATACATGCAGGCACTTCGTATATTCCCAGAAGACCATACAGATTATTGATGCATAGTCCACACAGCGGTAATATGGAAGCTGCAACAATCTGGATGAAAAACTTGATATTGGCATTCAGTCCTATGATGTCATCCACTATTCCTGCAGCATAAACCAGGAGTAAGCTGAGTAGAAAGCCCATGCTCCATAGGCTGATTTGGATTTTGCCATTCATTGTGTTGGAAGTCATAGTATACATGACGATGACTGCTGCAATGATCATGCTGGGTATGAATGCAATACCTCCAAGTCGCGGAATCATTGTATGGTGCACCTTTCTAAGGTTGGGCAAATCGTATAGATTCTTTTGCTTGCAGAAACGCAATAATGCAGGGATAAACAGGAATCCGCAGCAAGCGCTGAGCAGGAAAGACCCTATAATGGGTAACAATATTTGTGTCATTATTTAGTATTTTAATTTTTCTCTTTTTTATTAATAACCTTAAATGTAGTTATTTATTGCATCAACAACCAATATTTTTATCTGCAGGCATAAAATAATCATAAAAGTTTGGCAGTTTCATACAAAAGATGTAAATTTGCAGAAAGATAGTCTTGCACTTTTGCTTAGTGAGATGAATCTATTCAAATAATAATTAAAGAGATGAAATGAAAATTAGTATAATTACAGCTTCTTATAATAGAGGTAAGACAATCAGGCATACTGTAGAATCTGTACTTCGTCAAACATATCCAGATTTTGAATATATAGTTGTCGATGGAGGTTCTACAGATAATTCTATTGATATTGTGAAGGAATATCAAGTCGCTTTCAAGGGTAGATTGAAGTGGATTTCAGAAAGAGACAAGGGAATTTATGATGCGATGAATAAAGGAATCAGAATGGCAACCGGTGATGTTGTGGGAATTTTGAATTCTGATGATTTCTATACGGATGAAAATGTATTGCAGACAGTAGCTGATAATTTCATGAATTATTCTGTTGATGCAGTTTATGGCGATATTCATTTTGTTCATGATGCTGATTTAGGCAAATGTGTGAGGTATTATTCTTCAAGATTATTCTCGCCATTTTGGCTACGTTTCGGTTTCATGCCCGCTCATCCTTCCTTTTATTGCAAACGTGAGGTTTTCGACAAGGCGGGGTTATATAGTTTGGATTACAAGATTGGAGCTGATTATGAGATGATGGTTCGCTTATTCAGAAAATATGGCATTTCAAGTCGCTACATATCTAAGGATTTTGTAACCATGCGAACGGGGGGAGCCAGCAATCGTTATTTCAGAAATCGCCTCACGCTTATCCGAGAAGATGTTAAAGCTTGCCGCGATAATGGCATTTATACCAATTCATTTCTTGTCTCTCTGAAATTCCTGTATAAGATTTTTGAGTTTAGAGTATTCTAAGTGAATGCTCTAAACTCAATGAACCTATATCAGTTGTTTGTAAAGGTTTATATATTCTATGAGTCTTTCATTTTTATCAAAAAGTTTCATTGCTCTTTGTCTGCAGGAAAGCTGGTAGGCTTTTTTATCTTTCTCACATATTTCCAGAATATAGCCTTTTGCCTCTTCTAAATTCTTTGGTTCCACAGCATAGCCCGTTTCTGCAGAAATGGCTTCTTCACAACCACCAGTCTTATAGGTAACAATTGGAGTGCCGCATGCCAATGATTCTATATTGGTAGTCGGGAAGTTGTCTTCGATGGTTGGGTTGAAGAAAACATTAGCCTGCGAATAGAGACATCTCATCTCATTGATGTTTTCTGTTCTTCTTATAGCTGTGATTTCATCCGGTAGGTTTTGTGCATCTTTTTCGTTGATTCCAACCAGGATTATCTTATATCCCTCAGGCAAGATCTTGCTCAAGGAAATGAAGTCATCTAATCCTTTTCTGTACCAATTAGAAGCCACTCCCAAAATGATTTTTGTATTCTTGGCAAGCTGATATTTTGTTCTAATGTCTATTTCAAGGCTAGGCTTGAATGTCTCCAAATCAATGCCGTTATATATTTGTTGGAGAGGAATATTACAAAGAAAAGATTTCCTGACTTCACCTTCCAGCCATTTACTGACAGGAACGATTGTCAGATTGGGAATGGAATTGAAGTATTTCTTTTTCAGTTCAAAATTACGGTAGGCATTATCAAGCAATAACGAGCTGGGATAAGCTTTTTTCTGAGGACATTTCTCACAATGTGTTTGCCATTTATTGCATTTTACAAACATGTAGTGGGCACAGTGTCCGGTAAAAGCCCAACAGTCATGTAGCGTCCATACCACCGGTTTGTTATATTTGGCAAGAAACTCCATCAATAGTGGATAGTTCAGATAGTATCCGTGTATATTATGCAGGTGGATAATATCGGGGTTGATTTCTTCTATATAGCTGATTAATCGTCGGGTTGGATGTTTTGACATCAGTCCATGATTGTCCAGAATACGTGAAGCGATTCCATGTATTCTTTCATCCATCATGCAGCCAATCTGGTAGAGATGAGATTGGCTGGAATTACTCCAGCGCCCATAGGCGATGTAGCTTTCCCATCCTTCCTTTATGGCAAGTTGGCCGATTCCTTCGGCAATTTTTCCGTGCGAACCCCAATTGGCTGTTATGTTAATCTGCAGTAGTTTCATTCAAACATTTTTTTATTCTTCATACTTCTTATTACATCCCAGGAAATAGTACATGTGTCTGATTGGCCAGAAAGGTTCAAAGTGACGTCTGTTGATTACTTTTCCGTTGAATGAAAAATATTTTTTATAAACAGACTGTGCAAACACATACTGGTATGTTTTACAGGCAATATCAATAGATAGATTGTTTGCCTGTGAGAGCTTACCGTATGGGAAGGCAAAATATTTGCAGGTGCATCCCAATTTGTCTTCTATTATCTTTTTACACTCTACAATCTGGTACTCTAGTTCTTTTTTATCTGTACTATTGATCATGTAATGATCCATCGTATGAGCACCAACAATATGTCCACGTTTGTGCAGGTCAATAATCTGCTCCCATCTCATAGGTTTCTTGTTTGGAGTCATCACGATGCAATCATTAAAATGATTGATATATTCCTGTGAACCTTCAGCATAATTCGGATTGATGAAGAAAGCTGCATTCGTACCATATTCCTCTAATATAGGGGCAAATATCTCGTAGTCTTCCAGAAAACCATCATCAAAGCTGAATGCAACAAGTGGCTTTGAAGGCATTTCATGATGATGAATCTTCTCGACAGCATCTTCAAATCTAATGAACTCAACCTTTTGAGAAAGCTCTTCCAGCATTTTTCTGAATGTAGATGGTTCGTTCTCCTTTGCTATACGGTGTCCGTTAAGAATATGAATTCCTGGCTGAGGCTCTTTGAAGAGTCCCATGATATGAAGAAAGCAATTTCTTGCTTGTGTTCGAAGATACATTTTCAGATTATTCATTTTCTAAAACTTTTTTGAGTACATTAATTTGATAATCAACATTCCATTTTCTGTCTATTTCCTTGAATGCTTCTTTTCGGGCTTCTTCCCTGGTCTTTTCGTCAGCTGATATAACTTTTCTGATTTTATCTTTCAAATCAGCTACATCTCCCTGCTGGTAAAAGTATCCGGTCTTTGATGGCTTTATGGCTTCAAACTCAGGCATTTGTTCTGCAAAGTTGTCATGAGTAATAATCGGGCAACCAAATGAGAGAGCATGGATGGCAGTTAAGCCAATATTACCAGGTGAAACGCATACGGAAGCATTGTAGAACAGTTCAGCTAGGGTAGAGTCTTCATAACAAGGACCATACATCCATACGCTTTGTTCTATTCCCTTTTCTTTAGCATAGCTTGGAATGTCTACTCCGTCTACATCTTTTCCTACAAATATAATATTGATAGGGCAGTTTTCCTCGTAGAGCATTTTTGCACTATCTATTATCTGGTTCAATTGCTTTCTCTTCTGTATTCTTCCGCAATAAATCACAACTGGGTAATTGTTGTGAAAATGCTTAGAGTATACATTAGATTTGCAAAGTCTTTTCCTGATATCCAATAAATGTGCAGAGTCCAGGGAATTGGCAATGCAATACATATTCTCCGGGTTGAAACCTTTGGATTTCATGACGTTTATGGAATATTCACTGTAAACCATTAACTTCGTGAATAATTTATAGTAAGTTTTTTTGATAATGTTCTTAACAAAGGATTCATTTCCATAAAAGCCATGTGTCCATGCTATAGTTTCCTTATGCCTTATTAAAGCCCACAACAATATTATCCACGATGATAAACAATATGGTTCGCCATCGAGGATATAGTGAGTATAGTCTCTATTGACTAATTGTATAGAGCCACTTTGCCAATAAAAGTTATGAAAGAAACGATTGTGCAGGGTTTCTTTATAGCCTTTCAACTTGTTATAATCAAAAGCCTTAATCTTGGTGTTGATGTGGTCACCTAGATAGAAATCGCAGGAGAATGTTTCTGAAATCTTCTGGAATATAGGCAATCGATAATGTGGCCCGATATTTGTTATAAAACAGAGTTTTTGCTTCATTTCAATATACATTCTTTTATGGCATCAAGAAATCCATGACCATATTTCAAGTCTGGTTCTACGTAATTGCCTTCTCCCCATTCATTCCATGAACGGAGGAAAAGTATTTTGTGTTCAAGAGGTCTTCCTTCAACAATTTTCAAAGCATCTTTAAGATGTTTCTTGAAATTTTCTGGTGTTGAGTTATAGTAAACTCCCTCTTTTCTTCCAACTCTGGCTGTTCTGTCCCATTGTGGAAGAATGGTTGGGTAAATATTCTCCCATCGGTCTTCTGGAGAGAAAAAGTACTTTACCACTTTGGGATAGTTATACTTCTGTACAGGGAGCCAAGGGAATTTCTGGTGTAGATAAAGACTTATGATTCTTCTCCATTTTCCTTGACTTAGCATTTCTGCTCTTGACTTTCCGTACGAGTTCAGCCCGTCAAATCCGAGTTTCAGGAGATTTTCATAAACCTCTTTACTGCTTTTCAGATTGGGCAATACTCTCTTAAGTGTTCCATCTTCCGTTCGCTGTATAGTAGTTGTATTGTTACACATAGCAACGAAATAGAAATCTTTCAACCCATTATTCATAGCCAGTTTACGCCACAATTGTATGAACTCTTCTATACCTTGGAATCTATATGGGTCATATATTACGAATAAGATTTTGCCATCTACCGTAATGTATCTGTGGTCTTTGAATGCCGGCAGGAGAGAATAGAAATGTTCAGTATGATCCTTCTCACCCAAATATTCCTGCTTCGCAATCATAGCATCCAGCTTACTGTCCTTCTTCCATGATTTGTTTGACCAATCATGATTAGCCCAGCAGAGGCAGAACGGGAAATCCGGTTTGCCTGAAGCAACTACTTCCTGAAATGGTCTTTCCAGCAATTGCTTGCCGTTTCCAAACCAATAATGCCAATAGCAGAAGCCTTCAACCCCTGCTTCACGCGCCAATTGTGCCTGCTGTTCTCTTATTTCTGGCAGTCTTAAATCATAAAAGCCAAGATCTGCAGGTATTCTAGGCTGATAATGTCCCTTGAAGAATGGTTTTGCCTTGGCTACATTTGTCCATTCAGTAAACCCCTTTCCCCAGAACTTATCATTCTCGGGAATAGGGTGAAATTGTGGCAAATAATTTGCTATGATTCTTGCTTCCATCTTTATTTCTGTTTTTATCTTCTAGTCGATTCTTATTGTGTTGAACATAATCTTGCCCTTGGGCAACCATATTGCAAAGATATATAAAATAAATGACATAGCCATCAACTACAGTCATTATTTTCTGCATTTATCTATTTTCCAGTTTTATTGTCATTCCTTCGGATATTTTATTAGCAGTATTTCGTGATATCTCAAGTATGCATATAGCCCTAAGAGGGTTATGATTCGTAAATTGCCAGTATCTGCATACGAAAATAGTGTCATTCCTCCTTGAATACTAATGCATGCAGTAAAGTATATCAATAGCAATTGATATAATTTAATAGTTGGATCATGCGTCCTTGTTTTTCTACACAGCATGTAGAAAACGCAGACAAATAAGATAAAAGCTATTATAGGACCAAAATCTATTGTGAAATCACCAACAAAAGTGTAGAAAAAATAGTCGTCCAATTCTAAATTATGGTATTTGTCTCTGCGTTCAACAAAATTTTTAGGCGTGTCTGGATCTATGATACGCTTGAACAGATTGATGGTTCTATCGCCATATCGGATGCCACCTGCATCTAACCCATTATTGTTGAAATATAAGCTTCCTTGTCCCACATACCAATTGATGAAACCGCCAACACCAGCTTGCTCTTTTCCGAATCTACTCATGGTTATAGCAAGGATTGGTAGCGAAATGAGTATTATGGAAATGATGCCAATCTTCTTTACAGCTTTGTTGATTCTTCTAGATAGATAGGGCTTAAACAGAAAATAGCCAACAACAACAGTTAGTGTACAAGAAACAACACCGCTACGCTGTCCGTGCGTTATTGGTATGATAACGCCTAAGATTGTGGTAAATGCCAAGCCATAAATCACCAGCTTATGTTTAAAATCTTTTAAAGACAAGAAATAGAATAACAGAAATACTGTAATATCCGATAGCGAATTGTAGATTACTGCAGGCAGATTACGGATGGCTTTACCGGAATTTCCTATTTCTTCTACCTGGTCAGTATACACTTCTTTAGCAGCAGAGTCATCGACAAATAAATTTATAATTCCTTTATTCGCCTGAGCTATGATTCCCGGAATCATCATGATTGCAGAGATGACGATAATCCAACCTATTATTACTAATACTCTGGTATGGGGATTTTCGATAGTTTTAGCTGGATGACTATGATATATGATAATAGGAGATAATGCTATCATCAACATTGTATATAGATATATATAAGGAAAAATCTTCAAAGGCTTGTATGCCTCTGAAAAAAGCGGATCATTGATAGTTAAAACTGAAAAGAAAGCATATACTATATACATAAACATAATGACGCTTCCTGTGTCTAATACCATATTTTTATAGTGGTACCAGATAAACGTCAATACCCAAACGAATAGGTAGGATATGCATAATATATTATTAGATATGATTTCTGACATGTTTGAATACTGTTGATGTTAAAAACTTTTTGATAAGTTGCCGTTCATTTGAAGATAAGCCCCACATATAACCTAGTATAGCCATGCATAAGGGAGCTCCCAAGAGTACACTGGCTAAGTTGATCCACTGATTGGAAATGAATCCATTCAGGAAAGCAAATATTGCGAAGCTTACTATTGAAACTATGAGTGCAGGGATTAGAAATCCCCACATATATTGTCTAAGTGAAAAATATTCGAATACTTTCCGGATACAATAAATCCTTACGATATGTGCAAGTATGCATACCATTAACATAGATATTAATAATGATTCGGATGGTAGCCCCATCTTGTAGAATACCCATGTTATAGGAAGGCTTAATCCGGTGAAACTTTCTGTCAGCAGATGATAGTTGCGGATTTTTCCCGTTGCATGAATGATGATAGTGATAGGATTATGCATGGATATTACTATGAGATAGACTAGCATCAATTGACAGAACAGAACCGTTATATCATTGGCAAAGCCAAGCCAGCAGGTCAGAATCCATTTCATTTTGATGAACAGTGGGATGGATACCGCTGTCAATACATAATAAATGAATTTATTGGACATCGTAAACAGTTGGCAGACATATTCCAGATTGCCTTCTGCGTATTTTTTTTGCATGGCAGGACGGAATGGAACAATCATACTATTGACCAAGGCGGTAACAGCATTGTTTATCTGGAGTGCAACGCCAAAAGCTGCATTAATGATTGGACCAAAGAAAATATTTATCAGAATAATACCTCCTTGAAACATGCTTGTGTTGGCTATTGAACCCAATATTGTCCAGCCGGAAAAAGACAATAAGTTTTTATAGATACTCTTGTCCTTTATTTTCGTGTATTTTAAATCTTTAAAGAGTAAATGGCTTAGGACGACATAGGTGGTTAAGACAAAAAGTGCAACGAAGAGTAACGAGCCGCTATAGAAGCACAAATGGTCCATACCTATTAGGATGGTTACATAGGTTAATACCAGCTTTCCAATACTTTCAAAGGTTGAAACCAGTGCATATACTCCTATCTTTTCGTATGCAAAGATGAGAGAGAGGAATGGTATTTGTATGAAAGAACACAGAAAGGTAATCAAAGAAAATTGATAAACCCATTGTACAGCCTCCATTCTATCTGCAGGTATGTTAAGCTGAGTATTGACAAACCATAAACCTACAGTCTCAAAAATGGTTATAATGATGATGCATAAGATTAATTCAATGTTTATACTCGCAGAATATACTTTTTTCAACTCTCCCTTATCTTGCTTGCCTAAAGCTACGGAGTAGAAGCGCTGGATGGAAAGTGTCAGTACGCCGGAGATGAAAGCGGAAGTAGTGATTACGCCCGCTATCGTATTGAACAATCCATAGTCTACAAGCCCTAAAGCTTTGATGATCAACCTTACAGTGTATAAATTGACAAACATCAATACCACCATTCTTGCAAACAACACGATGGTGTTGCTTGCAATGCGTTTGGTGGATTGTGTGTTGTCAACTTTACTATTGGTGTTCATAAGCTTTTTAATCTAAAACTATATCCCTTAACACATAAATGGTTGTTCCTGCAAAAGCAAGGAAAGTCATCATCAGAACGAATATCATGCGCTTTGGTGATTCTGGTCTGAGAGGCACAACAGCACCTTTTATCAAGGAAAAGGCAGGTGTACGTTCCTGAACCTTGGCTTTTGCCAGTTGCAATTGTGTGCTGAGAGAGGAATAACTATTGTACTTTAGCTGCATGTCATTCTCCAGGTCATTCTGTTTTGCATGAATACTTTCCAAAATAACGTCCATGTTTGCATCCGAATAGCTTCCGTAGAGCTGGCGGGATTTTTCGTATGCAGCTTTGGCTTCTGCTGTAAGTTTCTGGTAATACTTCACATCATTTCTCGCCTTATTGGTTCGATAATTGGTTATAAATACCTGGAGATGTTGTCTTACAGAATCTACCAGAATCTTACAGATATATGGATCCTGTGCTTTGGCACTAATGGTGATTGCACCAGTTTTCTTGTCTGTTGTAAATTTGATGCTCTCCTTGATTTGTTCTACGATATTTGAATCGTCCTTTGACAAATTATAAGGATTGAATTTGCCATCCGTTGCCAAGTCCTGTTTCTTTGAAGTCAGTTTCCCCTTAATCCAACCCATACATGCAGTCCACCAGGCAACTTCCTGGTGTTTCTTCAAGTAAGTATAGTAATCGGTGGAGATGGAATGATCCTTATTCGTGACCTTGATATGAAACAATTTTGATACGAAACCATTATCATCCATCAGTTCCGGATAGAGCAGCGGAGTGATAGCGTCTGTGGACTGCATGGACGACAGATCCAGTCCAAAAGTAGAGGCCAGCGAACTCAAGGCAGAACCGCTACCGGAACCGGCACTTTCCACTTCTGGTACTACTACTGCTTCAGCAGCATAGACCCTAGGTACGCAAACGATATAGAGACATGACAATACAAATACGATGGGTATGATTATTGCATATAGCTTACGTCTCAGCTTTATTTCTTGAAATACCTTTTTATAATCTATCTTTTTTGCTTCCATTTTTCGTTTATGTTAATCGTCATTACTTGCTCAGATTAGCTATCGTCGCAATCATGGCAGCGATACTACTCATACTTGTACCCAGACTCATGGTTTCAGCAACGCTCATCTTGCGCTTCATCTTGGCAGGTACTACTATCTCGCAGCCTGGCTGAACCTTGGTACCATGTCCCACCTTGGCTACCTTGCCGTTCATGTAGATGATGTAGGATTTGCTCTTGTAGGCGTCTGATGCATAGCCACCAGCTTCGGCAATGTACTTGGATACGCTCTTGCCCTTCTCGTAGGCAACCGTATTGGCGTACATCACAGCGCCGTTGATCTTGACCGTACCGTTATATTGAGGCACAACCAGACGGTCACCTTCCCTGAGGATGATGTCTGCATCTGAGCCAGGCTTGTTCAACGCTTCTTCCAAATCAATACCAACAGGATATTCTTCCGGCACATTGAACTTCAGAAGATCCGCGTCCTTGGCTTCCTTTGCTGTCTGCGTGATGGCGCTAGCGTTGTTGCTGCTGGCAGCCAGTTGCAGAAGATTTTTCTGCTGCTGTTCACGTTGCATTTTCAGGACGGCTTCCATACGAGCTTTTTCGGCTTCGTTTGCCTTACGCATCAGGCGGGCACCCTTGATATAGGCTTGCTCGGTTGCGCCACCAGCTCTATGGAAGAGATCACTGAGGCGCACATTGCGACGGCTCAAAGTATAAGTGCCACCAAACATCACCTCACCCTCAATCTTTACGTTCTGCTGTTCTGCATAGGCAGGACTCTTGCGAATGCTTACCTCGTCAAAAGGCATCAGCTTGAAGCCCGGAGTTCCGTCAATGACAAAACCGTCCTTCAAAGACAGAATATAGGTCTGCGCAATGATGCTGTCGGGCGCTGTTGCCTTAGCATCGCTTACTCGTCTGCTTACCATCACGTTAACCGTTGAAGCCTTGTCAGTCAAGCCTCCAGCCTGGAGTACGAAGTCTTCAACTGTTTCATTTTCAGCATATTTGTAGACACCAGGATACTGCACTTCGCCACGTATGGTCAGGGTGCGCTCTGTGGTCTTGTCCTGTCGGGTAGGGATGAAGAGTACATCGTTTTCCTTCAATGGAATGTCCGGAGTGTTGCCTGCCATGATTCCGGCTAAATCCACGCTGATTACTTCCAGGTTGCGGTCAGCCTTCATGCGATGCATTACGGCTCTGTTGGTGAATGCATCTTCTGTGAGTCCTTCTGCATGCTCTATCAGTGAACGGACGCTGTTTACCTGTTCTCCAAGGTTGTACATTCCAGGGCGGAACACGGCACCCTTTACCTCTACGGTGTTGGCATAACGAGGCAGAATGGAATCTACGCTTACTGAGTCGCCATCATCAATGCGGAAGTTGGCAAAATCAAACTCTTCTACGTTATATACGGATTTTTCCCTTCCGGTCTTGCGGTTCACGCGGACAGATTTTCTGTAAGCATCTCCAGCAAAGCCTCCGGAATATTTTAGAAGGGAGTTGACGCTCTCATTCTTCTTCATCTCATAAATCATCGGGCGCTTTACCTTACCCGTAATGGTTACGAGACAATCGTATGGACCAACGACGATGACGTCATTATCTGCCAGTCTTACATTGCCCGTAAGCTTGCCATTGAGGATGTAATCATAGATGTCTACAACCGTTACAAGGCGGTTGTTACGATAAACCTTGATGTTGCGCAAGGTTCCCAGGTCGTTTGTTCCTCCTGCCATATAGAGTGCATGGAACACGGTGGCAAAGGCTGAGAGGGTGTAGGTTCCCGGTGCCTTTACCTCGCCCATCACGTTAACCATGATGGTCTTGGTTTGCCCAACTGTCAGTTTCACCCGGCTTGAACGGTAGCGGCTTCCCAGAGTGTTGCGGAGTCGGGCATTAGCCTGGGCTACGGTAAGACCACTTACGTTTACAGGTCCATAACCCTCGATAGTTACTTCTCCATCAGGAGAAACGGTGCTCTGAATGGTTTTCTGTGAAGCTCCATAGATGTCAATGATGACTGCATCACCAGGTCCCAGACGATAGTTCTGTGGGGTAGCGATGTTCATATTCGGTTCGAAACTCAATTCCTTGTTGTTGAAGATGTCACGACCGAAAACCTTCTTGCGGTTCTTTTCCTTTTCAGCAAGAAGGCGCTTGAGCATCAGGGTAGAATCAGGGATGATGAAATCCATCTCATTCTGAAAATCCATGAATTCTGCATCATTTTCATCGTAAGAACGCTTGAAATTTTCATCCTCTTTTGCCTTTATGCGATAATTGCTGTAGTTTTCTGCCTTTTTGTTGACATTATTGTAATCTTCTCTCCTTTTTCCGTTGTTCGTACGAAGGCGTGTTGCGTCCTTGCCGGCAATCTCTTCAGAGGCTCCGGCAATACCGCCTTGTTTCATCTGTCGTTCATACTTATTTCGAACGCGTCGGATTTGCGAAATGTCAACGCCTTGCTGCATCAGCTTGGTTACGATTTGGGCATTGGATGTTCCGCGCTCATGTTCCTTTACAACATATTTCATCACCTGATCATCAGTCATAGACGATGATTGGGCGTGTATTGTATTTGCAGAAAAAGCTAGCAAAAGTGCCAGGATGATATATTTCTTCATTCTCAATTTATTATCAGTGTTTATGATTCTCCTTTGATTAGGATTATGCCAGTTGGGTCATGTGATAACCCAGGTCCTTCAGCTCCATGGCAATACCCATGAGATACATTTGGTGAAGGGCCGCAATAAAGCCTCTGAAAGCTTCCTCGGTTCCTGGCTGCAGATTCTGATGAATCAGCAGGTGGAAGGTGCGGGCAGCGCATTCGGCTACGATGGCAGACAGTTCCTTATGCTTTGCTTCATCAAGGAGGAGAACTTTCTCGCAGATATAGTCGTCCATGTGGTCGAAGTCGATACGGTCTCTGAGATATTTGTAGTGGTCTTCTACCTTGCCGTAGAGTTCCCAATCTTCATCCCAATACTTCGCCAAAGCCATTCCTACGAACATGATCCAGCCCAGGCTGACGGTAGGATATTTGTTAAACTCCCGCAGTGCATCCGGAAGATAGCTTTCTCCAACCTTTGCCCAGAGTTGTTCCAAGTCAGGAGCTTCTGGCAGATGCTGGTCTACAAGGTCTTTACTAGTAAGATATTGATAAAGATCATTCTTGATGATTTCTTCTACATTTATTTTATTATTTTCCATTGTCGTTTCTATTTTTCTTGCAAAGATACATTATTTTTATGAAATAAGCAACTATTTATTTCATTTTTTAGGATAGGGTGGTTATATTGCTTCGATTGTGCATAATATTATTAAAAAAGCCTTGGTTGCAAAAATGCAACCAAGGCCCGTATGTTTAGAACTTAAAGTTTTTTTGATAATACTAGATCTGCTCGCTCCAGTCCTCCTGGCTCTTACGAACGTAAGTCTGGTAACGGAGCTTAGCCATCTTCTCTGCCTGAGAGAAGAGCTCATCAGCCTCCTTAGGGAATGCCTTCTGTACAGAGAGGTAACGAACCTCACCGAGCAAGAAGTCGCGGAAGTTCTCCCAGTTTGGAGCCTTAGAGTCGAGTGTGAATGGGTTCTTACCCTCATCAGCCAACAGTGGGTTGTAACGCCACAAGTGCCAGTAACCGCACTCAACAGCCAACTCTTCCTCGTGCTGTGAACGACCCATACCGCCCTTACGCTTCAAACCGTGGTTGATACATGGTGCGTAAGCGATGATGAGTGATGGGCCTGGATAAGCCTCAGCCTCGCGGATAGCCTTCAATGTCTGAGCATTGTCAGCACCCATAGCTACCTGAGCTACGTAGATGTAACCGTATGTAGTCTGCATCAAACCGAGATCCTTCTTACGGATACGCTTACCCTGAGCAGCGAACTGTGCGATAGCACCGAGAGGTGTTGACTTAGAAGACTGACCACCAGTGTTAGAGTAAACCTCAGTATCGAGTACCAAGATGTTAACATCCTCACCAGAAGCCAATACGTGGTCGAGACCACCGTAACCGATATCATAAGAAGCACCATCACCACCGATGATCCACTGTGAACGCTTAACGAGGTAGTGATCCAAAGTCTTGAGCTCCTTGCAGATAGGGCAACCCTTCTCAGCGCCGGCAGCGATGAGAGGCTTCAACTCTGCAGCAGCCTCCTTAGAACCCTCAGAATCGTTCATGTTAGCAACCCACTTGTCTGCAGCTGCTACGAACTCAGCAGGAACATGCTCCTGAGCCTTAGCCTCCTCGAGCAAGTGAGCGATGCGCTCCTTCATCTTCTTGTTACCCATTACCATACCGAGACCGAACTCGCAGAAGTCCTCGAACAATGAGTTGTCGAATGCAGGACCCTGACCCTTAGCGTTCTTTGTATATGGAGTAGATGGGATTGAAGCTGAGTAGATAGAAGAACAACCAGTAGCGTTAGCAATCATCTGACGGTCACCGAAGAGCTGAGAAATCAACTTAACGTATGGAGTCTCACCACAACCAGAGCAAGCACCAGAGAACTCGAACAATGGCTGAGCGAACTGAGAGTTCTTAGGGCTCTGCTTGATGTCAACGAGATCCTGCTTAGAAGCTACCTTGTGTACGAGGTACTCCCAGTTAGCTGCTTCCTTGACCATATCTTCTGCGTCTACGTTGAATGGAACCATTGTCAACGCCTTCTCACCCTTCTTACCTGGGCAGACGTCAGCACAGTTACCACAACCAAGACAGTCGAGTACTGAAGCCTCGATGCGGAAGTGCATTCCAGCCAAAGCCTTAGGTGCCTTAACATCCTGAGTTGCGAGACCCTCGATGCCTGCTAGCTCCTCGTCGGTCAATACGAATGGACGGATAGCTGCGTGAGGACAAACGAATGAACACTTGTTACACTGGATACAGTTCTCTACGTTCCATACAGGTACGAATGCCTCAACACCACGCTTCTCGAATGCTGCAGTACCGTTCTGCCATGTACCGTCAACTGTGTTGTGCTTAACGAAGTCAGAAACCTTCAAGAGGTCACCTGCCTGGCCGTTGATAGGACGAACGAGCTCCTTAACGAATGCTGGAGCGTTATCCTCCTTAGCCTCATCGTCTGCGAGGTTAGCCCAAGCTGGATCTACTGTCAACTGCTTGTACTCACCACCACGGTCGACAGCGCCGAAGTTCTTGTCAACAACGTCCTGACCCTTCTTAGAGTAAGACTTAACGATGAATGCCTTCATCTGCTCTACAGCGAGATCCAAAGGAATAACCTCTGTGATACGGAAGAATGCAGACTGGAGGATGGTGTTGGTACGGTTACCGAGACCAATCTCCTGAGCAATCTTAGTTGCGTTGATATAGTAAACAGTGATGTTGTTCTGAGCGAAGTAACGCTTTACCTTGTTAGGGATGAAGTTAACCAACTCCTCACCATCGAAGATAGTGTTCAACAGGAAGAAACCGTTCTTACGCAAACCACGTGTTACATCGTACATGTGGAGGTAAGCCTGTACGTGGCAAGCTACGAAGTTAGGAGTATTTACCTGATAAGCACTGTGGATAGGGCTGTCGCCGAAACGCAAGTGAGAGCAGGTGAAACCACCAGACTTCTTAGAGTCGTAAGAGAAGTATGCCTGGCAATACTTGTTGGTATTGTTACCGATAATCTGAACTGAGTTCTTGTTAGCACCAACAGTACCGTCAGCACCCAAACCATAGAACTTAGCCTCGAACAAGTCGTCGCCACCCATTGGAATCTCCTCCTCTTCTGGGAGAGAAGTGAATGTAACGTCATCAACGATACCAACAGTGAAGTGGTTCTTTGGCTGTGGCAACTCGAGGTTCTTGAATACAGCAACAATCTTAGCTGGAGTTGTATCAGAAGAACCGAGACCGTAGCGACCGCCAACGATCAATGGCTTGCGCTCGTCATCGTAGAGAGCTGACTTAACGTCGAGGTACAATGGCTCACCCTCTGCACCTGGCTCCTTAGTACGGTCGAGAACAGCGATACGCTTAACGGTAGCTGGGATAGTCTTCTTCAAGAAGTCAACAGAGAATGGACGGAAGAGGTGAACTGCAACCATACCAACCTTCTTGCCCTGCTTGTTCAAGTAGTCGATAGCCTCGCGAGCTGGCTCTGTAGCAGAACCCATCAGGATGATGATGTTCTCTGCATCCTCAGCACCATAGTAGTTGAAGAGGTGATACTCACGACCAGTGATCTTAGTCATCTCCTGGCAGTACTTCTCTACAACCTCAGGAATTGCATCGTAGTAAGTGTTGCAAGCCTCACGGTGAGTAAAGAATGTCTCTGGGTTCTCAGCGGTACCGCGAGTAACAGGACGCTCAGGAGTCAAAGCACGGTTACGGAAGTCCTCGATGAACTCTTCCTTAACCAATGGACGGATGTCTTCCATATCCATCTCCTCGATCTTGTGGTACTCGTGAGAAGTACGGAAACCGTCGAAGAAGTTAACGAAAGGAACCTTTGTCTCCAATGTAGCCAAGTGAGGAACTGCAGAGAGGTCCATAACCTCCTGAACAGAACCAGAGCAGAACATAGCGAAGCCAGTCTGGCGGCAAGCCATTACGTCCTGGTGGTCACCGAAGATACAAAGTGAGTGAGAAGCCAATGTACGAGCTGATACGTTGAACACGCAAGGGAGCAACTCACCAGCAATCTTGTACATGTTAGGAATCATCAGCAACAAACCCTGAGAAGCAGTGTAAGTTGAAGTCAAGGCACCAGCCTGGAGAGAACCGTGAACTGCACCGGCAGCACCAGCCTCAGATTCCATTTCCTGGATAGAAACTCGCTGACCGAAAAGGTTCTTACGACCTTTGGCAGCCCATTCATCTACATGCTCCGCCATTGGTGATGATGGAGTAATAGGGTAGATAGCAGCAACCTCAGTAAACATGTAGCTTACATGTGCGGCAGCTGTGTTACCATCACAAGTGATAAATTTTTTCTCTTTTGCCATTTTACTTTTAGATAAAATATTAAAAATGTTTTGTATTTAATTCTTCTTTCGAAAATACTTTTTTAGTACAGAAATCCCAGAAGCCACAAAGGAATCTTGTTGTCCTTGCCTACCTCGGTATTGTATCGGGCGTAGATGATGTCGGGATTATTGCGCATCTTATTAGAAGATTGAGCGTCGCAGATTCTGAATCGCTTCTCACCGTCAACAGTATAGTAATGGTCCTTACCTGCCTGGTGCACTACGTGGTCTTTCCAAAGAGAGTTGACAAAGAAAGTTTCCATCACTTCCTGCTTGTCAATCTGTATCGGATAGATTGCGTACATCAGATTGGAATTGTGCATCATCACCTTGGTCGGTTTCTTCGGGAAGTCCTGACCTTCCGGATAGATCATGTTGATGAGCCGTGCGTCGGCCAGATACTTGATGTAGTTCATGACCGTTGCTCTGCTCGTATTGATGCTATCGGCAAGCTGGCTTACGTTTGGAGCTTTGGCTCCTTCCACTGCCAGCTGGTAGAACAGACGCTTTATCTTGGTAAGATATTTCAGTTCTATCTGCTTGATGAGGAGGATGTCCACCTCTGTCATCATGTTCATTGTCTTTAGTAGATTCTCTGTGAAGTTTCTGTGCTCCAGAAAGAATGGATAAAAACCGTGGTGCAAGTAGTCCTGAAAATACTTCATCGGACTCACCTTCGGCAATATCTGCTTGATGATGTGCTCATGGTTGCGGAGGATATCGTCCAGTTCGTATGGCTGGAAATTGTTACCCGTCTGCAGATTGATGAATTCTCTGAACGAGAATCCTCTCAGATTATAACTCTTTACCACGCCGTTCAGTTCCGGGTTCTCTTCCTTCAGTCGCATTACGCTGGAACCGGTGAAAACAATTTTCAGTTCTGGATAGAGGTCATAGCACTTTCTGAGTTCCTTGCTCCAGTCGGGCTGTTTGAAAACCTGATCTATGAGCAGTGTTCTGCCGCCTTGCTTCACGAAATCGCCTGCAAAATCTGCAATGCCTCTACTCTGGAAATAGAAATTGTTCATGTTTACATACAGGCACTTGCGGTCGGTAGGGCCAAAGTGCTCTTTGGCATACTGGAGGAGGAAGGTAGACTTGCCTACGCCTCTTGTTCCCTTTATGCCTATCATGCGGTCGCTCCAGTCTATTTCGTCCATCAAGGTACGTCTTACTGGGGCGTTCGTATGCTCTACGAGGTATGTATGTGTTCTGAAGAATGCTTCTTCCATGAGTTGTCTTTTATTACTTTTTTGTTTTATGATGCAAAGGTAATTAATTATTTCTAATTTGCAAAGTCTAGATAGCAAAAAGTAATTTTTTTTATTTTATTTAGCACTATTCTAAGTAAAATTGGTCTGATTTTGCAGTTTTTCAACGATTTATTTATAACTTTGCAGCATGAAACTACATATCTTCAATCCAGAACACGATTTGGCTTTGGCCTCAAATTTGCGTCAGTTTACTGCTCCACATGCAGGACGCCAACTCAGGAGTGACCTTTCCTTCATCCCTGCTTTATGGGCTGATGAAGGTGATTTGGTCTTGGTCGATGACATAGATAATGCCCGTGACAAGGTGCGCCATCTTGGAGGTGATCTTGTTGATAAGGTTGAGTTTATCACTAAAGTTCAGTTAGCACATTTTATCAAGACGGAATTTCTTGACAGCGTTCATCCCTGGGGATGGGATTTGAGCCTGAAGGGCGAGCTGGAACACATCGGAATACCGGAAATAGCCTTGCCGGGCGATGCTATATTAAATAAGGTACGCGCGCTAAGCAGTCGCCAATGGGCTGCAGAGCATCTTCAGAGCGGGGTTAGGTTTGTCCAGTCCGTGGCAGAGGTGAAGTCTCTCGTCAGGGAGTGGGGCAAGGCTGTCATCAAGGCTCCCTGGAGCAGCAGTGGCAGGGGAGTGCGCTTCGTTTCTTCTGATGAATTCAGGGAAGGCAGTGATTATCCGTCTTTCGAAAGATGGGTGGGTAATATTATTTACCGCCAGGGTGGAGTTACCGTTGAGCCTTATTATAATAAGGTGATGGATTTCGGCATGGAGTTTGAAATGGTGGATGGCAAGGTGCTCTATCGTGGCTTGTCGCTTTTCGACACCATCAAGAATGCTTATTCGGGAAATGTTCTCTGCCCGGAAGACAAGAAGGTGGAGATGATGGCTCGTTACGTCAGCCCGGAGCGATTGCTGCAGATTCGCCAGCATGTCATTGACGTGATGGAGCCAGCCCTGAAGGGAATCTATAGTGGTCCGTTTGGGGTGGATATGATGATTTATGCCAAGGAACAGAATCTTCCGGCTTCTGATGGTGCTTCTTCTGATGTGCAGGATGATTTCGGAGTGAACGAATGCATAGAGGTCAATCTGCGCAGAACGATGGGGCATGTAGCCATCGATTTGGCAGATTATCTTCAGAAGAGTTTTTCCGAGCTCAATCAACTGATGCGTGTAGAATTTGACGGTAACCGCTATCATCTGCGCGTCCTGCCCGGTCAGCCATCAGCAGAAGCCCCGCTTCATTAAGCGGGAACTTCTGCTTGATGAATATTTGCACAAATGCAGATCATTTAGTCATCTAATAGATTTCAACAATATCTGCTGCATGAAGCACCTTCAGACCACCGATTTTTATAAAATGAAAATCCCCACCAACCATCCGCATCCTTACCGGAATGGGAAAGTTGGTGGGGTTCATCAGATGAAGGTCACCACATTTTTTCGGGTGAACCTTTTGAAAACAATCCGTCAATATCGGGTTGTCTCATCAGTCTATGTCGATTACCTGGAAATGCTTGTTGAAGGTTAAATCCAACCCATTTGCCAATTCCACTTCGTATTCATTCTTGTTCATTTCAATCTTCTTTACTGCTTGCGCTGGATAATTCTCCTTCAGGTAGTTTCTGATGGCCTGCGGAATCAGCTTGGCTGGCACTTTTCCCTGCTTGCAGTCAATCTCTGTGAGATTGCCTTTCTTATCAAATTCCAGCTTGGTTCCGTTCTGCAGAACCACATCATAGCTCTTGTTGATAACCCCCGTCTCAATGGTAGCAAGCATCACCTTCTGATTGTTGAAATGGTTGCTGAGTAAGGTTTGAGCCTTTACCGGGAGTGCATTAACGGCGATAGGCTTGTCATTGCCTGCATTTGCTGACATATTGCATGATAGTATGCAGCAAATGGCTATCATCAAAATTCTTATCATTCTTTTCATAAACCACAAAATTTAAAAGTTTATAATTTCTATTTGCGATGAATGTCTGAACATCATTATCTGAACATCACACAGAAATTAGACGCAGATCATCCGCAAATGTTTAAAATAGATATTCTTTTTTCGCTTTTTCCTTTCTATTTCTCTTCTCCTGCTACATCTTTAATCAAATATCAAACGGTTAAATCTCGTTAATGCAATAAACCTTTTCAAGTTTTATAAATCAAAAGAAATGGTTTTGGTAGAAACCATGATGCTTTCGTGTGGCGTTAGGGTCCGCTAGGCGTTCCTGCGGATTTGCGTATCTCCCTAACGCCTAGCGGACTTGCAAACCAGTATTACGGACTTATACCACAGCACCTGCTGCCCTGTTAGGGTGTGTGGAGCTTACTTGCGAAAGTTCTGTCTTGTTATATTCCTCATCGCTCACAGCTTCCTGCCACTCGTTGGATGTGTTCTCGCCAGGTATTTCAAAGGCGAGGTGGGCAAACCAGCTGTCTTTTGCAGCACCATGCCAATGCTTCACGTTGGCAGGAATATGGATGACTGTGCCGGGGAGGATTTCCTGCGCAGGCTTTCCTTCCTCCTGATACCAGCCACGTCCGGCTACACCTACCAGCATTTGTCCGCCGCCCTTTGTGGCGTGGTGCGTGTGCCAGTTGTTACGGCAACCAGGCTCAAAGGTAACATTGAAGAAAGGTATCTGACTGTCGGATATTTGTGCCAGATAACTGTTGCCTTTGAAGTATTTGGCGTAAGCGGTGTTGGGTTCGCCAATAGGGAATATCATCTCGCGCTGGAAAGCAGCCTTAGCGTCTTCTCCTTTCACATCTTCGTTCCATACCTCTTTTGCCAGATTGAAGGCAGCCCAGGCCTTTGGCCAGCCTGCGTAGAAGGCGATGTGGGTAATAATCTCTGCCGCTTCCGTGCGGGTAATTCCGTTATTCTTTGCCGACTGCAAGTGATATTTCAGCGAGTTGTCGGTGATTCCTTGGCTGATGAGCGAAGTGATTGTTACCAAACTGCGGTCGCGCAATGAAAGCAGGTCATTGCGGCTCCATACTTCTCCGAAGAGAATGTCGTCGTTGAGGTGGGCGAACTCCGGCGCAAACTCACCCAGCTGGGTGCGCCCTGCTGTCTGTACTATTTTCTTCATTGTATTATATTTTTAAATTCTTCTCCATATTTTCAAATTCTTCTCCAGAAAACATCTTCGATGTAAAAAATAACAGTTATTCTATATATGCTTCCTTGTATTTATGCAGTCTTGCGGTACTCGCTTGGAGTCTTTCCCGTCTGTGCCTTGAAAAAGCGGACGAAGTGCTGAGAATATTCAAAGCCGAGGCGCTGGCTGACTTGCATAATGGTTAAGGTTTCATCTACAAGTAGTTGACGGGCTGCAGAAAGCAGTCGGTCGTTGATCAGACTCTTTGCGGTTCTGCCAGTCTCTGTCTTGACTAATTCACCGAAATATTTGGTAGAATAGCAGCATTTGTCGGCAAAGTAGGCTACGGTAGGCAGCCCTTCACGCATTGCTTCATGGGCAATGTATTCATCGAGCAGAGAGATGAACTTCTTTACCACCGAATGATTTATCTCCTCGCGTGTGATAAACTGTCGGTCGTAGAAGCGCAGGCAGTAGTTCAGCAGCAACTCGATGTTTGAAACGATGAGTTCACGCGAATGCCTATCTATAGGATGCTCGAGTTCCTGCTTGATCATTGAGAGCACGTCACGGAAGATGTTTACCTCGGCTGCGGATAGATGTAGAGCTTCGTTGCTTGTATAGTCGAAGAACTCATAGCGGGAGATGTTCTTGCCAAGCTGGGTGCGGTTGAGCAACTCGGGATGGAAAGCCAATACCGTATATTTTGCAAGCGGTACTCCAGGAATGGGTTCAACCTTAATCGACTGTCCTGGAGCAAACGAGGTTACGGTCATCTCGTCAAAATCATATTCTGTTCTGCCGTATGACAATTTGCAGCCCTTGTTTTCCTTCAGAAAGAGGGCGTAAAGTCCGTAGTGATGCACAGCCGCCTCTATAGGAGAGGCGTTTTCTACACGTGCAATGCTTACCAGAGGATGAAGCGTTTTTACCCCAATGTAGTCGTTGAACTCCAGTATTGTATTAAAGAATAATTCCTTCATAATCCTATTCATTTTAAATTTTTGCAAAGATAATGCAAATGAGCGCAATGAAAGCTTGCTTTCAAATTGCCGAGTGCAGTTTATCTTCTGCAAAGATACGCACATTCTCCAAAAGAGCTTATACCTGGTTTTCGGAAGTTATTACCTTTATAGGAGTTTTTTATCCTTTGTACTTAAATACTTTAACCATATCCTTGTCGCCACCCACAAGTTGGCTGCATCGGTTCAGCATTCCGGTGTCTGAGAAACCGCATTTCTCCATGACTCTTCCAGAAGCTGGATTCCCAGTGAAATGGTCTGCCCAGATGTTTTCGAAATGCTTCTCGTTGATGCAGAAGTCGAGCATCAGCTTCAAGGCTTCGGTCCAGATTCCCTTGTTCCAATAAGGCTTTCCTACCCAATAGCCCACCTCGCAGTCGTTTTCTCCGATAGGGATGTTGCTGGTTTCATGGGTGTAGTAGCCGATGCAGCCGATAGCCTCGCCAGTCTCTTTCCATATGATTGCCCATGTCGTATCGTTATGGAAGAAAGTCCGGATAATCTCACGACTTTCCTCTACAGACTTATGTGCTGGCCATCCTGCTCGTGGTCCAACATTAGGGTCTGAGGCGTACTTGAAGAGCGCCTCTGCATCCGATTCTTGCCAATGGCGAAGTAAAATTCTTTCTGTTTCCATCAGATTATATCAATGTTTTGCATTTTATTTACTATGTGCACTTACCCCAGCCAGTCGGTAAAGATAAGTATACATTCGTGTACCTTCTCAAAGAATTTCCCTATCCGGCGCTTGATGCCCTTCCAAAATATCCCATTCTTTGTAATGCTCATATACTTCGTTCTTTAATTTGAATTTCTTGTGCATTGTCTTATGGTGCCAGACTTTCATTCCCATCCATGCCCCGATGCTGCAAAAATACAAAAAATATTCAGAAAAGTGATTATATGGATGGATTTTGTTTGCAGGGCGAACATGATTTAACCTTATTCTTAATCTAGAGGAGCATTGAGGGACAACTTGGGAGACATCTTGAATAACCGGAAATCCTTAATGACCTTAATGACCGTGACCTTAATGACCGGAAAACGGCCCTAACATTTGTCGCTTGTGTCATAATTATTTTATCTTCAATGTCCGCAGATATTCTTTTTGCTCGGGCGTGATTCTGTTGCTCTCAATGGACTTCTGGATGGTCTTGTTGTGCGTCCAGGAAGCAAGGCGGTTTTGCTCGATGTAGGGAATTGCCTGGTCCCATTGCTTGGCAAGGGCGGTGGCGAAGAACCAGGCTACCATCATTTTTACGTAATACTCTTCGCTCCTTACTGATGCTGGAATTTTAAGATATTCTGCATTGAAGTCTTTATCAAGGTAATGAGACATAAGTGTCTCTATTCCAAAACGACAAGTATAAACGTGTAATGATTTACTCCAAGTCTTGATCTTCGCCAACAGCTCCTCCTTGTGTTTGGCAAACACCTTCGGAGACATGATGTCGCAAACCGCCCAGTTATCCACGAAAGGCAGGAATCTGTCTGTAAGACGGATGCATTCCTCGTAGTCCTTTACTTCGGAAACGAGGAGTCCGTGAAGCATATTCTCATCGTAGTATTCGTGAGGAAGCTGCTGAAGGAATTTCTCGCATTCAGCCTCCTTTGTAAATTCTTTTGCGAACTTGCGAAGCACAGGAACACGAATGCCTATGAAACTCTCCACAGGCACTCCCGGTGTCAGTTTGGCCAGGAAAGCAGCATACTGCTTATCCTGCATGGCGAACAGTCTTTCTTGAAGTGAAGTCATTTTTATCCAATTAATTTAATAATCTGTTTATCCGAAGCATCAGGCAGGATTTCTTTCAGATGCTTGAAAATCCTCTGATAAGATTCCTGGGGAGTGCGATAGCATTGGCAAGCCTCCCTGCCATAGAGATCTTCGGGAGTGTTGAGCAGCGACCATCCCCAGCCATATTCATGATTGTGCTTGTCACGAGGATAGATGAAATCTTCGGTCACGATGTAAGTTGCCATTTCCAGTCGGGTGAGATAACCGTCAAACTTGCTTCTCATTCCCTTGCCCGTGAAACCGCAGGCTGCCCGAAGTTCTCTCGTGATGAGACTGCCCGATGATTGAAGCGTACTGAGAATGGCTCCTTCTATCGATTCTTCATCCGGACGGGGGTATTTGCTTCTTCTGTAGTTGCAGAAGTCAGGCCACCATTCTTGGCTGATGAATCCTGCTTTCTTGTTGAAGAACTTTCCGTACATACATGGCATTTCCTGCACAATCTCGCCCTTCCATTTCCATAGCGGCCAGTCCCAACCGCCTTCAGGAAGTCTTACGTAACCGCAATCCTCCGCCACGATGTCTTCGGCAGAGAAGCCTTCAATGCCACTATCAAGGAGAGGGAGGAAGCCGATTTTCTGAATCAGCTCCATCATGCCTGTTGCTGAATATATTTCAGGAAAATTCATGTTCATTTATTTTTATCCTTTGTACTTAAACACTTTAACCATATCCTTGTCGCCACCCACAAGCTGGCTGCATCTGTTCAGCATTCCGGTGTCAGAGAAACCGCATTTGTTACCTATATGTTCTATATCCATTATCATGGTGCAAAAATAGTAAAATCTGGAATAGAAAACGAACTTTTACTTGCTTTTCTGTTCTATTTTTGACTTTTATTTCAAAGCCTTGCCGTCGGAGAAAGCGTTTCCGACTTTCTCGCCCAGCTGGATATAGCTATGATGAATAGGGTCGAAGACAATCAGTTCCATCTTCTCCATGTCTGGATTTCCGTCTTCTGCCAGATACTTTTCATCCACAAGAATATTGACGATTTCGGCAACGAGATAATAGCCGGTTTCGCTTTCGTCGTATTTCTCCTTGATGCGGCACTCCAGGGTCATCGGGAAATCGGTGAACACAGGAGCGTTGACCATAGTTGCCTTCTCGATGCTCCATCCAGTCTTCTCCATCTTCTTCGGGTCGTTCTTGGCAGAAACAATACCCACGAAATCAGAAGCCACCATGGTTTTCTTGGTAGCGAAGGCAACGGTAAACTCGCCGCCAAGCTTCAGGTTGTCTGTGGTGACGTGATTTCCCATCGAGATCATAATCTCCTTCATGTCCCACTGCCCAGCCCAGGCAGCGTTCATTGCGTTGGCAACTCCTTCCTTATTATATGTGCCGATAATCAGCACAGGTTGTGGTGCAAACCACGGCTTTGGTGCAAAACTTTTCATATGCTTCGTTCTTTATATTGTTATCTATTCATGTGTAAATACGTCATCAGCACAATCTGTATCACTTTAAAATCCCAACTCCACATCCTTGCCGAATGGTGCGAGCGAAAGCCCGGCCATCTTGAAATGCTGTTTTCCCCAAGGAATGCCGATGATGGTACATGCAAGAGCCAGACTTCCGGTAAAATAACCGATGGCAGCTTCGAGACCTCCGAAGAGCCACCAAAGTAAGTTTCCTATTATGCGCATAAGATTATTCTTTTATATTCTTGTTAATTTCTTGCCATTCCTGATGTTTTTCCAGATGATTGGTCTTTACCAGTACGCTCTGAAAGCCAAAACGCTTGCCTGCCTCGGCATTCTCTGTGCGGTCATCGAAATAGAGCGTAGTGGCAGGATTCAATCCAGTCTGCTGCGTCATCTCTTCATAGATTTCGACGGATGGCTTCTCTTTCCGCATGGCGTATGAGAGGAACACTTCATCAAACAGCTCGTCCGTGGAATATCCCAGCTGATTCATCAGACTGATTGATTTCTGCCAAAGCGTGTCGTTGATGTTGCTGAGCAGATAGACCTTATATTGCTTCCGAAGCTTGACCAATGCCTCCAGTCTTTCCACGGGCAGATTGCCACACAGCTCTTCGAGAACTTTCTCAATATCCCCGGTTGTGGTTCCTTTACGGCAAAGGCTCAGCATCTCTTTCAAAGTCTCAGCTTCCGCCACCATACCATTGATATATTGGTGCATCAGTCGCTTGATCTTGCGGACATGGATTAGTCGCTTGAACGCCGTAACGCCCAGGCTCTCCATGGCTTTCACAACAGAGGCATCATCAATGTTCACGATGACACCTCCATAATCAAAGACGAGAGTTTCTATCTGTTTCATGCTCATTTTTCTATTGTTACAATTCTCTCATGACATGCTTGATGGCGGCAACCGGGTGATATAAAATCATTCTCGGCCCAGCCCAGCGCATCACTTTGCACATTCGTTCTTTCATCTGAGGGCGATAGCAGTGGATGGGACACTTCTTGCAAGTAGGCTTGTTTTCGCCAAACTTACAGCGTTCCAGTCTTGCAGTAGCGTACTGTAGCAACTCTTGGCACCCAGGACATAATTCCTTGTTGCCCTCCTTCTTTCTGCAGTACAAACGTATCATCTGCTCCACAACTCGCTGTTCTTCCTTTATTCTTTTCATCTTTTTATGTCAAGAATGGATCTAGCGTAGCCAGCAGTTCGGCTTTATCTACCACACCGCTTGTGCGCCACAATACTTCTCCGTTCCGGAAGAGCATGAGTGTAGGCACGGATTGGATGCGGTATTGGCTTGCTGTTACGCCGTACTTGTCCACATCCACCTTGATGATTCGGATGCGGTCGCCCAATACACTCTTCACCTGCTCCAGAATGGGGTGCATCGCCTTGCAAGGTTGGCACCATGTAGCAAAGAAATCTACCAGAACAAGCTGGCCACTGTTTATTACGTTATTAAATGTCTCCATAATTATTTATCTATTTCCGTGAAACGATTGAAAGTTCTGCCGTCCCTCGTAACTTTCCCGAAGAACATCTTTTCTGATCTTACCCAATAGGCTTGGTCTCCATAGAGAGCCTGATAAACCACCATGCGCTCCTGAGTCTCGGAGTCGAAGGCAGAATGGATGAACTTGTATTTGCCGCCCTTAAAGTGCTGGAAATATCTTTCTTCCTTTGCCGAAAACTCCATCATCATTTTCTGGGCAAGGGGAGCGTACCATGTCTTCACCTCCTGCTCTGTAGGCGTGTGACCGCCAGGGAAATGGAAGGCTTGATTGTAATGCTGCAGGAAGAGAGGGGAGAAGTGAGCCAGGGTGTCCTGCTCACCAAAAAGTCCCCACACACGATCCTTATAATATGGGTTGCAATGGTCAAACTGCACGGCTTCCAGCTCGGCAAACTCCTCTATCAGCGCCTCGTCAATCACCAGCCGCTGATTTCCGTCCCTTCTCGGCGCCTTGTATTCATGCTCGCCGATTCGCTCCTTCAGAAACTCCGTCATCATGAAATACGGATTGCCGAGCAGGGCAGGAATGCCCACCACCGGAGCCAGCATTTGGGCGAGGAAAGAGCCGCAGCTGTTGCCCAGAAGCAAGTCGGGCTGTTCCCGGTCGATAATGGAGTGAATCTCCTTCAGTGCCTCCTTGGGGTGCAATGGCAGGTCGGGAGTCAGCACCACCACCGTCCCCTCAAGCGCCTCTTTCAAGGCTCTCGCCATCGGACAACTTCCCGTGGCGAAGAATCCGTGTAGGAATAATATCTTCTTCATGCTCTAATCTTCAATGTCTTGTTTACTTTGTGTCTATTATCTTGTAGCAGAGATATTTGGGGGTACTAGCTTATCTTATATGTTGTAATCTAAATATTTCTTTCTGCTTTTCTATTTCTTCCTTAAGTTGCTGCTCTGTAGGAAGATAGGTGAGATATTTTGAAGCAAATAATTGCTTGCTGTCGTGCAGGATGGAAAATCTTGCAATGTCCTGGCTGGTTTCCGAACAAAGAAGTATGCCGATGGTCGGATTGTCGCCTTCCGTGCGCTTCAGTTCATCATACATTCTTACATACATATCCATTTGGCCTACGTCCTGATGGGTGATCTTGGTTGTCTTCAGGTCGATCAGTACAAAACATTTCATCAGGTAATTGTAGAATACCAGGTCTATGTAGTAGTCCTGGGTATCGGTGATGATGTGCTGCTGTCGCTCTACGAATGCATAGCCTTTGCCCATCTCCATCAGAAACTTCTGAAGATGGGTGATGATGGCACTCTCCAGTTCGCTTTCCGAGAAGCTCATATCTCGTTCTCTACCTCATCTTTGTGCTCATTGCTGGTTTGCAGGAGTCGATAATAGTATTGTGAGGCAACATTGCGGTCGAGGGTTCTTGTGCTCCACATTTGCTCTGACGATTCCTTTAAATACCATAGACGAGCTTCTGCATCTGTAACTCTTAGAATACTCTTTAGATGAGTCCAAGTAAGATTTTGCACGCGCGCGTGCAAAATCTCCCAATCAGGGAAATATTGGTATAATTGCTTGAAATAGGCAAGGTTACGAACACCATAGCCGGAGCCGAACTCAGTCGTCAACTGCTGAGATATGGACTTGATGAGCTGTATTCCATAATCTGCACGCTGCTTGCCAAGCTGCTCTTCTTCAACAATACGTTTGCCAATTTCCCAGTTTGAGCGTATCAGGGTTTCGTTGATAGATTGATACGCCCTGTTTCTTGCCCTTGTGATGATGGTTCTGATATCATCTATGACATGTGCATCTATATTTATAATATTCTTTTCCATCTATATATTTTTTCATTTTTTTGATTTCTCCTGTAATCATATTATTATATATTTATATGTAAAGGCAAAGGTAATAAAAAAAAGGAAAACGAGCAAAAAAAAGATGATTTTTTTGCAGTCTTCCCTCTACTTTCCTTTTATAATTTCTTAATGACCTTAATGACCGTGACCGTTAATGACCGGAATGCGAAAAAATGACCGCCTCCTCATGGGGTAGAGGAGAACGGCCATTCTCCATTTTCAACTTCTAGCCTACGCAGCTAGTCACTCCGAGCGTGGTTGCGATTGCCGTCAAGATGCTGATGGCTATCTGCAACACCATCTTCCATGTGTCTCTTTTCATAGTCTTTCTAATTTAAAGGTTAAACAAATCAGTTTTTGCAAGTGGGGGAGTTAATGAAGTTCATGAAGTTTATGAAGTTTATGAAGTTTATGAAGTTAAAGAAGTTATCACTCCCTACGGTCGTTCGGGAAGTTAAGAGACAATGGTCTTTTAGATGCAGGACATTTGTCCCTCTAACTTCCCTCTAACTTCCCTTAACTCCCCCTCTGTCTAGAAACCTACGTCTCCGCCCTGGTCGGTGCCGGAGCCTTCGCTACCCGTTCCGCCGGAACTCTCGCTGCCCTGACCTCCGGTATTCTCGCCACCTCCGGTGGTAGTAGAACCGCCGCCGCTGGTTCCGTCACCGCCTCCCTCCGGAGTGGTTGGAGCGTTGAGGTCTACGCTGGTCTTGCCCTCCTTGATTGCCTTGAGCACGGCAGCCTGAGCACTGCGGCTTGCCACGAGGTTGAACTCGGCTTCGTCACGCAGGGTCTTGAACTGCTGACCAGGCTCCCACTGCACCTTCACGTCGGTGATGTTCTGCGCGGTGAACTTGTCGGCATCCTCGGCACCCTTCGAGGTGAGCAGGACGGAGAAGTCACCCAGGTCGCCCAGACGGACCTTCTTGCCCTCGAGCAGCATCTCTCTCATGCAGTCCACTGCCATGTAGAGGATGGCGCTGATGTCGGCTCTGGAGTACACGCTGCCATGAGAGGTGATGTGCTTGGCAAACTTCTCGATGGTCATGATGTCGGTGTACTGCGACACGGCGAAGGCGTTCTGCTTCTCGGTCTTTACGAGGTCGAGGTCTGCCTTCTCAGGCTCCTTGCCCTCCTTCTTCGCCTGGTTGATGCGTGACTTTGCCTGGTTGATTGCCAGAAGATTTGCGTTCACGCTACGCATTACGATGCTGTAATTAATCATAGTCGTTTGTGTTAAAAGGTTCATTTTTGCAACTCCCCGGAAGCCCCGTTTCCTGTCCTTTTCGGGGTCGTCATTGATGACCGGCGCCTGTCATCATTTATCCCCCGCCTCGGTCGTAAGAGATGCCCGTTTTCAGGCACCTAAGGCGTTTCCTTCGATTGCTGGTGCAAAGATACGAAAAAACACTGTAGGAAGCAATACTTTTCCGACAACTTGAATTCTGTTTTCCGGAATCTTGTGAAATGGAGCCTTTCGAGAGTAGGTGAGGGGAGTCATGGCAACGGGCTGCATCCGGTCATTAGTGACCGGTCATTATCGGTCATTAAGAAAAATCACTTCCGGTCATTTAGCCCCTATAATATATATTAAAATATTTTAATATATATTATAGCTATTTTTTCGCCCCCGAAAACCTTAATGACCGAAAATGACCGGGCATTAATGACCGGATTCCGAGGCTTTAATTAATACACTTTTATGCTAGTATTGTTCTTGTAATTTGTTCTGCTTTAATGATTTATAATAAGACATTTAAGTTTTTGTCTGTATATAATTGTATGGGAATAAACTACATACGTCAGCGTCCTTTCCTACAATGTTGTTGCTTCTTTGCCCCACTTTTCGCCTTCCCTTCGCTCTCATTTCCGCCATAAATGCCCTTTCTTTGGAGCATTAGTTGATGTGAGGAAGAGGATTTTTTGCGTTTTCCCTTTGGAAATCTATAAAACCACTTTGATATCAGTTCTTTTGCTTCTTTATATAGAAGAGTAAAAATATCGAACATAGCTATCATAAGTATGTTTTATATCATTAGCCTTTGCATAGTTTCTTCCTTTAATATTGCTCTGTTTGGGGCAGTAAGCATTATTTACATAATCAGTTTTTATACTCATTTTCTTGTATAAAAGGTTAAAATCCCTTGGTAAGTCTTTTCTACATTTTGTGTTAATATTTATAATAAAATGTAGATGTTTCGAAATTTTTTTGTACCTTTGAAGGCAATTCTGCTATAAAAAGCAGGCTATAAATATAAAATTCAAACTTGAATAAACTTATAAACAAACGTTTAAGAATATGTCTAAATTTGCAATTTATAACTATAATTTCTTACGCATTATAGAACCTAACGAAGAACATCAACTTGAGTTCCCCGACTGGGAAAATGTAAATGTGCAAGAATCATTTGAAAATCGCCAGCAATTGCTTGAAGAGCTTTTGCTGGCTGATTTCGAGAAACCATTCCCGTTTGAGAATGCCAGAAAGAAACCATACTGGCACAAACAAATAGTGAAACCACAAGATAATGTCTATGTGATGCGTGTGGCAAATGTTACAAACGTGACTATTACCGACGAACATTTGTTGTCTCAAAAATATGCTGATTATAGAAATTGTCTGGTCATTATAGACAATCGCCCAGGAATCCAGCGTATCGCCATTGAGCAAAAAACTATGGCTTTCAGCCATACGAAGACTGTGGCTAATATCCTAGAAGCATCCTTCTGCAAACTGCTAAAGTGTAAACTTCTGAAAGTTAAGCTGTCTGCGGTTTATGGAACAAATGTCTTTTGGGAAACCCTGGGTAAATATCCTAAGGGGTTCAGTAAAGTAACCTTTCATTTTCCTCATCTCAATTTAGACCGTCTCACCAAGGTGATGGACAAATACCTAACTACAGCCCGTGAGGATTGGGATAGTGACCTTGATTTTACTTTTGGAGCCAATGAGGGTGGTGCTGTGAAAATCGACCGCAACAATCAGCGTCAGACGGCACTTATTGCAGGAGCATCTGGCGCAGGTGCATGGATAAAAATGCTTCCTAAGGGAGAAAAGGGGAAAGCTATTTTGTGTGGCAAAGATCAATACGTGGTGCGCGAACTTGATTCAGAGGTGTTCAATGATCTGGCAATAGGAGCGCAGCCGCTTCCTGGCATGGGACAATCTGCAATGGATAAGGTTAAGGTATTTATGAAGGACATGCCTGATGTTTTCACTCATTAAACTGGTTGAAAGATGGAAAAGTTTGAACGTTTTTCGGAGGAGAAACTGACCTCTTTGCGTGCCCTTTATAGGGGCGATGATTTGTTTAGAACCTGGACCTGGCTCCTCTGTTTGCTTGAGCAACAACTGAACGGACTGAATGCTGTAGAAGTATGGAGTGAAACAGAAATGATTCGCCAGAAACTGTCTGAAATCAAAGAACATCGTGATAATGAAGTAGAATTTCTCTATGGAGATCTCGTGAAACGGCACCAGTCTGAGTCCACCGCCATAATCATTCTTACGGTTCTATTCACCCAGATGTGTGATGCAGCACCAGATGAAGAGGATGATGCTGCTGTGCAAAATCCGAATCGGGCTGTGTGTTCGGTCTTGGCTCATCTTCTGATGAATCCGAAAATAAGATCTTTCACTGAACAGTTAATCAAAGCTTTCAACCATCGTCGCTACGATAACGAAGGAAACAAGATTGTTTTGCCCATAACAGACTATATGGAGGTAAAATCCCCTTTGGAATTGATGGATGAAGAAGCTAAGGTAAAAGTGGAGAGATGGGTAGAAGAGATAGAGAAACTCACACGGGGAATCAGAGGCTTTCTGAATATAGACTGGGATGTTTACAAATATATTTGGAGAAATATTTGTGCAGAGCAAGAAATACCTCTCTTGTTAAAAGAGAAACAACCTCGAGGAAATAAATGGGGCTACAATCTGAAACTTGTAGCAAATGTGCTGGGCATACTTCATACTATACCTTACGGTGAGAATGTTGTTTTGGAGGGCAGTATTCAAGCTATCAGTGATGCAGTAGGAGTGAACGTGAGAGCCTATATTGGAAACCATGCCGATTTTGGATCCAGTAATACTACTTTAACCAAAGAAATGCATGCTAAAATAAAGCAATTCATATTATCTGCAGTCGGATAAAAAGCAGCTATTACAGATAAAGATAATGAGGGCGTTGATGGAATAATTCTGTCAGCGCCCTCTTTCTGTCTGATTACCAGCAGATAAGCAGCTGATAAGAAATAGCCTCCTTATTTTTTTATGCGTATTTTTATCTACAGACTAATATTCTTATCTTTGCGCTCGGATTTGGGAATCAGTTTCTCATTTCCGAGTGTTTTATTTTAGTATCAACCTGAGCGGAGGCGGGGAACCTCACAATGTGATTGAAGATGGCCATCGGTAATCCACGGCTTCTCTCGCAAACCGATCAGGAATCATGGCAGAAAAAAAACATCAGCTTACGGCTCTGGGCATTGCCTATGAAGCCGTCATCAAGCTGGGCTATACGCACAGCAAACTGGCAAGGCTCGACAGCAGCATCAACTATCCTACGCTGAGGAACATCAGAGATGGGAAGGAGATGAAGAATGCTACGGAACGGTTCTATCTGAAACTGTTCTTCAACCTTATTAATAAGGAATATGAAAGGCGAATGGCCAATGGGGGCGTTGGAGCCGGCAGCCTGCTTATCGTGATGAAAAACATTCTTGAAGCAGAGCTGAAATAAAAAGTGGTGAAAAGATGAGGGGGCATTCTTTCACCAACTATTCCGGTGCATGGAAAGACTTGCTATCTTTGCACCAGCTTTCAGCAAGATCGGAGTTGAAACTAATCAGCCTTGAAAGGAAGGCTAGGTCTTGCAGTTATAGATTATGAACGGAATGTTTATGAGAGTAGTGCAGCAGGGCGAGCCTTTCGCTGTACAGAGTCAGAAGAGTGAGAACGGCCAGATGATGAAATGCAACATCATCCTCCAGGAGATGGGCGGCAAGTACGAGAACCAGTATGCTGCGGCAATGCTCGGCAACATTGCCCAGTGTAAGTTCGCTCCGGGAACATTGGTGGCGGTTACGCTCCGATTCACGACTCGTGAGTACAATGGTCAGGTTTATCAGGATATCCTGGTTACGGACATTGAAAAGGTAAAAGGGTAAAAAGGCTTTTTTAAAGGTAAAAAGGTAAAAAAGTAAAAAGGTAAAAGAACCTTAACCCTTTCCGCCCCGTTCCCAGCGATGGAATCGCTGGTCCCCCGTTAAAGGCTAAAAGGAGGCGTAAAAGGTAAAAAACTGAGTTGAAACAGAGGAGGATTTTCCATGGTAAAGCGCGCAACAATCCGGATGTTTCTTCTCCTAAAATTCAATTCAGATTATGAAAAAAGTAAATAAACAGCAGGTGAATAACCAGCAGGTAAATAATAACGGCTGCCAGCATGTGCAGCTGGGTGGTGTGGCTTTCTATGACGAAGGCAAGTGTTTCATGTTTTCACCTGAAAACGAAGGGGTGAGAAACAAGGTGGAGGGATTCCGCTCGCCGGGCATTGCCCAGCAGTTGACGGACGGTACTTTCGACTTCATGGCGAAACCAAGAATCCGCTCGCAGGCGGAACTGATCAGAAAGCTGGCTCACGGACGTGTGAGCAAGACCAAGGACGGAGCTATCCAGCTCACCCTGAAGGTGTTTTGCGACGAGGGAATCAATATCGCCAATACTCTCGTAAAGGAGGCAGAAGAGGCTGCTGATGCGGTTGTGGATTATCAATTGAAACGATAGAGGATATAGATGTTCAACTTAAATTGAAAGTAGAAACACATAGATGAGTTGTTATTTAATTAAGGTGGAGAACGGGCACAAGGTTGCCCGCTCCATCACCTCGGAAGAGGAGTATAAGCAGCTGCGTGGAAGCAACGAGCAGAAGGCGAATCTTCGTCTGGCCCGTGCCGGAAACGATGCTGCGAAACGGAGATTGGTACAGTTTAATTATTCCGGCCATTATCCGCAAGGCGTGGTGAAGGGAATGAAACTGCCAAGCGGTGCTTTCGGATTTGATATGGATGAGCCGGAGGCTTTCGCCAAGGCTGCCAAGCTGCTGCTGAAAGAACCGGACAAGTACAGATTGCTGATGCTGGAGCGTAGTGCAAGACAGGGCGGACATGCGGTGTTTGAGCGTGAAAAGGGCAAGACGGTTCTGGAGAATCAGGTGAGGATTGCTACGATGCTCAAGTGCGAAATGGATACTTCGGCTCATGACATCAATCGTGTTTATTTCACGACCACATCGGATGACGAAGATCTGCTATTCCTTTCGCCACGGCTCTTCAAGGATGAATATGATGAGGCTGCTGTGGCTGCTGAAGGGAAGGTTCTAGAAGAAAGAGAACGATATGGGAAGGAGGAACTGCCGGAAGGAGCGCACAAGGCAAACAAGCATTATGAGCCTTGGAAGGAAATCCAGAATTCTCAGGGGGCTTTAAAGAGGCAAGAATTTAAGAATTCTCAGAAAACTTCTCAGGGGATTTTAAAAGGTCAAGAATTAGAGAATTCAAGAATTTCTTCTTCTACTACTTCTTCTGCTGCTGCATCAGCTTCGACTCCCTCCGTCTCTCAGGACAATTATCTCGGGATTCCTTATGGAGAAATCATTAAGAAGTGGTGGCAGATGTATAATGACGGGCAGGAGCCGATGCGCTCTAACCGCAATACGCTGACCTTCGAACTGGCTGTGAATCTGCGCCACATCTGCGGATTCGACGGTAACCTGATGGCACAGATCATTCCCTGCTACGATGGCTTCTCAGAGCAGGAGAAGATGGCTTGCATTCATTCTGCGTTGAATGAGAAAATCACGCAAATGCCTAAGCGACTGAAGGATGTGCTTTCCGTAATCAGACAGGAGAGAATGAAGCAGGGAGCCAAGGTTGGCGAATCGGCCGAAGAAAATGAGGCACTGGTCAATGCTCTTGATGAGGCAAATGCCCAGGACGAAATGTTCTATTTCAATGCATTGCCAAAGATGCCACAAGGCGTGCGTGACTCAATCAATGCTGTGGGACCACCTCTGGCAATGCCTGTAATTACCGCCATCTGTCCAGTCATCGGAATGCTGGCAACGGGAGTCAAGGTTGCGGTTCACGGCAAGATGAACTCGCTGAACCTTATCTCCTACATCGCCGGTGATTTTGCATCAGGCAAGGGAAGCATCGACCCTGTGGTTGATGCATGGACTTCGGAAGTGAAACAGATGGACAAAATGTATCAGCAGCAGGAGGATGAATGGAGAGCCAAGAAGCGTGCGGCTAAGAATAAGAAGGAGCAACCGGAAGAACCAAAGCTGCCTGTAAGATGTCTTACTTTAAATAATACGGTGGCTAACCTTGCAGAACGACTGGCTAATACTGAAGGCAAGCACGCCTTTTCGTTTACTCCGGAAGCCGACACAGTGGCACAGAAGTGGAAATCTGCCATGAGCGACTTCTCCGTGATGCTCCGCCAGGCTTACGACGGAACGAGCTATGAGCGCGAGGCAAGAAGTGCAGATGCGGTGAATGTTCATATCGAACATCTTTTGTGGAACGTTGTGATGTGCGGAACGCCAGATGCACTCTATCGAGTAGTGAACAATTATACGGATGGTTTCCAAAGCCGTATTGTCGTGGCGCGAACGCCGGACAACACGTTCACTCCGCTTACAGACAATCTCTTTGTGCTGACCGAAACTCAACGTGAGCACATACGGCAGATAGCTCATCTCTTGCCCCTGATGGAGGGCGAGGTGGTTCTGCCTAAGTTGGAGAATAAGGGCAGGGAGTGGCTGGAACAGATACGATTGGAGACCATGAAAAATGACGACAAGGTGAAAGCCCGCCAGCGTTTCCGTATCTGTCCTACCACGATGAGAATGATGACCTGCATCATGCTCTGTAAGGTAGCTGAGACACTGATTCAGAAACATGGTTTCCAGGGTGCCGAGAAGCAGCTGAAACAGAATCCGCTGTTATGGAAGGAAATGATCGTAAAGACGCAGACACCAACCATGCTCGAAGCCTTCAATATCCTGGCAGATTATCAGTTGGACAATGCACTCTACTTCTTCCGTAGTCGCATAGAGGATGCATTCTCATCCAAGAGTTATTGCGGTCAGACGACTTATGATCGTTCCCGACGCGGCAAAAATGATTCCATCTTCGAGCGGCTTGACGTTACTTTTTCCTTTGAACAGGCATTACAGCAAAGTATAGCAGTAAAGGGGGCAAACGTAACTCGTGAGGTTGTTAGACAGATGTTGAAAAACTGGAAGCGGCAGGGATTGATAGGTGTGCTGCCCGATATGCGTTACCAGAAGGTTCAACCTGCAGTATAATAGTGGTTTAAAGTAAGTGACCATTAATACATCCGGTCATTAACGGTCACGGTCATTTTCGGTCATTAAGGATTTTCAGTAAGGAAATCCTTAATGGCCCTATCAATAAATCAATTTTATTTTACGATATTTATGGAAATAATCATTTATCGCCGTCGCTTTACCCGATGGGGAGTAGACGGCACATTAGTAATAAAGGGTACGACAGTTTGTAATACCATAGAACATCCTGAGCGTTTTTTGCCTGCAGGAGACTATGAGATAGCTTTTGTTTCTATAGCTAATAAGAGTAGAAAAATGCCTGTTATCCTGAGGAAGGGACAGGCTGTTTGGGAAGTGGGTATTAATACTCCTTGTCTCAAACCCGGTAATGGACCGATGACGCTGGAAAACGGCTGCATCATTCTGGGTAAGGCTGCAGCCACTGGGCTGGTGATTCATTCTCAGGAATACTTCGACCGACTTTGTGAACGATTAAGGAAGGCTTCTAAAAAGAAGGAGTGTATCAAGTTACGTATCATAGATTGGGGTAGTGATGAAATCTCGATAGCATTTTAGGATTTCCACCCTAACATTCATTCATTTAAAATAGCAATATCATGCGTAAGATTAAGGAAATCATCATTCATTGCAGTGCGACCCGAGAAGGTCGCAACTTTACCGTTGCCGACATCGACCGCTGGCATCGTGAGCGTGGCTTTTTCTGCATCGGTTATCATTTCGTGATTTATCGTGATGGCAGCATCCACGTGGGCAGATCAGTGGAGGAAGTTGGCGCCCACTGTAAGGGACACAACACCGTGAGCATCGGAGTATGCTACATCGGCGGGCTTTCCAAGGATGGCAAGCCGAAGGATACCCGAACCTCCGAGCAGAAGGCGGCGCTGAAAGCGCTCATAGAACAGCTGAAGGAGGAATATCCCGAGGCGACAGTTCATGGCCACAACGAGTTTGCCGCCAAGGATTGCCCTTGCTTTGATGTGAAGGAGGAGTTTGGGGAGTAAAACATAAAAAGCCCTGTAAGGAGCAAAAGCATCGGTATTTTAAAGCTTTTGCCCTTACAGGGCGTATTGCCTGAATGTAGGTTCAATTCTAGAGCGTATTGCAGCAAAATTATTTTCCGATGCACCATACGTAATCAGTTGAATATCAGCTATTTAACATAGTTTTGAGCCATATGGTAGCCGGGCTAAAATATAAGGTTTTTTATCTCCTTAATTATCTGATATTCAGTGCTTTTTAGTCCTACTTTCCTACTTTTTTCAAGTATCTTTTTAAGCCCTTTTCTACGCCTTCACTTTCCCACGCAAATAATGAATGTCATTGATTCTCAATCGGTTAAAAGTTAACGCGCTATTTGTGAGCCGCTTTCCTTCTGAATGAAAAGAATGTTGATTATCAGCTACTTACGATTTTCGTATTTTCACTTGGTTTCACTTGATTTCATTCATTTTGTATGTCATATATCTTTACAAACACCCATTTTTAGGGGTTGAAGATTTAACATATTTAACCTTTGTAAACAATCAAAATCTGCATTTTCGTGCTAAAACGTGGTTTTTTACCATTTTTGAGAGGTCGGCTTTTATCTGAATAAATCTGCCATCGTCAGCTGGCATTGAATGTCATCAGAATAGCCGCCCGGCGCAAGTCCATAGGAGGTGATCATCGTGATGAGTACCGTTTTCTCGGTGCCTGTTTCCCTGATGAAGGTCTCCCTTCGGTTGCGGATGCGGTTGTCCTCTTCTTCTGTAATAACGTAAGGGGCGTTGGATTATTGCATCGTCTTGATAGACGATAAAATTAATATATTCTGACATGTTTCTTTCTTTTTGCATAAATAACATTAAAAATCATATTTCTTGTAAATGATTAGGGACGATTTTCATCCTTTTTTTGTATTTTTGCTATTCAATGTTGTAGAACGTCAATACAAAAAGAAACGGATAAGAGATATGGATGAAAATAATGTGCCTGAAATGCGTCCGACATTCGAAGAAATTCGAAAAGTGGATGGTAACGGGAAAGAATACTGGAGCTCACGTGATCTTTGTAATGCGATGGGCTATTCGGGATATTGGAAATTCCAGAATGTAATAGACAAAGCAATCAAGGTTGCCAGTGAAAAAGGTATGGATATAGATGACCATTTCAACCACGTGGTTGAAATGGTTAAGCTGGGTAGTGGATCGTTTCGCAAGGTCGAAGCTTTCCATCTATCCCGTATGGCCTGTATGATCATTTCTGAGAATGCTGATTCAAGGAAGTTATTGGTGAAGCAGGCAAGAGCCTATTTTTCTCAATCCGTATCTACAACAGCACTTATGCAGAACTCGCTGGAATCCAACATCTTACTGTATAAAACTGCACAAGGTGAGACTCGCATTGAAGTGATTTTCAACAACGAAACTTTTTGGATGTCACAGAAAAGGATGGCTGCTTTGTTTGGTGTTGATAGAGCAACTATCACTTATCATATTTCTCAGATTTATGAGTCTGGTGAATTGCAAAGAGAGGCAACTTGTAGAAAAATTCAACAAGTTCAACTGGAGGGAGAGCGTGATGTTGAGCGTGCTCCATTGTTCTACAATCTTGATGTAATCATTGCTGTTGGTTATCGAGTGAACAGCTATCAGGCAACCCAATTCCGTATATGGGCAACCTCTGTATTGAAGGAGTTCATCATTAAGGGTTATGTCTTGGATGATGAACGTTTGAAGCAAGGTAAGCACTTCGGCAAGGATTATTTTGACGATTTGCTGGAACGCATCCGTGAAATCCGCACTTCAGAACGTAGATACTACCAGAAGATAACTGATATTTATGCTGAGTGTAGTGCTGATTATGACGCAAAGGCTGAAAGTACCAAACTCTTCTATAAGATGGTGCAGAATATGATGCACCTGGCGGTTACCAATCATACGGCAGCCGAGATTGTTTATGAGCGAGCTGATGCGGAAATGCCTCATATGGGATTGACTACATGGAAGAAAGCACCGGATGGAAGAGTTCAGAAATCTGATACGATAGTGGCAAAGAACTATCTTTCAGATGAAGAATTGTCTCAGCTCAACGCAATAACAACAAGTTTCCTGGACCTCGCAGAATCTCGTGCAAGACGGCACATTGTTACTACGATGGAAGATTGGAAGAATCGCCTGAAGCTGTTGCTTGAAACTATGGACTATGATGCTAAGAGTAGTGCAGGTAAGGTTTCGCAAGAAGAAGCCAGAGAAAAGGCTTATTCTGAGTATGAGAAATATAAGGTTATTCAAGACCGTTCCTATATCTCGGATTTCGACCGATTCAATAGTGGCAATGATGATGATACTCCATTGCTTCCATTTGATATTGATCCAAAAGAATAGGGGTGAATTATGTCATGGTTGTAGAACTCATAATGGCCAAGTTGTAATTATGGATAAAGATATTCAGTTTCAGATAGAATGCCTCGCTACAGAATTGGTGGAGATGTTGATGCAAAAGTATGGCTGGGATATAAAGACAGCTCTGGATCAGTTGTATTTTTCAGAAACCTACAAGCGCCTGTGTAATCCAGCCTGTGGCTTGTATTACGAAGGAGCTGTTTATGTTTTCTCTTATTTGGAAAATGAGATGGAAACTGGAGTGGTAAAATAAGGTAATTGTGAACGCATGCGTTCACAATTTGTTTTCTAACCCTCCGTCCATCACCACTTCATCTCCTCTTTTGGAAGCATCGGAATGGCTCCATAGCGTCCTAATAGATAACCCTTGCGAACGTCTTCACGAGGCTTGAATTCTGCCAAGGATGTAAGATGTGATGCTCCATCCTTTCCCTTCTCGACAAACCAGACTTCATCAGCTCTGATAAGGTCGAGGTTGAGCAGGTTACATTCATGGGTGGAGAAGATGAGCTGAGTGTCTCTTCCTGACTCCAGTCCTGAGAAATAGCACTCTAAGATTTTCTGCGAGAGCATCGGGTGCATACTGCGGTCAATCTCGTCGATTAGATAGTCAACTTCATTTTGCTTCAAATCGATGAGCATTGGGATGAAGTCGAGCAATCGGATGCTGCCATCTGATTCTTCGCTCAGATCAAAAACAACCTCTGTGCCGGAAGTAAGATTCCGGTGGACAGCCTTCTGCTTGTAAATCTCATATCCTCCGTTGACATTCACCTCGAAAAGAAGCATTTCGCCTCCAACTGTGGCAGCCATGCTGTACGCCTTGCCGTTCTTGGCCTTGCTGAGTATGTTGTCAAGTAAATCGGAAGATAAGTTCACATCCTCTTTCTTGATTTTGTACAGGCGCACGTCTGAAATGCCCGTGTTGAAGTAGGCAAGAAGCGAGCGTGTCGTTTCCTGCAGCTCATCATTGTTTTCAGTAAGGAAAGAAATTCCCTGCAGGCGTGTGCTTGGGAAGATGATCTTCAAGCCATCTGCAAACCAGTTCTTGACCATGCGTATGGTTTCAAGTCCCTTGCCGTTTCTGCGCACATACTCTGAAAGGAAACTGGAATCGGAAGGAGTACTGTGGGCGATGAACTTCAGGAGCATGGATGTTTCTTCGTTTCCATCCACCTTGCCAAACGTGAACTCGTTGCCGTCAGCTGTAACCTTTCTTGTGAAAACTTCCTTGTCGGTACGGCTGTTGATTTCAAACAGCCATTCCTCCTTGATTCCTCCGACTGTGAACTCCATGCCATAGGCAAAGCACTTACCCTTGGTCTTGAACTCGATTTCGACCTTAGAGTTTTTCTCTTCGGTATCAGCAAGCTTGAAAGGTTCCACCTTGCTTTGCGGAAAGGTTCCATTGGCTATCTGCTGGAGCAGGGCAATGGCCTTGATGACGTTGCTCTTTCCGGAAGCATTTGCACCATACACGATACCAGCCTTCAGCACAGAAATATCGTCACGCTTCTCTGCACGGGAAACATGAGAAGGATGTGCGTTGCTCTTACCTGCCACAAAGCTGATTTGAGTCTCATCCTTGATGGAATATATATTTTCAAATGTAGCTCTAAGTATCATAACAATGTCATTTTCTTATTAATACTGATGCAAAGATAAGCTTTTTCTTCGAAAAATGTGTTTGTTAATGTCGAATACTTGCAAGAGTGTTGCGTGTTTAACACACGTTAGTATGTTTGTGGCTAAGTCTCTTATGTAATCGTTATGATTATGTTCTGGTGTTGTACTATAATAAATGTAAATAAACCTTGCAGATAAAATGGGTTAGATTGCTAGTTAAAAAAGGATAAATATAGGCGAGTATTTCAACCACGTGGTTGAAATGCTCAATTTTGTATTTGCTTGTGATTCTTTAAATTATGACTTTAGAGAATTACCAAAATGGGCAACTTGTAGAAAAATTTGGATAGTTCAAACTGGAGGGATTTATAATGCCGAATATGCCTTGTTGTTTAATAATTTCTATTCTAATATCGCAGTGAGTCTCACTTCGTCTCTTTGGATCTGCATTTCCATAATGCCATAGGGTGACTTATTATTCGTTTAACGATTGAGCTTTCATTGAATAGTAGAATATGTGTCAATGTTTAACCAAGTTCAATGTAAAATGGCCACGCGCGAATTCAACAAGCAAGTGCAAAATTACGAAATGTTTTTGTAAAAGCACTCCT
>ERZ1027188.22-NODE-22-length-80412-cov-11.166047_pt1 | contig 80412 bp, 60 predicted proteins | sample MGYA00519273_ERZ1027188 | MGnify/ENA primary metagenome ERZ1027188 (study PRJEB26926, sample SAMN06164623) | human gut metagenome | biome: ENVO:00009003; feature: ENVO:2100002; material: ENVO:00002003 | host: Homo sapiens | place: USA | collected 2012 ... | reverse complement strand
GCACGGAGTAGAACGCCTTGAGCGTGTTGCGGTATTCGTCCTGCAACGCCTCGTCACCTATTGCCTGCAACATAGGCTTGTCATACTCGTCGACGAGTATCACCACGCGCTGACCCGTCTTCTCGTATGCCTTTGCAATAATCTGAAAGAAACGCTCCTCAAGCGCCCTGTCCTTGAACTCGTCACCGTACCGCCGTTCCCAAATCTCAAGATATTTGTTCAGTTCCGACCGCAGCGACTCCGCATTCTCATACCGCCTTGAGTTCAGGTCAATATGCAGGATGGGATATTCCTTCCAGTCCTTCTCCAACTGTTCAATGGCCAGCCCCTTGAAAAGCTCGCGCTTGCCGCGGAAGTAGGCCTCCATCGTAGAGATGAGCAGGCTCTTTCCGAAACGACGCGGACGGCTCAGGAAATAGTACCTTCCTGTCGTCGCGAGCTTGTAGATAAGTGCCGTCTTGTCAACGTAGACGTAACCGTCGTTGCGCAGGCTCTCGAAGTCCTGTATGCCAATAGGAAATATCATGATAGTAGACGTTAAAATATTATACCTTTGCAAACTTACGAAAAAAAAATGATATACCAAAAAAGAAAAAGGGGAACTTGATGATCTATCTTTTACAGACGTGTTCAGCATCGGCTTACTGCCATCGGCAAGAGTACGGCGCAGGTTGCGTTGCGCTGGCTGCTACAGCGCGACGTGATAATCATTCCGAAGTCGACCCACGTGGAGTGTATGCAGAAGAATATCGACATTTTCGACTTCACGCTCACCGACGAGGAAATGCAGCAGATAGCCGCGCTCGACACAGCACACAGCTTGTTCTTCGACCATCATTCGGCCGAGGCTGCGCGGATGTTCATGGGTTGGAAATAAAAGTGCTTTGTTTCCGAGACCTTGTAACGCGATTACAGAAGCCTTGTAACGACATTACAGAAGCCTTGTAACGCTATTACAAGACCTCTGTAATCAAAAAGGTTGACGGAAGAAGCATTCTGAAGGGAGTATTTTCAGATACGATATTGCTGTCCGGTAAAACTTAAGACAGCATAAATGCCCTATAAGCCCTCTCATCAGGGGGCTTATAGAGCTACAACAAATGATATACCCCGCCAGCGAGCTGCCTTATAAGTCCCTTCATCTCGAGTCCGAACAATACGGCGGAGAGGCGCGCGATGGGGATTTCCGTCTTTACGGCCAGCATATTTGCATTGCAATCCTTATCGCGAAGGATGTTCACGACACACTGCTCGTCTGGCTCAAGACGCGGAAACAAATCGCGTTCTATGCCCTGTTGCCTTGCTTTCTCCAGTTCTCTGTTGCTATTCCATGCCATAGTAGTAATAAAATCTTCGGCCGAGGTGATTAGCTCGGCCACATTCTCACGTATCATTTTGTTGCATCCCGCAGAATATTCCGCCCCCACGGCACCGGGAAATGCAAACACCTCACGATTGTATTCACGCGACATCCGAGCCGTGATGAGTCCGCCGCCCTTCGCTGCCGACTCTACAAGAATGCACGCATCAGCCATTCCCGCCACGATACGATTGCGCTGCACGAAGTTGCGTTTGTCGGCATTGGTGTGCGTAAGGAACTCGGTGAGCAGTCCGCCATGCCCTATCATCCGTTCGGCCGTGTCGCGGTGGAGCGACGGATAGAGGGTATCGAGGCCGTGCGCCAGTACGCCGACGGTGTCGCAGCCGTTTTTCAGAGCCTCACGATGGGCGCAGATGTCCACGCCGTAGGCCAGTCCGCTGACGATGAGCACGCCGGGGCAGGCTTGTTGCAGGTCGGCCACGAAATGACGGATGAGGTCCTGTCCGTATGTCGTGCAGTGGCGCGTACCAACAATGTCCACCACACGGAGCGCATTCAGGTCGGCCGAGCCTTTATAGAAGAGTACGAGGGGCGCATCGGCACACTCTTTCAAACGTTGCGGATAGCCGGCATCGTTCAGCGTGAGTGGCTTTATCCCGTTGCGAAAATCGTATTCAAGCTCCATTTCTGCCCGTTTCATCGAGTCGTTGATGTTTGAAAGAGCCTCTACGAAACGCGGACGGACATCGGGAATGATATCGCGAATGTCATGCCGATGGTCTATCACAGCCTTAGCCGAACCGAGGGTACGATATAATTGCAGCACGGCGGCGAGCGAATAGTGGCTCAACTGCGTCAGTGCGATGGCGCAAAGGAGTTCGTGGGAGTTATTTGTCATTGTTATTATTTTAATTAGAAGACCGGAGACGGAAGTTAAGGAGTTCTGACAAATGTTTCTCCCGCAGAGACCAACATTTTATCATATTCCTCGCTGTTGCCGAGTTTTCCGTTGATGAGGCACACAAGTTCCACCGTAGCACGCACGCAAAGGCGGTTGTCGGAGGCGCGGAAGATGTCCTGATTGAACACATACCGCAGTCCTTCCTTGCGCAGCCCGAGCCGTGAGATGAACTCGTCGTCGCAGCGCAGCGGTGTCTTGTATTGCAGATTCATACGTGCCACGACTGCATCCACGCCTTTGTTGTGCATCTCGGCGAAGCTCAGTCCGCGGCTTTTCAAGAACAGATGGCGCGTGTGTTCCATATAATGCAGATAGTTGGCGTTGTTCACAATGCCTTCAATATCGCACTCGTAGTCGCGCACCTCCATGCGGGTTTCAAAGATATAGTTCATTGGTTTCATTATTTTTATCAGTAGACAGTAGACGGGAGTTCTGGAGTTCAGACAATACCATTAAGCTATTGGATTAGTTCGCATGCTCATAAACTTCACAAACTCATCAGCTTCACAGTCTTCACTCTTCCCTCTTCTCTCTTCTTCCCCCTGGGGGAAGGGGCTCCCTTTAATTTTTCATTTCTCATATTCAATCCTTTTTGCTAATGTCTGAACTCCAGAACTCCCGTCTCCTGTCTCCTTCCTCTCAAATACTCATACCCTATCCTGCACCTCAGGCAATCCTTTCTGTCGCAGTATGCGGTTTTAAGCTGGATGAGAGCCTGTGAGTCGGCGGCGGTTTTCACGTTCAGTCCGCAGTCCTTCCACATCCTTATTATATGGTTGTCTTCGGGCGAAAGCTGCTCAAGGAAACTATAAGCGCGGTCTACAAGACGCTCGCTCGACTTATAACGGCCGTATGCGAACAGCACGGGCACGGCGGTATTGATGAGTAACAGCCGCAGCGAGGAGGCCGAAAGCGACTTTTCCGAATATGCGCTCTCCAGGCCGAACATATAATGATTGCGCCAATAAGGGGTTACATGGGCGCGCAATACGTTTTCGGCACGGGCGATGGTGTCGCAGTCCATGAGTTCGGAGAGACCGGCCTTGCGACTGCAATAGAGGCTTACGAGCTGGGCGATGCGTATATGTGGGAAGTTCTGGGGACGCAAACGAAGGAAACGCCACAGCCGCGCATCCATCGGTTTTAAGCTGAATTTATGCGCGAGATAGCGATATTCGGCCGCCAACTTATTGAAATAAGGATCGGCAAGGGCAGCCTCGCGGTGGCGTTCGGGAATGGATTGCGGGTCGAGAAGCCCGGCCTGTCCCATAAAAATAGCCTCTACCTGAAACTCATCGTTGCGATGATGTGCCACAGCTTTTAGCGGAACAGCCTTTGCCCACGCCTCGAAAGCGTCGCCGTTGACACCGAATCCGTAATTGCGGGCAAGCGTCCTAAAGTATCCGTCCTCCCAAGAGCCGTCGCAATCGGCCACACGCCGCGTTATCGCCACAGTCTTCTGTTCAAGGCGTTCAGTCTGCAACGCGCTCATCCACGAATGAATCATGATGCTTTTCAGTTCCGGAATGACACGATGGCACGGCGGATAGCGGTCTTCCGTCATCAGTTCGCGATAGTTCCCGGCCACTTCCACCGGTACCTCGAGCCTCATCTGCGGCAGCGTCTTGCCGTCGGCGGTGCGCACTTCGGCGTTTATCGTCTCCGCAATGTGCAGTATCACATTATTATACCGCTCGTCCCGGTCGTGCCCGTGGGCGTACCAGTCGGTCGACTTGTCGTGTATCTCAATGTTGCCCACCCACATTTCGCCGCCAATCTTCACTTTCGCATTGAAGAAATCCGGCCCGGCGTTGCTGTTGGCGAGTCCCACATCTATCACCTCCACGGTCTGCCCGTCGGTCGTCCGCAGCTCCGTGAGCGGGAACATCTTATGTTTCCAGATGTAATGCAGTAATTGTTCCATTCCTCTACCGTGCGTTTTTATTTACAAAACTACACAAAAAATCCCGAACAAGCAGCTCTTGTCCGGGATTTTTTTATCACTATATTTTTATCTTGACTACCTCTTCTACTTCTTAATAACCTTCTTTGTTGCGCCGTCGGCCGTGCGGATGATGTAAACGCCACCCTTCCGCATATCATTCACCTTTACGCCATTGATATTGTAGATACCCTCAGAGAGGACTTTCTTATCAGCAGCGACAACGTTTGAGATACCCGTAACGGTACCGCCGAATGTAACATTTATGCCACCAAACATATTGATAGTTATAGTCGCGTTGAGTTCAGCGTCCGTCATTGTTGCATCAATAGCCACTGGAACTAATCCTAAACCTGATCCCATCCAATCACTGATATTCGGATCGTCACCATTCTGAATCTCTATTGTCTGGTTCGATTGCAGTCTTATTTTGCCGTCCTGCTCCGTACCTTCCACGTCCTTAACGATTATAGTGCCTACACCTGCTCCATTAAGCGTGAAGTTCTTTAGAGTCAGCGTATATTTTCCGTTTGTTTGCTCTGTTATATAGATTGAAGTCTCCTGTGTAGGGAAAGACAATGTGCCCATTGTAACGGTAAGATTTCCTTTGTATTCCGTTGGTTCCGGCTCACACTCTATAGCCACCTTATCTATATATAATGTACTGCCGACCGCACCGATGAACTTTGCGCCCTGAATACTCGACGTGAATACCGTTGCCATACTGTAACCGCCGGCCTTGAGTATAGCCTCGTCAATTTCCTTACCTTCCTTATATTTGAACTCCGCATTAAAGAGCGTCCAGTCTGCGACATCCGTTATATCGCCCGCATCGGCTACTGCCACGATGTTCTCATTGGTAAGAATGTCCTCTCCATTCAGGACTACAGAATTACCGCTTGCATCCACATTGCGGTACAACACAGAATAAATCTGACCTTTGTCTGTTCCTTCCACGGCGTTACCGTCTCCGTCCTGCATCTTTGCGCCAGCGGCATACTTGTAGTAACCTGTGAATTTTACAGGTTTCTTATAGAATGGTTTACCGAACTGTGTAGCTTTCATCGGTGACGTTACCGCATTTTGGGAATCGAAAGAGCCTGTGAACAGGTTGCCGGCTGCGATTCCCATGTGATACCAACTGGCTGCGAGTGTTCCTGTACTCTTCGTTTCCAACTTAACGCAAGCACCGTCATAACCATCCGTTACTGCCACTGTAGGGAACGCATTTTCGGTTTTATCTTCAGAAAAATACAACGCAATGGTGAATGCTGGGTTACCTGAAGCCCACAATTCATTCTCCGTTCCATCGCTATTCAATTCATACCATCCATAGTATTTAAACTCTGAGTTCTGAACATCAATGAGTTTATAGTTCTCAAAGTCATACTTTATGATATTGCCATCGCCTGCAGCCATGACATTAACAGCACCAACGGCTGCCAATAAAAGTGTAAAAATCTTCTTCATAATCTCTCTTTTTTTGTTTTTATCTTATTCTATATGTTAATCCAATTGTTCCGTATATGGGATAGAGTGTCTGCTCAATGGTGTTGAAACTGCTGTTGAATATGCCCGTAAGTCCCCACGAGATATCGGCATAGAAGCCTAAGTGCTTGTTAACATACCAGTCGGCACCGATGATGATGCCATACTGCATACGCCGCATATCGTCCGAGAAGTCATACGAACCGCGCGTGCCATCGTCGCTGCCAAGTTCCACCTTCGGCCCCGTCGGGTCGTCCACGCGCAGATAACCGTCGTAGGCATAGCCCGAGAACTCGCGCGATGTGAGCAGCGAGGCATACGGACCGCAGCGCAATATCAGGTTGTTGCAGGGCATAAAGGTTGCCATGACAGGCACGGTGAGCATCCATTCCTCAACCTTCGTGTTGTTGCAACCGGTGAAATAGCCCTCAAGTCTCTCGCCACCGCGCACTATCGCCATGTGATAGTTCTTCACGTCGGCATCGATGTGCATACCCTTATTCTCGATGCGCAGTCCGGCCATCACGCCCCAACGGCGGCTTAGCTGTTTACGGGCATCCACACCGAGCGAGAAGTTGCGCTGAAAACTGTAATCGTTCAGACTTCTTATCGTAGCCGGCATATTCACCGGAGCCGTTCCGCCGATGCAGTAGCCCAGACGCATATCGTATTCCAGACTGTCGAGCAGGCTGTTAGCCGAAGCGGTCACGCCTACACAACACGCCAAAGCAAGCAATACTAATATCTTCTTCATACTATTCTTCTATTTTCTCACATTCCACTCTCACCTTATCTATATACAGCTTACTGCCTATCGCGCCCTCGAACGACGCGCCGCGCTTGCTCGACGAGAACACAACGGCCATATTGTAGCCCTGACTCTTAAGCAGTTCCTCGTCTACATCCTCATAATAGACATACTCCACATCGAAGCCGGTCCACTCGCTGATGTCGCTGATCTTGCCAGCATCGGCTATCGCCACAATCTGCGGACTGGTCAGCACGTTGTCGCCCTGGAGCACTACGGCATTGCCCTGAGCATCGTGATTGCGATAGAGCACAGAGTAGATATGACCCTCATCAACCTCTCCCTCGATAATGTTGCCGGCCTTGTCCTGAAACTTCTCGCCAGCCTTATACTTGTAATATCCGCTGAAACGCAGAGGCTTGCGGTCGAACGGCAGTCCGAAGCGTGTTGCTTTCATCGCGTCAGTAAGCGCAGACTGCACATCGAAAGTTCCGATGAAGAGGTTGCCTGCGGCAAGACGCATATTCACCGCCGCCCCGAAAAACCCGGTGCTCTTTGTCTCTAACTTCACGCAAGCGCCGTCATAACCATCGGTCACAGGCGCAGAAGGATAGTCTTCCGGCTTTGCCGAACCCATGCTGAGGCGGAATCCGGGATTGCCCGTCGCCCAGTTGTTTGCGTCCGCGCCGTCTTCCGTCAGGTCGTTCCACACGTAATACTTCCCCGTTCCATCGAGAGCGTACCGCTCGAAGTCGAAGTTCATCACGTCCGTAACCGTCCTTGTAACATATCTGAAGTTCACGAGATACTTTCTCTGCCATGCTCCGTCCTGCGAAGTCACGGTATACTCCACCGGACCGTTGCTGAAGTCATGCACCGAACCGCTTGCCGGCACAATCGTCGCGCCCTCGGTAACGACAAATTCGGGTGCAAGAGCGGTGAGATCGGTCAGCTTTCTCACACCGAACTCGATGTAGGTCTTGTCGGAAGGCACTTTTATATGCGCGTCGGTAACATTGAAAAACATATCCTCCAACGCATCGCCACTGATAAAGGCCTCTTCAATGTCGCACTCTGCATTCAATGGTTCGTCCTTGAAACAAGAAGAAAGAAGTGTGCAAACAAACAATACAAGAAGCAAACGTAACTTCACATTCATATTTATTTATATATATAAAACGATGCAAAGTTAAAACTAAGAATCCATATAGGCAACTTTTTTGACTATTTAATGATTTCTTATTTAACGATTTAATGATTTCTTAACGTTTAGAAAAAAGAGGATGTTCGAAAATTGAGGACAAGATTTTGAGGATAGAGGATGGGACTTTCGGAGAGAGATTTTGTAAAGATTATTGACAATTTTCAGCACTTTTTGAAAACGGTTCTCTCGTGTTAACGTTGGTTAAATATAGGTCCCGTTACTCATTTTCGATGATTTTTGTATCGCAAAAATCCCAATTCAAAACTCAAAATTCGTAATTCAAAATTCCAAAAGTGCCTCCGTTAGAGAAAAATCGACCTGATTTTCTTCAAATTTTGTCGTCCGCCGAAACACACAAAAACACCGTTTTTCCTCCATTTAACGTTTGTTAGCTCTCAAAAGTGGCACTTTTAGACTCCGTTTCAGGCCGTTTTGCATTGCAACGGGATAGGTTTTGGAGGCCAAAAGTGGCTCCGTTGGCGTCTAACGGAGCCTCCGTTGCAATTTAACGGGGCTTTTTTGAGCTTCTAAAACGGCTATTTTTGCAAGAAAACGAGGTAAACATTTGATAATCAGAACTTTAGTTAAAAATTGCCTAAAATGCCGTATTTTCGCGTTTTTGAGAGCAAGAGAGAATTTGTTTGGAAATCCGCGAGTTTTCAACGACAATTTGTAAAGATTTTTGACAGCAGGGCGATACATTTCCCGAGAGACGCATTGTGTCCTCTTTAAGTGTTTTTTATTATTTTAATTAGGCAAAAACGGCGTATCTCTGTGAAATTCATTACCTTTGCAAACATTAATAAATTAGGACCAATATGAAAATAGCATTAATCGGCTACGGCAAGATGGGCAAGATGATTGAGCAGATTGCGATCGACCGTGGACATGAAATCGTGAGTATAATCGACGTAAACAATCAGGAGGACTTCGACTCGCCGGAGTTCGCTTCGGCTGATGTGGCAATAGAATTCACTGCTCCGCAGGCGGCTTACGGCAACTATCTGAAGGCTTTCAAGCATAACGTTAAGGTGGTGTCGGGGTCGACGGGATGGATGAACGACCACGGCGATGACGTGCGCCGGATGTGCTCTGAGGAGGGGCAGACGCTGTTTTGGGCTTCCAACTTCTCGATAGGCGTGGCTATTTTCTCGGCCGTCAACCGCTACTTGGCGAAGATCATGAACGGCTTTGAGCAGTATGACGCGCACATGGAGGAGACGCATCACATCCATAAAATCGACGCGCCGAGCGGTACGGCAATCACTCTTGCCGAGGAAATCGTGGAGAACCTCGACCGCAAGACTTCCTGGATAAAGGGTCAGGAGAATGTGCCTTACGACGCAAAGACACTGCGTGTGGACTCGCTGCGCCGCGGTGAGGTGCCAGGAATACACACCGTGCGCTATGACTCCGAGGCCGACTGCATCACCATCACTCACGATGCCCACTCCCGCAAGGGCTTCGCACTGGGCGCGGTGCTTGCTGCCGAATACACGGCTAACCACAACGGGCTGCTCACAATCAGCGATATGTTTAATTTTTGATTAGAATAATTTGACTAATTAGACCAATTTGACTAATTAGACTAATTTGCCTAATTAGACCAATTTGCCTAATTAGACTAATATTAAAAAAAAACAATGATTAGAAAAGATAAAAAGCAGCCCGACCCGAAGATGCAGTGGACAAAGTTTGCCGTGGTTACAGTGCTTTATCTGCTGTTTCTCTATTGGGTGGAGAGCTGGTGGGGCCTCCTTGTGGTTCCTTTCATCTATGATGTTTACATCACGAAGAAGATAAAATGGCAGTGGTGGAAAGACGCCGAGGGACCAGTGAGGTTCGTCATGTCATGGGTCGATGCGCTGGTGTTCGCCCTCGTGGCCGTTTATTTCATCAACCTTTTCTTCTTCCAGAATTATGTGATACCGTCGTCATCACTCGAGAAGTCGCTGCTCACGGGCGATTATCTGTTCGTTTCTAAAATGAGCTATGGCCCGCGCATACCACAGACGCCGCTGACAATGCCACTGACACAGCACACGATGCCTGTGGTCAACTGCAAATCGTATATCGAGTGGCCACAGTGGGACTACCGCCGCGTGAAGGGTACGGGCAAAGTGGAACTGAACGACATCGTGGTGTTCAACTATCCGGCGGGCGACACCATCGTTACCGACCTGCGCTATCAGGCGTTCGACTATTATCAGCGCGTCTACCGCACGGGCGAGGCTCTATTGGCGGAACAGAATCCGGAAATCAACCTGCGTGCCATGACACCGCTCGAACAGCGGGCTTTCTTCGACAAGGCCTACGCCGCAGGCCGACAGTATATCGTTCAGAATCAGGCGCAGTTCGGCGTGATTGACTCACGACCCACCGACCGCCGCGAGAACTACGTGAAGCGTTGCGTGGGACTGCCGGGACAGACTCTGCAAATAAAGGACTGTATCGTTTATCTCGATGGAAAGGCGAATAAAGAACCTGACAATGTGCAATACACTTACTTTGTCAAGCTGAACGGTGTACCCGTGTCGAAGCTCTTGGGCGATGAGTATGCCGACATGAGAAAGGAGCTGGGAATAAGCGAGGAGGACATAACGAGCCTGGCGCAGCTTCACGGCTACGACGTGGAAGAGGGCAACGTGCTGAACGAGAAGGTGCTGCAACAGTTCGACGGATATATGCCTCTCACGTCATACGCGGCCAAAGAGCTGAAGAAAAGGGGCGTGGTGAAGGCGTTGCGCCGGGTTACAGACGCTGATTTATACTCAGGTCCGAACTATCCGCTGAACGCTTTCTACGGCTGGACGCGCGACAACTATGGCCCGGTATGGATTCCGCAGAAGGGCAAGAGCGTGAAGCTGACATTGGAAAACCTGCCTATCTACGAGCGTCCGATACGTGTCTACGAGGGCAACGACCTGAAGGTGAAGGGCGGAAAGATATTCATCAACGGTAAGGAAACCAACGAATATACGTTCAAGATGGACTATTACTGGATGCAGGGCGACAACCGCCACAATTCGGCCGACTCGCGTTATTGGGGATTTGTGCCTGAAGACCACATCGTGGGCAAGCCGCTGTTCATCTGGTGGTCGTCAGACCCGGACCGCAAGGGATTCTCGGGCATAAGATGGAACAGATTGTTTAAGTGGGTGGAGGATATTAAATGAAGAATGAAGAATGAAGAATGAGGAGTGAAGAATGAAGAGTGAAGAGTGAAGAATGAAGAATGAGGAGTGAAGAATGAAGAATGAAGAATTCCTTAACGGAGTGCCGGGAAAGCAAAGTCGCCTGACGGAATACGAGAAAAGGAAGAGTGAAGAACCTGTTGATAGTATATTGGCGGATTCTTCATTCTTCATTCTTCATTCTTCATCATTACTCTCTTCAACCTACTTCGGCCCCGTGCAGTGGTATCAGAAGCTGAACCGCCACGAGAAATGCTATATAGAGCAGTGGGATTCGTTTGTGAAGCAGACTTACCGCAACCGTTGCGTGATTGCGACGGCAAACGGATTACAGGCTCTCACAGTGCCTACGGAGCGTCCTGAGGGCAGCGGCAAGACTCTTATGAAGGATATCCGCATCAGCGACCACGGCAACTGGAGGCACTTGCACTGGAACGCTCTGCTCTCGGCTTACGGCGAAAGCCCGTTCTTCATGTATTACGCGGACGACATACGGCCGTTCTTCGAGAAGCGCTGGGAATATCTTTTCGACTTCAATATGGCAATAACGGAGACGATGTGCGAACTGCTCGACATCCGCCCGAGCCTCTCAGCGACGACAGAATACGTGAAAGAGCCGGGCGAGGGCATCACCGACTACCGCGAAATGATTCGTCCGAAGCATCCGCTACCCGACAATGACTTCACGCCACGACGCTATTATCAGGTCTACGAACACAAAATCGGCTTCCAACCGAACCTCAGCATCCTCGACCTCCTGTTCAATATGGGTAACGAAAGCATTCTCTTTCTTTAGCCGAACGGTCAGATAAACATCGCCGAAAGGCAAAAAATATAGGGCAACAGACATCTTACCGTCTGCTGCCCTATACTTTTTTATATCGCAAAATACGCTTTGTTTATATATTATATATACCTTATTATAAATTTACAGACCCCATCTTTAGTCGTTGTATTTGAATCTTTTCTTCATTTCATCATAAGAAATGGCGGTTTCCGTGATTCTGCCATTACGCAAAACAATGTTGTAAGGCACCGTTCCTATGCCGAGTTTGGCAAGCAACTTACTGTCAATCATCTGTCCGTCGCACACCACGGGAAACTCGATATGATAGCGTTCCATCTCGTTTTTGCAGTCCTTCGGATTCGGGTCTACGCATATTCCAAGCACTTTCAGTTTGCCGCCAGACTCCTTCTGCGCGCTGTTCAGCAACTGGCGCATCGAGAAACTATCGTAAGCCCATGATGCCCACACAAGAATCACGGCATCTTGCGATTTCAGATAATCACCCGTTATCTTGTTTCCGTTGAGATCCGTAGCCGAGAACGCCGGCAGAACGGCACCCTTTGAATGCTTCATCATCGCCTTCACATGCGACAGGAGGAATCCCAACGCCACGTTTTCCGGTTGGTTTTTCATCAGGACAGTGAGCAGTTCGGCCGCCTTTTTGTAGTCTTTCTGCTCCGAGAGGATGAAGTATTTCCTCACGAGATAAACGCTCACGAGCGACTCCGGATGGTCTTTAGCAAACTGCTCGGCATACTTCTTCTCTTCCGGCGGCGAGGCGTTGGCCACCTGTTCACGGAAGATGTTCATCAGTTCATTCTCGTCCGTACCCTCCACGGTCATCTCCTTCAGGTGCGAAGCATCCGCCTTTATGTCGACTGCACCGCCGGATTCGGCGAACACGGGATGTTCGGAAAAGTTCGGGAATACCAACATGAGAGTAGAATTGCGCTTCATCGGCGTTTCGTAAGCGAAGCGTCCGGCATCAATCTTTATTGTGTCCATGCCGTCTATGCCGCCGTCAGGGCTGTAAACATACAATTCGCCCTGATTGATATGCAGGAATCTGCCTTCAATCTTGAAATGTCCCTTGCGTGTTCCGCACGAAACGAGAATAAAGGAGAGGAGAAATAAATAGGCAATCCGTCTCATATTGCTTAATAATTAAGGTGTGCCGCGAGCGGGACTCGAACCCGCACAGCCATTACTGGCCAAGGGATTTTAAGTCCCTCGTGTCTACCAATTCCACCATTGCGGCAGCTCTCAAGAGCGCTGGCGATATTAATTGTGCTCAATTTGATAGCGGTTGCAAAGATAACGTTATTTCTCGGAACAGCCAAACGATTTCAAACATTTTTGAAGAAGGAGGGCTTAAATGAAGAGTGAAGAATGAAGAATGGAGAATCAGCTACAAAGTAAATGAAGAATGGAGGCGAAAAAAACATCATGCTCTTGCGTATATGAGAGAAAATCGCTATTTTTGCGAATATCAATAATTACTAACTTAAAACCGAAAGAGAAGATGAAAACACAATTCTCTGAGACAAGTAAGGGCAAGCTGACAAGCGGAAAGGTTGTCATAGCCAAGTCGATAACAACTCTCGCAGCCGTGCCTGCACTCGCTTTGGGCGTATTGCTCATGCTGGGAAGCTGCTCGGGCAAGACCGAAAAGGCAGATAAAGCAGATGCCGACTCAACCACAGTGGTGCAAGACACGACTACGGCAGCAGCTAACGCGACAGACAACAAAGAGGCAACGCCGGAGAAAGAGACCATAGGCAAGGGCGACCTTCGCCTGTTAGATTTGATTGGCAAGGTAAAGAAATGCAAGCTGAAAAGCAGATATGACACCACCACCTCCTGGGAATTCGACGAGAACGGTATGTGGACGAAGCTCGAAGGCAAGGCGTTGAAGTCGGAATTAACCAACATAAAGAAAGACAGCGATGGCCGAATCGTCAGCTATACGCAGAGAGCGGAAGAGATGGAATGGTCGGTCACCTACACATTCGACAAGTCTACGGGTCGCGTAAAAGAACAGCACGTATTCGGTTCGGGCGAAGATGCAAGGACAACTATCACATATAATGATGCCGGCGACATAGTGAAGAGTACTGGAAATGGTACTTACGAGGAAATCGGAGCAGACGAGCCTGAGAACTACAGTGAGACCATCACCTACACAATAGAGGCAAAAGACGAGGCCGGGAACTGGACTAAGCGAAAGTGTAAAAGCTCAAACGGCGAAAGTTTCACCGAAACCAGAACGATAGAATATTATAATTAAGGAGAAGGAAGTAGTAAGGAGGAAGTAGTAAGGAGAAAGTAGAAATGCTTTTCTAATTGAGTAATATAGTAATTATGCGTTTCTCTACTACTTACTACTTTCTCCTTACTACTTTCTCCTCCTTCCTAATACACGTGCAAAACTCCGTTAGGCCCTGTTGTCTCCGCGCGGTAAGGCTTCAACATATTGCCGTCATCGCCTTTAGTGATGTATCCTCCAGCGTTCAGGTCGTACTGCCGGTGACACGTGGGACACGTAGCGATGCCACCAAAGGACAATGTCAGACGATGCTCCCTAAGTGGAATCTTGTTCAGGTCGAAGCAGTTGGGACACTGACCGTCGTAGGCGTAGAAGCGGGCTGGGCTGCCGGCGTTGCCATAACCTATGATGAGAGCGTTCTGTTTGCCTATGCGCAGGTGGCTGTTCAGGCGGTCGTCCACCGCATTGAAGATACTCTCAGACGACTGGTTGGCGTTGTTCTCAAACACAAACCACTTCGCTCCGCCTTTCAAAGTGTAACTGATTTTGCAGAAAATGCCCGGAACCATCGGATTCATCGATGCTGCCAGCGTGTTGTCGAGATGCACGCTATTGTCTATCGTGAGGTTGCAGTGATAGTCGTCATACTCATATCCGTCGTCGGCACAACCCGAAAAGACTGCCGTAAGAATCAACGCACACAGCAACGCCACGCACTTTGAGGCCCCGGAACATCTCGTTCTCAGTTTCTTTATATTGTTTTTTGTTTCCATATTCTATTATCTTATTAACGAACGTACCCTACGTCACTATCGTCTGAACTCCAGAACTCCTGTCTCCTGCCTCCTTATCCAATACAAATATAGAACAAAAAGCCGAATATACGGTTATCTGCTACATTAAAAAGATAAAAAGGAACTTGTTTTTGTGTGTACGCCAATTAATTTATACCTTTGCAATGCGTAACACGCAAAATATCAAATAAAAAAGAAAAGAGAAATGGCTAATTTGAAATCTCTCGCAAAAGACACTGCCATATACGGACTAAGCAGCATCGTGGCACGCTTCGTGAACTATCTGCTCGTACCGATACAGACTGCAAAATTCGCCGCAGAAGGCGGTCAGTACGGCGTGATAACAAACGTGTATGCCTACACCGCACTGCTGATTATCATCCTGACATACGGTATGGAGACTACATTCTTCCGCTTCATGAACAAGGAAGGCGAGAATCCCGACCGCATCTACTCCACCACCCTGCGCATGGTGGGTGCCACATCGCTGCTGTTCTGCACGCTCGTGGTGCTGTTCCGGCAGCCTATTGCCGACCTGATGGGCTACGGCGAACATCCGGAATATGTATGGGTGCTGTTTGTTACGGTGGGCATCGACGCCTTCTCGTGCATCCTCTTCGACTATCTGCGCTGCCAACACCGGCCGATTAAGTTCGCCACATTGAAGATTGCGAACATCGGAATGAACATTATCCTGAATATCCTATACCTTATTATATTGCCGGCCATGCGTCTGAACCCGTTCGGGATATACGACGCCGACTTCCACTTGGACGTGGCTTGGGTGTTCTACATAAACTTCTTCTGCACCGTTTTCACCACCCTGCTGCTTTATAAGGAGCTGCGCGGCATCGCCGGAGGCTTCGATCGCAAGGCGTGTATGCGTATGCTGGGCTACGCCTGGCCTATCTTTGTGATGGGAATGGCGGGGCAGTTGAACCAATGCGTGTCTCAAATACTCTTCCCCTACCTCTACGATGGAACGCCGCAGGAAGCAAGCGCGCAGCTCGGAATATACGGAGCGTGCATCAAGATAGCCATGATTATGGTGATGATAACGCAGGCTTTCCGCTTCGCCTACGAGCCGTTCGTGTTCGGAAAGTCGAAGGACAGCGATAACCGGCAGACCTACGCAAGCGCAATGAAGTATTATATCATCTTCACTCTGCTGGCTTTCCTCGTCGTGATGGGCTATATCGACGTGCTGCGCCACATCATAGGCCCGAGCTACTGGCCCGGACTGAAGGTCGTTCCAATAGTAATGGCGGCGGAGATAATGTTCGGCGTGTTCTTCAACCTGTCGTTCTGGTATAAGCTGACCGACCGCACCATCTGGGGAGCGTGGTTCTCCGGCATCGGCTGCGTCATACTGATTGTCATCGATGTGGCTCTCATTCCGCGTTACAGTTATATGGCTTGCGCCTGGGCAGGATTCGCCGCGTATGGCATTTCGATGGTCATCAGCTACTTCGTGGGTCAGAAATACTATCCCATCAAGTACCCGTTGCGCGACATCGCCCTCTATACCGTGTTCGCCGGCGTGCTGTTTGCCATCATGACTTACGCCAACGACAACCTCGCGACATGGGCGGCATTGAGCCTTAACACGGTGCTTATAATCCTCTTTACGGCCGTTATCGTGAAAAGAGACTTTCCATTGGGAAGTCTTCCGGTAGTGGGCAAATACTTTAGAAGATAATATTAAACAACAATTATAATATGAAGAAGATTTTCTTATTTATCGCCGGAGTGCTCTCCTCGTTCTCGGCAAGTGCCGACGAGGGTATGTGGACACTCTATGACTTGGATTCCGCAGTCTATAAACAGATGGTTGCGGAGGGTTTCATGATGCCTTACGACGGCCTGTATCATGGAGACAACCCGCTGAAAGACGCGTGCGTGAACTTCAGCGGGTTCTGCTCGGGAGTGGTGGTGTCGCCCGACGGACTCGTATTCACCAACCACCATTGTGGCTTCGGGGCCATCAACAAGCACTCAACAGTGGAGCATGACTATATGCTCAACGGCTTCTATGCGAAGAGCTACGACGAGGAGCTGCCCAATGAGAATATGTTTGTGTCGTTCATGAAAGAGCAGAAGGACATCACCGAACGTGTGAACGCAATCACAAAGGACTGCGACAACAAGGCTGCGGAAATACGTATCGACTCGCTGGAGCGTGTGCTGAACGACTCTATAAAGAACATCGACAAGACGCTTCACATCACGGTACAGCCTTTCTACGAGGGCAACAAATACTATGCGACGACATATCAGGACTTCACCGACCTGCGTCTGGTGTTCACCGTGCCTAAGTCGATGGGCAAGTTCGGAGGCGAGACCGACAACTGGATGTGGCCGCGACAGACCTGCGACTTCTCTGTCTTCCGCATTTATGCCGACCCTAAGACCAATGGACCGGCAGCTTACTCGAAAGACAACGTGCCTTACAAGCCGAAACGATGGGCAGAGGTGTCGCTACAGGGATACAAAGAGGGCGACTTCGCCATGACCATCGGCTACCCGGGTTCTACAAACCGCTACCTCTCTTCATACGGAATAGGTGTGATGCGGAATATAGAGAACACCACACGTGTGCAGGCTCGCGACATCAAGCTGGCCATAATGAAGAAATACATGGACGCGTCGGAGAAGGCGCGCATACAGTATGAGAACGCCTATGCGCAGACAGCAAACTACTGGAAGAACTCGATGGGTATGAACAAGTGCATCGACAGCATCGGTCTGATACGTCAAAAGCAGGAGTACGAGGCGCGCATCCGTCAGTGGACAAAGGACAGCACCATCACCGACAAGCAGTATCTCGTTGACTTCGACGAACTGGAAAAACTCTACAACAAGGCCGGCGAGCCTCTTAAAGCATCTAACTACTTCGCAGAATCGTTCTTCCGCACCAGCGAACTCATTAGCCGTTCGTTCCGCCTGAATCAGGGAATGGAGGTCAAGGGCGACAGCGCGAAACCGAAAAAGCAGTACGTTGAGTTCGACGACAACAGCGAAAAGTGGAACATGGAGCTTGACAAGGAGATGACGGCGGCAATGCTGAAGAACTATGCCGAGCACGTTCCGGCAGCTTATCTGCCCGACTTCTACAATGAGATAAAGGGCAAGTTCGGAGGCGATTACAACAAATATGTAGAGTATGTCTACAAGAAATCGAAGGTGATGAAGCCGGGCGCGAAGATTTACGTCAACGACAAGAACTACGCGAAAGACCCGGGTGTGGCTATCGGAATGGACATGATGGCTCTTTATATGCAACTGAGAGATGTGCTGACGCCGCTCTATGACAGCATCGACACGCAGGAGAAGAAGCTCTGTGCGGCCCGTGTGCGCATGGAGGAAGACCTGCCCCACTACTCCGACGCTAACTTCACGATGCGTCTGAGCTACGGTCAGGTGGGCGGATTCATGCTCGGTGGCAGTCCGTCGGGTTACTACACGACAGCCGAGAGCATCGTAGAGAAGATGAAGAAGGGCGACAAGATAGCCGACTACATCGCCGAGCCGATAATGCAAGAGCTTCTTTCGGCGAAGGATTTCGGTCAGTATCAGGACAAGACAACGGGCAAGATGCAGCTCTGCTTCCTCACCAACAACGACATCACTGGCGGTAACAGCGGTTCGCCTATGTTCGACGGCAAGGGGCGTCTCATCGGTCTTGCGTTCGACGGCAACTGGGACAGCTTGGCAAGCGACATTCTCTTCGACCATCATCTGGCCCGCTGCATCGGCGTAGACATCCGTTACGTGCTCTACATGATGGACAAATGGGGACACGCCGACCGTCTGATAAAGGAGATTAATCCGCAGTAATGTATCGGAAAACATACTAAAAATGGGGTAGTTTCATGAAAAAACTACCTCATTTTTTTTGCAAAACATTAAAGCCTAACTGAGAATAATAATAGGAAATATCGTGCGCAATAGTTGTAACTGAAATTAAATTACAGGCTCTTCATCAGTTTGCGGACATAATATACCTATATGTATTTCCATTTATTTCTTCCGTAAAACATCCTGAAAAGACCTCACCCTCATAACTTTCAACCTACAAAAACATAAGTACAAACTTAATACAACGCCTGTGTACTAAAAGTACATGGGCTTTGTACTGTTACTACAAGGCCTTTGTACTCTTTGTACAGAGCCTTTGTACAAACGGTACAAGACGCTTGTACTAAAATATAGAACTTCGGTATGATTCCTTAACTGTATTGTCTGAACTCCAGAACTCCTGTCTCCAGCCTCCTATCTTTATGTATTTCGGGGCATTTTTTCTGTAAATCATATACAAATTATATCATGATAATTGTTTAATTTTGCAACATCAAAATTGAAAGAAAGCCCGGCAGGGGGCGTAACCATCCCTTCTCTCCTGTAAATGCTCTCCCCCTTCGAAGGAGCAAGAGAAGGCTTTATTTTTACGATATGTATTTAGAGAAAATCAAGACACCGCAAGACATCAAGGCCTTTACGGTGGAACAGCTCGGCGAACTGGCCGAGGAAATAAGAAAAGGTATTCTGAACCGCGTGAGCCAACAGGGCGGACACGTGGGACCGAACCTCGGAATAACCGAAGCAACGATAGCTCTCAACTACGTGTTCAACGCACCCGAGGACAAGTTTGTGTTCGATGTGTCGCACCAAATTTACCCACACAAGATGCTGACGGGACGCGCATTCGGCTACACCGACAGCAGCCGCTTTACCGAAGTTTCGGGATATAGCAGCCCGTTAGAGTCGTCGGTCTACGATAACTTCGAGATTGGACACACGTCTACATCCGTTTCGCTCGCAAGCGGACTGCAAAAGGCTCGCGACATAATGGGCGGTAAGGAGAATATCGTGGCGATAATAGGCGACGGCAGTCTGAGCGGCGGCGAGGCTTTCGAGGGTCTCGACACTGCGGCGGAGCTGGGCACGAATATCATCGTGGTGGTGAACGACAACGAGATGAGCATCGCCGAGAACCACGGCGGACTGTATGGCAACCTGAAACTGCTGCGCGAGACGGGCGGAAAGGCGGAGCTGAACTACTTTAAGGCTCTCGGTTTCGAGTATGTCTATCTGGAGGAAGGCAACGACATTCAGCGGCTGATAGAGACGTTCAGCGCTGTCAAGGACACGCCGCGGCCTACGGTGGTGCATATCCATACGGAAAAAGGTCATGGATATGAGCCGGCTGTGGAGGCCAAAGAGAACTGGCACTATCATGGTCCGTTCGACATAGAAAGCGGAAAAGCGGCAACAGGAGGCGTAGGCGAGTATATGCCGGCGTTGCTCGGAGAGTGGCTGCGCGAGGAGATGAAGCGCGATGAGAAATTAGTGTGCATAGCCGCGGGCGTCCCGAAGGCCGTAGGATTCGGTCCGGAAGAGCGCAAGGCAGCCGGAAAGCAGTTTGTCGACGTGGGCATTGCCGAGGAACAGGCCGTGGCTATGGCTTCGGGAATGGCAAAAGGTGGCGTGCGTCCGGTGTTCAGCACATACGCGACATTCATACAGCGCACCTACGACCAACTGGCGCAGGACCTCTGTGTGAACGGCAATCCGGCGGTCATCAACGTCATCGGAGCATCGATTTTCGGAATGAACGACTTCACGCATATCTGCTTCTTCGACATTCCAATGCTCAGTCATATACCAAATCTCGTCTATCTTGCGCCGACAACCTACGAGGAACTTATCGCAATGGAACGTTGGGCGATACGTCAGGAGCTGTATTCTGTAGCCATCCGCGTACCGGAATGGGGCGTGTGCCACAGCGATATGGCATACGATACGGATTACAGTGAGCTGAACAAGTTTCTGAAAACACGTGAGGGCAAGGACGTTGCCATCATCGCGGCAGGCGATTTCTACCGCAAGGGCGAGCAGGTGGCTGAGATTCTGAAGTCTAAGGGCATCAATGCTACGCTGATAAACCCGCGCTATCTGTCGGGCATTGATGAGGAGATGCTCGAAGAACTGAAGGCTTCGCACCGCGTTGTGGCTACGATTGAGGATGGATGTGTGGACGGCGGTTTCGGCGAACGCATCGCTCGCTTCTACGGACCGACCTCGATGAAGGTTCTCTGCTGTGGCGTGAAGAAGGCTCTCTACGACCGTTACGACGCAAACAAACTGATGGAGGACAACCGACTGACGGACGGGCAGATAGCGGAGGATATCCTTGCGCTGATGTAAAAGGCCGCTTACGCCTTTTTACATATAATAAGCAAGCGTTTGTCTGCCCCCACAGTAGTCGCGAAGATATATGTGTCGCCGCCGTCTTTTAGCTTTAACCGCTTGCGCAACTCGGCCACGCTGAGAGGAAAATTCCTCACCGTAATATTGGCACTGTCGATTCCCGACAGTGCCTTTTTTATTTCTTTTTTGTTCATCGACGATGTGGCGAGAATGCGGAAGCGGCGGCCGGGGAAGTCATCCACAGCCTCATCAGAAACGAAAAGATGGCTGTTGCGCCCCACAGCACGCACTCCATAGCGTTCGCACAACTGGGAAAAACAGCCTGCTTTCATTATCGAGGCGTTGGGTTCGTATAAAGAAAGTGAAGAGGGAAGAGGGAAGAACGAAGAATCAAAGGGGAGTGAAGAGTTAAGAGGGAAGAGTGAAGAATCCAATACCTTTGAGGGATTGGACAAAGGACAGAAGGAGAACGCAGTATTTGATTCTTCGTTCTTCACTCTTCCCTCTCCACTTAAATTCGCACAATGCACCGTCAGCGGCGCATGGGTGTGTTTGGTCATCACCACGAGCATTTCCTTGCACTCATTGCACACCGAAACGATATGCACCTCCGCAACGCAGTCAGGACAGACGGCATTCAGCGAGCGCACGGTCTCGTGCCAGTCGAGCATAGGTGAGAGCTTTACCATCACACGGTCGGCCTTAGAAAGTAGTATGGGAAGGAGGGAGAGGACATCGGGCGTACAGTCGCTGATGGCGTATGTGCGGCCTCCATGGCTGTCGCGGCGTGCCGGATCGAGGTAAATCATCGCGGCGTGGTCGATGGTTTGCAGATATTCCACGCCGTCGCCACACACCACTTCGGCATTATCGAGGCCCAACAGGGCAAAGTTCTTGCGCGCCACATCGCATAGATGGGGCTGACGTTCCACATAAACAGCACGCGAGAAACCATGCGAGAGGAAAGAGAAATCAACGCCGAAGCCGCCGGTAAGGTCTATGAGGAGTGAAGAGGGAAGAGGGAAGAACGAAGAATCAAATACTGCGTTCTCTTTTAGTCCCTTGTCCATACCCTCAAGGGTATTGGATTCTTCGTTCTTCCATCTTCCCTCTTCACTCCTCTTATACCTCGCCGTTGCCTCGCTCGAACACTGTTCCATAGAGATATGCGGCGGATAAACAAGTCCATCCACGGCTGCCCAAGACGGCAATTTGCGCCTTGCTGCCTGCCAACCGGCTATCTGGTCGAGCGCAAAAGGCATATCGACATCGGGAAATTTTGCTGCCTGCAAAGCCAACCGGCGCACGTCCTCCTTTCTGTAAGTACTTATAAACTCGTCTGTTGTCATACCGCAAATTTAGGCAAAATATGTGGAATCGGACACAAAAAAGGCCTTTTAATGTCGTAATTACCACATTAAAAGGCTGCAATGGCATCTTTTTTTATGTACTTTGCCAGGAACATAATATCTCGCATTGGCAGTTTCATAATGTTCCATAGGGGAATAGTTGTCGAAATTCTCAATATCAACGCGAGAATTGCCGGTTTCATCGTTGCCGGCGAGCTTTGTTATAGATGCAGGAATAGTGATTTGGGTTACATCCGTAAAGCCGTTAAGGGCGTTTGCGGATACGGCGGTTACGGTATATGCCACCCCATCTTTGGTCGCTTGTGAGGGAATTGTGAGCTTACCCGATGATGGCTGAGTGCCACTCCATCCGACAACGGCACAAGTCTTCTCTTTTGTGTTGTAACTTCCGTATTTCCAATTCACGGCGCCGGCATCCCCGGCAAATATCCAGAAGTTAAAATCGGCGTTGTAGACTCGGAATAGTAAAGATGCTGAAAGAAGTGCTCTGCGACCCTGTAATAATATCCACACTTGATTTTTTACCATAAAAAAAATCCCCCGATGCGCAATGTCATCGGGGGATAATACAATTATCGCGATAATATCAGTCTGCCAGTTTTGCCTTGATGAACTCACGGTTCAAGCGGGCGATGTTGGCGATGGACTCGTTCTTAGGACAAACAGCCTCGCAGGCACGGGTGTTGGTGCAGTTGCCGAAGCCAAGCTCCTCCATCTTCATGACCATTGCCTTAGCGCGCTTAGCTGCCTCGGGACGGCCTTGCGGAAGCAATGCGAGCTGACTTACCTTAGAACTTACGAACAGCATAGCTGAGCCGTTCTTGCAGGCTGCCACGCACGCGCCGCAACCGATGCAGGTTGCGCAGTCCATAGCCTCGTCGGCATCCTCTTTCGGTATGAGGATGGCGTTAGCGTCCTGAGCCTGTCCTGTACGGATAGAGGTGTAGCCGCCGGCCTGAATAATCTTGTCGAATGCGCCGCGGTCAACCATACAGTCCTTGATTACCGGGAAACCGGCCGAACGCCACGGCTCAACGGTGATAACGTCGCCGTCGTTGAAGTGGCGCATATAGAGCTGACAGGTTGTAGCTCCGCGCTCAGTCTTTCCATGCGGCGTACCGTTGATATAGAGCGAACACATACCGCAGATACCCTCGCGGCAGTCATGGTCGAACACGAACGGTTCCTGTCCAGCCTCGATGAGTTCCTCGTTGAGGATGTCAAGCATCTCAAGGAAAGACGTATCGTCCGGTATGTTCTTCATCTCGTGTGTATCGAAGTGGCCCTTCTCTCTCGGACCGTTCTGCTTCCAATACTTTAATGTGAATGAAATATTTCTTGCCATGATATTTTAGGTTTTATGGTTTCGAGGTTTCAGGTTTTGAGGTGAAATCACTACATTCCCTAATTATTTCAGGTCCTGGGGTGAAATTACTTTCTACAGAAAGAGTTCTCTTATAAATCAATGATGAAAGCATTTTGTTTACTTCGCCATTAAGCGTTATAAGTACATCTGCTTTTGCATCTGAAATATATCCGAACTCCTGAGACAACAGTAACTGAGTCTCCAATTCATTGGACGAGCCTAAAGATATGTATAGAAAATGTACCAAGTCACGGTTACTGCCTCTGCCATATCCTTCTGCAATATTAGATGGTATCGATACTACACATCTGCGCATTTGGCTCACGAGACCATAGACCTCACTTTGTGGGTAAGAAGCTGTCACTGTGTAAATCTCCTTTGCAAGTAACATAGACTTCTGCCAAACAGTTAGATTCTTATATGGTCCCATATTTTAAAGCATTTATCACCTTATAACCTCATAACCTTACGACCTCATAACCTTAATTAATTCTTATAATTACGTGTCTGTACTTTAATTGCCTCATACTCGAGCGGTTCCTTGATGAGCTCCGGAGCCTTGTCGTCGGCACCCTGATACTCCCAGCAGCCAACATAGAAGAAGTTCTCGTCGTCACGCTTGGCCTCGCCCTCTTCGGTCTGATGCTCCTCACGGAAGTGGCCGCCGCAGCTCTCCTCACGCTGTAAAGCGTCGTAAGCCACCAGCTCACCCATGATGATGAAGTCGCGGAGGTGGATAGCCTTGTCAAGCTCGATGTTCAATCCTTCCTTCTCTCCAGGTATGAAGAGGTTGGTGTTGAACTCCTTGCGGAGCTTCTTCAGCAGCTCAAGACCTTCCTCAAGACCCTTCTTGTTACGTCCCATACCAACGTGTTCCCACATGATATGACCCAGTTCCTTGTGGATAGAGTCTACGGAACGCTTACCCTTGATGTTCATCAGACGGTCGATTTCAGCCTCAACAGCCTTCTCGGCCTCCTCGAACTCAGGCAGGTCGGTAGACAGACGCGGCCAGATGCTTTGGTCTGCGAGGTAGTTCTGGATTGTGTATGGCAACACGAAGTAGCCGTCGGCCAGTCCCTGCATGAGCGCAGACGCACCGAGACGGTTTGCACCGTGGTCAGAGAAGTTGCACTCGCCGATGGCAAACAGACCCGGAATGGTTGTCTGAAGCTCGTAGTCAACCCAGATACCACCCATCGTATAGTGTACGGCCGGGAATATCATCATCGGGTTGTAGTACTTCACGCCGTTGATTTCGTTGGCCAGCTCACCCGGATTCACGTCGGTAATCTCCTCATACATATCGAAGAGGTTGCCGTAACGCTGCATAATCTGGTCGATTCCGAGACGGTTGATAGACTCGGAGAAGTCGAGGAACACAGCCAGACCGGTGTTGTTCACGCCGAAGCCGTGGTCGCAACGCTCCTTAGCCGCACGCGAAGCCACGTCACGAGGCACGAGGTTTCCGAATGCCGGATAGCGGCGCTCCAAGTAGTAGTCGCGGTCTTCCTCAGGAATATCGCTTCCCTTGATTTCGCCCTTCTGCAATTTCTTTGCGTCCTCAATCTTCTTCGGCACCCAGATACGGCCGTCGTTACGCAGCGACTCCGACATCAGAGTCAGCTTAGACTGCTTGTCGCCGTGTACCGGAATACAAGTCGGGTGAATCTGAACGTATGACGGGTTAGCGAAGTAAGCACCCTTACGGTAGCACTGAACGGCAGCCGTACAGTTACATCCCATAGCGTTGGTAGAGAGGAAGTAAGCGTTTCCGTAACCACCCGTAGCGATTACGACAGCATTAGCAGAGAAGCGCTCCAGTTCTCCTGTCACAAGGTTCTTTGCGATAATACCGCGTGCACGGCCGTCAACGATTACAACATCCTCCATCTCGTAACGGGTGAAGAGCTTCACCTTGCCTGCATGAACCTGTGCGCTCAATGAAGAGTAAGCACCGAGCAGAAGCTGCTGGCCTGTCTGTCCCTTAGCATAGAAAGTACGAGACACCTGCGCGCCACCGAAAGAACGGTTTGCAAGCATACCGCCATACTCACGTGCGAAAGGCACGCCCTGTGCCACACACTGGTCGATGATATTGTTCGACACCTCGGCAAGGCGGTAAACGTTTGCCTCACGGGCACGATAGTCGCCACCCTTCACAGTGTCGTAGAACAAACGATAAACAGAGTCACCGTCGTTCTGATAGTTCTTGGCAGCGTTGATACCACCCTGAGCCGCGATAGAGTGAGCGCGACGCGGAGAGTCCTGAATGCAGAAGTTCAGCACATTGAAGCCCATCTCGCCGAGACTGGCAGCGGCACTCGCACCTGCGAGACCCGTACCCACGACGATAACATCCAGCTTCAACTTATTCTTTGGGTTCACCAAACGCTGGTGAGCTTTATAATTGGTCCATTTCTCAGCCACCGGTCCTTCCGGTATTCTGGAATTTAATGTCTTAGTCATATTCTTAATTATGAATTTTGAATTATGAATTTTGAATTAGCAGCACTGTCCGCACAAACTCGGAGCAATACCGAAAGCGAAAGCCAGCACAACAACGAGGAAGCCCAGCATCAGCAGGGTTGTGTAAACCAGGCCGATGGTCTTCCAACGGCAGAACCAAGTCTTGCCGTTCCATCCCAATGTGTGCATGGCGCTCCAGAAGCCATGAGAGAGGTGTAACCAAAGAGCAGCCAGCCAAACGATGTAGAGGACTACATAGACCGGGCAACTGAAAGTCTCCTGAATGTAGCCGAAGCCGTTGGCAGGATCGCCTAACGGGTCAGCGAAATGGAACAGTTCGGCAGCCATCATGTTCCACCAGAAGTTGAAGAAGTGGAGAGCCAAGCCCAGCACTACTATCAGTCCCAGCACGAGCATATTCTGCGATGCCCACTCAACCTTCGCCGGCTTGTCCGTAACGGCATAACGCTCGCTACCGCGCGCATTGCGGTTCTGCGCCGTAAGGATGAAGGCGTAGACAATGTGAATGACCGCCAGCGCTGCCAAGCCTAAGGTGGCAGCGACGGCATACCAGTTTGCACCCAACAGCTCGCAAATCATGTTGTAAGCCTCCGCAGAGAAGAGAGCCGCCACATTCATGCAACAGTGGAATGTCAAGAACAGGATAAGCGCAATGCCGGTTACAGACATTACTACTTTCCTACCGATAGATGAATTGATTAACCACATAAATGATTGAAATTAAATTATTTAATGTTAGAATTATCCTCCTGCACGCCGCAGTAATAAAACGCCGAAACACTCATCCCGGAATGGCAGCCCGTTGACGGAACGCCCCGAAAGCGACATGGATGAGAACATACCGACTTGCGTCTTGTACAGTCTTCTGCAATCGTCTTCTTTTCTTCCCAAATGAGTAATAAATCCTTTGAAGTAGGTACGTACCCCCTCCTTTAGACTGCAAAAATAATATAAATTAATGATAGAACAAAAAGTTTAATCAAAAATCTAACGGCACCATGCCAGTACTTAGCCCAAAATACTCCAGTACTCAGCCCGGAATACTCGAGTATTTGAGCCCGAATTACTCCAGTACTACGGCCGGAATACTCCAGTACTACGGCCGGATTACTCCAGTATTGCGCCACAGTACCGGCCGTGCAAAAAAAATCCCCGGCAGGGAAACGCCTGCCGGGGATGATGTCAGATAGTAAAAGAGTGTTATTTAACAACGACCTTACGTGTTGTGCCGTCGGCATACTTGATGATGTTCAAGCCCTTCTGCGGACCTGTAATCATCTGGCCTGCGGCATTGTAGCGTGCCACCTCCTCAGCACCTTCGCCATCGGCATTGATGCCGCTGATGCCGGTAGGATCGGTTATCTTGGCCTCGGCAACGTTGATGACACGGCCGGTGTTGATGTCGATCATCATACATACGACATTGCAGTTGTTGATGTCGTTCACCGTAGGAATATTGAACGTTACAGTACCTGTATATTCCTCGCCTGCTGTGATGTCGGCAGGTATATAGCCCGACGCGCCGTTGTAGGTGCCTACCTGTGCGCGTACCACATGGTTCTGCATGAACGGAACAATCTGGCTCTGGCCGTATTTTCCGCCAGAACACCAGTCTTCAAGGCCACAGCCTGGTTCCAACTCCGAGAAGTAGTTGTCCTGATAGCCGAAAAGGTTGTCCTCGGTAATGATGAGGAACAGACCGACATTCTGCTTCTCCATGTCAATAGCAAACTTGGTAGAGAACGGCACACTGACCTTGCCGTCGGCCACGGTAGCCGTAACAGAGAGGTCGGCATCGGCATTCGTACCCATCTCGGCACTTACGAGGTCGAGCCACAAGTCGGCGTTAGGAGAGTTGAGCGAGTAGGTTGTCTTGCCGTCGGTAATCGAAGAAACCATCGGCGAAGAAGCGATGCTGCCGCGGTTTATCTTTGCCGACGGAGCACCGGAAAGTCCGAGGAAGCTGTTTACATAGCTTGACATACCGCTCTCGTAGATGTCGCCGGTATATACATGATATGCCGCCATTATCACCTTGTCGCCATACGTGCCGGAAATCTTGTCCCAGGCATAATGGCCGAGCGGACAGTTGCCGCAGCCCATACCGGTCATCTCCTCAATGACAACGCGCTTTGTAGGCTGGAAGGCGAGGTCCTTGACGGTGAACGCCGCCGCGCTGTTGTTCTCGCCCATTGTCACGTCGAAGTAGAACTTGTTCTCCTTGCCGACGGTAAGAGGCAGAGGCTTGTCGAATGTGAAGTCGAACTTGTCGCCCTTAGCGAGTGAGAGTCCGCTTCCCGACACTTGGTCAACGACATTCTTGTCGGCATCGAGCAGTTTGACGGTGACATCCGTGAATGTAACGTCAGAAACATTTGCAATGACGCGTCCCTTCACTGTCATCTCGTCCTGTGCCACAACGGTAGTCTCCGACATTAGAGCCGTGAGGAACGGAGTGTAACGCTCCACGAGGATATTGTCGACTATCACGAGGCTCTGGTCTTCGTTCTCGTTTACGAACGCCACGTAGATGTTCTTGCCCATGAACTCGTCGAGCTCGAAAGTATAGTGCTTCCAGTCGCCGGCAAGGTTGCCCTCGCTCTCTCCCGGCAGTACCTGCTCGTCCATAACCACCTTGCCCTGCGTGCGCATCTTCGCGCAAAGATCGGCATTGAGATAGTTGTAGACCTCATCATCGGCATAAACAATCACCTTCAGCTTGTCGGTCTTGCTGTTGCGGAATCCCTGCGCGTCGAACCCAAGTATGCACTTGGTGTCTTCCGGAATGAAAATCTGCGGGGTAACCATCCAGTCGTCCGACTTGCCTGCGGGAGTATATGCAGATGTGGAAGCAGCCGAGAAACCGTCGTTGCTGCCTTCATCGCGTACCGGAATCCAAGCGTATGAGTCGGATCCCTCAAGGAAGTCATAGCCCTGCATCTCCTCGTTAGGGGTATTGCCGTCGCCGTCGCGCAACAGCATATTTGCCACGCCGGTATTGAAATCTTCGCTATACAGGGTGTTGTCATCGCTGACAATCACGCGCTCGTATTTTCCCTCGTAGTTCAATACGTGCTCAGCACAGGGGTTGTCGCCGTTGACATCGGTAACGGCTCCTTCCGGTATCACCAGCTTGTAGTTGCTTCCCAAGTAGAGATACTGTATCGAAGCGGGATAGGCCATCACCATCTTCGACTGCTCGGCGTTGCTCGATGTGGCAAGAGTAAGTTCTGCCATAGGTGTATCATCACCCTCACGATAGAGCTGTGCCTTGACATTCTCACCCAGTTTCACGTCGGTGTTATAGGTGATGAGTACCGGATTGGTGCTCACGTCGATGTGTGTCATCGCGGTGCCGTCGGCCGGTGTGGCAGAAACCATCTCCACCGGAGCTGCCCCCCTGCCTGTGATATGCACTACTATCTCGCTGTTGGTGCGGGTCTTGTTGCCTTTCAGGGATATTGTTCCTGCCGGAATGGTGAGGGTATATGTCTCGCCTACCGTCAACGGCTTGGTACGTAAGCCCACAGTAACGACCTTCTTGTTCGTGGAATTAGCCTCAAACTTCACTACAGTAGAAAAAGAATTGCCGTTCTTATCGGTGAACTTGACATTTGTCTTTTCGCCAATGACATCCACTTCATAGTTGAATGCCACTTCAACGTTCTTGATGTTTGTCACTGATGAGCCGTCGGAAGGTGTAGTTTTATAGATAGACAACAGATCCACGTTGCGTGCGGCGTCGGCTATCGACTCGTTCATCTTCAGCGTGTAGCTGGTATAAGGATCGGGGAATGATGCGAGCACCTTGCCGTCGCCCGACACGCCTGTACACGTACCGGTATAGTCGAAACCGGTCTTGCCGTAGAAGTCGATGCCGTAGCGCAGCTTCAGCAGGTCGTCGATAGGATACCAGAAATTGTCGACGAGCGCGTAGAGCGAGCGTATAGGTCCGGTATATGTAACTGAACCGTACATCACTCCGTTGTCGTCCATCCTGATGCAGCTGTATTTCTGTGACTCGGCTCCTTCATAGAGCTGATACTCCTTTGTCTCCATATTATAGCGGAACGGCACAGAGTATTCGTTGCCCATGGACTTTGCTATGTATGCCGTACCGCCATACCATTTGCCGTTAGGGCTGAACGAGCCTTCTGTAACTGATACGAGTCCCTCTATCCACGGTGTGCCGTCGGCATTGAAGCCGGGCTTGCTGAAGGTTGCGGTCTCACGGTCGTAGATAAATCCGAGCGTGTTCCATGTGTAAGAGAAGTCGATGATACCGGTGATGTAACGTCCGTCGGCGGAAATCTCGTTAAACCGTCTCTGCTTCCAGTTCTCGGCCAGCATATCGCTTGCTGAGCTTGTGCTGCTTCCCTTGTTAGGAAGTCCCGGAGTGTCCATCATCTCGCCTGTCTCAAGGTCGTAGAGTACAGCTTCCTCGCTCCAGTCTTCGTTCTGCACGACACCTACGGCATACTTGCCGTCGGGGGTAACGGAATTGATATGGCCGGACTCCCAGCCTGACCATCTTTCCATTGGCTCCCAGCCATTTTCTTTGGTCCACTTTGCGGGCCTTCCCCTATACGCACCCACAACGACACCGTCATTGGTAACGTCATTGGCTGAGCACGTAAGTGGTGTGGAACCCTCGTTCTCAAGTCCGAGAACATCCACCTCGCCTGTCTCGATGTTTATACGGCGGGCGTTGGTGTAGGTGGAAGCGTCGGCCGATCCCGTACCGTAGGATACGGCCCACTTGCCGTTGTCTGACACGGCATTGATCATTGACTGGTCCATAAAGTTGTATGGCGTCAATGTCGGCGGTGCCACCTGCGCCGACACGTTGGCAGAAGCCAACAGCCCAACGAGGCAGAACAGCATTTTCTTAATGATTCCTTTTTTCATACATATAATTATTTAAGTTAGAATTGCAAATATCATACGGCCGGCAAGCGATAACCTGCCGCTGAGTCAAAACAAAAAAAGTGGGATTCCTGAGTTTTCAGGATGTTTGCCCGCGGCAGATTTCTCTACCGCGGGCAATATCCCCAAAACTCGGGAAGCTCACTTTTGCATGAATTACATTATCACAACCTTCTTGCCGTTGATGATGTAAAGACCCTTCTTCAGAGCCTTAACAGCTGCGGCGTCGGCATTGCGGAGAACGCTCACGCCATTGATTGTGTAAACGTCAACCTTACCGCCTGCGTTGGCAACGATGTTGTCGATGCCTGTACCTGTGCCGATGATGTAGGTGAATACTATATCTTCCTTATTAACATTGTCGGAGTTGTCATCCCAGGTAAGTGCTCCGGCAGGGATTGTCAATGTGTAAGTGCCGTCGGCTGTGATAGCGCCGTTAGCAAGATTCATCTCAAGCTGATTCCATTCACCATCCCAGTAGATTTGAAGGTCTATTCCGTAACTATTGCCCTTTTCATCGGTCAATGTAGGATTAATGCCATTTGCACCGGCACTCTGTGCTTCTGTCAGGGTAACGATAATCTTTTCAGGAATCTCTGTAACAGTACCAGGAGCAGGATCGAGAGTTACGGTTACATCGTCTGTTGACTGAGCCTTGATCTCATAGTAGATTGTGGCAGCTCTGCTTGAAGCTCCCTCAAACTGCTCACCGAGATTGAAGAATCCTGACGGAACATCGATGATGTAGTTGCCAGGTGTAGTGATAGGCTCATCGAATACTATGCACAGCTTGTCGGTTCCCTCATATCCTTCGGGACGCTTAACATCGTCAAAACCAAATGAATACAACAAAGTATATCCATTGTTGGCTCTGATCTCAATCTTATCACTAATGGCGTAGCTTGGGTTGATTGGCTTAGAATAAGAGAACGTGATGACATCGATCTTCTCGACAACAGACTCGCTTGCCGGCTCAACTGTGAATGCAGGCTTGTTGAACTCTGCCTCTAATGTGATAGGAAGCCATACATTGTCGCCACCGTCAGTAGGATTAGTATAGTCCAGAGCCTTGTTGATAGCGTGATGCTCCTTGTCCTCTGCGAACACATTGATAAGAATCTGAGACTTGGAGAGAGCGCTTGCAGGTATAGTAACAATCCATGTCTGGTCATTTGAACCCTCTACAGCTTTAACTTCACATTCAGATGACATACCCTGACCTTCGTTCAGAATGACCTTCTTGACAGTTGCAGGACCGCTGAACTCAAGTGTATAGGTTGTCTCCTCACTGTTCATGAGCAGATAAGGATCCGCGATATGGCTCTGAAGAACCACGTCACTGTAAACGTATGCCTCACCGGCACTTATAAGGTTGAACGAGTACACACCGACGTTAGGATTATTGAGACCCGGACCGTTGGCGTCACTCTGCTGCTTCCATGCCTTTACGGTAACATTGAAAGTAGCGTCCTTTGTAACATTTACAGCCGCTCCACGAATTGTATAAACAAACGCAGACATACCAGTAGCAGAGGTAATGGCAGTCGGATATATCGTTCCAGTCTTCAAAGTCTCTTTCGTTTCCGAACCATTCAGTTGCTTGGTGATTTCAATAGTAGCATAACCGCATTCCGCATTGACAGCAAATGATATTGTCGATGATTTGGTCAATGCCTCGATAGGTTCTGAAAGCAAATCAACGGTGTTAGTACCATTAGTCCATTCTGCCTTTGTAACCGCAAACTCAGAAGTTGCAGCAGTTCTGCTGATATCTACGGAATATTCTTCATGCTCAACACCGTCAGGAGCCTCAACACCATCAAGCGATATGGTCACAGTACCCTCATCCATTACCACATTAGGCACCGGAATGGTATAAATCTTAGCATCTTTATCAGTCTCATCATCAGCTACAGTGAGAGAACTAAACGGAACAACAGTTGTCTTGTCCTCACCGTTTTCCTTATATGCGAACTTAACGCCTGTAAATACAGCCTTGCCGCCAGTCTCCTGCAACCAGAGTTCCACAGTCTTTGTATCTGAAGTAATAGCATTGCCTTCGACTGTCAAGTCGGTTGCCACAGAATAGTCAATCTCCTTGAAATTATAGACGAAACCATACGAGCCTAAGGCTCCTTGTCCGTCAGAATAAGCCAGATTGCCATTGACATCCTTAACGCCGTTTATCGACAAGTTCATTGTCTTGAATCTGTCCTGGAACTGTGGTCCGATAGTAGAGAGGTCAACACCGGGGAGCATATCAGCGAAACGGCGGAGCTTGCCCTTAAAGTCGATTACAATATTATTGCCATCTATTGTGTAAGGAACTTCCTCCCTGTAATACTGGCTCGGAGCATCGTCCTCACCCGTACCGTCAATATTACCAAATGTGAGTGTCACGCCACCGACAGAACCTATGGCATCGCTGAAAGTTACCGTTACGACAGATGTGGCATCACCCTTCATATAATATGACTTGAAGTCGGTAACATGAATGCCGGCAGACGGGGTATTAACGCTTGAGACAAGCGACATTGGCTTTGCAGGTGCCGTATAGGTAACCTCAAATGTGCCATTGCCATTAAGCAGAGCGTTAGTCTTTGCATCCTTGATTCCAGAGAACGTAAACTTGATTTCATCACCTTCATGCAACGAGCCATTGTTGTAGGCTGCCATAATCTGCTTCTTCACATCTACAGAAGCATAGGCGTTCTGAACCAAGACACCAGGATTAAGGGTCTGGTTTCCGAAAGTAACAAGACAACCGCTTATCGAAACTTTCTTGTTGAATTCCAAATTAACAGTTCCTTTTATAACATCGAAGGTACTGCCCTCTTCAGGAGAATATCCGGTGATCTTCAGCGGCTCATCCTCGGCAAGGTACTTGATTGTTACATTTGAGCTTGGCATACTTCCTCCTACATAATAGGTGGTGCCGGCAGTACATTGCAGCTTAGCTTGCTGCGGATACTTGCCGTCCCATGTCGGCTGAGTTCCGCCCATTGTAGCAAAAGTGTTGTCGGTAAACTGACTGAAATTAGATGAAATTACAAGTATTCCATCTGCAACAGGTGTAAATACAGCATACAACTGGTAACCTGTCGCTGTAAACTGTACGCCATCTGCTGTGGCGAGTCCCTCTATATCATCTGCAAAGATGTAAGGGTCAGCCTTTGTTCCCGTTCCCGTAACTTCTGCGGAGGCATTACCGCACCACAGGAACAACAACGCCAACATTAGCGCATGGAGCGTGTGCCCCACGTACTTGTGTAAAGTTTTTGTTCTTTCCATAAACTTAAAAATTAAAAAATAAATAATACATTATATAGTATTGGAAAGACGGGACGGCGGCCATGCCATCAGGCACAGCCCCGTGCCCCATCATATCCATTCCTATTCCATATTATTCTCCCCTATCCTATTTTATTATTACCTTTCTGGTCTCTCCGTTACTCATCTTGATGATGTTGAGACCTTTCTGCGGAGCAGAGATAACCTGACCGGCAGCATTGTAGCGCGCAACCTCTACCACAGGCTCGCCATTGTTGCAGACACCGCTGATGCCTGTACCGATGGAAAGGTCCTTGAAAGCTATACAGTTGGCATTGGTAACCCACTGTGCCAGATAGTTGGGATTGGTGGAGTTGACTTTAGGAGATATGAACGCGACAATATTCATGTTGTCACCATTCCAGCCGGAACCGAGACGTGTAGAATAAGACAACGCATACTTGCCGTCAGTCCACTTCAATTCAAAGTCGTCATCCATATCGACGGTATAGACATCGCGCAACACGTTGTTGTGGATATAATTATCCTCATATGCGCCGTTCGGAAGTATCTGCTTTGCCACGACCTTATCCTCTGTAAGGCATACGGTCAGCTTGTAGTCCTTCAATATATCATCGCCCCCAGATACATTGTTGAAATGGGCACCGGTTCCGGATATTGTAGCACTCACCTTGTTGCCTGTATATGAGCCAATAATGTCTACCGTAGCAAACGAAGGAGCCTTTTCGTTGGTATAGCTGACAACGTTATTGAAATAGTTGTTTATTTCCGGAGTATCTTCAATAGTGAACACGTCAGCGATCGCTATATTGTTATTTATACCGTCATTAACAAAAGTACGGTTGAATGCCACGGACGGGAAACGAGGATAGCCCACTTCCTTCATTATGCTGTTGCCAAAAGAATTAGTGAACTGGTCGTTTCTGCCGTCAGACAAGTCTCCATGAATGGCCACCCATGCGAGGTCGTCGCGTGTTTCGGCGAAGCATTTAAGGTTGTGTTCGCCTTCGAGACAGTCAATTCCTTCCTGTGCAGTGAACTGCTCCATGAGGTTTTTCTGACGCGGTAACGAATTCTTATAGACAGAGAAATACATATCAAGCCTGTCGTCACCGGTATTCATTGTCAGTTTCTCGTCGTCTGCGTAAAGAGCCCAAATGGTCAGAGTATGCTTACCGACTGTGAGGTCGGCAGGAAGGACAAGCTCGGTATCAAAAATCTGCGCAGCCTGGTCAACGCCAGCAGCTTGTATCTCAGAGTTCAGAGTACCATCCACATATACACCAATCCTAACATTGCCTATGGTCTGAGTTCCGAAATTGTTTATCGCATACCTGTATTTCATGGTCTCACCGGGTTTGAACCAGTCTTTATTTACAGTAGCCATATCGAGCATCTGCACGTCATTAGCCAGGAACTTGTCGTTCTCAAGGATGAGCTGGACACTCAGGTTGCCGAAATAGAGTGCTTCATTAAACTCGGCAAGCACATCAGTACTTCCATTATAGATATAGGTGTATGACAGGGTGCTGCCTTCCATTACGAAAGAAAGAGGATTGGCCGCCGCGTGCTGGGCTTCGGTGGCATTCTCGTCTTCTTTTTTCTGCAAATAGTCAAATCCTATCATAATGGCGTCAAGCCCTGTAAGGTTGAGCGTCTCCGGATTGCTGAACATCACTGTGTGCCATCCGCTTTCCTTTTCCTGGTCGATAATGCGGATGTTCTCCGTCACCCATTTATCAGCCTTAGAACTTTGAACTTTCCATATCTGCACGTTATGTACTTCGGCCGGATTTGAGAGTGCGAAGCGCATTCCCACAATCTTGCTTCCCTGATATTTCTGAAGTAAGGCGGCATCTACATAGCTCAGGACCGTCAGGTCTGCGTTTACGACATTATATCCAAAAGCAAGCGTCGGGTCTTGGTTGTATGAATCGGTCGTATATACGCCGGCCAGTTTCTGGTTTGCGGCGAGGCCTTCGGCCTTCGGCTCCACGGCAGTTCTCATGCCGATGTTTATCGACGGAGCGGCTTTTCTTGCTGCCTTCACCGGTTGCAGCGTGCCAGTTGTCTTGATATTCGGTGCGTTCTGCACGCTCTGTGCCTTAACAGGGCTGATGCCCGACGGCAATGCCGGCTGTGCCATGAGTGTTGTCGCCGACAACAATGCTATGGCAATGAGTGAGTAAATCTTTTTCATAATTTCATATTTAAGTTTTTATTTAATGTGAGTTGTAACTCAAGACGCATTATTACTGCTATCTGAAATCCATCAAACTCACGTTATTTAATCAGTTTTTTCACGGTTTTGCCGTTAGAGAGCTTTATGATGTTGAGTCCCTTCTGCGGAGCAGTCAACTTTCTGCCGTTCAGGTCGTAGCGCGCAACCTCTGTGGCGTTGTCGGCAGACTCAATATCGGTAATGCCCGTAGGGTCGGCATAGACACTATGTATATTGACTGTTGGGCCGGCCTTGCTTCCATTCATAAGTGTAATTGAAACATCCTCAGTACCGTATTCTGATTCAAAATTGTCTGGACGTCCCGGAGTATTCTGAACAAAAACCCATTCGGAGTTTAATTCTTTGACTGCATTGCCTGCCATAGGCACACTTTTAGTTGTAAATTCGCCTTTAGTATGGCTGTCACATTCTCCGGGGAAGCAAATCTGCACCTTGCCATGTGTAGGATTCTCCGGAGCTACGACATGGAGGGTTGCCTCTGCCGCCGCATTGGTATTGTTTTTTACCTTCAATGCGAAATCTGCCTGTATGGTATAACCCAAAATCGCCTCCATTCCCGGAACTGGGGTTTTCTTTTCCGCATAGAATATCACGGTACTTCCATCCGCCACCTCATTACCAGCGGCATCAATGAAACTGAATGTCTTGTCTTTCTGTGCGCTTACCGATACGGCTCCGAACGTCAGAGCCACGGCAACTGCTAAAATCTTAAATGTATTCATTGCATTATTTCTTTATTGTTATTATTCATTATCCTCATTGTCGCCCGCATTGTCATCGTCATTTACAACTAATGACACCTTAGCTGCCTGCAACACTCCTGTGGAGTCATATACAAAGGCAACGATAGAGCAGTCTTCCGGCTTCCAGTTCGCTTTGAGCACAGCGTTGGCGGTGATATTCTTCTCCGCTCCCTCGGCAATGGTGAAGTCCTCACCCCACGTGCCGTTTATGCTGCCGCGGAACACATGATTATGGATATAATCCATCTTCATGGAACCATCAGGCTGGTTCTGAGGAGCCACGATATTGTCTTCTATAATCCAAAGCTGGAGCTTTCCGTTCACATTTCCGTCTACGCCCTTCGCATCGACAGACACGCTGACAGTGCGCGAATCAGCATCGTAACCGGCAGCAAGTGCCAACGACACGGGAGCGGTCTTCTCTATCTCCGTTGCTACGAGCGATTGCCAAGAGTCTATCGTAGAAGGAGTGCCCTTGCGGTTGATGCGGCCCGAAGGCTGCGACGGCATACCGGCATTGTTGTAGTATTCCTCGCCCTCTGCGGTTGCAAGTCCCAAATCACTAAACTCGCTCGGCAGCGACAGACGTCCGCCATGTATGCCCACGGCAATCACGTTGTCTCCATAAACCTCGTGTATCTGGTCTATCACACCTGCGGCATTAGGGCAGTTTATGCAAAGCTGACCCGTGTAGTCCTCGAGCAATACGCAGCGCGCCACCGGGGCGGGCTTCACGTAGGTGAAACGCTCGTTGTCGTCCATGTCGCTGCATGAGGCAACGAGCATGGCCACACCTATTATTATATATGTATATAAGAACTTTCTCATGACGCGTTAGAAGTTATAGTTGTAAGACAATGTGAAGCCTTTGGTCTGCGGGATGTAACGGCAAACACCGCCTGAGCAGTTATATCCTGCACGGGTGCGTCCCCAGCCAAGCTGTATGCGGTGCGACTTGATGTTGTATGTCACGTATGTCTGCCAGTAGTGAGCGTTGGTCTCACCGCAGTTGTACATATCAGAGGCCGTGAACATCCAGTGGGGTGCCAATGACAGTTCAGCCAAAGCGAAAGCCCAGTCGCCCTCGTCCTCACCGGTGGTGAGGTACTGTCCCTCTACACGCAGCTTCGTCTTGGGGCTGAGGTTGAAGAGTCCGTCGGCGATGAAGATGTTGCTGTGTACCATTCCGCCCTCGCCCTCAACGACAGTCTTGTTGTAGAACTGGTTCATGTACATAAGGTTGAGTTTGAAGCCCTTTGTGATACGGCGTTCTATCTGCACGTTCAAATCCTGATAGAAGGTCTCGTCGCCCCACTTCCAAAACGCTGATCCGTAGCCGTCGGTACCCCAACTGCCGGGAGTGAGGTTGGGAAGTGCGGCACTGCCTTTGGGTGTCATGTCGATGGCGTGCACGTGGGAAAAGTTCACCTTGACGTTCATGCCATACTTTCCGCCTATCGCCGTGCGGCGCTTGAAGTTGTAACCGAACTGTGCCTGATAGGCCCACTCACCGTTCTTGTTGGTGTTGTAGGGATAGATGGCAGCCAGCGCGTATGTGTGGTCCTCGGTGAATGCGGGCAGATGGTTGATGGCCGAGCCGCTGCCGCTTTCCGTACAGTCGCTTACCGACGTGAAGTTGTCGGAACGCTTGGCCTGCAACAGCACCGACATTCCTTTCTTTGAGTATGAGGCCGAGAGCATTCCCACATATCCCTTGCGGTAGATGTAGTTGTTCTTGAACGATGGATCGGCGTCTTTCTGCGCGTATTCTGCAAGGATATTAAGTCCGCCCTTGTTGAAGTTGGCGCGCACGTCATACGCGTTTACGTTCTTCGGGAAGTTGAGGATGTGGGTGGCATCGGCGGGTATTTCTGCCTTGTCGTCGCCATGCTTGTTCACCCATGAGCCGCCAACTGTCAGACTCGCGCCTTTGTCGGAGAGTCCGCGGAACCACTGGTCAAGGCTAAGCTCGATGTCAGCACCCGAGACGAGGGCGTCGTTATATGTCCAATAGTGACGCTGATAGCCGGTGAGGGCCTTCAACTGCACGCCTTTAAAGGGCCGTGCCACAACGCGTGCGCCAAGCAGCGAGTTGTCGATGCCGAGACTGCGCTCCTCGTATGTGCGGAGAATGAAGCCCGAACCAAACTGCTCGTAGTAATTACCCAGTGTCACCTCGAAGTTCTTAGCGTGCATCTTGGCATAAATGTTCGCCAGTCCCCAGCCCTTGAAGCCCTTGTCGGTCTCGAAGCCGGGAAGCGGATGCTCAAGATACTCCATCCTTACGCCCAAATCAAGATGCTTGCTCGTCAGGCTCACATCGGCGTATGTATTGGTGCGGAAGTCTTCGTTTGAGCCGTCGGCCTGCTTACCGGTGGGCGCAAGCATATCGCTCTGCACACTTCCTGTGAGGGAATAGCCGTTGCCCAAGTCGACCTGCGCCTGTGCTGACGCAACAGCGACGAGTGCTGTGATTAGTATGTATTTCCTTTTCATGATGTTGTTTTTTTCTAATTGGGCTAATCTGTCTAATTAGTCTAATTGGTCTAATTAGTCTAATTGGCCTAATTAGACTAATTAGCCAAATTGCCCAATCAGCCTATTTTATCAACTCTCTGACTTTCTCTATCAGTTCATTCTCAGCACCATCGGTATATCCGTTGTGCTTATATACGATATTGCCCTTGCCGTCGACGATAATCACGTATGGTATCATCTGTATGCCGAGAGCACGTCTGAAATCACTGTTCGGATCAAGGAGTACCTCGTATTCCCAACCCTGCTCGTCAACCAAAGGCTTTACCTTATTGATGTTCTGGGCCTGGTCTATGGACACGGCGATGAGCTTCACGCCGGTCTCCTCCTGCCAGTCGGGATATACCTCGTGTATGGCTTTCAGCTCACGGTTGCAGGGCTTGCACCATGTGGCGAAGAAGTCGATTATAAACGGCTTGCCGTTATTCGACAACGTGTCTGTTCTCACTGTCTTGCCGTTGATGTCCTTCAGTGTCACCGCCGGCAACTGTGCCAATGCCTCACTGCCGAGGCACATAAGCATGAATGCGATTGCAAAAATCTGTTTCTTCATAATATCTTTTTTTTTAGTTCATAATCTAAAATTCGTAATCAGGAAACTACTTGACAACTTTCTTGCCGCCAACGATGTATAGTCCCTTGCCCAAAGCGTTGATGTCGGTGCCGAGATAGCGGCCGTCGATGCCATATACGCGGTTGTCGCCTGTAGGATTGTTACCGACGGAAATTCCGTCTATAGACGATACCACATCGGCGCATATCATGCGCAGCTCATCGATGAAGAACGCTCCGCCTGTTGAGAACTTCAGCGAAACATAACCCTCGCCAGTAAGCTTTGTGCGGCATTCGGTCCACTCGCCATTCACCAATGTGAACGATGACTGCGACAGTGTCGCACCATCAGCGGTCAGGGTGAGTTCTTTCTTGTCGCCAGTACATGGGGCGGCCTTGAAAACAAACTCCGAGCCATTGTCGAAATACATCATCGGGGCTGTGATGCTCTGTGCGGATGTCTTCATACATTTGTTGGCCGGGGCATTATATGATGTCAATACCCATCCCTTATTGTCTCCTACAAACTCTTCGGCAGTACCGCCTGTACCTCTGTTACGCCAGTCTCCGTCATTGCCGCCCTTACTGTTACACTGGTCGAACGACTCGTAGAACCAGTTGCCGGCTGCATCGGGCTGCGGTTTATCATTGTCTATCCTGAACGAGAATGATATCGTTCCGTCGGCATTTTCTGTAATATCCGTTACCGACTTGTTCATGTTATATGAGCCATCGGTGTTCTTGTTAAACAAGACTGCCGCAGGAACTGTCTCTTTAGTCAGACTGTTGTTGCCATTATACGGGAACGCATCGCCCGCGCAATCGTCATCATAAGCCTCGTATGAGTTGTCGGCTGCGATTGGCGTAAGACGTTGATGGTCTCGTTGGGTATTCACGATATTGTTCTTCCACGCCGCAGCGTCATAATCAACGTGGATTATGAGCAGGCCGTCACCGGGCTGAGCGGCATCCCAGCCCGTCTTCTGTCGGTTCTCCAACAGATAGTACTCGTTTCTGTTGCCTTCATTATATATAATGTATGCGTGTCCGCCGTCCTCCAACGCCTTCATATTACTGATGTCTGTGTCCTCTGTCAGTTCCACCGGCTCGAGCCAGCCCGCAATCCAACGCTCGTAGCTTGTGTATGCCGAAGGCACAAAGCTGTCGCCGTTGTAGTTGCCATAGCTCATGATGTCCCAACGGTACATACCGTAGTTGCCAAGGCTACCCGTGTCGTACACATCCGGGATGCCAAGACAGTGGCTAAACTCATGGCAGAAAGTGCCGATACCGTCGATAGTACCTTTCTCGCCCAGCTCGCAACTGCAAGCGTAGGTGTCTACCTTCACACCGTCAATAACCACGTTCCTGCCATATCTCGTGAGAGCGCTCTCATGTGGCCAGATACTGTTGGCTCCGCCGCCTGAAGCCTCTCCGCGTCCGGCATAGAGGATACACACCTGATCGGCAACACCGTCGCCGTCCCAATCATAATCGTTAAAGTCCACCTGGTCGGCAACGGCTTCACAAGCAGATGCCACCATCTCATCGGGATGAGCGTCCTGTCCTCCAATACCGGTGTTCTCTCCATAATAGGCATAGTTCTTCGACAAGCGCACCGGGCCGACAACATCGAAGTCTATAAGCAGTTGCCCATTGCTTTGGTCACGAAAATAATCACGCACCGAGCCGACAAAGCCCAGTTCGCTGTTCTTATAGTTCTCGCCATTGAGTATATCGTTGTAAAGCAACTGCGCATCCGACGATGAAAAATACGTGTCTGAGAACTCAACCAAGACAACAAGTCCCTTTTTCGTTCCTGCAACACGTGCGGCTGCTTTGGCACGGCGGCTTTCCACACGCTGCATTCTACGAGCATTCTGCATGGCACGCTTCGCGGTGGAAATCTCCTGCATAGCGTCAACATTTACCTGCTCGTAAAAACCAGTCCCGGAGTTCAACATATAGCATTCGCCCGTAGCGGTCTGATAGTAACTCATATATTCATCACCGCGCAACTCCGCCTTTACCTGCTTTCCGTCGGCCAGCGACAGCGTCTGCCATATTCCGCGCTTTGCCGGCACTGCATGAATAGCTGTGCAGGCAAGCATAAATGATATTGTCAATAATAACTTTCTCATTGTTACATCGTTTTATTCATTATAGGTCATAACCTCAAGACCTTATAACCTCAAAACCTTATTTCATCACCTTACGGCCGTTGACAATATACAAGCCCTTGCCAAGACTCTCGATGCTGTTGCCGACATAACGGCCGTCGATAGAATAAACGCGGCCATCGGCCTTAGCCTCAGCAGCCTCGACATTATCTATGCCTGTCCATGCGGAAGAATCCTCCTGCCTCAGGCTTGCGCCGCTGCTTGTCACCGTGAGAATATAGCTGTTGGATACTCCCTCCTTACTTCTGAGTGGATTCCAGTTCTCGCCTGCCGCGGCCTCCTCAACGCTTCTCGATGCGAAATACAGTCTGTACTCACCTACAGGAAGCGAGCTGATATCAGCTTTAAGATTGTTGATGGTCACACCCTGACCATATTGGAAAGCATCGTTATTGTCCACTACGGCAGCCAGTACCGTAAGATTCCCGGTAGAGAGGTCCGTCGCGACAAAAGCCACGTTGCCACGGAACTCCTCATCGCCTTCAAGCGAAAGGAAAGCCGTGGTCTCCATACAGACAAGAGCAGCATCATTCACTGTCAGGGTATTGCCACTCTGCGTCACATAGAACTGACTCTGTGATGCCCAAAGATAAGTGTAGTCCTGCGTCATGCGGTCGTCATCGGGCAGACGCACAATAACCATATCCTGTATATCGTTGTAACCGTTGAGTGAGGCAATGTCGAAATAGCCGTCATCGACACCTTCCCATCCCCAGTTCACACTCACGAGTCCATCCTCGTCATATCCGTCGAATACGAAAGAGTGGCCGCCGGTTGTCGAATTACCACCGTAGATAACCGGACATCCGTCGCTCAACTCTTTGTATATAATATTCATCCATTCGTCCACATGGAAGAATTCACGATACAGACAGCCTATCTTGGCGCTGTAATTGAAAAACTTCTTCAACGCTCTGCACGCGACGTGCGACATCGCTCCACTTCCGCTTGCGTTGTAATTCATGTGTACCGCTATGCCGCAGTGCGACATCAGCGTTGCCACAGCTTCAGCCTGAGCGGTTGTATACCCTCCTTTGGAATAATCATCCACCATATTCGCCCAGTCATAGGACGTCGTTCCGAAATTCGCCCTCAATGTCAGAGTCGCCCCGCCTTGCGGAGTATATCTGTAGCTTGTGCTGCCGGTACCCTTTGTCGGATAACCGTGATAATTCATGACCTGCGCCATTGACGTTGCCACACAGCCTGTGACATATCTTCTTGTCGTTCCTCCTACTGTATATTCCGGACACATATTGTTATAGGGTGCGCCCTGTCCCCATTTTGTCTTTATCAGCGGAGCGACGGCTGCCTTCACATCCGATGCGCGCTGAACCTTTGCCTGTGCCTTGCCTTCGGCCATCTGGTCTTCCAAAGATTTGTTCATCGTCTCCAGCCACCATACGAACCCCGGAGCGTGTTCTGCACCGACGCGGCCTGTGGTATATCCCAAAACGGGCTGGAACGCATCGTCATTGGCGATAACGGCAAACGCACCATTCTCGAAACCTACCAGCGACAATTGTGTCTCACTATGCAGGACCTTCACACCCTGCAAGGCTTTCGCTTTCAGCGGCGCGTTCGTATCCGATGATGTTATAACTTTCACTGCTTCGGACTTCATTTCTGCCAAAGTCCTTTGCTTTGCAAGTGTTACGTTTGTTGCAAGTGCAACTAAAAACAGAGAGATAAAAATCTTTTTCATACCTTTATATTTTTTATTTCGCAATCATAAAAATCATCCATCAAATCTTCCTGCCCCTATTAATGCAGAAACAGAAAGCAGGTTGACACGACTATTTTTAAGCCTGCCAACCTGTTTCTCGTCATTTCATTATATAGTCTTTATGAACTATCATCGTGTAAGTTTCATATTTGTAAGATAACGCCAGTATCCTGCGCCGGGCTGATACAAATAGATTGTAGCCCCTTCTGGGAATACTATTTCCGTCGGAAGCGAGTTGTCTTCTCCAAGAGCCCACGGAGCAGTGACATCGTCAGTCGTGAGATTCTCTCCGTCATCAGTCAGGAATATCCATTCGTAATCATAGTAAGACGCTACAAGATCACCACAGATGAAACCAATCGTTCCTGATTTGCTTGCCTCATCAAATGAATATCTGAACCTGAAATTGCAGTCAAGAGATATACCTACGTTGAACATTCCCTTCGCAGAAACAGTATAGATGTTATTATACTCAGGCTTGCTCGTGTCGGTCGTACCGCTCAGCACAACATCGGTTGTATAAGTCTCTTCAGTTTTACCGTCACCAGTGATACCTGAGAGATGCCATCTTCCGGCGAAACGCTCGTAGAGTGCTGCCTCATTATCAACCAGAGTAACAACCATTGTCTTGTAGGCCTCTACCACCTGCGCGCCGTTCACAGCAGCAATGGTGAGCTTGAAAGTGCGGTTGCCGGACATCTCATCATCGTCAATCGGAGCGACCTGCACGTTCACAGTTCTCGAGTCATTATTGTCGGCAGCCACTCTAAGTGTCTTGTCGGTGATAACATAGTTTCCCACGTTCTCGCCATTCTGATATTCCTTAGCAGGATTGTCTCCGTATTCTTCAGCGGTGACCGTCAGAGTCACATCGCCGTTAATCTTTCCCACAATATTAATAGGTATATCCACAATCGACGCATTCTCTCTGATGGAGTATTCTGTAGCCGTAAAGCCCACAGTCACATCATTGGAGTTGTAACTTTCTTCATCGTCAGAGCATGCCACAAAAGCTGTCGACATTGCCAGGAGCATGAATAATTTCAAATATCTCATATTCATATCTTTTTATTCGATTATTCTTATTTGTCACATTAATAACCAGGGTTCTGCTTCATGTTCGGATTGACATCCATCTCATGCTTCGGAATAGGCCATGTCAGGCGGTTGTCGTCAGCCGGAACAGACATATCGGTAGTTCCAGAACCCGGAAGGAGACAGAGGTCGCGCTGCTGAGCCTCGCCACGATTCATGGCTATGTGCCAACGCTTGATGTCGAACAGACGGCTTCCTTCAGCCAACAGCTCACGCTGGCGTTCCTTCATAAGCTCGGCCATAAAGGTGTCGAGGTCTGTGTAAGTACGTCTTGCGAAACCTTCGATACGGCGCTGCTGCAAATAGTTCAGATAAGCGCCTGCACTTGCGAGGTCGCCGGTCTGGGCATAAGCCTCTGCCGCGATAAGATACATTTCAGCAATACGGAACACTCTCGGCTCGATACAGAAGCGTGCGCTTTCGTTATAGCCTGTAGCCTGATAGAGTACGCCCTTGTCCATATACTTGTTGAGCGCGAGAACCGTACCTACGCCACCCGTAGAAGTCACGATGTCCACATTTGTGAAGTAAACAGGCTTTCTGTAGTCGTTGTCAGAGAACAGGTCGACCAAAGTCTGTGTAGGAATGTAGTCAGGAGAAGAACCGGCGCTGTAAGGCAGGTAGATGGTTCCTGTAGCAGCCGGGAGTTCAGACGAAGAAGCAGTGCAAAGGAGGAAGATTGTCTCGTTTCCACCACCGCCGTTGTTCCAAGTCGCTGATGTCTGCCAGAGATAAGCCAACTGCTCTACACCCGAAGCAAGGGTATAAGCACCTGAGTTGATCAGAAGCTCAGCCTCTTCCAAAGCCAAATCATAGTCGCCCTTGGCAAGAGCCACACGTGCGCGGAGAGCTGTGATGGCATCAACAGAGATATAATCGTTATTTGCCACACCTGCTGTTGTGATATAAAGAGCTGCACTGTCGAGGTCGTCATATATCTGCTTGTATGTCTTGGCGAGCGTTGTTCTGCCAGGATAAGTGGAATGGTCTGACGACGGAGCGTATGTCAAGGTATATGACACACCAGTGTTCTCATTCTCTGCTGTCGCAGGGTCGTAGGCAGCGCAGAAATACTGAGCCAGTCCGAAAAGACAGTAAGCGCGTGAGAAGAACGCCTCACCCTTTGCCTTTCTCACACCCGGCATACCAGGGTTGTTGCTTGTAGCCTGATCTGGGAATACGTTCTTATTGTCAAAAGAACCGTCTGCCTTCAGGCCATTATAACCGTCGATGATATAGTTGGCGCGTGAGATAACCGCCTCATAGTTGGCATAGACAGTCTCGAAACTTGTAGTCTGGCTGTCGAATGTCCAACGGTACATATCACCGTAAGTGTTTGAAAAGCCCGTCACGGCATGGAAGCCGTCGCACTGAATCTCAGGAGCGTTATAGAATGTTCCCATGATGCTTGAACGCAGTCCGGAATACAATCCCACGGCCGCACTCTTAAAGTTTATAGGAGTCTGCAGAGCCTCACTGTCGGGCAACGAGTTATAAGGTTCCTTGTCCATATCGCACGACACCAATGCCATTGCTGCCAGTGCTGTCATTATTATATATTTCTTATTCATTGCAATATCTCTTTATTATGTTTAGAATGTGAGCTGAATACCTACAGAATACTGGCGTGTGTTTGGATAGTCTCCGATAGTAGAGAAGCTGTCCACTTCAGGATCGAAGCCCTTATAGTCGGTAAACGTAAGCAGGTTACGGCCTACGAAGTAAACCTTCGCGCCCTTGATGAAGCGTGTCGCATTGAGGATGTTCTGCGGGAAAGTGTATGACAACTGCAGCAATTTCAGGCGGACGAACGACGCATCCTCGATAAGGCTTGTGTCGAAATGACGCTCAGAGTCGACCGATGCGATATTTGTGATGTCACCCGGCTTCTGCCAGATATCAAGCATACGTGTCGTCTGGTTGCCGTCTGTCGCGAACGCAGGGTTCTCGATGAAGTAACGGTCGTTGTTCATCATATAGCGGTCGAACATTCCTGTGAACTGCATATCGAGCTGCAAGCCCTTCCATGACACGGTTGTCATAAGACCACCCGACCACGGAGCGACAACGCTCTTGCCTGTCATCACACGGTCTTCCTCTGAATAAACCTTTGTCTCGTTGCCGTTCTTGTCGAGCCATACATTGCGTCCGTCAGCCGGATCAACGTGACTCCAACGCACATAGTAGAGTTCTCCGTAAGGATGACCCTTCTCAAGGTGCACAAGGTTAGTAACGTCATAGGAATCCACACCGTTGAGCAGCTTGGTGATTCTGTTCTTGTTATAGTTTCCGTTCACACGCACATTCCAATACCAGTCCTTGTTCTTGATGATGTCCACGCCGATATTGAAGTCAAAACCGCGGTTATACATCTCACCGACGTTAGCCCATTGTGAAGAGAAACCGGTAGTGTAAGAATAAGGAACACTTACAAGCATATCAGATGTAACCTTGTCATAATACTCGAACTCGAATGTCACGCGGTCTAACACCTTACCAGAGAGACCGAGGTTGAATGTCTTGACAGTCTCCCAAGAGAGCAAGTCGTTAGGAGCGCTTGACGGTGCGATACCTGCAACGCCTGCATACTGCGGGCCTGAGCCTACCAATCCGAGAGCCTGATACGGGCTGATACCCGAGTTACCGGTAGAACCGTAGCTGATCTTAGCCTGCAGAGAGTTGAGCCAACTGCGTGTGCTCTTCATGAAGCTCTCAGATGTAACATCCCACATGAACGCTCCCGCGCCGAATGTAGCCCAACGGTGGTTCTTAGCGAAGAGCGAGGAACCGTCGCGACGGATAGAGAGGTCGATGAAGTAACGGTCGAGCAGACTATAGTTGATCATGCCGAACCAAGAGTTGCGCACCTCCTCAGAGATTGCATGGGTAGGCACTTGGACATTTTTCTGAACACCTGAAGACATAAGCGGAAGGCGGTTGTCGGTAAGACCGTCCACACTCACACCGAACTGGTTTGTCTTGTTTGTCATGCTCTCCTGACCTGCGAGAACCGTGAAGTTGTGGATTCCGTTGAGGTTGAACTTATACTCGGCTGTATTTGTAACCGTCCAACGATAGAAGCGTGAGAATCTCTCTGTAGCGCTTCCTGTCGGGAACACGTTGGGATCGATGTCCAAAGTATTGATTACCCGGCCTGAAAGACGGTAGTCGTTTGCGTCAAGACCTACGGCCGTGCGCAGGTTCAGCCCCTTAATCGGGTTGATGTTCACGAACAGGTTCTCGTTCAAACGGACACGGGTGTCATGTCCCGGCTGAACCTCTGACAACCAGTAAGGGTTGTAATATCCCAGTTCGTCAAAATATATCAGACGCTCGCCATAGCCCTCGAAAGTACTGTTGGCATAGTCTGACGGATTAAGGCCGAGTATCTCATAATAAGTCTGTGTCGGAGTATATACACGAGATGCGTATGCTTTGTTGTACACACTGTTTGTCTGGCTGCCGAAAGCCGTTGTCATAGTCTTGGTATAGGCGAGGTTGGTGTTTGCGCCCACCTTCAACCAAGAAGTGATGTTGCCCTCGAGATTTACACGCAAGGTCTCACGGCGCATACTTGAGTCGTCCATGATACCCTCGGCATTATAGTGGCCATAAGACAAGAGGTAAGACATCTTGTCGGAACCTCCGCGGATACTAAGGTCTATCTGCGACGTCGGTTTGTTGCCGCCGAAGAACACGTCCGACCAGTCTGTGCTGATACCATACTTCCTGTAATAGTCTCTCTTGGCCTGGAAGTTGGCGTCATTGACCAATGCCGGATTAATCATCTGCTGGAAGTCGAGCCATGTGTTCGCGTCCATCAGATCCTCATGGTCGCCGCTCATCTGTGAGATACCATACATGGCAGACACGGTGATGGTAGCGGCCTCGCCATACTTACCGCGCTTTGAGGTGATGATTACGACACCGTTTGCCGCGCGCGAACCATATATAGCTGTAGAAGACGCATCCTTGAGCACTGTCATCGACTCAATGTCGTTAGGGTTGAGCGACAGGAATGTCTGCTGCGAAATCTCACTTCCGTCAAGAATGAACAACGGCTCGGTGGTGGCATAGATGGATGTTACACCGCGGATACGCATACTTGTCGTAGCTGAAGGCTCTCCCGAAGAGGTGAACACCTGTAGTCCGGCAACCTGTCCTTGCATAGCGTCACCGATGTTTGCTATCGGGCGGTTTTCTATATCTTTACTTGATACGGTAGCTACAGAACCGGCAATCGTTCCGAGCTTACGCGCTGAACCGTAGCCGGTCACAATGACCTCACCGAGGCTTGCCTCGTCAGAGTCCAGCACGATGCGCATATTGCGGCCTGCCTTAACTTCCTTTGTCTGCATTCCGACATAGGAAACCCTAAGAATGGTCTTGCCTGCAGGCATAGTCATAGAGAACTTACCGTCAAGGTCCGTAACCACGCCGACGTTAGTACCTGCGGCCTAGGTCGAAAGCCCCTGCTCCCGGTGGGGAGTTCGGGGGATGGAGGATGGAGAAATGCATTCATGGCAGCATCCGCACATATTTTCCGATTAACCTTATTAGCTTCAAATTAGGCCAGATTGGTACAATTAGTCTAATTAGGCTAATTGGTATAATTAGTTCAATTAGCCCAATTACTCCAATAATTCCCCCGTGAGGCTGAAAAAAAACGCCTGAAAACTCACGTTTTTTCAACCAAATTCTCTATTGCTCCCAAAAACGCGAAAATACGGCTTTTTACCCGATTTTTGGCTAAAGTCCTGATTATCAAATAATTATCCCGATTTATCGCAAAAACACCCGTTTTTGAAGCTCAAAAAAGCCCCGTTACATTGCAACGGAGGCTCCGTTAGACTCCAACGGAGCCACTTTTGGCCTCCAAAACCTATCCCGTTGCAATGCAAAACGGCCTAAAACAGACTCCAAAAGTGCCACTTTTGAAAGCCAACAAACGTTAAATTGCCCGAAAACGGCATTTTTCCCCGTTTTTGGAGACGTGATTTTTCGACAAAAATCGACTCGATTTTTCTCTAACGGAGGCCGTTTTGGAATTTTGAATTACGAATTTTGAGTTTTGAATTGGTATTTTTGCGACACAAAAATCATCGAAAATGAGTAACGAGACCTATATTTAACGTTCGTTAGCACGAGAGAATCGATTTTCGATTGTAAAGATTCTTGACTTAAAATCTTTACAATTCAGGCCGTAAGATTGGAGGCTTCTGATTATGAGGAGAGATTGCACAAAAGGCATATTTCACCTTACAATCTAAGACCTAAAATTACATAACCTCACAAAAAACCGATTTGTTTTACCGATGTTGCACCATTTTTATTTACCTTTATCTTACGAAACCGCCTCTCTTTTATATAAATATATGTTTATCCCGGTATGGGAAACCGCCGACAAGAAATATGTTACTGAACATTATTCTTCACTATATAAATTCTAAGAAATATGACATCAATGACATTTCACTTGCATCTGGCTAACCATGCAAACAAGAAAGGACTCTTCCCGGTTATGCTCAGAATGACACAAAACAGAAAATCGAAAAGACTGCGCACGCTGGTCGAGGTGAGAACGGCGGAATGGAACAAAAACAAAGAGTGTGTGAGGGCGAGCAATCCGAACAGCGAATGGATGAACGAGATGCTGGAAAAAGAGCTGAGAATGGCTAAAGACGTGTATCTGAACCTGAGAAGCCGTGGGATGGATACGCCCGAAAAGGTGAAGGACAGCATGAAAAGGGGCAAGCGGTCGCCCTCGTTCATGGTCTACGCAAAGGAGAGAACGCAGGAGATTTATGATGCGGGAGGGATAAGGAACTGGAAGAAACACCTGAGCTTCTGCAACAAACTGGAGGGCTTCATGAGGACGAACGGCATGAGCGACCTGCTGTTTGTGGAGCTTACCCCGGCGCTGCTGTCTAAGTTTGACAACTATCTGCGCTGTCTGCCCAACGTGAGAAGACCTTCGCAACAGCTACACCCGAACACGATACAAGTGCACCTTAATATTTTCAAGACACTGATAAACAGGGCGATAGAGATTGACGGGATGCTGCGGCCGGAGCAAAATCCGTTCATGAAATTCAAGTTCCGTGGCGTGAAGACGGTCAAGGAAAAGCTGAATGAGGAAGAACTGAATGCGATAATGCGCCTCAGGCTGAAGCGCAACAGCAAGACGTGGCACTGCCGCAACTACTTCTTCTTCTCGCTCTATTGCGCCGGTATCCGCATCGGAGACCTTATACAGTTGCGCTGGTGTAATGTTACGGACAACGGGAGGCTGCGCTATCAGATGGGAAAGAACCACAAGGTGCGCGACCTCGTGCTCGTGGGCAAGGCCTGGAAAATACTGGACGAATACCGGCGCAAGGACGCACGGGCTACAGACTATATCTTTCCGATTCTCTCGGGTACGGAACCGTGGGCAAATTGCATCACGCAGGAAGAGAAAGACACCCTGCCTCCGCTGATGAAACTGCGGATGTTTCAGACCATCGGCACGCACAATGTAATTATAAACCAGGAACTCGACCGCATAAAACATCTTGCCGGGATTGACAAGAAAATCTCTTTTCACATCAGCCGCCACTCGTTTGCGAAGATGGCGAAAGAGAAAGGACTCGACAATCTGGAGGTGAAAGCACTCATGGCGCATTCCAATCTTGCCACGACACAGAAATACATGGGTGAGTTCGACACCAAACAGAACGACGACGCACTCAGCCGGGTGTTCCGGAACAAAAAAGACGAGCCTTAGTTGCACAAATGTTGAACCAACCGGCAAAATAATGTCAGATTGTCAATCCATTTTTTGCATATTCTGCATAAGTATGAATTAGTATTTAACTGCTTGCAAATTTATACGTTATTTATGCTAACAAGTTGAAAGTTTTATGCGTTAAAAATGCAATTCATGTCGTTTTTTAGCCCGAAACGGGCGAAAAATGTTAAAAAAGCGCGGTTAAATATTCATTTTAGAATAAAAACATTTGTTGGGAAAGAAAAAATATATAATTTTGCAATTTGTAACAAACGTATATTTTTATTGTTAAATTCAAAGTATTTATGAAAACAAGATTAACTATGATTTTTGCCTCGTTGTTCCTGTGTCTTGGAACGGCTCTGGCACAAACTGAAGTTAACGGTACCGTTGTATCCTCAGAGGACGGACAACCGGTGATAGGTGCTTCGATCCAGGCCGCAGGTACAAATATCGGCGTGGTGACAGACCTTGACGGTAAGTTCTCGCTGACGATGCCGAAAGGAAAGACCGTGCTTCGTGTTTCTTACGTAGGTATGGAAACAGTGGAAGTAGTGGGAAAACGAAACATGAGAATCGTCCTGAATGCAGACCAGACCGACCTCGACGAAGTGATGGTCGTGGCTTACGGTACTGCGAAAAAATCATCATTTACCGGTTCTGCCGATAATATCAATGGTGAAAAGCTGGAACTGCGCCCTATCTCTAATGTGGCGAAAGGTATAGAGGGACAGGCTACCGGTGTGCAGGTTACATCTGCATCAGGACAGCCGGGTAGCGCACCGTCTATCCGCATACGTGGTTATGGCTCTATCAATGCGTCTTCAACTCCTCTTTATGTAGTGGACGGTATCCCGTATGACGGAAGTCTGAGTTCACTCAACCCGTCTGATATCGAGAGCATGACAATCTTGAAGGACGCTTCTGCCGGTGCGCTTTACGGTGCGCGTGGTGCTAACGGTGTTGTCATGATTACTACCAAGAAGGGTAAGGAGGGCAAGACCAACGTGACATGGCGTTCCACCCTCGGTTGGAGCAGCCGTGCACAGAAGCATTATGACCTCGTAGGCCAAAAGGACTACGTTCAGTTGGTTTATGAAGGACTCCGTAACGGTTATGTAAACAACAACGGTATGTCGTGGAGCGATGCAGAGGCTGCGGCACGCAGTGCATTGAGCAGGAACCTCGGTGGCGAGCTTTACAATCCGTTCAAGAACTATTCTTGGAACGAAATCATCGACCCGGAAACGGGATATGTCCGTTCTGACGCTCAGTCGGCATGGGACGAGAACTGGATGGACGCCGTAGAGGATAAGAGCGCGTTCCGCCATGAGCACCAGCTCTCTATCAACGGTGGTACTGAAAAGACTAAGTATATGTTCTCATTGGGTTATCTGAACGAGGACGGTACTCTGAAAACGACTAACTTCCAGCGCTACAACGCACGCGCAAACGTGGAGACTAAGGTTACTGACTGGTTCAGCGCAAACATCAATACAACTCTCGCTCACTCTGAGTCTAATTTCTCCGACTATGACGGAGCGGCTGTAAGCAACGTCTGGTATTCGGCGCAGTTCGTTTCTCCGCTGTTCCCTATGTATCAGAAGAACCTCGACGGAACAAACGTTTTGGATGCAAACGGCAACGCTCAGCTTGACTATGGCGAGGCCGGACGTCCGGGTTCATACAACGACTACAACCCACTGGGTGGCCTTGTTGACGACAAGGCAAGCACAAAGAGCGACATCGCAGGCTTGCGCACCGGCATGGTGTTCGGTACGGACAGCGACAAGGCCGGCTGGCTGAAGGGCTTGAAGTTCGCCATGAACTTCGGTCTCGACTATCACAACTCGCTGAGTATGTCTTACATGAATATGTATCACGGAAATCAGGCCGGTGCCGGCGGTCTTCTCTACAAGTACACAGGAAGAACCCAGAGCTACACATTCAACCAGTTGATTACATGGAACCGCTCTTTCAACAAGCACAACTTCGATGTCATGTTGGGTCATGAGTGGTATGCTTACAAGTATGAATATCTTGAGGCTGGACGCTCCAACCTCATCGACGGCATATTGGAAATCAGCCCTGGTACAACCATGCAGTCGGCAGAGTCATATACGGACAACTATCGCATCAACTCTTTCATGAGCCGTATCAACTATAACTACGATGACAAGTACTACTTCTCGGCTTCTCTGCGTAGCGACGCTTCATCGCGCTTCTACAGAGACAACCACACCGGTACGTTCTGGTCATTGGGTGCCAACTGGCGTATGTCGAAGGAAAACTTCCTGAAGGACGTGAAATGGATTGACAACCTTTCTGTGAAAATCAGTTACGGAGAGCAGGGTAATGATGACATTCTTCGCTCAAACGAAACATCAAACTATTATTTGTGGCAGAGTCTTTACGCATTGGGATGGAACAACGCCAACAACCTCGGTGCCGTCATAAGCTCATTGGAGACAAAAGACCTCTCTTGGGAGAAGAACCAGAACCTGAACATCGGTGTTGAGGGCGCATTCTTCAACCACCGCCTGCGTGTAAGCGCCGAGTACTACAACAAGAAAACCACTGATATGCTGCTGAGCTACCCGATGGCTCTCTCTACAGGTTTCGGCGGATACAATGCCAACGTGGGCGATATGCGCAACAGCGGTTTCGAGTTTGAAATCGGCGGTACGCCTATCCGCACAAACGATTGGGTATGGAACGTAACATGGATGGGCGCAACCGTTAAGAACAAGGTGTTGAAGCTGACTCAGGAGTCGCCGGAAATCATCAGCGGTATCCGAGTGATTAAGGAGGGCTACGAGCTGAATACATACTATATGGCTAAGAGTGCGGGCGTTGACCCGGCAACGGGTGCTCAGCTCTACTGGGTTTACGACAAGGACGAGAACGGCAACATCGTCAACGAGCGTATCAGCGACGACTACGCTAAGGCAGCCAACAGCAAGTACTATCTGGGCAGCCGTATTCCTGATTTGTACGGCAGCATCTCTACCGACCTGAGCTGGAAGGGCATTGACCTGTCTGTCCTTACGACCTATTCTATCGGCGGTAAGATATACGACGGTCTGTATGCAGCCTCTATGAACACCACGTACAGCACCAACACATGGAACTCTAACGCTCTGCGCCGCTGGCAGAAGCCGGGCGACATCACTGATGTTCCACGCATAGAGATTGGCGGCCAGTACACTACCACCGACCGTTTCCTTGTTGACGCTTCTTATTTCGCAATCAAGAATATAACTCTTGGCTACACATTGCCGAAGTTATGGGTAAACAAGATTGGCCTGAGCAACGTGCGTGTGTTCACCAGTGTAGACAACCTCGCACTTTTCACACACCTCGACGGTATGGACCCGCAGTACAGTTTCGGCGGAAGCACAGACTATACATACGCTCCTAACAAGACATGGTCAGTCGGACTTGAAGTTAAATTTTAATTGAAAGAAAACAGATTATGAAAGTAAAAACAATATTCAGAAATACTTGTCTCGGACTGTTTGCCCTCGGTATGTTCTCCTCTTGCGGTGATATGCTCGATACAAACCCGACACAATCAATGTCCGGCAGCGGACTGCTTGCCAATGGAAATGCCGCACAGGTGCCACTGAACGGAATCTACAGAACCATGTACACATCGGGATGGACTACAACCGACAATACACACCAGTGCTTTGGAATCCCTGCTTATACCATAATGGCAGACGTCATGGGCGAGGATATGATCATGCAGGCTATGGGTAGCGGCTGGTTCTGGTTTGACGCCCTGTACAACATGAAATCGCGCTATACAAGCAGCGCATGGCGCAGCTACGACCTTTGGAATGCTTACTACACATGGATTTCAAACGCCAACTACATCATCTCTGCCGAGGAGACTATGGGCGGAGCAGAACTTGAAAAGAACTACGCAATAGGACAGGCTTATGCCATCCGCGCTTATTCTTATTTCATGCTGGCCCAGAACTTCGCCCGCACTTATAAAGGACATGAGGACGAACCTTGCGTACCTATATACGATGGTCCGACTACACCAAGCACAACCGGACAGCCACGCTCTACGGTAGCAAAAGTGTATGAGCAGATAGACAATGACATCAATAAGGCTATCACCCTGCTCGAAGGAACGACTCAGAAAGACCCGAGCCATATAGGCTACGCTGTGGCTCTCGGTATCAAGGCGCGTATTGCTCTGGTTGAAGAGAAATGGACTGAAGCCAAGAACGCAGCTCACGACGCTATCACAGCAAGCGGCAAGAGCATCCTGCCCGTAAGTTCTTTCGCAGGCCTTAACAACGCTTCTGCCGGAAACGTAATGTGGGGCTTCACCATCATTGCAGACCAGTCAGGCAAATATGCAGGCCTGTTCACCCACATGGACGCTGATTGCGGATACTACGCTACTTCTGCCCGCAAGGAGATAAACAAGGAACTGTATGCAAAGATGAGCGCAACCGACACACGCCGTGCATGGTGGAATCCTAATGACGCCAACAACAAGGACAAGGACGGCAATGAGTATGGCTATCAGCAGGAGAAATTCAAGTTCGCCGACATACAGACATGGATGGGCGACTATGTGATAATGCGCGTCGAGGAGATGTATCTCATCGCAGCAGAGGCTGAGTGCCGTCTTGGAGAAGAGACCGCAGCACGCACAGACCTCATGGCGCTGATGAGCAAGCGCGACCCGAATTACAGTACAAGCAAGACCGGCACTGCTCTCGGAGCACTGTCTTCAGACGTTACAGGCTCACTGCTTGAGGAGATTATCAACCAGCGCCGTATCGAGTTGTGGGGCGAGGCTGGACGTATGCACGACCTGAAGCGTCTGAAACAAGGCTTCCGCCGCACAAGAACACAGGGATGGCCAAGCGACCTTCTTCTTTCAACACGCCCGACAGACGACCCGGAGGCTTACATGAATGTATTCACTATTCCGCAAAAGGAGTTTGACGGCAACGAGAACATGAATCCGGATACAGACCAGAACCCGGTAGGCGATTACAAATAAAAAGACATAATAAGATATGAAAATCAGCAAATATATATTCGGAATGGCTGTTGCCATGACTGCGATGTTCACGTCATGCGATACAGACAACGAGGGAGCTATATATAATAGCGACAATGCGGGTCTCAGTTTCACGGCATCTGTTCTTGCCGATGTAACCGTACCGGCCACAGACCCGACATTTGAGGTCGAGATTGTGCGCAGCAACGCAAACGAAGCGCTAACAGGCAGCGTGTCTTTGGACGGGACAATAGACAAAGTTCCTTACACAGGCGAGCTCTCAGCTACAGATTATTCATTCGAGCCGGGAGAGTATAAGACAACTGTAACGGTTGACGTTACTTCATTGGAAGTCGGTAAAATACTCGCTCTTACCATTTCCATCGATGATGCCGACAACGTAAGTATCGGCGGCAACGCATCAACCTCAATGTCCGTTATCAAGGAATACAATTGGATTGTAATCGGAAAAGCTATCTTTACAGACTACACATTTAGTGAAAACGGCACAAGTGCTGAAGTCGAAATAGAGCAGAATGAAACGCTTCCAAATAATTACAGACTTGTAGCTCCTTATGCAGCCGTTTATGATGACGTGACGGCACAAAATATAAACTTCTATCTCAGTGAGACAGGTGAGCCTCTGACGCTTGACAGGGGCTTTGTGAAACTGGATGCTGATATGGGAATTGGCTACTTGATGTATTACGATCCGGTGAACTATCCGGCTTACTGTAACTTCGGTAAGGAAGGAAATACCTTCTACGCTAATTTCTGTTTGACACCAGATAAGAGTGCTTTGTATTTAGGCGGATATTTCAAGTTCGAATGGACAGAGGGTTATCCTTATTAATCATAAAGCATACCTAAATAAAAAGGCTGTGCCGCAATTAAAGTTTACGGCTCAGCATCAAAAAGGAAACGCTATTGTGAAATAGCTATATTTAGATTAATGTATGTATAAAAGGAAGAGGACGCACCGCTTTTGGTACGTCCTCTTCTATTTTTATGGGCATGAAGATAAGGGAAGATAAAAGGGTTCACCCGATAAATATAGGGGAAGTCTTTTATTAGATATTATGTCGCCCTTTGCACACACTTTACGCCATGCTGTCTTAATACAGATTTACTTCAGAGTATTTAAGGCTGGATTACTCCGGTACTGAAGCCAAAATACTTGAGTAATCAGGCCGGAATTACTTGAGTACTGCGCCCAAATTACTCGAGTACTGTGCCAAAAATACTCGAGTATTGTGCCATAGTACTATGCTGGTCGACCGAAATAGGTTGCCCCCTGTATTTATCGGATGAGCCGACAAAAGGGGATATAACGCTCCGCCGCACATTCCCAAGACTCCTTATTACTCCCTGTCATGCGCTCTACCAGCAGCAGCAAACGTCAAACAGGCCTTTTTAAGGCCCTACAACGCCTTAAAAGCAGTCAGAGGATAAGTTATAAACGAAGGAGAGGAATCGCCCAAGAGAGGCGAAATAACAAAGAAAAACTGTCATAACACTACCCTTTCGTGCTTCAATCACACTCTTTTGCCATACTATTATTATATGATTGGAATGTCGGCACATTGGTTTTGCAAGAAATTATAGCTGTAATTTGTTCCAACGAAGCCTCTCTTAGACAAAAATTATAACTGTAATTTTTCACAACTCGTATCTACCTGATTATCAACGAGATACGCAACACGATGCAATAAAAGCCGTTTCGCAGCGCAAATTATATCATAGTTTTTTGTATTTTTGCAATAAGATAAGACTAACAGGATATGAAATTCAATTACGACGTGATTGTTATCGGAGGCGGACACGCAGGGTGTGAGGCGGCAACAGCGGCTGCCAACATCGGAGCGAAGACCTGCCTGATGACAATGGACATGAACAAGATAGCGCAGATGAGTTGCAACCCGGCCGTGGGCGGAATTGCAAAGGGACAGATTGTGCGAGAGATAGATGCGCTGGGCGGTCAGATGGGACTGGTAACGGACGCGACGGCAATACAGTTTCGTATGCTTAACCGCTCGAAAGGACCGGCCGTGTGGAGCCCTCGCGCACAGTGCGACCGCGAGAAGTTCATCTGGGAATGGCGACGCACGCTCGACAATACGCCAAACCTTGACATCTGGCAGGATCAGGCGGATGAGTTGCTCGTGGAGGGCGAAGGCGAGGCGGCCACGGCGGTGGGCGTGAAGACGATATGGGGCGTGGAGATGCGCGCGAAATGTGTGGTGGTTACAGCGGGAACATTCCTCAACGGACTGCTGCACATCGGACGGCATCAGATTCCGGGAGGCCGTATCGCGGAACCGGCGGTGGCAAATTTCACGGAAAGCATCACGCGACACGGCATAAAGGTGGCGCGGATGAAGACGGGAACACCTGTGAGAATAGACAAACGGAGCGTGCATTTCGACGAAATGGAGGAGCAACCGGGCGAAAACGACCATCATAGTTTCTCGTTTATGAGCAACGGCCGACCGCTCCCCCAGCTTCCTTGCTGGACGTGTTTCACGACAAAGGAGACGCACGAGGTGCTGCGTAGCGGACTGGCAGATTCTCCGTTGTTCAACGGCCAGATACAGAGCACGGGACCAAGATACTGCCCTTCTATCGAGACAAAGCTCGTTACGTTCCCCGACAAGGACCAGCATCCGCTGTTTCTTGAACCGGAAGGCACCGATACAAATGAGATGTATCTGAACGGGTTCTCGTCGAGTATGCCGATGGAGATTCAGATTGAGGCGCTGCGGAAGATTCCTGCGCTGCGGGACGTAAAGGTTTATCGCCCGGGATACGCCATTGAGTACGATTATTTCGACCCGACACAGTTGAAACATACGTTGGAATCGAAGATTGTCAAGGGCCTTTACTTCGCCGGACAGGTGAACGGGACGACTGGATATGAAGAGGCCGGAGGACAGGGAACGGTGGCCGGAATCAACGCGGCATTGGCTTGCGCAGGCAACCGCACATTTACGATGCACAGAGACGAGTCGTATATCGGCGTACTCATCGACGATTTGGTAACAAAAGGCGTGGATGAGCCGTACAGGATGTTTACTTCTCGCGCTGAATATCGCATACTGTTGCGTCAAGACGATGCCGATGCACGGCTCACGGAGAAGGCCTACGAATTAGGATTGGCTACTCAGGACCGCTACGACCTGTGGATGATGAAGAAGGAAAACATCGGAAGAATCATTGATTTCTGCACCACTACGTCGGTGAAACCGAAGGTGATAAATTCGTTCTTGGAATCTCTCGGCACGGCAACATTGCATGGTAGCGTGAAGATTGCAGACCTGATAGCGCGCCCGCAGATAAACTTTGAAAATCTTTCGGAGCAACTGCCGGAACTCAAAAACGTCATAGAAGCATCGCCGATACGCAAGAAAGAAATCGTGGAAGCGGCCGAAATAAAAATGAAATACAGCGGTTACATTGAACGGGAGCGTCAGTTTGCCGACAAGATGCACCGCCTTGAGGACATAAAGATAAAGGGACGGTTCGACTACCCTACCCTAAAAGACCTTTCTACGGAATGCCGCCAAAAGCTGGAACGCATTCAACCGGAAACCATTGCTCAAGCAAGCAGAATACCGGGAGTAAGTCCAAGCGACATAAACGTACTTCTTGTACTTCTCAAGAGATAAAAATTAAGGAGTTTCACGTGAAACAACAAACTCGTAACTGCACGTATAACAGCAAGTAACAACAAATTAAACCATAAAAAAAATGAATAACAAACTATTATTGGACAACCTGCGTTGCATCCCTGACTGGCCTATCAAGGGCGTAAATTTCAGGGACGTTACAACGATGTTTAAGAGTCCTGAGTGTCTCAAGGAAATCAATGAAGAAATGTATGAGATGTACAAAGACAAAGGCATCACTAAGATTGTGGGTATCGAAAGCCGCGGTTTCGTAATGTCTTCTGCCCTCGCTATCAAGCTGGGTGCAGGCGTTGTACTTTGCCGCAAGCCGGGAAAGTTGCCTTGCGAGACCATCCAAGAGAGCTATTCTAAGGAATACGGCGTTGACACTATCGAGATTCACAAGGATGCAATCAACGAAAACGATGTAATCCTGTTGCACGATGACTTGCTCGCTACGGGCGGAACGATGAAGGCTGCGTGTGATTTGGTGAAGAAATTTCACCCGAAAAAGATTTACTGCAACTTCATTATCGAACTTGTCAACGAGAATTTGAACGGACGGGCAGCCTTCGACGATGACATCGAAGTGTCTACTCTGATACAGATTTAGAATAAAAAACGAACGGGCATCAAGTATTGGCAATGCGCAAAGTTGCCATCTCTCAAGAATGAGAAATGGCAACAAAGTCAATATTTACGTGAATTCGGCGAATTACGCGATAGCAATCATAACACATTTTATGCCTCGCGATTATATTACCAAACTGTGGTAACATAATTACCGAAGTCTAGTAATGTGATTACCAAAGATTGATAACGAGATTACAAAGGTCTTGTAACAAGATTACAAAAGTCTTGTAACAAGATTACAAAAGTCTTGCAATGCGATTACAGAGTCCTTGTAACGAGATTACAAGGGCTCTGTAACCAAATCAACTCAAAAGGACTGAGTCTTTACCGGTTGAGAAAAAGATTTGAAAAGCATTGAACCCATGTAATACTTGATACCTATTTGTTTCGCAGCGCAATGTTCCACGTGAAACCAAACATCCCCAAATCCTTTTATACATAAGGCTTTAGAGAATGACAAGAGAAGAAAACGAGAAGCGGTTAGCATATTTGAAAGGTATCGTCTCGACGATGCCCGAGAAGCCGGGAACGTATCAATACTATGATGCGGAGCATACTATTATATATGTAGGCAAAGCAAAGAATTTGAAGCGGAGAGTGTCTTCATACTTTCACAAGGAGGTTGACCGATTCAAAACGAAAGTGCTTGTAAGCAAGATATGCGACATCAGCTATTCGGTTGTAAACTCTGAAGAGGATGCTCTACTCATAGAGAACGAACTGATAAAGCAATACAAGCCGAAATATAACGTACTTCTGAAAGACGGTAAGACATATCCGAGCATCTGCGTAACAAAAGAATATCTGCCAAGAATATTCAAAACGCGCAACATAAACCGCAAATTCGGGTCATATTATGGTCCATACAGTCATCTTAGCTCTATGTATGCCATCCTCGACCTCATAAAGAAGCTATACCAGCCACGCTCCTGCCGCTTCCCCATCACAAAGGAGGGAATAGAGCAAGGACGCTACAAGACGTGTCTGGAATATCATATCCACAACTGCAAAGCGCCGTGCATCGGCAAGCAATCGTATGAGGATTATCAGCATAACATAGCCCTTGCCCGTGAAATACTAAAAGGAAACACACGCGAACTGAGCCGCATGGTGTATTCACAGATGCAGGAGAAAGCCGCAGAATTGAAGTTTGAAGAGGCAGAAAGGCTAAAGAAACAGTATCTGCTTATAGAGAGTTTCTGCGCCAAGAGCGAAGTCGTAAGCCACACGATAAACGATGTCGACGTGTTCTCCATAGTGGATGACGACAGCAACAAGACCGCTTTCATAAACTATATCCACGTGAAAAACGGTGCGATAAACCAAAGTTTCACCTTTGAATATAAGCGGAAACTTGAGGAAACCGACGTAGAACTGCTACTGACGGCCATCCCGGAGATGCGCCTGCGCTTTGAAAGCACCGCAAAAGAGATTATCGTTCCGTTTGAGATAGAGTGGGAAATGAAAGACGCCACTTTCTTTGTGCCACAACGAGGCGACAAGAAACGCCTCTTGGAACTGTCGGAAATGAACTGCAAACAGTATAAGTTCGACCGTCTGAAACAGGCCGAGAAGCTAAATCCGGAGCAGAAACAGACGCGATTAATGAGGGAATTGCAAGAAAAACTGAGGCTGCCGAAGCTGCCATATCAGATAGAATGCTTCGACAACTCTAACATCTCAGGCAGCGATGCCGTGGCCGCCTGCGTGGTATTCAAGGGCATGAAACCGAGCAAGAAGGACTATCGGAAATACAATATAAAGACCGTCACAGGGCCGGACGACTACGCCTCGATGCAAGAGGTGGTGCGCCGACGTTACAGCCGCATGATGGAAGAAGGCACTCCCCTGCCCGACCTCATCGTAACCGACGGCGGAATAGGTCAGATGAACGTTGTCCGGGAAGTCGTTTGCGATGAGTTGAATCTTGATATTCCAATCGCCGGACTCGCCAAAAACGACCGCCACCGCACCAACGAACTCCTATACGGTTTTCCGCCGCAAGTTATTGGCTTAAAGACAGATAGCGAACTCTTTCACGCACTCACCAGATTGCAGGACGAGGTGCACCGCTTCGCCATCACCTTCCACCGCGACAAGAGGTCGAAAAACGCACTCCATTCGGCACTCGACGACATAAAAGGCATAGGACCGAAGACCCGCGACTCTCTGATAGCGGCCCTGAAGAGCGCAAAAAGAGTAAAAGAGGCTGATTTACAGGTACTTACAGAGATTATAGGGGCATCTAAAGCGCAGCTCGTCTACAATTATTTTCACGACAACGAGACCCATTCAAAATAAAAATAGTATATTTGCCGTATGAGAATAGTAATACAACGGGTGAGTCACGCATCCGTGACCATCAACGGAGAGATAAAGTCTGAGATTGGCAAAGGCTACCTGATTCTGATAGGAATAGGCGAAGACGACGGCCGGGAAGACGCCGACTGGCTCGTGAAAAAGGTCGTAGGACTGCGCGTTTTCGACGATGAGAACGGCGTAATGAACCGGTCAATCATGGAAGTGGGCGGCGATATCCTCGTGGTGAGCCAGTTCACACTCATGGCCTCCTATAAGAAAGGCAACCGTCCGTCGTGGATTCGCGCCGCAAGACACGAGATTTCCGTGCCCCTATACGAGTATTTCTGCGACCGATTGGGTCAGGAAACAGGCAAGAAAATAGGCACGGGAGAGTTTGGAGCCGACATGAAAGTGGCACTGACAAACGACGGTCCGGTAACAATTTGCATGGATACGAAAAACAAAGAATAAGGCTACGGCATCATGAACAGCGACATAACAATCAAAGAGGCGCAAGAACGCGTTGACCGTTGGATAAAGGAATACGGCGTGCGCTATTTCTCCGAACTCACGAATATGGCCTGTCTCACCGAGGAAGTGGGCGAACTGGCACGCCTGATGGCCCGCAAATACGGAGACCAAAGTTTCAAAGAGGGCGAGAAATGCGACCTCGGCGAGGAGATGGCCGACGTGCTGTGGGTGCTGCTGTGCCTCGCCAACCAGACCGGCACAGACCTCACCGAAGCCCTGCGCAAGAGTTTCGAGAAGAAGACCGCCCGCGACAAGACAAGACATATCAATAATTCAAAACTTAAATAGCTATGGCAGACAGTAAGAAAACACATGAATGCGAGCATCATCACCATCATGACGCTCCGCAAAAGAGCAAGTATGACGAGGCTTTGAGCAAATACAACACCGACATCAGCGATGCCGAAGTGAGCGAAGCCGTGAAGAAAATCATCGCCGAGAAGGTACCCCAAAACGACAATCCCGACACCAAGAAATTCCTTTTCGGCAGCATCGAGCTTACCACATTGAAGACTACCGACTCCGACGAGAGTGTTCTCGCCTTCACGGAACGCGTCAACGACTTTGATGCCACCTACCCTAACCTACCCCACGTGGCCACGATTTGCGTCTATCCGTGCTTCGCAAAGGTCGTAAACGAGTCGTTGGAAGTAGACGGAGTGGAAATAGCTTGCGTTTCGGGCAGTTTTCCTTCGTCTCAGGCCCTTATCGAGGTGAAGGTGGCCGAGACTGCATTAGCCGTGAAAGACGGCGCCACAGAGATTGATATCGTGATGCCTGTGGGCAAATTCCTCAGTGGCGATTACGAGGGAGTGTGCGATGATATCAGCGAGTTGAAGCAGACTTGTGGCGACGCAGCCATGAAGGTGATACTCGAAACGGGGTGCCTCAAGACCGCATCGAACATCAAGAAAGCCTCTATTCTCGCCATGTATGCCGGTGCCGACTACATCAAGACGAGTACGGGCAAGGAAAAAATCAGCGCAATGCCCGAAGCTGCTTACGTAATGTGTCAGGCAATAAAGGAATACTACGATGAAACGGGCATACAAATCGGTTTCAAGCCGGCCGGCGGCATCAACACTCCGATGGACGCATTGATTTATTACACTATCGTAAAGGAGGTTCTCGGCGAGAAATGGCTCACCAACAAGTGGTTCCGTCTTGGTACCAGCCGCCTCGCAAATATGCTCCTCAGCGAGATTGAAGGGCGGGAAGTGAAGTTCTTCTAAAAGACAATGGTGATATTGGAATTAGGCTAATTGGGCCTATTGGTCCTATTGGTCTAATAAGACTAATTAGACTAATTTGCCTAATTTGCCTAATTCCATTATCAACTAATTCCCCAAAAATAAGAAATCATTATAAAAAAGACGCCATGAACAGTGAGTTCTTGCCACAAAAAGGAAATTACAAGAAACTAATTGTCTATCAGAAAGCAGAATGTATATATGATATAACATACTACTTTGCCCATAAATTCCTTGAAAAAGGTGACCGAACCATCGACCAGATGATACAGGCAGCGCGCTCAGGAAAACAAAATATCGCAGAAGGAAGTGCCGCAAGCACAACATCAAAGGAAACGGAACTGAAACTGGTGAACGTCGCAAGGGCAAGTCTTCAAGAATTACTACTTGACTACGAAGATTATCTTAGAGTTCGAAACCTTAAACAATGGGAGGCTAACAACGAAAAATCAATAAAAACAAGAATGGTATGCAGCAGGCATAACGAAAGCCTATTCTATCGTAATGCAATAGCACTACGCAGCGATGAGACTGTAGCAAACATCGCTATAACCATGATTCATCAAACTGATGTGTTCCTCAGAAAACTAACAGACAGACTAAAAGCGGATTTCATTAAAAGAGGCGGCATCAAGGAAGAGATGTATAAAGCAAGGATAGAATGGCGTAAAAAGAATTGCTGATTAATTGGTCTCATTAGACTAATTTGACTAATGAGACAAATTAGCCTAATAGCCCCATTAAATCAACTTGAATAATCAGTCCAGCTTTTATTATTTTGTCCGCTTAATCACATAATCGAGGTAGGCAGTGAGCGACAAGCGCATTCTCTCATCCTTGACATACCTATCAAGGAAATCCATAGCCTCGGCATGGAACTCCCACATACGCTTTTCGGCATACTCAATACCACCACACCGCTTGGTATAATCCACCAAAACGGCGATTTCACCGGGCGTAACCGTGTGTTCCCTAACCTTATGCGCAAGCGCCACCATATCCTCGTCGGGATGCGCATTCAAGGCATATATCACCGGAAGGGTGAGCTTTCCTTCAGCCATATCGTTGCCAGTAGGCTTCCCTATCTCCTTCGAGTCGTAATAATCGAATATGTCATCGCGTATCTGGAAGATTATTCCGAGGTTCTGGCCAAATTTTCCTGCCGCCTCAATCTCCTCCTGCGAGGCTCCGGCCGACTGCGCACCGATTATCGAACAAGCCTCGAAAAGGGCCGCCGTCTTGCGCTTAATCACCTGATAATAAACTTCTTCCGATATTTCGCGCCTTCCGTTGCTCGTCAATTGCAGTATTTCGCCGTCGGAAAGCGTCTTGCCCAGCTCGGCAAGATAGCTCACGATGGTCTCCGAGTGGGTACGCGACACATATTGCAGGGCCGTAGAAAGGATATAATCGCCCACCAATATAGCCACCTTATTATCATACATAGCGTTGACCGAAGCCTGTCCGCGCCGCTCCGAACTTTCATCCACCACATCGTCATGCACAAGCGATGCCGTATGCAGCAGTTCCAGTCCCACAGCAGCATACTGCGTAACCTTGCTCACACTACCGAAGTTCTTCGCCATCAGCAATATCAGGACAGGCCGCATACGCTTTCCGGCACGTTGCTTTATATACGATAAAGCCTGTGCCAGCAGTCCTTCACGATGGTCAAGAGACTCATTGAATAGCTCGATGAAATCGGACAATTCCGCAGCTATCGGTTCTTTTATGTATGAGAGATAATCCATCAACACTGTAATTTTGATACAAAAGTACGCAAATTATCGGAAATGTGATAAAAAAGTTGTATTTTTACAATCAAAAAATACAATTTTATATGTCAAAACTGTTTCTTATCGATGCATACGCATTGATATATCGCTCTTACTACGCATTCATCCGAGCACCGAGAATCAACTCCAAAGGGCTGAACACATCGGCCATAATGGGCTTTTGCAACACGCTCAACGAGGTACTGAACAAAGAGAAACCGACTCATATCGGCGTGGCTTTCGACCACGGAAAGACGTTCCGACACGATGCCTTCCCTGAATACAAAGCGCAACGAGAGGAAACTCCCGAGGACATCAAGCTCTCCGTACCTATTATTAAGGATGTGCTCGCGGCGATGAACATCCCCATCCTGCAAGTAGACGGGTTCGAGGCCGACGACGTTATAGGCACTCTCGCCACCAAGGCCGGAGCCGAAGGCGTGGAGACTTATATGCTCACACCCGACAAAGACTATGGACAGTTGGTGCGCTCAAACGTGTATATGTATAAGCCACGGCACGGAGGAGGCTACGACATCATAGGCGAGAGCGAGATCGAGGGCAAGTATGGCATCCCCACCCCGGCACAGGTCATCGATCTGCTGGCTCTGATGGGCGACTCGGCAGATAACTTCCCGGGCTGTCCAGGCGTTGGAGAGAAAACCGCCGTGAAGCTAATCAATCAGTTTGGCAACATCGATAATATGCTGAGCCATACCGATGAGCTGAAAGGCAAGATGCGCGAGAAAGTGGAAAACGCCATCGACGATATCAAAATGTCGAAGTTCCTCGCCACCATCCGCACCGATGTGCCAATCGAGCTAAACCTCGACGAGTTGGCTGTTACCTCCCCCGATGAGAAAAAACTGACCGAGTTGTTCACCGAATTGGAGTTTAAGACGCTCGCAAACAAATTCCTTAAAAAGGACAAACCTGTGCAAAAGGAAGTTAAAACACAGCTCGATTTATTTCAAGAATTTGCGCCCGAGAGCTCGGAAGCTTCAAAAAACGCGAGTTTTGAGAGCCATAAAACGGTGTCTCACAAATACGAACTCATTGATAATGAGATGGATATGCGTCGAATTTGTGATTTTTTTCTTACAAAACAAAAACTATCCTTCGACACCGAAACGACCTCAACAGACGCCATTTCGGCCGAATTGGTCGGTTTGAGCTTTGCCGTCGAGCCTTTCAAAGCATTTTACGTGCCTGTTCCCGAAAACCGTGAGGAGGCGATGAAGGTACTCGAAATTTTCCGGCCGGTGTACGAAAGCGAGCGCATTCTCAAAATCGGACAGAACGTGAAGTACGACCTTGAGGTGCTCGCCAACTATGGAATAGAACTCAAAGGTGAGATGTTCGACACGATGATAGCCCATTATCTGCTCCAACCGGAGCTGCGCCACAACATGGATTACATGGCGGAGGTTTATCTGAACTACCAGACCATCCACATCGATGAGCTTATCGGACCGCGCGGAAAGAATCAGAAGTCGATGCGCGACGTGCCACCCGCCGATGTCTGCGAATACGCTTCGGAAGATGCCGACATCACCCTGCAACTCTACAACGCCCTCGAACCCAAACTGCGCGAGAGCGACCTCTACCCTCTTTTCCGTGATATCGAAATGCCGTTGGTGCGCGTTCTCGCCGAAATGGAGATGAACGGCGTACTCATCGACACCAATGCGCTCAAGGAAACATCCGTGGCGTTCACCGAGAGAATGCTCGAACTGGAACACAAGATATACGAAGAAGCCGGCGAAGAGTTTAATATCTCCAGCCCGAGACAGGTGGGCGACATCCTGTTCGAGAAGTTGAAGATTGTGGAAAAGGCCAAGAAGACCAAGACGGGGCAATACGTTACGAGCGAGGAGGTACTGCAACAGCTCAAGAACAAAGCACCCATCGTGAGCAACATCCTGGCTTACAGGGGATTAAAGAAGCTGCTCGGCACTTACGTAGACGCGCTTCCGAAGCTGATAAACCCACGCACGGGACACATACACACGTCGTTCAACCAGACCGTAACGGCCACGGGACGCCTCTCGTCGAGCGACCCGAACCTGCAAAACATACCCGTGCGCGGCGAGGACGGCAAGGACATACGCCGCTGTTTCATTCCCGAGCCGGGCTGTCTGTTCTTCTCCGCCGATTACAGTCAGATAGAGTTGCGCGTCATGGCGCATCTGAGCAACGACGCCAACATGATTGAGGCATTCCGCGAGGGCCACGACATACACACGGCAACGGCTGCGAAGATATACAAGGAGAGCCTTGACAGCGTAACGCGCGACCAGCGCACGAAGGCAAAACGTGCCAACTTCGGCATCATCTACGGCATTACTATGTTCGGTCTGGCGCAAAATCTCGACATTGAACGCTCCGAAGCGAAGCAGCTTATCGACGGATATTTTGCCACTTACCCGCAGGTGCATGAGTATATGGAGCAATCCAAAGAGATGGCTCGCAAGAACGGCTACGCCGAAACGTTCTTGCACCGCCGCCGTTACCTGCCCGACATCAACTCACACAACGCCACCGTACGCAACTTCGCCGAGCGCAACGCCATCAACGCGCCCATCCAGGGTAGCGCGGCCGACATTATCAAGGTGGCAATGGTGCGCATCTACAACCGCTTCAAGCGTGAGAGCATCCGCTCAAAGATGATACTTCAGGTGCACGATGAGCTAAACTTCTCCGTTCTTCCCGAGGAAAAAGACCTCGTGGAGCGCATCGTTATCGAGGAGATGCAGAACGCTTATGCCCTCCGCGTGCCCCTCATCGCCGACTGCGGATGGGGCAAGAACTGGCTCGAGGCGCACTAAAAAACAAGGCCGTTCCAACATACGCTTACATTATCAGCACTGTGTTGGAACGGCTTTTCTTATAGTAAGAGTTGGCAAAATATCGCTATACTCACCGAGGACAAGGTTACTACAATAAATCAATAATATATAGTATTGTATCGGTTGGTAACGCCATTACTATTATACAAGTTTCGTACAACGCCTCTGTACGGTTCGTACAAGGGCTTTGTACAAGCAGTACAGAGTACTTGTACAAACTGTACATGGCGCTTGTACAAACAGTACAGAACGTTTATACAAATCTGTACAAACTCTTTCGAGCTTTTAATAACATGAGTCCGACGAAATCACACTGCTTTGATTTCGTCGGACTCACGTTAAAAATACAACAATTTTCGCTAATCATCAAATCTTCTGACGTTTATAACGTCATCGGACTCACGTTATTTAACGATAACTTTCCTGCCGTTAATGATGTTCAATCCCGGCTGTGGCTTGCTCATCCGTACACCGCTGATGCTGTATATCCGCTGCTTCCGTGTCTCAGCATCCATAGACGTGATGTCTTCGATGTCCTTGATGCCCGTGGTGTCGAAGCCTACGATTTTCTTGAATTCACGCCAACTGTCGTAAATTCTGTAGTCTTCCTCCGATTCCATCGGCACATAGAGCGTACAATTGCTTGTCACCTGCGCACCCGCCAGCACGAAAGAACTTCCCGTTGCAGTCGGCTCACTCATTCCTGCCGATGCCAACTTGCTCATATTCGTTGTTTCCTGTTCGTCCGTATCAGTAAATTCGGTGTCCCATGTGTTATGCTGCTTGCTTTTCACGAACATACCGGTTCCGAAACCTCCCACGTTTGCAACCTTAATCTGTACGTAGTCTGTAATTCCGGAGGAATGAGGGCAAAAGAACGTATGTCGGTCAGGTTATTGTCTCCATTGAAGATATCATTTCCAATACATATCAGACTACTTGGAATTGTGATATGTCTAAGATTCACGCAATCCTGGAAGGTCCTTCTTCCAATTAATATTACGCCTTCTTCGATATTTACAGACGTGAGATTCTCGCAATCGGCAAAGGCTTCGTTTCCTACACGTGTGGCAGAACCTGGGATGTTAAGCGACGTGAAGTTGCCATATTGGAAAGCGTTATTACCGATAGTTGCCACGGAGTTGGGTATATTTATGGATGTCAAAGGGCAATATTTGAATGCTGCGGTTCCTATCTCTGTCACGGAATTAGGTATGGTTACAGACTTTAATTCGTAACATTTCTCGAAAGTACTTGGTTCTATGATTGTTACGCCGTCTGGAATTGTAATTGAGGTCAGAGCGTTGCAAACGGAAAAGGCTTCTGTTCCTATGGCTTTCACAGAACTTGGGAGGTTTATTGACGTTAAGTCGGTGCAACCATAAAAGGCGGATTCCCCAATGCTTGCTACACCCTCTGGGAGTGTTACGGACGTTAATCCTTTGCAATTACAGAAAGCATAGTCTTTTATGCTTGTCACGCCGTCAGGTATAACCACATCTTTGATCTTATTTCCATTTATATATATAGTCTCCGTAAGATTCATAGGGTTGGCAAATGCTCTGTCAAAAGAAATATTGCACCAGGCTCCTATGTTATTCGTGTTTATGTATAGCTCCTTAAGATTAAGGCAATCGAAAGCCTGCCATCCAATACTTCTCATAGCATCAGAAAGGTTGATGGTTACAGATGTCAAACCATCGCAATCATCAAAAGCATGGTCTCCTATAGTTGCCACGCCCTCAGGGATTGTTATAGCCGTCAAACTCTTACAGTAAGAAAAAGCATATTTCCCGATAGTCGTCACAGTGTTGGGAATGATTGCAGACATTAAGTCGGAGCAACGGTAAAAAGCGTCATCGCCGATACTTGTCACACCTTCTGGAATCTTTATTGATTTCAGGGCCGAGCAATTATAGAAGGTACCCTCCTCGATGCTTGTCATAGCATTGGATAATGTTACTTTCGCGAGGACTATGCAGTTAAAAAAGGCTTTTCCTCCAATACTTGTCACCGAATTAGGAATCGTTATCGTCCTGAGCAATGAACAGTCACTAAAAGCATTCCATCCAATACTCTTCACGGAGTTGGGGATATTTATTGACAACAGCATCGAACAACCCGAAAAGGCACTCTCTCCGATACTTTCTATGGGTTCTGCGAGAGTTATTGATTTGAGCCAGGAGCAGCCACGAAAGGCACATTCCCCGATTTTTGTAGCATTGGATATGGTTGCCAGTGTTGTTACGCCAGAGCAACCGGAAAAAGCGTAATCTCCGAAACTTATTCCAGAATTAGTAGGGAAAGTCAATGATGTTAAGCCGCTGCAATCATAGTATGTGTATATATTTGAATATCAGTTATTTGTAGTTAATACGGTAGAAAAGTGGCTTGTTTTCTAATTGGATACAGAAATTAGGGTGATATTTAACGTATTTAACTTCCATTCACTTACAAAACGGTGTTTTTGTTAGGTTATCTCCAAATTGAGAGTTGTTTCCAATTGCTGGGGAATCCCATATCACGCAAAGACAGCAGGCGTATATTTCTATTCAGCATTGATAATAGAATATCTTTGAAGTTGTTTGACTCATCTATGGAATCCAAAAGGTATTTAATGGCTGAGAGTAATGGGAAAAGTTTGTTGCGCTTAACTGTATTCAAACTTTCTCTATCCATAAATAGTCGTGAGGTGTTGTAGGGCAACACCATATTGACCATGAAACGGCGGTTCCAAATTCTGCCATGATGTGCACAGCAATTACGGAGATTGGAAATGGCATGAAACCAATTTTCAAACACGTTTATATCCGCTATGCCATACGATTGGGCTAACCTTTTCTTATTGTCATCCTTCTTCAAGGACTGATAAAGACGGCTGAGTGTTCCAAACGATACCACTTCAAGGGACATCCAGCATGGAGGCAACTCTGGCTCCTCGTACTTATTATAATAATGCTTGATAAATTCCTCATTACTTCTGTTTACATCTGCGCCAATATCCTCGATAAGCCTGTCAAAATCACAGCGATATAGCTCTTTGTTTAGAAACCAATGGCTGTCACGTGTTTGCTCTGAGTAAATTTGTGTCATGCGAGCACGAATGGAGACTTCTATTCTTGCAATAGCATTAAAAACTAAGAAACGTAAGTCACGGTCAAACTTGTAAAGGTCTATAATTTCCGAGAAATGGATATCATCCCTTACAAACAGGTGCTCACTGTCATCACTGTTGTCTTGAAATGGATAAGTGTATGCACGGAGTCTATAATAGCTTACGTCAAAAAGAAATTGTTCTGCTTCTTTCTTATCATCAAAAAGCAGTCCTTTACTTTCAAGTTTATCCACCTGTTCTGACAAACTGAAAGGTCTCTTGTTATATGTATTTGCAGACATAAACCTATAAAAACTCGAAGACCTCCCCGGGTGCGCTGGTCTACGGGAAGCGTGGGAGGTCATATCGCTTGCAAAATTACAAATTTTCTCGGACTTTACAACTATTTCTCATCATTTTTCTTCAAAAATCGAGTTATTTCTTGTTAATTTGTTCATTATTTATACTTTTTGAGTTACAAAAGTGCTGTTTTTCATAATTATCGCAATAATTCTAAGAATTAATTTGTAATTTTACACCCGGATTTGGCTAACGTCATCTCCATACATTTTAGAAATATAGGAGCGTTATGCTACTCTTGTAAGTGCGAAGCCTGAGAAACTGAAACACAAAATCAACAAGAATAGGCATAGCAGTTCCCACGTTATAGCGTGGGCTGCTTAACCATATCTGTTGATTAAGGTTTCCTCAGGGCCTGCACTTTAAGACGTGGTTATTGGCAGTGCCACGCTTCTCGTTTTTTACACAACAAAAAAATAAAAATTATGTGGTCATTTGATTATATCAAGAAGAAACTAAAAAAGGAAGATCAAAAGCGTAGAAAAGAGAAAAGAAAATGCTCGTCTGCAGAAACTGGAATGGGAACGTATTTTCCAAGAACGTGAATGATGTTTGGAGGAAAATCATAAGAAAAAAGCCGAGCGTAAAAAACGCTAAAAAGCCGAAAAGTGCACCAACCAAATCTGGAAACAATATTGCATATTGCAAAAATACTTAAAGTTGATATAAATGACTAGGCAGGGGCTTTGGAATGAATATAAAAGTACGACATAAATAAGTCCGTTTTACTAAGTAAAATCACATATATTTATGGGATTCCTTGATAAATTAAAATCTATCTTTTTTAGACCAGATTACGATAAGGATATTCGTAATCTGTCTAAGCGCATATCCGAACTTAGCGCAGAAAAGAGAAGGGCGGATGTTGACTTGGAGAGCATAAAGAAGAAGGAGATTAACATACCAAGTTTTGAGATTAAGCCGTCCGACCCCAAAATCGTAAAGATTAAGCCTTTTGTACCTCTGAATCAGCGACCTGTTCGGACAATGAAGGACTTAATGCAGAAAAGGAAGGAAGAAGAAGCTGAAAGAAAGAGACAACTGAAGCTACAAGTTACACAGGACTTAGAAGCCGTCAGAACTTTTATCATGGGTGAAAGCCCGGATAGTGCTGAGGATTTATTATTCAGCACATCTTCTACACTTCAAGAGCTTAAAGACGGTCAACTGAATAATCTATATGAGGAGTTGCTCCGTGACATCAATAATCTGAAAGACGTTCTGCGCAAGAAAGAGATTGAACGCCATGAAACAGAGGTTAAACGGAAGGTTGAGGAAGAAGAAAGAAGGCGTGAACAGGATAGTTTAAGAAAGCAACGGGAAGAAGAGGAAAGGCTCGAAAGAGAAAGAAAAGCTCGTGAGTATGAAGAAAAATTATCACATGAAGAAGAAGCTCGGCGATTAGAAATTGAACGTCTAACCTCTTTAGTTACCAGAAGGAAAAAAGATGCAGACAGAATACTACAATATCTAAAGCTGAAAGGTATAACAAGATTTTACCACTTCACGGACAGGCAGAATCTTGTTAGAATTAAACAGTTTGGAGGATTGTTTTCTTGGTATTACTGTAACAATAACGGTATAGATATACCAAATCCTGGTGGTGATATTGACTCACGGAGACTTGACGCACGACATGGTCTTCAAGATTATGTGCGTCTAAGCTTCTGTAATGACCATCCTATGGCTTATAGAAAACATAAAGATGGGGCATCTCTTGTTCTCTTGTATATAGATTTGGAAGTTGCTGCTTTTAAAGATACTATGTTTACCGACAGAAACGCAGCTTCTAATTCGTTCGCTTGTGGCATGAATTATGATGACCTTATTAAAGTAAATATATCTGCAACTCAAAGAAACTATGTAAGCAGAGACGAGGGAGAAATCTTCTATCAGCATCAAGCAGAATGTATGATAAAGACTTTCATTCCCCTGAAATATATAACAAATATTAATAATCCAAGAAAAATTATATTCAGATGATATACGTTGAAAACAAAAAAAGAAAACTGGAAAAAATTCAAGAGCAATATCCCAACGCTGACATTTTGGATATTACTTCTGCATCTGAGAAAAAATATGCTCAGATGCTCAGTCCATTCTATCCACATAACAACATCCCCGTTCCTTTCACTCCGGGAATGACGGCTACTTGTGTCGAAGCTGTTTGGCAAGGACTGAAAGTCTTTCAAACTGCTGATGTTGATGTGGAGATGTTTAAAAACGACACTATGAAAGGACTGAAAAGAACGGTCAGACGCTTTGGTCCTCCTTTAGGTCATCGTAAAGGTGTATATGGGAAAGAACTTCTGAATTATTTTGATGCAAGGATACAAATATACCTGCCCACTTATAAATGGGTTTTGGACAACATTCCTGCAGTTCATAATATCGTATGCCGTATTGCAGAAAGAAACAAAACAAATGATATCGTTTTTTTAGACTACAATACTAATATTGAGTTCAGAGATATAACATCTCCATTGTCTCATGCGGGGTTGGTTAAATTGTATATAGAAGGTAATTATCCATCCGAATTGGAGACTTACGTGCCACTGACTTCTGAAGAAGCCAAGGCGCGAAAAGATTCTTTGAAAAAGGAAAAGAAAAATAACAGAAATAAAAAATCACATCAAATAAATTTATTTTAAAATAGCATGGAACCTGTAACTATTTTCGGAATGGGACTTTTAGAACTTGTCCTTATCTTATTGGCAGTCGGCATTGTTGTCGTAGTTTTGTATTTGCAATCCAAGTCCTTCAAAGAAACTAAAGAAAAAATAGCTCAATTAGCAGGGTTCTTCCCTAATGAGGCATCCTTTGAATTGGTTCAGTCATCTATCACAAAAGAAGTTCTTCAATCTAGGAGCAGACTGGAAGATTTTATCAAAAATCCTCCCCAAAGACATGTCCCCGAGCCTCCTACCATTCAGTCGAATGATGAAGAAGATACAGATGAATCTATCAACGCAAGTATACAAACTAAACCGATTGAGTATGCCGACGTTGATTTGATAAGAATAAAAAATGGCACAGGAAGTTCAGCCTTTAAGGAAGTCGTCTACGAGACGAATGCATACTTGTGTAAAAACGTTGGTACCTCAGCAGACTTCTCTATTATTCAGGATATTTGTGAACGAAAGATAGAATCTCTCGAAACACAAATATCAAATACGGTCAATGTTCCTCTTTACTTGGGTCTTGCAGGAACATTCATTGGAATTATCACTGGACTGGCAGGTATAGCATTTAACATTGATTCTCTATTCAGTGCTGGAGAAGCTGCACAAACGTCTCCTATAAGGAATCTTCTTGTTGGTGTTGTGATAGCTATGATTGCCAGTTTCGTTGGTCTGTACTTAATGATAAAAATTCATCAATAAATTATAAGGAAGCTCTTGTCGAATGTGATAAGAATAAAAACGGATATTATGATTTCGTACGTAGAGAGTTGATGCCAGTGCTATCAAACAGTATGGCTTCTAGTTTGAATTCCCTAAAGAGTGTGTTGGGTGAGTTTATAGGTAAATTTGGGCATAACCTTGATGCTTATGCTAACTCAGCAGAACTGCTTAACGACAATATTGAAAAGCAGCATTTGCTTTTGGTCGAAATCAATAGAATGGATCAAACAAAGGTGGCCACGCAAATAGCTGAAACCTTCAAAACTTTGAAGGACTCATCAGAAACATTAACAGCTTTCCGTGGCTATCAGGATTCTCTAAACAAAACCATAGAAGAGGTTAATACCGCCGTTTCAAGAATTGATACCATTGTCGATACTTTCGAGGATTTCGCTAAATCGCTTAAAGTGGTAGTGGAAAACCAAGAAACAGCTGGTAAACTTCAAGCACAATTCAAGTCTGCAATCGAGACACACTTTCCGACTGGTTCTGAGGCTCGTGAAGCATGGAGAAAGCAATTTGACGAATTAACAACAGACGCGTCTACTGTTTCAGAGGAATTGAATACCCAACTGAGAGCATCAACAGATTATATCAGGTCTTTCGTACAGGACAACCAGAATGCTTTCAATTCTTTGACGAATTTTAAAGATACTCTTAATTCTCTTGTTGAATATGCCAATGTTCAGGCTACTTGTTATAAAGACTTGAAGGAAGAGATTGTGAACTTAAAGAAGGCACAAGTAATGGCACATTCTGATAGTGCCAAGTTAAATGCGGACTTGCTTACAGCCGTTAAAGAGATGATTAACGCTATTAAATCAATGAAAAACTAACCATGACTAAAGCAAAACAAAAGGATCCGTTTTGGACTAGTTATTCAGACTTGATGACAAGCCTCTTCTTTGTCATGCTTGTCCTTTTTATCATCTGTTTTGTAAAAGTTGGCAAAACAAATGGCGAACTAAAGAGCAAAGTTGAGGCTCTTGATTCTTTGAATCATAACCTAAATGCAGATAATGAAGATCTCCGAAACATTCTTCAGTTAGAAAACCAGTTCAAAGTTCTGAGTGAATCTTCATCATTGGAATATGATTCTATAAAAAAGATGTTCTACGCCAAAGACTTTCAAGAGAAAGAGATATTCTATTCAAATGATGATAAAATCAAACAGGAATATTTTGGAGTAGTTAATACCGTTGGCCATGACTTGTTAAGGATTTTGCAATCTTTAAATCAGAATAAGGACTTCAATTACCAAATGGTGATTGAGGGAAATGCTGCTATCAAATGGCAAAATTTAAAAAGCGGTAACTATAACCCGGATAATGTGGAAATGTACCATTTGAGTTATCGCAGGGCTTTAGCTCTCTACCTTTATTGGAAATCTAAGGGTGTTGATTTTAGAAAATACAATACTGAAGTTATAATTGCTGGAAGTGGATTTAATGGAATCAACCGTGACAATAAGATTGAAGACTACAACAAACGTTTTATCATCCAAATCATTCCAAAGATAAATAGACCAAAAGCAAAGAAATAAGTTGAATAATAAATGGCGACAAGCGACATTATAGCAATAGTGCTTATCATTGCGATTATTATCGCAGTTATGGGGTATTTCATTATCAAAAGTAATGAAAAAAGTAATCATGTTAGCTCTTTAATGAAAGAGCACTCTTCTTTGGCGTTGATTCTGTTGAATTGTGAAAAGCTTCCTTCACTATCGTCTATGACGGAAGAACAGACAGATATAATTCTTTCCTTATCAGATAGTGAATGGAACGAATGGGAATCACTTCACAAAAGAGTACAAAGTCTTGCAGAGAAATATCCTTATGTTCTGTATGAGTTTGTAAATTTATCTTTTCCAAAATGCAGAGATAGAGTTAGCTATAAAAAGGGAATCAAGCTCTTTTCTCACATTCCTAAGAAAGTAAAGGCTGCTATTGCATCATTGCATTTAGAGGAACTTAGACAGATTGATGCCGACCCGGAAAATGTATGGAAAGAAAGAGATGAATTAAGGATATTAGCAAAGAAAATCACTCAAAGGTACCCAGAGGGGTATAAAACATATTGTATCATTCATAGTGATAAATTGCCAAAAGACAGTATTGTCGTAAACAACAAAAAGCAAATTGCTGAATTACAAAAGTTATACGACGAGAGCATCGCTTATGAAGGATGGGAGAAGAAACAAGAAGAATTCTCTTCTGAATTTTGGCAGATTCTGAAAGATGTCCGTTCACAAGATGGACGCTATACCTATAATGTCTCTTTTAAAAAGCCCACACGTTTTGGTACACTTGTTAACTCAGAATTCAAAGTATGGCAAGGCTTCTGCGAAAGCTATAGTTCCCATCTAATTGACGAACAAGACGTAAATTTTAAAACGAAATACGATAGAATTTCCGAATTTGAAAGACGGAGCAGATACTTTAACGAAAGTGTTTATAATCAGATTGTCGAGATTATTTTAAAATTTAAGGAAAAAATGTCGCAAGACCTATACGTTATTTTTATAGATGGAAGTAAATGTAAGTGGTCCAAGAGAACATATGATTACCATTATAAATATATTAGAGAAAGACTTAATGAGTCAGATTTTTGTTGGTTCAATTATGGCGATTTGCCATTAGTAAACGAAAATGGCAATATTGGTGGTATATTCATTTTAGACCTCATTACATCTAATGAGGAATTAAAGGGCAATTGTAAGCTCATCATAGAGCATTTCAACAAATCCGTGCCTCTTCTTGGTTATTACTCTATGCTAAAAGAATATGATGAAGAAGAGCTAAAAAAACTTGCAAAAAATAACGAAGGCTATCTTTGTACAGAAAAAAGTGACATCGAATTTATCAAAAACAGCTTACTCAAAATTCGTAAACACTCTTTTTTCTCATATTTGGCAATTCCAAACACTTTGATTGGCGAGGCAAGTCATTCAAAAGAAACTAAAGAAAAGTGGATAGACAACCCTACAAATTATCTCTTCAAAACAAAGGACGAAGCGGGATTTATTTCAGGTGAGTATTCCATTGATGGTGGGCTGTCTTTTAAAGACATTTCAGTGGAAGGAGACGGGTTTAACGTTGATGAAACCGCAAGATTTACATATCTACTATTCAAGAATATGGGAGTGCTTTCTCAGTTTAAAAAGAAAGGCAACAAAGCTATTCAATTCATGAATAATCATAATTTTCTTGGTTCATCCGACATTTCGAGTGATAGTATGAATTAAAAAGAAGAAAACCGCTGAACAAATTGTATATTTGAATAACGACCAACAAATGTACAATCATGAACAGCAGT
>ERZ1027188.20-NODE-20-length-81753-cov-9.353534_pt1 | contig 81753 bp, 82 predicted proteins | sample MGYA00519273_ERZ1027188 | MGnify/ENA primary metagenome ERZ1027188 (study PRJEB26926, sample SAMN06164623) | human gut metagenome | biome: ENVO:00009003; feature: ENVO:2100002; material: ENVO:00002003 | host: Homo sapiens | place: USA | collected 2012 ... | reverse complement strand
TCTCGTGGGCTCGGAGATGTGTATAAGAGACAGACTGAAGGCTGTTAAGGTAGTCACTGAAGGCCGTCAAGGTAGCCACTGAAAGCTGCTAAGGTAGCCACTGGAGACAGTTGAGGTAGCCACTCAACATCAGAAGTTCCTTGCTCACGCAAATATATATAGTGATATAGAGGCTTAAATTCTGATGGGATTCAATCTGAATTATATGCCAAATTAATACTTAAATGGTACGGACTCCTTGATATAGAACTTGAAATTCTTTATGCCGCCCGGCACATTATTCTCCATTCGGGGCAAATACTGAATACCACTGATATCCTGCACAGAGCCGAGGTCTATCACAATATGATGTGGATACTTGCTGCCAGTCTCGGAACTCCAGTAAGTCGATTCCTGCAAGTCGAATATCTTGTCAGCCGAATGATTGCCTTTGCCAGTCTCCTCACTGTCGGCATATATCACAGTCCACGGCTCGCGCGAAAGTCTTTCACCGTTTTTTCCGAGGACATAGAACTCTGCGATTGATACAATATCGCCACTGTCAAGAGCATCGACCGCTTCAATACAGACATATCTTCCCCTTCTTGGCACGTCAGTTTTCATCTCCTGCCAACCGTTTCCAGTCTTAAAAGCACCCGTTATTGCCGGACTTTCACCCGTGAGGTCAAGCTTTTCATTTTCATTGCGGTGCGTTTTCTTCTTCAGAAGCTGTAGCTTGTCGAGTACAGGCCGGCTCAGTCCTTCCGCCTTTGGTTCTCTCGGACCGACAATATCTAACACTACAATCTCGTTTTCGCCTTTCTTTAGCCAACATCCCGGCATATAAAGCGTCTGTTGCGGACCTATTTCCCAAATTCGTCCGATCGGATGTCCGTTGACATATACAAGCCCTTTGCCCCATGTTTCGAAGTTAAGGAAGGTGTCATTAGTCTTTTGAACGTTGAACTTTCCTCGATAAATGCCGCGTGGTAACCGCCCGCCGTTGTTCTTCTTTGCGTCTGCTATTGGCTTGAATTTGGCAGAGTTATAATATTCAGGCGTGTCTTCGATATTGAATACCGTCCAGTTTTTGAGATCGCACACGAAGGCATGACCTCCCCGTTCCTCGGTGATAGTAACCTTGTCAGTTATTCCCTTAAAGTCCTTTATTGCCCTTCCGAAATTGATTCGTCCCATCGCTTCTACGAGAATGTCGAGTACCGCACCATTATTACAAGGTGGCAGCATCAGTTCCTTCTCTCCGTTGCGGCGGTCAAGTTTACCGATATATTTACCATCGACGAAGACTTGGGCGAAGTCATGTGCCTCGTTCACTGTCAGCAGAGTCTTTGTCTTTAGCTCGGGTAGTTCGGTGCGGTAGAGAATAGAGCCGTAGCCCTGATTGTATTCCTCCATTGTACGGATGTCGCGGTCAGTCTTTCCTTGCGGAAGATTGTCAAACAGAGGTGCATATTCTGTTAGTCTGAACTCGCTAACCTGCATCGATTTTATTGTTGCTGGTATACGGGGTTGATTCTCTCCGTACATATATTTAGCGAGTGTCTTGCGCAGTTGCCAGTATTTGGGTGTAATCTGTCCCGACTCACTGATAGGGGCATCGTAGTCGTATGACGTTACGTCCGGCGCGAATCCCGGCGAGTTAGCTCCCGCCCAATGTCCCCAGTTGGTTCCGCCGTGAGTCATATACAGGCTGAATGAGATGCCTTTCGACAGCATCTCGTCTATTCCCGCCACCATGTCGGCCGCCGGACGCGTCTCGTGGTTTGCTCCCCATTTGTCGAACCATCCGCTCCAGAATTCCGAACACATCAGTGGAGCGTTTGGGCGTACTTCGCGCAGCTTCTCAAACTGCTGGTCTATATTCGCACCTGTACCGAAATTGACAGTCCAAACTAAATCGTCGAGTCCGTTATTCATAAAGTTTGATGCCCAGTCGCATTGAAACAGCGTTATTTTATCACCATAATACTTGCGCAAGATATCTCGTATGTTAGCGATGTATTCCTTGTTTATGCCATAAGAGCCATATTCATTTTCCACCTGAATCATGATAATCGGACCGCCGCGCTCTATCGTCAGGTCGCCAACTTGCTCTGCAACCTGCTCCTGAAACTTCTCTACGTGTTCAAGAAAGTATGGGTCGTTCTCGCGCAGACGTATGTCTTTCTTCTTAAGCAGCCACCACGGCAGACCTCCCATTTCCCATTCGGCGCAGACATACGGCCCCGGACGGAGAATTACCTTCATGTCGTTCTTCTTGCACAGCATGACAAATGCGCGCAGGTCGTTCTGTCCGTTAAAGTCAAACTTATCAGGCTGCGACTCGTGTACATTCCAAAAAACGTAGAGGCACACAGTGTTCATACCTAAAGCCTTGCAAAGTTTAATTCTGTTGTCCCAATACGGCTTTGGTATTCGGGGATAATGCAGTTCCGCAGCCTTTACTATAAACGGCTTACCGTCGAGTTTGAAAGTTCCTTCGGTAGCTGTAAACGAATGTTGATAATTCTCTTTCTGAATATCCATAGCTTGCATTTCACACGGATAACCGCAGCAGAAGAGTCCTAATATTATTTCTGTCAGTAGTTTCTTCATGATGTTTTCTTCTTTATACATTATTGATAATGTGGGGGCAGACGAGAGCAAATTTATGGAAAATTATTGAATTGTCGGCTATTTATACATAATTTTTTAACAGTCAAATGCGTTATTGCCTCTTTATATGCCTGCAATGTCCAAAAAGAATGAATGTTTTCAGGATTTCTGGGACGATGATAGCGATGAAGAATGTGTCGATAAGAATATTTGATAGATGATATTTCTTGATGTATTGATATAAAAACAGGCTGGAGATTAGATTTTTCTCCAGCCTGTTTTTATTATAATGATAAGTTCTATTCAGAATTAAGCCTCTTCCGACCAGTCTTCCTTAGACTTGCGGATGTAGCTCTGATAACGCTTCTTAGCCATATTCTCAGCCTCAGCGAAGAGTTCCTCTGCCTCATTTGGATAAGCCTTCTTTACTGAGAGGTAGCGAACCTCGCCCATGAGGAAGTCATGGAACTTGCTCCAATCCGGCTCCTTAGAGTCGAGAGAGAATGGGTTCTTGCCTTCTTCAGCGAGCTGTGGGTTGTAACGCCACAAGTGCCAGTAACCGCACTCAACAGCCTTAGCCTCTTCAGCCTGGCTCTTACCCATACCACCCTTAGCTTTCAGACCGTGGTTGATACATGGAGCGTAAGCGATAACGAGTGATGGGCCCGGATAAGCCTCAGCCTCGCGGAATGCCTTCAAGCACTGTGCCTGGTCTGCGCCCATGGCAATCTGTGCAACATATACATATCCGTAGGTTGTTGCAATCATACCGAGATCCTTCTTGCGGATGCGCTTACCCTGGGCTGCGAACTGTGCGATGGCACCGAGCGGAGTAGCCTTAGAAGCCTGACCACCAGTGTTAGAGTAAACCTCGGTATCGATAACGAAGATGTTTACATCCTCACCAGATGCGATAACGTGGTCGAGACCGCCGTAACCGATATCGTAAGAAGCACCGTCACCACCGATAATCCACTGGCTACGCTTGATGAGATAGTGGTCGAGGGTCTTGAGTTCCTTGCAAATTTCGCAACCAGCCTCAGCACCTGCGGCAATCATTGGCTTCAGTTTAGCAGCCGCAGCCTTTGATGCCTCAGCATCGTCCTTAGCGGCTATCCATTCCTGAGCAGCCTCCTTGAATTCTGCCGGAGTGCTTTCGAGAGCGCAACCCTCGTTGAGCAACAGCACGATGCGCTCCTTCATCTTCTTATTTCCGAGAGCCATACCCATACCGAACTCGCAGAAGTCCTCGAACAGTGAGTTGTCGAATGCAGGACCCTGACCCTTTTCGTTGGTTGTATATGGAGTAGAAGGAATAGAAGCTGAGTAGATAGAAGAGCAACCTGTAGCGTTGGCAATCATCTGACGGTCGCCGAAGAGCTGAGAAATCAACTTAACGTAAGGTGTCTCTCCACAACCAGAACAAGCTCCAGAGAACTCGAACAACGGCTGAGCGAACTGAGAGTTCTTAACGTTTGCCTTGATGTCTACAAGGTCTTGCTTACTCTTAACGTTCTTAACAAGGTATTCCCAATTTGCTGCTTCCTTCTTCATGTCCTCTGCATCTGGATTGAATGGAACCATAGTGAGAGCCTTGCCGCCCTTCTTCGGATTGCCCGGACAAACGTCAGCACAGTTGCCGCATCCGAGACAGTCGAGTACAGATGGCTCGATAACGAAATGCATACCCTTCATTGCTGCCGGAGCTTTCATCTCGAGGGTAACACCATCGAAGCCCTTCAGCTCTTCATCGGTGAGTACGAACGGACGGATTGCTGCGTGAGGACAAACGTAAGCACACTTGTTACACTGGATACAGTTCTCTGAGTTCCATGACGGAACGAATGCTTCAACACCACGCTTCTCGTATGCTGCTGTTCCATTCTGCCATGAACCGTCAACTGTGTCGTGCTTAACGAAGTCAGAAACCTTAAGCAGGTCGCCTGCCTGTGCGTTGATAGGACGAACGAGTTCCTTGATGAATGCAGGAGCATCATCCTCTTCCTTCACGTCGTCTTCGAGGTTAGCCCAAGCCGGGTCGATAGTGAGCTGCTTGTATTCACCACCGCGGTCAACTGCTGCATAGTTCTTGTCGACAACGTCTTGCCCCTTCTTACCATAAGACTTAACGATGAATTTCTTCATCTGCTCAACGGCGAGGTCTACAGGAATAACGCCTGTTATGCGGAAGAATGCGCTCTGGAGAATAGTGTTTGTACGGTTGCCAAGACCAATCTCCTGTGCAATCTTAGTTGCATTGATATAATAAACGGTGATATTGTTCTGTGCGAAGTAACGTTTTACCTTGTTCGGGATAAAGTTTGCGAGTTCCTCGCCATCGAAGATGGTATTCAAAAGGAATGTTCCGTTCTTCTGCAAACCGCGTGTAACGTCATACATATTGAGGTATGCCTGAACGTGGCAAGCAACAAAGTTAGGTGTGTTTACCAAGTATGTAGAACGGATTGGAGTGTCACCGAAGCGCAAGTGAGAGCAGGTGAAACCTCCTGACTTCTTAGAGTCGTATGAGAAGTAAGCCTGACAGTGCTTGTCGGTGTTATCACCGATAATCTTGACAGAGTTTTTGTTAGCACCAACAGTACCGTCTGCACCAAGTCCGTAGAACTTAGCCTCAAACATTCCCTCGCCGCCGAGTGCCATTTCCTCAACCTGTGGGAGTGATGTGAATGTAACATCATCAACGATACCCACAGTGAAGTGGTTCTTTGGCTCTGGTAATGCCAAGTTGTTGAACACTGCGATAATCTTGGCTGGAGTTGTGTCGCTTGAACCGAGACCATAGCGTCCGCCAACGATGAGTGGCTTGATGTCTGCATCATAGAATGCGCTCTTAACGTCGAGGTACAATGGCTCGCCTTCAGCTCCCGGCTCTTTTGTACGGTCGAGTACAGCGATACGCTTAACCGTTTTAGGTACAGCAGCGAGCAAGTGCTTAACTGAGAACGGACGATAGAGGTGAACAGAAATCATACCAACCTTCTCACCGTTCTTGTTGAGGTGGTCAATAGCTTCGCGTGCAGCTTCAGTAGCGGATCCCATGAGAATAATCATGCGCTCAGCATCCTCAGCTCCGTAGTAAGAGAAGAGGTGATACTCGCGACCTGTAATCTTGCTTATCTCGCCGAGGTATTCCTCAACAACCTCAGGCACCTTGTCATAGTATTCGTTGCAAGCCTCACGGTGTGTGAAGAAAGTCTCCGGGTTCTCTGCAGTACCGCGTGTCATAGGACGCTCAGGAGAGAGTGCGCGGTTGCGGAAGTTCTCAACTTCGTCCATTGGAACGAGCGGACGGATGTCTTCCATATCGAGCATCTCAATCTTGTGGTACTCGTGTGATGTGCGGAAACCATCGAAGAAGTTTACGAACGGAACGTGAGTCTTCAATGTAGCCAAGTGAGCAACGGCTGTCATGTCCATTACTTCCTGTACAGAACCCTCGCAAAGCATTGCGAAACCAGTCTGACGGCAAGCCATAACATCCTGATGGTCGCCAAAGATACAGAGAGAATGTGAAGCCAATGTACGGGCAGATACGTCGAATACACATGGCAACAACTCACCCGCAATCTTATACATATTTGGTATCATCAGCAACAAACCCTGTGAAGCTGTGAATGTTGTTGTGAGAGCACCTGCCTGCAGCGAACCGTGAAGTGCACCGGCAGCACCGCCCTCAGACTGCATTTCCTGAACGGAAACAGTCTGACCAAACAAGTTCTTGCGACCTTTGGCAGCCCATTCGTCAACGTGTTCCGCCATAGGCGAAGACGGAGTGATAGGATAAATAGCCGCTACCTCGCTAAACATATAGCTTATATGTGCAGCAGCCTCATTACCATCACAAGTGATAAACTTTTTTTCTTTAGCCATTTTAATTAAATATTTAATGTTAATGTATCTGGTTCTAAATGTTTTCTTTCGTTCTTTTGGATTCTTTGATTAATATAAGAAGCCGAACAGCCATAGAGGAATCTTATTATCCTTGCCTACTTCCGTATTGTAACGGGCATAAATGGTGTCGGAACTATATCTCACTTTCATGTTATCGGCATTGCAGATTCTGAATTTCAGCTTTTCGTCTGCAATGTAGTGGCCGGCTTTCCCACCTTCATTTATCTTGTGGTCTTTCCACATTGAGTTTACGAAGAATGTTTCCATTAAATTCTGTCGCTCCACCTGAATAGGGTAGATGGCATACATCAAGTTTGTATTGTGCATCATTACCTTTGCCGGTTTTTTCGGAAACTCCTGTCCTACCGGGTATATGATGTTTATCAACCGGGCATCGGCAAGATATTTAATATAGTTCATAACCGTAGCTCTACTTGTTCCAATCTCTTGTGCGAGATGGCTTATGTTCGGAGCTTTAGGCCCCTCTACGGCAAGCATATAGAATAATTTCTTTATTCTCGTGAGATATTTCAGTTCTATTTGTTTTATTAGAAGAATATCAACTTCTGTCATCATGTTCATGGTCTTCAACAGATTCTCAGAGAAACTTCTGTGTTCGAGGAAGAACGGGTAGAAACCATGATGTATGTAATTCTGAAAATGCTTTATCGGACTTGCTTTTGGCAGAATCTTTTTTACAATGTGTTCATGATCTTGCAATATCTCGTCTAAAGTGTAAGGATGGAAATTGTTCCCCGTTTGCAGGTTTATGTATTCTCTGAACGAGAATCCGCGCAGATTATAACTCTTTACAATGTTATTCAGTTCTGGGTTCTCGTCTTTCAGTCTCATCACGCTCGACCCCGTGAATACTATCTTAAGATTAGGATAATAATCGTAGCATTTCCTCAGTTCCTTGCTCCAATTCGGCTGCTTGAACACCTGGTCTATCAGAAGGATTTTGCCTCCATGCTTATAAAACTCACCGGCAAAATCTGCTATACCACGTCCCTGAAAATAGAAATTATTCATATTTATATAGAGACATTGCTTATCGTTGGCGTCAAAGTTTTCTTTGGCGTATTGCAATAGGAACGTTGTTTTTCCTACGCCCCTTGTACCCTTTATGCCAATCATACGGTCGTTCCAGTCAATCTCATCCATAAGGGTGCGACGTACAGGAGCGTTTGTATGTTCTATAAGATAAGTGTGAGTCCGAAAGAAAGCATCCATTCTTACTTTTTTGTTTGTTTTATCAGAATGCAAAGATACTATAATTTCCGTAATTTGCAAACTCTGTGTTGCAAAAAGTGATTTTTTTTATGTATTTTTGCAAACGGTAAATTTATATGTAATATGAAACTGCACATCTTCAATCCCGAACACGACATAGCGTTAGCTTATAACAGTATTTTATTTACACCGCCTCATGCTGGTAGGGAGCTTCGTTCCGACCTCGGTTTTATCCCGGCATTATGGGCGGATGATGGCGATTTCGTGCTTGTTGACGATGTTGAGGCAGCTTTAGAGCGTGTCCGCCATATCAGAAGCTTGGCTCATGATGTCGTTTTTGTGTCTAAAAATGATATTCCGGCATTGGTTGCCGATGCGCCCGATACTTTTAAAATAGATCCCTGGGGATGGGATAAGGCCTTGTGCCATAATCTGCAACGATATGGAATACCGTCGGAAATGCTTCCTGCAAATGAAACTCTTGATGACATTCGCACCATGAGCGGACGAGGATGGGCAAACAAGTTGCGTTCTCAGATGGCTATATATGAAAAAGGTGTAATAGCCATACCGCGCGAACATACGTCAGTAGACGATTTCTTACAGTCATATTCGTCTTATTATCACCATCGTGCCGTCGTGAAATCTCCGTGGAGCAGCAGCGGGCGAGGCGTGAGATATTTCTCTGGGGAATTGAGGAAGCAAGAGCTTGGTTGGCTGAAAAATGTGATACAGCAACAAGGTTCTGTTGTAAGTGAGGTATATTATAATAAAGTGAAAGACTTCGCCGTAGAGTTTTATGCCCATGCTGATGGCTCTGTGGAATATGCGGGATTGTCGCTTTTCAAGACAATTAACGGTGCATATACCGGCAATGTTATAGCTTCGGAAACAGAAAAGTGGCAGATGCTGGGTGATGATAGTGTGGCAAATATGTTGCGTGAGACGATAGATGAGCTGATAGTGATACTTCAGCCATATATGAAAGGAGTCTATTGTGGTCCGTTTGGCATAGATATGATGCTGCTTCCCGAAAGAATCCTGCATCCATGCGTAGAACTTAATCTGCGTAGGACAATGGGACACGTAGCTCTTGCTATCACTCCTGAGAAGTCTGCGCCTCAGCGTCTTATGCGAATAGATTACACCAATCGTTATCATCTGCGTGTAATAGATACGTTCGAAAACATAATAAACAACTCCCTTATTCCACATTTATGACTGTAAACCGGCTATGATTATTGTCGTAAAGATAATAGAGAAGCAGTATGTCTTGCGTTATAATGCGTTATAATTGAGCCTATAATCAAATATTCTGATTATAAATGCGGTATTCTGTTGGGAAAGTACTATCTTTGCATAAGATAGGCTTCACATCAGCAATTTAGAACAAGTTCTATTGCATTAGGTTTGCACTATCAAAATAAGACGCGATAAGAAAACGCACATTATAAGTATTTTGAAATAAACAATCGTATTGTAATAAACCAAAGTAATAAAACAAATTATGAGAAAGTTAATCTTTTCGTTTTGTGCCTTATGCTCTGCAATGACAGGAATGGCACAGTCAAATTACAAGTCTGAGGTGTGGTGTCCGGACAATGGTGACGGTACTTATACCAATCCAGTAATCAATGCCGACTATTCCGACCCGGATGTAGTGGCTGTCGGTGATGACTATTACCTCACGGCAAGTTCCTTCCAATGTATTCCCGGCTTGCCGATATTACATTCCAAAGACCTCGTCAACTGGAAAATAATAAATCATGCGGTGAAAGAACTCGAACCGAAAGCTGAATTCGACAAACCATCCCACGGTAATGGCATCTGGGCACCGAGCATCCGCTATCATAATGGTGAATATTATATATATTGGGGAGACCCTGATTATGGTGTGATGATGGTTAAGGCCAAAGACCCGGCTGGTGAATGGAGCAAACCTCTTTGTGTCATTCCTGGCAAAGGAATGATAGACACGACTCCGCTTTGGGATGATGACGGAAGATGCTATCTCGTGAATGGATGGGCAAACAGCCGTTCTCGTTTTGCGTCTGTCATTACTGTGCGTGAGTTGAATGCCGAAGGCACGGCGCCAATATCCAATCCTGTGGTAGTCTTTGATGGCAATGGCACGGAGAATCATACGTGTGAAGGACCTAAATTCTACAAGCGCGACGGCTGGTATTGGATTATGTGTCCTGCCGGCGGAGTGCCTACCGGATTCCAGTTGGCTATGCGCTCAAAGAGTCCTTATGGCCCTTATGAGTCGAAAGTCGTTCTCGCTCAGGGCAAGACAAACGTTAACGGTCCTCATCAAGGCGCATGGATTCACACGACTCAGGGTGAAGACTGGTTTATTCATTTCCAAGACAAGGAAGAGTATGGCCGCGTGTGCCACCTGCAACCGGTAACATGGAAAGACAATTGGCCTGTGATGGGCAAGGTCCCGGCAAAGGGACATTGTGGAGACCCGGTTCTGACATACCGCAAGCCGAAGACTGCGGCTCCCGTAGCAATTGTAAATCCTGTGGAAAGCGATGAGTTCAATGAACCTAAACTTGGCCTGCAATGGCAATGGCACGCAAACTATGACCAGACATTTGGAATGCCGACAGCTTTCGGGACATACCGCATCTATACGCATAAGGTGAGCGAAAACTATGTGAATCTTTGGGAAGTGCCAAACCTTCTCCTTCAAAAGACTCCTGCTGATAAGTTCACTGTTACGACGAAGATACGTTTCACGTCAAAGGCCGAGAATCAGCTTGGCGGTCTTGTGATGATGGGGCTTGATTATAGTGCTCTTGTCGTGAAGCGTGTTGGGGATGAGTTCCAGCTCCAGCAGATTACTTGCAAGGCTGCCGACAAAGGTAAACCGGAACAGGTGAAGGTGCTCGCTACACTCAAGCCGACAGAGAAAGACGCAATACCGTATCATCCGGGAATACACGAGGACATCTATCTGCGCATGAAAGTGGACGACACTAAGGTAACATTCTTCTACAGCAAGAATGGCAAGAAGTATGAGGCCGTAGGTGATGAGTTCAAGATGAAGCAGGGTAAATGGATTGGCGCGAAGGTTGGTTTCGTTGCTATCGAGCCTGCCGGTAAGACAGACCGCGGTTGGATAGACGCCGATTGGTTCCGTGTTACAAAGTAATTGGAGTGCGTTTATAATGCGATGGGAAAACCATCGCATTTCTTTTGCATAAAATTTTCGCGTAAATTTCTTTCAAAAGTGCCACTTTCGGATGAAATTTACACGATTTTTTTATCTGTTTCTATATCCTTGATTTCCAATAAGATACGAAACTGACTCCCAAAAAATCCGAAACGGAGCAGTACTAAGCCAGAAATACTCCAGTACTAAAGCCTAAATACTCAAGTATTTAAGCCCGAATTACTCGAGTACTAAGCCCTGATTACTTCAGTACTAAAGCCGAATTACTCGATTACAGAGTCGTAGTAGTGAGAAAAAGAAAATAAAATAAGCAGCAATCGCACTATTTACGGAAATATTGCGTTATAACTATAATAAACGCTAATGATCGAAACTTTAATATCAAATAATATGAATCTAAAAGTACGCTTGTCTTTAATGAACTTCCTTGAATTCGCTGTTTGGGGTGCCTACCTCACGTGTATGGGCATCTATCTGAAGAATATCGGTATGGCCTCAGACATCGGATGGTTCTTCGCGATGCAAGGAATTGTGTCAATCTTCATGCCCGCCATTATCGGTATCATCGCCGACAGATGGATTCCCGCCCAACGTATGCTCGGCATCTGCCATCTGATAGCTGGCACATTCCTTATCGCCGCAGGTTATTATGGCATGACACACGGCACGGATTCGGAGTTCGGCATACTTTTCTCACTATATTCCGTGAGCGTGGCGTTCTATATGCCGACGCTTGCGCTTACTAATTCTGTGGCATACAATGCGCTGACAAAGGCCGGCATGGATACCGTGAAAGACTTTCCGCCTATACGAGTGTTCGGCACAGTGGGCTTTATCGTTACCATGTGGCTTGTAGACATATTGGACTTTGAGGTTAACCAGAACCAGTTTTTTACCAGTGGCGTGGTCAGCCTTATATTGTTCCTTTACACTTTTTCTTTGCCTGAGTGTCCCGTAAATAAGTCAGGCGACCGCAAGGACTTTGTCGAGGCATTCGGACTTCGTGCTTTCTCGCTGTTCAAGCAGAAGAAGATGGCTATATTCTTCATTTTCTCGATGCTGCTCGGCGTGAGCCTCCAGATAACCAATGGTTTCGCAACGCCCTATATCGAGAGCTTCAAAACTATGACAGAGTATCAGGGAACGTTCGGAGTGGAATATCCGGTGGTACTATATTCTATATCCCAGATAAGCGAGACTTGCTGCATCCTGCTTATTCCTTTCTTCATGAAACGCTACGGCATCAAGTCGGTGATGCTTATAGCAATGTCGGCATGGGTACTGCGTTTCGCCCTGCTCGGTACGGGTAATCCCGGCAGCGGAGTGTGGATGTTCGTGCTTTCGATGATTATCTACGGCGTGGCGTTCGACTTCTTCAATATCTCCGGTTCGCTGTTTGTCGACAAATCCACAAGCCCCGATATCCGTTCGAGCGCGCAAGGATTGTTTATGCTTATGACAAACGGCGTGGGGGCGACACTCGGCTCACTCGGAGCGCAGGCCGTGGTAAACAAATTCACGCATGGTGAGGTGATAAACGATGTGTTCTACACCCTCGGTGACTGGACAAACTGTTGGATGATATTCGCAGGCTACGCTCTCGTTGTGACCGTCTGCTTCGCTATAATATTCCGTCCGGGAAAAGAAAACAAAGTGGTATGAACAAGACGAGAGTGATATTCCACAGCATAAAGAAGATAGTTGGAACAGAAGACCTGAGTCTGCTGATACTGACGGATATGGCAAACGAAAGGCAACTGACGGTTGTCTGCGATGCAGATATGGCCCGCCAGTTCGACCTGCGTCTCGCCAAGATACCGATAACGGGCATAATGCTACCCGAGGCATTGTGGAATATGATGCGTATGCAGACGGGAAGCGAATATGAGTTGGTGATATACGATGTAGACAAAGGCCGGTATGAGGCGATGCTGGTTGAGCAACACAGCTTGCAATCTGTGAAACTGCGGGCGAGCGATGCCATCCTGATGTCATATATCAGTCGGATTCCGTTGTATATGGAGGAGAGATTGTATATGCGTCAGAGTGTTCCGTTCGAGGAAGACCCGCATAAGCTGACGGTGCCGGTGAACGCGATTAGCACGGATATGCTAAAGAAAGCTCTTGACAAAGCAATAGATGAGGAGAACTATGAGCTTGCGTCGCATCTGAGGGATGAACTCCTTAGCAGGAACAAGGAAAATAATAAAAAGGAAGAAAGTGAAGGAATGTAGATATTTTTATGTGCCCGACGCTCCCGGTCAGTCGGAGTTGCCGATGGAAGAGTCTATGCACGCGCTGAGAGTGTTAAGACTGAAAAGCGGTGATGAGATGTTTCTCATGGATGGAAAGGGTGTGTTCTATCGTGCCGAAGTTACCATCGCGGCGACCAAACATTGTATGTATGAGATAAAAGAGGTGCTGCCACAGGAGAAAAACTGGGAGGGAAACATACACGTTGCCATTGCTCCCACGAAAGATATTGGGCGCATCGAGTGGTTTGCTGAGAAGGCTACGGAGATTGGTATCGACGAATACAGTTTCTTGTGCTGTCAGTTCTCGGAGCGCAGAGTCGTGAAAACACCACGCATAGAGAAGATAGTTGTGTCGGCGGTGAAGCAGAGCCGCAAGCCCTGGATGCCGGTAATAAACGAGATGACGGCTTTCGAGAAATTCGTAAAGCAGCCTCGAGAAGGTGGGAAATATATCTGTCACTGCTATAACGAGATTGCGAGGGGGGACTTCTTCGAGAGTGTCTGCCGTGAGACCGGCAACAAGAATATCACCGTCCTGATAGGTCCGGAGGGCGATTTCTCGATAGACGAGGTGCGTATGGCCATGGAATATGGCTACAAGCCTGTGTCTCTTGGCACAAGTCGGTTGCGCACAGAGACAGCCGGACTATATGCGGCGATGTTGTCGCACTTGGCGAGAAGAAAGTAAAAATAACAGTATCAGCCTTATATATATATAAAGGTGTAAAATCATTAAGCGTGGCTTATGTGTAAGAACAAGTTTAAGAGCATATCACTGCTGCTCATAACAATATTGACAGCGTGTCTGTCGTCATGCTCGGGCGACGAATATCTGAACGTGATACCGGCCGACAGCAAGGCGTTGGTAGCTATAGACGCGGCAAAAATCACGGAGCAGACAAGTGGAAAGAAAAACTCCGTACTTCTGAAGGCGATGTTTCATGTCTCTGACATATCGGATTGCGGCATCGACATCACATCGAAAATCTACATCTTCGAGTCGGCCGATGGTAATGTCGGTATGGTCGCGAAAGTGAAAGACGAGGACAATCTGAACAAATGGCTCGACAAACTGGCTAAGTACGGGATGTGCAAGAAACTACAGGAGCGCCGAGGCAACAGCTTCACGGTAGTAAAAGACTCATGGGTTGTCGGCTTCAACGACAAGGCGCTACTTGTTATGGGACCGGTAATCAGTTCGGCACAGCCAGAGATGATGCGCCGGATGATAAAGTATCTCGATGCGGACGAGGGCATTAAAGGCACTCCGATATTCGACAAGATAGACACATACAGCTCATCGGTGGCTTTGGTAGCGCAGTCGGACGCTTTGCCGGAGCAATTCGCCACGCCTCTATTGCTGGGCGTTCCCAAAGGCGTTAGCCCGTCGCAAGTGATGTTTGCCGCTGAGATGAATGTCTCGAAGAGCAGTATAAGGATAGAAGGCGAGACGTTCTCATTTGACGAGCAGGCCGACAAGGCTCTGAAAGGAGCCGACAAGACATTCCGCCCGATAAGTGGTAAGTTTACTAAACGGATGTCGGAAGACACAGCCATCGGTTTCGTTACAAACACAGACGGTACGAAATTCATAGATGTGCTGCACGCGAACAAAGACTTATTGGCTCTGCTCGCGGGCATAAACACGGCCATCGACATGGACAATATCATCCGGAGCATAGACGGCGATATGGTTATATCACTAAAGAATTATGGCAGCGACCATCCCAAGATGCAGATGTTTGCTGAATTGGGCAATCGTGATTTCCTTAAAGACATAGGTTATTGGAAGCAGTCGTGTCCTGCCGGAACACGCATTGAGGACGCCGGAAAGGACGCGTATCGTCTTATTGGACACGACATGAGTTTCAATTTCGGCGTAACGACTGACAATATATTTTATGCCGACAATGTCGATGATATGACAGCAACCGGCAAAACAGAAGGTTCGGACAGCCAACTTGCAGCAGCTTTTGATTCGGTAAAGGGGAAGCGAATGGCTATTATCATTCATATTCCGTCATTATTTGGCGGCAGCAGCGAGGCAAAGATAGCTGGAGAAATGCTTAAACCGGTATTAGGAAAATCCGAGACAATAGTCTTCACACTCTAAGAAAACATTAAACAAAAAGCCCTTTGTATCTAATTAAGATGCAAAGGGCTTTTTGTTTACCATTTTTTTATTACCTTTGCAACCGTTTTAATATAAAATTAAGGTAAAGGAATGGGCAAAAAAAGATATTCGTTTAAGGCGGCGTTGTTCGATTTGGACGGTGTTGTCTTCGATACGGAGCCACAATATTCTGTTTTCTGGAGACAGGAAGGATTGCGCTATCATCCGGAAATCGAAGGCCTGGAGCTTAAGATAAAGGGTCAGACGCTTGTGCAGATTTTCGATAGTTTTTTCGCTGATATGAAAGATGAGCAGCCTAAGATTATGGAACGGCTCAACGAATATGAGCGTAACATGAAATATGAGTTTATAGATGGCTTCAATGAGTTCATTTCTGACCTGCGCAGTCATGGCGTTTACACAGCGGTTGTTACCAGCAGTAACCTTGATAAAATGTCGAACGTATATTGCCAACATCCAGATTTTAAGCTAATCTTTGATGCAATTCTAACCTCTGAGGATTTTGCAGAAAGCAAACCATCTCCCGATTGTTATCTTAAAGGTGCAGCTCGTTTCGGTTTGCAGCCAAACGAATGCGTTGTCTTTGAAGACAGCTTCAACGGACTGAAAAGCGGGCGTGCATCGGGAGCTTTCGTCGTAGGATTGTCAACAACTAATAAGGCTGATGAGATTGCCGCATTCGCAGATAGTGTCATAGCTGATTACCGTGGTGTTTCATACGACAGTATGGTGCATAAAATCAATCAATTATAGGACATCTTAAATATATATATATATTATGTCAGGATATTTAGTAACAGACAAAAAGAAGATTACAACAACGAAGTTTGCTGCCATGAAGCGCGACGGAGAGAAAATCTCCATGCTCACGGCATACGATTATACTACCGCCGGCATTATCGACGCTGCCGGAGTAGACAGCATATTGATAGGCGACTCGGCATCAAACGTGATGGCCGGCAACGCCTACACACTGCCAATCACTCTCGACCAGATGATTTATCACGCCCGTTCGGTGGCTCGTGCCGTCAGTCGCGCCCTTGTCTTGGCTGATATGCCGTTCGGTTCTTATCAGATTTCGCGCGAGGATGCCATTCGTAACGCTTGCCGGATGATGAAGGAGAGTGGGGTAGACGCACTGAAATTGGAAGGCGGCGTTGAGATTTTGGATACAGTAAAGGGTATCTTGGATGCCGGAATCCCGGTTTGCGCCCACTTGGGACTGACTCCGCAGAGCGTGAACAAGTTTGGTGGATACGGCATTAGAGCTAAGGATGAGGCAGAGGCCGAGAAACTTATGAATGATGCAAGACTTCTGGACGAGGCCGGATGTTTCGCTGTTGTGCTTGAGAAAGTTCCGGCAAAGCTCGCCGCAGAAGTTACGAAGAATGTCTCTATGGCGACCATCGGTATCGGAGCCGGCAACGGTACAGACGGTCAGGTGCTCGTTTATGCCGACGCGTTGGGCATGACACAGGGATTCAAGCCTAAGTTCCTGCGCCATTTCGCCAACGTTGGCGAGGTGATGACAAACGGAGTGGGCGACTATGTGCGTGCTGTTAAGGACTCCTCGTTCCCCAATTCTGACGAAAGCTATTAAAGGATGAACACTCAGAACACGCCCGTACACATCAGCCTGTGGCATAGAAGTTTTTGGGCCCTCGTCTTGGCTAATATGTTTCTTTCGATGTCGGTAACGGCATTGATACCCATTTTGCCTTTGTGGATGATGCAGACGTTGCATTCTTCTGCTCTTGAAGCCGGTGTCGCGATGTTTGCTTGTTGTGTGGGAATGTTTTCGCTTGGTGGTTTTTGTTCATATTTAGTTCAGCGTTTCCGCCGTAATCATGTGTGCTTGTATTCTGTTTTCTGTACGATAATCTGTATAGGACTGCTGTATTTCTTCACGCATTATATGGAAAATATTCCGATATGGATTGTTTGGATGATTCGTTTGTTGACCGGTGCAGCGTTTGGGTTGTCTCAAATGGTGCTTTCCAGTACACTTATTATTGATAAGACGGAATCGTTTCAACGCACCGAAGCCAATCATGTGGCTGCTTGGTTCAGGCGTTTTGCCTTGTCGTTAGGACCGACAACCGCTATCCCTGTTTATATCCACTATGGATTCGATATTGTCCTCGCTTTGTTGGCGGCTTATGCTTTCTTCGCGATGGTGCTTATCCGTAGCGTGCGTTTCCCTTTCAAGACTCCTGATGAAAGCGTACACGTGTATTCGCTCGACCGCTTCTTTCTGCCGCAGACTAAGTGGCTGTTTGTCAATATGTTGCTCATAACCTCTGTATTGGGACTTTTACTCTCTGCCGTTGCCGATGCGTGGTTTTACGGAATAATGATGATAGGATTCTTCCTTGCCATTATTGCTGAGAAGTTTATGTTCGCTGATGCAGATATAAAGAGCGAGGCTGTAGTGGGATTAATACTCATCGGTGCCGCTTCGCTGCTTATGCTCACCCGTGATTTGCCGATAGTGCATCGCATAGTACCCGTATTTGTGGGATTAGGCTTTGGCATTATCGGTTCGCGTTTCATGCTTTTCTTCATTAAACTGTCGCATCATTGCCAGCGTGGCACGTCGCAAAGCAGCTTCTTCCTTACGTGGGAACTGGGTATCGGCATTGGTTTGTTGGCTGGCTATGGTCTGTTTTATGGAAACGTTGCGGCATTGCTCAAGACCATTCTTATGCTTACCGTTGTGAGTTTGTTGCTCCATGTCTTCGTTACCCATCCGTGGTATATGGCAAATAAGAACAGGTAAGCAGGGGGCATATATTATCAAATTGCGCACATATATAAATAATAGGTATATGGATATATTGATAGCGAATGCCGCAAAATATGAAACGGCGGACTTTTTGCCTGCCGACCCTTCGTGGTTCATGCATCAGGTGGAAGGGAAACGTAATCAGGAAACCTTTGCTTTCATTGCTTCCGCACTGAGTTATGGCAGCCGTAAACAATTCTTTCCCAAAATTCAGTATGTGTTGGATTGCTCCGCCGGCAATGTATATGAGTGGGTCAGAAGCGGAGAATATGCCCATGATATTCCCGATGTTGCGGAATGTTACTACCGTCTTTATACCAAGCACGATATGAATGTGTTTCTTTCTCGTTTGAAAGAACTTCTTTGTGAATTCGGTTCTTTGGAGGATTTCGCACGACAGTCGGTTGTTGATGGTGATGCTTTTAGTCTTGTTGAGGCCATAACGGCATATTTCCGGGTTGTGGCAACACCTGTTATACCGAAAAATGCAACATCTTCATGCAAACGGGTGTGTATGTTCCTGCGCTGGATGGTGCGCGATGGTTCGCCCGTAGACCTCGGCTTGTGGAGCGATTTTGTAGATAAGCGCACGTTGATAATGCCGATGGACACCCATGTCGTGCAGGAGGCTTGCGCCTTAGGATTGCTTTCGAGCAAGAGCGCGTCGATGAATGCAGCCCGAAAACTTACCCGTGTCATGGCCGGAATATTCCCCGACGACCCTTTGAAAGGAGATTTTGCTTTGTTTGGGTACGGAGTAGATGCGGATAAAACAAAAAGGACACCTACCAAATAACTGATAAGTGTCCTTCAAAATCTATTTTACTAACTAAGTAAGAATCTTATCCGAGAATAAGACTCTTATGCTTTTATCCCTTACAAGATAGTCTTTACGGCTTCGAGCATACCCTTTTCCTGTATCAAGTCAAGGTCTTTCTTAACAAGCTCTGCCAATCCTGCAACGTTGTGGAGGTCTTCGCCCCAGATAGAAGTGGCTGAGAGAACACCGTCTGTTACCTTCTGTGTATCGCCCGTTGCCCACAAGTCTTTCAGCAAGTCCATGATTTCCTGAGCGTCGTTCGGAACAATCTCTGTGCCATCCTCGCGCTTTCCACCCTTGTAGTAGGTGATGATTGCTGCAAGACCGAATACCAATCCCTGTGGCAGTTCGCCTTTGCGCTCCAAGTAAGTCTTCACTCCTGGCAGGTCGCGTGCGCAGAATTTCGGGAAAGAGTTGAGCATGATGCTCGTTACCTGATGGTCTACGTATGGGTTGTTGAAGCGCTCCAATACATCCTCGGCAAACTTCTTCAGCTCGTCCATAGGCAGGTTAAGGGTCTGCATAAGCTCATCGAACTGCACTTTGTGGATGTATTTGCCGATTACCTCATGGTTGCAAGCGTCTCTTACGATGTTCACGCCACTGAGGAATGCCACAGGTGAGAGTACTGTGTGCGGACCGTTAAGCAGCGTAACCTTGCGCTCGTGGTAAGGTTTCTCGCTCTCTGCAATGAGAACATGAAGGCCAGCCTTCTCTGCAGGGAACTCCTCGCGCAGCTCCTCGATAGACATATTCTCCGGTTTCTCGATTACCCAAAGGTGGAAAATTTCAGCCTGAACAACGAGGTTGTCCTTATATCCAATCTTCTGCTGTATGTCGGCGATTTCCTTGCGTGGGAATCCCGGAACGATACGGTCTACCAATGTAGCGCATACATAGCAGTAGTTTGTGAACCAATCTTTGAAAGCCTGATAGTTGCCGCCGAAGTCTTCCTTCCACAATTCGATGTATTTGTAGATGCACTCTTTCAGATGATGACCGTTGAGGAATATCAATTCGCACGGCATGATGATGAGACCCTTTGTCGGGTCGCCGTTGAATGTCTCGAAACGGTGGTAGAGAAGCTGCACGAGCTTGCCCGGATAAGATGATGCCGGAGCATCGCTGAACTTGCAACTGTCATCGAATGCAATTCCTGCCTCAGTGGTATTGGATATTACGAAACGAATCTCAGGCTGTTCTGCCAATGCCATGAAAGCAGCGTTCTGGCTGTATGGGTTTAGGGCGCGGCTGATAACATCGATGCGCTCCAAAGAGTTAACGGCCTCACCGTTCTGTCTTCCCTGAAGATTGACATGATAGAGGCAGTCCTGTCCATTGAGCCAGTCAACCATACCGCGGTCTATTGGTTGGACAACGACAACACTTCCGTTGAAGTTTGTCTTCTGATCCATATTCCAGATAATCCAGTCAACAAATGCGCGGAGGAAGTTTCCTTCGCCGAACTGGATGATTCTCTCAGGCATTACGCTTTTAGGCGCAGTACCTTTGTTCAAAGATTTTAATTGTGCCATGATTCTTTTGTTTTATGATTTGTTTTTATTGTTTGTTCTTCCTGCTGCATTCTACGTGCGGATTTTTGCCCGCTTGCGGAGTGTACGGTTTTTCAGAGTTTTTGTCTGTGCGCCTCCCGGCATTGCGGTCAGGCTTTTGCAAAGTTAGTAATAAAAATGAAAAGAAAGCCTAACTATTATTTTTTTTTCAGAAAAAAACACGTAAACCTTTACATAAAGCCTTCTTTCGGTTGTCTTTCCTGGTAGGTTTTGTTATTCGTGATGGTATGGCTCTCCCTTTATGATGGTGCAGGCTCTGTAAATTTGCTCTGTAAATATGAGTCTCACCATTTGGTGGGAGAATGTCATTTTGGATAGCGAAATCTTCTCGTTCGCACGTTCGTACACATCATTTGAGAACCCGTAAGGTCCTCCTATTACGAATATCAGCCTGCGGGCGGTATTCTGTTTCTTCTGAATCCAGTCTGCAAATTCGATGCTTCTGAACTCCTTGCCGTGCTCATCGAGCAGCACAACTGTGTCGGTTGACTGTATTTGTTTCAGAATCAGTTCACCTTCGCGTTCTTTCTGTTGGCTTTCGCTCAAGTTTTTTGTATTCTTCAGCTCCGGAATCGTGGTTATCGAAAACGGCATATAGTGCCCAATCCGTTCCACATAGTCGTTTATTCCTGCGTTAAAATGTTTGTTGACGGTCTTGCCAACGAGTATAAGCTCGGTCTTCATAACTTACTTTTCCTCCTTCTTATAATCCGTTTTGCGTTTCGGATTCATCGGGAACCAGCCTTTCTCTACTCGTTTCTTTTGGTCGAACAGTTCGCCGATGGCCCATAATGCCGATGCACCGAACACCCCGAGTGATGCCGAAATGAGAATGTCGGCCGTGTATATGGCAAGGCAGATGGCACAGATGCCGACAAGAAGAAACATCCACCACGGTTTTGTTCCGAAATAATATTCAGTTTTTATCACTATTGGATGAAAGAGTCCTATTATTAAAAATGTTATTGCGGCAATGATTATGCCGGTGAAGTGCATTTCCATTATGTCTATACCTTATTTATTATGTATTCTGTTTTCGCCAGTTCTATTAATTAATGAGGCTATAATAGCCACTGCAAAATTACGAAATCTTTTCATAAAAGCAAAACAAACGGCCCGTTTCCTTACCTCTATGGCAACTCATTTATTACTATCAAAAATCTTTACAACTATACCCTCTAAAACTCGCGAATTTGTAGTCGAAATCTTCCGTGCGCTCAAAAACGCAAAAATACGGCTTTTTAGCCGATTTTAAGATAAAGCCCTGATTCTCAAATGTTTACCTCATTTTCTTGCAAAAATAGCCATTTTATAAAGTGTTTTAGACCTCATTATTTTGCAACGGAGGCTCCGTTAGGCTCCAACGGAGCCACTTTTGGGCTTCAACGGAGCCTCCGTTGCACTCCAAAACGGCCTAAAACGGAGTCTAAAAGTGCCACTTTTGAAAGCTAATAAACGTTAAATAGGGCAAAAGTAGCGTTTTTTGATGTTTTCGAGAACATTAATTTTTGAAGAAAAACGGCTCTGATTTTTTCTAATGGAGGCACTTTTGGAATTTTGAGTTACGAATTTTGAGTTTGGAATTGGGATTTTTGGGGCCAGGAAATTACCGAAAATAAGTAACGAGACCTATATTTAACACTCGTTCACACGAAAGAATCAACTTCTCAGAGAGGTGATTTTTGATAATTTTTCTTTACAAAATAGCACTCCAGATCAAATTTTTTGTGAAGCATTATACAGATGTTGTTGCCGGGAAAGGAAAAACTAAGACTATAATACTTGGAATCTTAAACGATTGTTATATGCAAACTAATTTCGATTCTGCCTTCCCAGATACTTCTTTTTTAAAGTTTTTTTCGTTTGTTCCGCCATTTTTGTGTAACTTTGCACAATTATAAGGAAATATGTGAGAATATGAAACCAACAGCTATAATGCTCCTGCATTGTCAGGATAAGCCGGGTATAATCTCGGAAATTACGAAATTTATCACGGATAACAACGGAAATATCGTCTATCTCGACCAATATGTAGACCATGAAGACGGTATGTTCTTTATGCGAATTGAATGGGAACTCGATAATTTCCTTATCCCGCGCGACAAGATAAAAGAGTATGTTGAGACTTTATATTCAAAGCGTTACGACATGACTTTCAATCTTTATTTCAATGACGAACGCCCACGTATGGCGATATTCGTAAGTAAGATGAGTCATTGCTTGTATGATTTGCTGGCGCGTTATAAGGCGGGAGAGTGGAATGTGGATATTCCGTGTATTGTGAGTAACCATGAAGACCTACGCTATGTGGCTGAGCAGTTTGATATACCTTACTATGTGTGGTCGATAAAGAAAGACCATTCAAACAAGGCCGAGGTGGAAAAGGCGGAGATGGAACTGCTGAAAGAGAACAACATCACGTTTATAGTGCTCGCGCGGTATATGCAAATCATTTCCGATGAGATGATTGCCGAATATCCCCACCACATTATTAATATCCATCACTCGTTCCTTCCGGCTTTCATTGGCGCGAAACCGTATCATCAGGCATGGGAGCGCGGCGTAAAAATAATCGGAGCGACAAGCCATTATGTTACGGCAGAACTCGATGCCGGTCCGATTATCGATCAGGATGTGGCTCGCATAACCCATAAGGATACGCCTGAGAGTCTGGTGCTGAAAGGTAAGGATTTGGAGAAAATCGTGCTTTCCCGCGCCGTGACAAAGCATATCGAGAGAAAGATACTTACGTATCATAATAAAACAATCATATTCTCGTAAGTGGCGTGATGTTCAGGGGAACTGACAGGAAAACGTTCCCGTATGTCATCGAATATAGAATAAAATGAACGTAGCGATAGTAAAATATAATGCCGGCAATATCTATTCGGTTGTGAATGCGCTGAAGCGATTGGGTGTGAATCCTCTTCTTACGGACTCTAAGGAGGAGCTTTGCAGTGCCGACCGTGTGCTTTTCCCCGGTCAGGGAGAGGCGGGCAACTGTATGAAATACCTGAAAGAGAGAGGGTTGGACTCTGTTATCCGCGACCTTCGGCAGCCCGTTCTTGGCATTTGCGTAGGCCAGCAGTTGTTGTGCCGCCATTCAGAAGAGGGCGATACAGATTGCATAGGCGTTTTCGATGTGGACGTTAAGAAATTCAAACCCACTTGCCATACCGAGAAAGTGCCGGCTATGGGGTGGAACCGACTCGGTAATCTGAAGTCGGGTTTGTTCTCCGGCTTCACCGATAATGAGTATGTCTATTTCGTTCACAGCTATTATGTGCCACTATGCGAGTGGACCTCGGCTACGGCAGACTATATCCTGCCATACTCGGCAGCCCTTCATAAGGATAATTTCTATGCGACCCAGTTCCATCCCGAGAAAAGCGGAGGCGTGGGAGAGAGAATATTAAAAAACTTTCTTGACTTGTAAGACAGATGAAAATAGAGCTTATACCGGCAATCGACATAATAGACGGCAAGTGCGTGAGACTGACAAAAGGCGACTATGCCTGTAAGACAATCTATAACGACAATCCCGTAGAGGTGGCGAAAGAGTTTGAGACGATGGGCTTCAAACGGCTACACGTGGTTGACCTTGACGGTGCGAAGTCGAGACATATCGTAAATGACGGAGTGTTGCGTGATATGGCATCTGCAACAAATCTTGTTATCGACTTCGGCGGAGGCATAAAAACCGATGAAGACATAGACAAGGCTTTTGCTGCCGGCGCGTCGATGGTGACGGTGGGAAGTATAGCTGTTACACATCCCGGCCTCTTTATGGCTTGGATGGACAAATATGGCGCAGATAAAATGATACTTGGTGCGGACGTTCGCAACGGTAAAGTGTCGATAAACGGATGGAAAGAAGATTCGGAAGAAGACCTTCTGCCGTTTCTTAAGAAATACATCGACAATGGCGTGAAGACGGTTTTATGCACGGAAATAAGTAAGGACGGAACCCTTGCCGGACCCGCTACAGAACTGTATAAGGCCATTATGGCAGCTTATCCCGATTTGCATCTCATTGCGAGCGGCGGAGTGTCATCGACGGAAGATATAATCTCGCTTGATTGCGAAGGCATTCCGGCGGTGGTTTTCGGTAAGGCGTTTTATGAAGGAAAAATAGATGTGGCGCGACTTGGCGTCCGTTGATGCTCTGATTCGGTCGGTTTTTCAACGCTTCGATATTGAGAGTGTCGCACAGAAAAGAATATATAATGAATAAAGGACTCGCAAAAAGAATAGTTCCATGTCTTGATGTTAAAGACGGAGAGACGGTAAAAGGCACGAACTTCGTAAACCTTCGGAGTGCCGGAGACCCTGTGGAATTGGGCAAGGCATATAGTGATGCCGGTGCCGATGAGCTTGTGTTTCTCGACATAACAGCCAGTTTCGAGGGGCGCAAGACCTTTACCGATATGGTGGAGCGTGTGGCTCGCGAGATAAATATACCGTTCACGGTAGGTGGAGGCATAAACGAATTGAAAGACGTGGAGCGTCTCTTGTATGCCGGAGCCGACAAAGTGAGTATAAACTCGGCCGCATTGCGCAATCCGAATCTTATAAATGAGATAACAAGTCATTTCGGCTCGCAGGTCTGTGTGTGCGCCATTGATGCCCGATTGGACGATGATGGCTGGTACTGCTACGTGAAAGGCGGCCGCGAACGCACAGAGAAAAGCTTGTTCGATTGGGCACGTGAAGTCGCAGACCGCGGAGCGGGCGAGATACTTTTTACGAGTATGAATCACGACGGAGTGAAACAGGGCTTCGCAAACGATGCTCTTGCGGAACTTGCCGATGAACTTTCGATACCGATAATAGCCAGTGGCGGAGCTGGAACAATGGAGCATTTCCGCGATGCTTTCGTGAAAGGAAAGGCCGATGCGGCCCTTGCTGCAAGCGTGTTCCATTTCGGAGAGATTGCCATACCGGCTCTTAAAGACTATCTGAAAGCGGAAGGCGTGAACGTGAGAAGTGTATAATAAGAGGAAATAAACAAGAATTATGGAAATAGATTTTGATAAAATGAACGGCCTTGTTCCTGCCATCGTGCAGGATGCGGTTACAAAAAACGTCCTTATGCTGGGCTTTATGAACAAGGAGGCGTATGATAAAACGGTTGAGACAAAGAAGGTAACTTTCTGGAGCAGAAGCAGAAACACTCTTTGGACAAAAGGCGAGACATCGGGAAACTATCTCAATCTTGTAAGCATAGAGAACGATTGCGACAAGGATACATTGCTCGTGAAGGTGCATCCGGACGGTCCTACTTGCCATACCGGTACCGATACTTGTTGGGGAGAGGATAACACGGCCAATCCGTTGCTCTTCCTTACCGAACTTCAGGACTTCATAGAGAAGCGTCATGAGGAGATGCCTGAAGGCTCATATACGACGAGCCTGTTTAAGGATGGCCTGAACCGAATGGCTCAGAAAGTGGGCGAGGAGGCTCTTGAGGCTGTTATCGAGGCTGTGAACGGTACAGACGAACGTCTTATTTATGAGGCTTCGGATATGTTCTATCATCTTATCGTACTGCTTACGAGCAAAGGATTGCGCATAGAGGATGTAGCAAAAGAACTCATGGTGCGCCACAATCCGGGTTGGCAAAAGCATTGATATTGTGGATATACAGGATATTCTTTAGCAGAAGTATATTAAATTATAAATCGTTATGCTGATAGATTATAAGAACGTAAACGTGTATCAGGAAGATAAATGCATCCTTACGGGTGTTGATTTCCATGTAGACGAGGGTGAGTTCGTATATATAATAGGTAAGGTCGGCTCGGGAAAGAGCTCTCTATTGAAGACCTTTTATTGCGAGCTTGACATAGATAAGGAGGATGCTGATAAGGCTGAGGTTTTGGGATATAGCCTTTTGCCATTGAAGAGAAGCAAGATTCCTGCATTGCGCAAGCAACTTGGAATAATATTTCAGGACTTTCAGCTCTTACACGATAGGACGGTGCTGAAGAATTTGCAGTTTGTGCTGCACGCCACCGGCTGGAAAAACAAGCAGGAAGTTAATGCTCGCATTGACGAAGTGCTTGAGCAGGTGGGCATGATGGATAAGAAAGATAAGATGCCTCACGAGCTGTCCGGAGGTGAGCAGCAACGTATTGCCATAGCGCGTGCATTACTCAACAAACCGAAGATAATCATCGCAGACGAGCCGACGGGTAATCTTGACCCCGAGACGGCCAATTATATAGTATGTCTTTTGCGTGATATTTGCCATACAGGTACGGCTGTGATAATGACAACCCACAATGTGCAGTTGCTTGATAAGTATCAGGGCGTAGTGTATAAATGTAAGGACGGACACATATATGATGTTACAGGGGAGTATCAGAATGCTAAAGAGTTTGAAGACTGATAGCTTTCTCCGCCTGACATATATTAAAATATAACGGAAAATATAGGAATAAAAAGGATAAAGATTATGAAAGTAATGAAATTCGGAGGTACTTCTGTCGGCTCACCGGAGCGCATGAAGAATGTATCCTCATTGATTACAAAGTCGGGAGAACCGACATTCGTAGTGCTTTCTGCAATGAGTGGCACGACAAATTCGCTTGTTGAAATCTCAAATTACCTCTACCGAAAGAACCCGGAGGGCGCAAATGAGGTAATCAATGCCTTAGAGAAGAAATATCTTACTCATGTCGAGGAGCTTTATTCTACGGAAGAATATAAAGAGAAAACCCGTCAGTTCCTACGCGAAGAGTTTAGTTATCTGCGCACATTCACAAAAGACTTGTTTACGAGCTTTGAGGAAAAAAGCGTTGTCGCACAAGGAGAGATTATCAGTACCAATATGGTTGTGAATTATTTGCAGGAGTGTGGCATTAAGGCCGTTCTTCTTTCTGCATTGGATTTCATGCGTACTGACAAAAACTCAGAGCCGGATCCACAATATATTAAGGAGAAACTTAACAATGTGATGGCCGATAATGAAGGTTATCAGATATATATTACGCAGGGATTCATCTGTCGTAATGCATACGGAGAGATTGATAACTTGCAGCGTGGAGGTTCTGATTATACCGCTTCTCTTATCGGTGCTGCCATTAATGCTGAGGAGATTCAAATCTGGACAGATATAGACGGAATGCACAATAACGACCCGCGTGTCGTAGAAAAAACCGAGGCCGTGCGTCAGTTGAACTTTGAGGAGGCTGCCGAGCTTGCATATTTTGGAGCGAAGATTCTTCATCCTACGTGTGTTCAACCGGCTAAATATGCCGGCATACCGGTGCGCTTGAAGAATACAATGGACCCAGACGCAGACGGAACGATTATCGATAACGTGATTGTCCGTGGCAGGATCAAGGCTGTTGCGGCTAAAGATAACATTACGGCGATAAAGATTAAATCGAGTCGTATGCTTCTTGCTACCGGTTTCTTGCGCAAGGTGTTCGAGATATTCGAGAGCTATCAGACTCCTATTGATATGATTGCGACATCCGAAGTGGGCGTCTCGATGAGTATTGATAATGACTCTCACCTTAACGAAATCGTTGATGAGTTGAAAAAGTACGGTACCGTAACTGTCGATGCTAATATGTGTATCGTCTGCGTAGTTGGCGACCTTGATTGGAGCAACCTCGGTTTTGAGACTCTTGCAACGGATGCAATGAAGAATATTCCGGTGAGAATGATTAGTTACGGAGGCAGCAACTACAACATTTCTTTCCTTATTAAGGAGAGCGATAAGAAGCAGGCTCTTCAGAATTTGAGCAATGTATTGTTCAAATAATAGGTGAGATAAAGGAATATAATGACAATATAAAAGAGTAGGGTGGTGGTGGCAATTCTTGTGAAGTTGCGCTGTAAACTCTACTCTTAATACAAATAATACAAACAATACAAACATGAAAGGTATATTCCCGATAGACAAATTCGAGCAAGTCGAGACACCGTTCTATTATTACGATACCGATTTGCTTAGGGAAACTTTGAGAGAAATAAATAGAGAAGCGGGCAAGCATGAAGGCTTTGTTGTGCATTATGCCGTAAAAGCTAATGCCAATCCCAAGATTCTTAATATTATTTGTCAGGCCGGACTTGGGGCCGATTGTGTGAGTGGAGGGGAAATCCGCAGGTGTATAGAGACCGGTTTTTCGCCTTCCAAGATCGTATATGCGGGAGTAGGCAAAAGCGATTGGGAGATTAACTTGGGTTTGGATAAGAATATCTTCTGCTTTAATGTAGAGAGTGTGCCTGAGCTGGAGGTTATAAATGAGCTTGCTGCGGCAAAGAATAAAGTCGCAAATGTTTGTTTCCGAATTAATCCTGACGTGGGAGCGCATACACACGCCAAGATAACTACGGGACTTGCAGAGAACAAATTCGGCATAGCTATGCGTGATATGGAGGACATCATCAATAGGGCAGCCTCTTTGAAGAATGTGAAATATATAGGTTTGCATTTTCATATTGGTTCTCAGATTCTTGAGATGAATGACTTTATAGCCCTCTGTAACCGCATTAATGAAATACAGGAACTCTTTGATAATCACCATATTAAGATTGAGAATATAAATGTTGGTGGTGGTCTTGGCATTGATTATGCGCATCCTAACCGTGTTCCTGTTCCCGATTTCAAGTCTTACTTTGATGCATACGCAACTCATTTGAAGTTGCGTGAGGGGCAGAAGTTGCACTTTGAACTCGGCCGTTCTGTTGTCGGTCAGATGGGAACACTTATCACAAAGACCCTTTATGTGAAGCAAGGAGCCGCAAAACAGTTTGCCATTGTCGATGCCGGAATGACAGACCTTATTCGTCCGGCCTTGTATCAAGCATACCATAAGATTGAAAACATCTCAAGTGAAGAGGCTCCTGAAGCATACGATGTTGTTGGCCCAATATGTGAATCAAGCGATGTTTTTGCCAAGTCGGTGGATTTGAATAAGGTGAAGCGTGGCGATTTCCTTGCCATTCGCTCAGCCGGAGCATACGGAGAGATTATGGCGAGCCAATACAACTGCCGCACGCTGCCCCAGGGATATATAAAAGAGGATTTATAAGTAATGATACAGATAGACAACATAACGATAATTGCGGCTTCTCTGCTTGTGATTTTGGCTGTCGTAACACCTTTGGTCAATGTGTTTTTCCGCAAGCCGGATATTGCAGGGACTGCTGCAACGGATGTTGTAGAGGCCGATACAGCGACTTCGTTACCGCCCGTTAGTATTGTCATGATGGCACATGGCAATCCTGAAGAGTTAGAACGGAATCTGCCTTTGTATCTATCTTTGGACTATTCGCCGGGCTTTGAAGTCATTGTCGTTGCGTGGAAAGGCGACTTGGATACAGAGGATGTATTGAAGCGTTATGCTGACAATCCACATCTTTATACTACTTTCATACCCGCGTCTTCGCGCTATATGAGTCGCAAGAAGCTCGCTGTAACATTGGGTGTGAAAGCTGCAAAGAATGAATGGATTATCCTTACCGAACCAGAATGCGCTCCCCGTTCGGAGAAATGGCTACAGATAATGGCGCGGAATTGTTCAGAAACCGTGGATATGGTGGTTGGCTATACCGCTTACGCCGAGACAACTCCGGCTTACAGGTGTTTCGAACGTCTGAATACTGAGCTTTATCTTATGCGTGAGACATTGCGGGGACACGCCTATCGTACGGAAAGCAATAATCTGATGTTCCGCAAGAGTATGTTTCTCGGAGGCGATGGTTATCGTGGCAACCTGAAATATTTGCGTGGCGAATATGATTTTATGGTGAACAAATATGCGCGTAAAGATAATGTTGTGCTTGAACTGGATGCTGACGGCTGGACAATAGAGCAAGAACCGACAGACAAAGAGTGGCGCAACAAACACCTTTTTCATATAGAAAACCGCAAACATCTTTTGCGTTCCGCATCTTGTCGTGTACTTTATAATGTTGACCAGACGCTGATGCACGTTAATTATCTTCTTATTCTTATTGCTATTTCATGGTCCATACCAACCGGGCGGTGGATTCTGACGGGCGTTGCCGTTGCTGCTTTGATATATACAATAGTGGCACGCACGGTGATTGCTGGTAAGAAGTTGCGCACTTTCGAGATAGAAATCTCCCCGATGCTGATAGTTCCGTATGAGATAAGTATGGTATGGCACCGTCTTGGTTATATGCTGAAATACATGAAAGCAGATAAAACCGATTTTATAAGTCATAAGATTTAATGAAAGTATTGCATTACATACCGGCCATAAAGGTTGACGACTTGGTTTCTGACTATGTGAAAACTTTGGCATCCTCGATGAAAAACATTGCGGAAGTGCATATTGTAACCTCAAAAGAGAATGTGGCAAAGACCTTGAAAACCATTAATCCCGACATTGTTCATATACATTCATGTTGGGATTATGCCACTACGAAGGTTATAAAGACGGTAGCCGGCCGTGGCGTGGCTGTTGTCTTGTCGCCGCATAACGGTCTGGAGCCTTACACAATGAAGAACGAGCAGCGTATTACAAAGCAGGTAAAGCGGGCTGCATACCAGTATCGCGCAGTGGCCGGTGTTGACGCATTGATAGCTACATCAACTTTTGAATACGACAGTCTTGTTGCTTTAGAATGGAACAAGCACGTGGGCATGGTGCTTTCGCCTATTCTTAACAGAAATATTACTGCGCCTCAAATGGCAGAAAGCGCATTTGCATACTATAACAAAATACTCGACACCCGTTATTTTCTTAGAATGGCATCCATAGAGAAAGAAGCTGTCTGCCATTTGCTGCATACGAGTAAGACGCGCAATAGCTTTTTTTCCCGTATCACCGAAGAACACCTGCAACAGATGCGCTCTTTAGGTTACGAGCAGTGGCGTAGGATACTTATGTATGCCGACGATGAGGGCGTGAGGCCGCTTATAGACACTGCGATAAGAACTTTGCGACTCAATGTCCCCCAAATTGACACTCAATCAATTGACCGATATAAGATTGGAAAAGATAAAGATACGGAACCACTTGAAAGCACAAAACTGTTGGGTGGCAGCACTTCTGTAGCGGACAAGCTCTCCGATGAGATAGGCGAGGGTGAGGAATTGCTTAGAACAATCACGGTCATGGTGCTGAATATACGCTACCATTTACGGGCCAATACATTGAGTATGCGCCATATTGCAGATTTGTATGACGTAATTCGGTATGAAGATTATGATGAAGACCGGCTTGTAAAAGTGCTAAAGAGAGTCCGTACTAATAAGTTGGCAATCAGGCTGTTGCAGTTGGAGACGGAGTATTTTTATCTTACCGAAGGCTTCTTGCCGTTACCGCCACTTGATGACAACGGTACACAAGCAATAAGAAATATCTTGTTGCACTGACACCAAACCTATAATACTTGAATAACAACAAATCAAAAAATAAAGGAGAACTAACTTATGACTAAGCATTATGACTTTAGAAGCGATGAGAGATATTTGCGTTTGCTTTCCTTGTCATTCCCCAATGTGGCAGAGGCAAGTAAGGAAATCATCAATTTGCAGGCCATTCTAAACCTTCCGAAAGGCACAGAACACTTTCTTGCCGATATTCACGGTGAGCATGAGGCTTTTCGCCATATCTTGAAAAACGCATCGGGCAATATCCGCCGCAAGGTGGACGAACTCTTTGGCAATAGCATACGCGAAGTAGAAAAGCGCAATCTCTGCACTTTGATTTACTATCCGGAGCAAAAACTCGAATTAGTGAAGCAATCCGAGCCCGACATCAATGACTGGTATCAGACAGCAATCAATCAACTTGTGTGTGTATGCCGCGATGTTTCAAGCAAATACACACGTTCTAAAGTACACAAGGCCTTGCCCCGTGATTTCAGTTATATCATTCAGGAGTTGCTTCATGAGCGCACGGAAGATAAGGACAAGACCGATTATGTGAGTGCCATCATAGATACCATAATCTCTACCGGACGTGCTGATGATTTCATAATAGCCATCTCAACGGTTATACAGCGGCTGATAATCGACCAGTTGCACATTCTCGGCGATGTGTATGACCGTGGTCCGGGCGCGCATATCATAATGGATACCCTCTGCGGATATAAAGATTGGGATATACAGTGGGGCAACCACGATATTCTGTGGATGGGAGCGAGTGCCGGAAACGATGCTTGCATCTGTAATGTCATAAGAATCGCGTTGCGGTATGCAAATATGCTGACTCTCGAAGAAGGCTATGGCATAAACCTGATGCATCTTGCGACGTTTGCAATGGATGCATACGCTGACGACCCGTGTACTGAGTTCTTGCCAAAAGTGCTGGGCGAAGACCAGTTGACCGAGAAGAACCGCATTCTGATAGCACGTATGCACAAAGCCATATCTGTATTGCAATTTAAGCTCGAAGCGCAACTCTTTCATCGTAATCCGTTATGGAATATGGAGGATAGGGATATGTTGGGCGCGATAGATTATATCGGTGGCACGTGCATGGTTGCCGGGAAGAAATATAAGATGCTGTCATGCAATTTCCCGACCATAAATCCTGATAATCCCGATGAACTCAGTGCTGAGGAAAAACAGGTGATGTCTAAGCTGCGCCATTCGTTCCTCGTCAGCGAAAAGTTGCATAAACACGTGCGCGCCCTATTGCGTCATGGTTGTATGTATGCCGTCTACAACAGCAATCTGCTCTATCACGCATCCATTCCGCTTAATGCCGACGGCACGTTCAAGGAAGTCGAGATTTTCCCCGGCCGGAAATTTGGCGGAAAGGAACTCATGCACAATATCGGAATGCTTATTCGTACCGCTTTCCAAAGCGACAGTATGCCGGATGAGCGCCGTTATGCGATAGATTATTTCCTCTATTTGTGGTGTGGCAAGGACAGTCCTTTGTTTGATAAATCCAAGATGGCAACCTTCGAGCGCTATTTCATAAGCGACAAGGAAACGCATCATGAGGAGAAGGGAAACTACTTCAAGTTGCGCAATGATGAAAAGATTGCCGATATGATATTGAATGCTTTTGGTATAGATACCCCCAATCGTCATATAATTAACGGTCATGTGCCTGTTCATGTGGTAAAGGGAGAGAGTCCGATACGTGCCAATGGCCGTCTTATGGTAATAGATGGCGGATTTTCGGAGCCGTATCATAAGGAGACCGGAATAGCCGGGTATACGCTTGTTTATCACAGTCGTGGCTTCCAACTTGTGCAGCATGAACCTTTTACGAGTGCTGCTGAAGCCATACAGAAAGGTACGGACATAAAGACTACCACTCAGATTGTTGAGATGTCTCAGCACCGTATGCGCGTAGCCGACACAGATAAGGGCGCGGAAATCCGTGACCAGATAGCCGGATTGCAGGCATTGCTCTATGCTTACCGTCATGGGGTAATCAAAGAAGTCGAGCGCAAAGGAACCATTATTGAGTAATATGCTTTTGTTACCGAGGGCTTGTAATGAGATTACCGAGGTCTTGTAATGGGATTACCGAGGCCTTGTAATGAGATTACAAAACTTCTGTAATCAAAACGAGACAAAAGAACAGTGTTCCTTTACAGATTGAAAAAGGGTTTGAAAATTCATCCGCCTCACGTTGAGAAAGTCACAGAAGAGCATAAAAAGCCGTAGAGAGTGTACAAATACATTCCTTACGGCTTTTATATTTTTATAAAATCAAGATTAGAATGGCAGATCATCTGCGCTTTCCTCTTCCGTCTGTGCTGCGGGAGGGAACGGAGCCTGTGCATCTGCAGCCGGAACAGGACTTGCAGCCTGACTTGCCGCAGCGTCAACTCTCTGAATGTTCCATGCTCTGATACTGTTGAACCAGCGTCCCTGATACTCGTGCGCGTCAATATCAAAAGAAACTGTGATTTCTTCACCTGCCTTTATTGCGAATTGGGCAATGCGGTCTGCTCCGAATACGTTGAATACCATCTTGCGTGGATATTGGTCGTGTGTCTCTATGACATAGTCCTGTGTCTTCCATTCACCACGTGCAGATACTCCACTGCGTTCGGGCAATACAGCTATTACTTTTCCTTGTAATTCCATTTCCTAATATATAATTAAAAGTTTTGTTATTATTCGTTTGCGAAATTACTAAAATAGTTCTAAAAACCGAAACTTTTAGGCTTATTTTTTGTTTAAGACAATGCTTTTTCGTATTTTTGTACTTCGTAAGAAATAATGTAATAACTTTAAAATAAGATACTAATGAGATTTAATATTTCAAGTTCTGCATTGAGTGGTCGCTTGTTGACACTCTCTAAGGTTGTCAATAGTAAGAACACTCTGCCCATACTCGATAGTTTCCTCTTTGAGGTGCATAATGGAGAGCTTGCCATGACGGCTTCGGACAGTGAAAACATTATGAGAACCGTGCTGCCTCTTGAGGAATGTGAGGGCGAGGGCGATTTCGCAGTAAATAATCATACTATTATCGATGCTGTGAAAGAATTGCCAGAACAGCCGTTGACTATCGACGTGAATTATGACGAGTGGAAGATGTATATTACCTATCAGAATGGTTCTTATAACTTCCCGATACAACGTGCCGACGAATATCCGAAGCCACAGCCAATATCAGAGGGAGCTACAACTATCACGATGGAGGCGTCTGTGCTTGCGGATAACATCACCCGTTCTGTCTTCGCAACGGCTCAGGACGAGCTTCGCCCTGTGATGAACGGTATTTATTTTGACCTTACAACCGATGGACTTGCCATTGTGGCAAGCGACGGACATAAGCTGGTGCGCAACAGGAATTTTGCTATAAAGAGCGATGTGCCTGCATCATTTATACTGCCTAAGAAACCGGCTAACTTGTTGAAAAACATTCTGACAAAGGATGGTGGCGACGTAACGATAAGGTTTGACGAGCGTATGGCTGTGCTTAGTTTTACGGACGGCGTACTTTCTTGCCGACTTATCGAAGGACGTTATCCTAATTACAATAGTGTTATTCCTCAGCAGAATCCTAATCAGATAACCGTTGACCGCCGTTCATTGCTTGGCGCAATCCGCCGTGTACTGCCTTTTGCAAGCGACAGCAGTCAGTTGATACGTTTCCACGTCAGCGAAGGCAATATGGAACTGACGGCAGAGGATATCGACTTCTCTACCAACGCAAAGGAGAGTCTCACTTGTGAATACAGCGGTATGCCGATGAGCATTGGTTTCAAAGGCTCTAATATGGTGGAGATACTGAATAATCTTAGCAGTGATGATGTGGTGATTGAGCTTGCAGACCCGTCTCGTGCCGGTGTCGTCGTTCCAGGAACACAGCCGGACAATGAGGATGTGCTGATGCTTGTCATGCCAATGTTGCTCAACGACTAATATTCGGAAATTCGGAAAGACTCGTGCAGATAGTATGGTGCGAGGCCTTCGCTTAATTGACATTTCATGAAGCTAAATCTTACAAAGCCCCTTGTTATCTTTGATTTGGAGACAACGGGGCTTGATATCGTTAAAGACCGTATCATTCAGATTTCATATATAAAGGTATGTCCTGATGGAACTGAAACGCGTGTCAACAAATTCGTAAATCCAGGTCGGACAATTCCTGAAGACGTGATTGCACTCACGGGCATAACTAATGCCGATATAGCCTCTGCGCCTTCGTTCAAGGATATCGCCGCAGAACTTAGTGAAGCATTTACGGGCTGTGATTTCGCCGGATTCAACTCAAATCATTTCGATATTCCGGTTCTCGCGGAGGAGTTCTTGCGTGCCGGAGTTGATTTCGACTTCGGTAAATGCAGGCTGATAGATGCTCAGGTAATATTCCATAAGATGGAGCGCAGAAATCTTGCCGCTGCATATAAGTTCTATGTAGGAAGGAAAATGGAGGAGGACTTTCAGGCCCATCTTGCCGACCAAGACACCGAGGCCACATATATGGTGCTTCAGGGACAGCTTGACAAATATGCTCCGGGCGTTCAGGAGGAAGCAGACAGGGTGCTGAACAACGATATGGACGAGTTGGCAGCGTTCTCGAAGGTTAATGATAATGTGGATTTTTCCGGAAGAATAATTTGGAAAGAGATGAAGGATGGCAAGGGTGTGACGCTTCTTGATTCCAAAGGCAATGTGCGCAAGCAGGAGTGTTTCAACTTCGGGAAATATAAAGGTTGGGCTGTTGCGGAAGTATTACGCAGAGACCCCGGCTATTATAGTTGGATGATGGGAGGAGACTTTAGTTATAATACAAAGCAAGTTCTTACACGTATTCGACTGAAAGAATTTAATAACAGGAATAAATAGTGAAAGGAAAGAGGATAGTTTTAGGTATTACAGGCAGTATTGCGGCATATAAAGCCTGTCTGATTATACGCGGTCTGATAAAGAAAGGTGCAGAGGTGCAGGTCGTAATAACCCCTGCCGGTAAGGAGTTTATCACTCCCATTACACTTTCGGCACTCACTCATAAACCCGTCATAAGTGATTTCTTCTCGCAGCGCGATGGTACTTGGCACTCTCATGTGGATCTCGGACTTTGGGCAGACGCGATGTTGATAGCCCCATGTACGGCAAGCAGTTTGGGAAAGATGGCAAACGGTATTGCCGACAATATGCTTATAACTACCTATCTTTCAATGAAAGCTCCGGTATTCATAGCTCCTGCTATGGATTTGGATATGTATAAGCATCCGACGACGCAACAGAATATCGACAAACTGAAAGGTTTCGGCAACCGTTTCATAGAGCCGACAAGCGGATTCCTCGCAAGCGGACTGGAGGGAAAAGGCAGGATGGAAGAGCCGGAGAATATTGTCAGAGAGCTTGAAGATTATTTTAACTCCGCTGATGATAACACTTTGACCGGCAAAAAAATACTGATAACAGCCGGTCCGACATACGAAAAGATTGACCCTGTGCGTTTTATAGGAAACTATTCGAGTGGAAAAATGGGCTTTGCCCTCGCTGAAGAGTGTGCCAAACGTGGTGCGGATGTAACGCTGGTGTCTGGTCCTGTGAGCTTGAAATGTTATTCCTTGCGGATTAATCGGATAGATGTGGAGAGCTGCCAGCAGATGTATGAGGCTGCGGTAGAGGCGTTTTATGATTCCGATGCAGCTATATTGTGTGCCGCTGTGGCTGATTTCTGTCCGGAAACCGAGGCTGATAAAAAGATAAAACGTGAGAAGGATGACCTCATGATACGTTTGAAACCAACGAAAGACATTGCGGCTCAACTTGGCAAGATGAAACGCGAAGGACAGAAAATAGTAGCTTTCGCATTGGAAACAAATGATGAGGAAGTGAATGCTCGTAGAAAATTGGAGCGTAAGAATGCCGATTTCATAGTGCTGAACTCTACGCGCAATTCTGGTACAACATTCCGAAGTGAGGACAACCAGATTACCATAATATCGCAAAACGGGAAGAAGGAATATCCAAAGAAACCGAAATCGGAGGTGGCAAAGGATATTGTTGACGAGCTATCTGTGATTTTCTGCGTATGATGTCATAATAATAAATAAGGTGTATGGGAAGTCTAAAGAATATTATAGTTTTCATATTCTGTGCCGTGTCGGGCTTTAATGCCGTATCTGCGCAGGAACTTATGGCGCGTGTTACGATAAACCATAACCAGATACAGGGTACCGATGCCTCGGTATTTGATGATTTGCAGAAGACGTTGGAGCAGTTTATAAACGACAGGCAGTGGACAAATCTTCAATTTCAGAAGAATGAGCGCATCGTATGTAACTTCAATGTTACCGTTACTAAATACGATCCCACATCGAATCTGTTTACTTGTACGGCTCTGATACAGGCTAACAGGCCGGTATATAATTCAGCTTACACTTCCACCTTATATAATAATAGGGATAACGATTTCACTTTTGAGTTCGCACAGTTTGACCAATTGGATTTCAATGAGGAGATGATTGATAATCAACTCACGGCGTTGGTGGCTTATTATGCCTATCTCATAATTGGACTCGACCTTGATAGCTTCTCGCCAATGGGGGGCGAAGATGTATTGCAGCGTTGTATGAATCTTACTAACAATGCGCAGAATCTCCAGTTTCCAGGTTGGAAGGCATTCGATAATTCACGAAACAGATTCGCAATTATTAATGATTATATTGATGCCGGTATGAGACCGTTTCGTCAGTTGCAATATGATTATTACAGATTGGGGCTTGATGAGATGGCTAATAATGCGGACCGGGGACGTACAAATATTACGACGACATTGGAGGAGAACTTAAAGAAGTGCCATGAGGACAAACCGCTGAGTTTATTGCCTCAGATATGGACAGACTATAAGAAGGACGAGCTTGCCAATATATATAAAGGAAAGGGTACGCAGAAGGAGAAAGAGAGTGTATATGAGATACTCTTTGGCATCAATGCGTCGCAAAATTCCTCATGGGAAAAGATAAAACAATAGGGAAGATATGCTGAAACAGCTATATATAAATAACTTTACACTAATAGAAGAGCTTGATATATGTTTCAATTCTGGATTTTCCGTAATAACCGGAGAGACCGGAGCTGGAAAGAGTATCATATTGGGGGCTCTTGGACTGTTGCTTGGTCAGCGTGCCGATTCAAAGTCGGTGAAGGCTGGTGCAGCCAAGTGTACGGTGGAAGCGCATTTCGATTTGTCGAGATATGACCTGCAATCATTCTTTGAAGATAACGATATTGACTATGATGGCGAAGACACAATCTTGCGCCGGGAATTGTCAGCAAATGGTAAGTCAAGAGCATTTATCAATGACACTCCTGTTTCGTTGGTACTTATGAGGACATTAGGCGAGCAACTTATCGACATTCATTCTCAACATCAGAACCTTTTGTTGCAGAAGGAGGATTTCCAAATGAATGTGATAGACATAATAGCCAAAGACCGGGATGCACTGGCTGACTACGCTAATTCCTTTGATAATTATAATAGAAAGCTGGCGGAGCTGGATGAACTGAAAGCCCGAATAGAGCAGAACCGTAAGGATGAGGAGTTCATGCGGTTTCGTTATACAGAACTTGGCAATGCTAATCTCATGAAAGGCGAGCAGGAAGAATTGGAGCTGGAGGCTGAAACACTGTCGCATTCAGAGGAGATAAAGAGTGCTTTGTATGATACTGACAAAATATTAAGCGAAGATGAGTGCGGTGTGGTGGCGAATGTGAAAACCGCGGCAGCCAATTTGCACTCCATCGAGGAGGTATATCCATCAATGAAAGATATTGCTTCGCGTATTGATTCAGTGTATGTGGAGCTTAAAGACGTTGCGCAAGAGGTTGGGAATAGCGTTGAGGATATTGATTTCGACCCTGCGCGACTTGATAATATCAATGTCCGCCTTGACACTATATATGCTTTGGAGCAGAAATATAGCGTTGAGACGGTGGAAGAGTTGATAGATATTTGGACGGATTTGAAATCTCGGCTTGATAATCTTGATAACAGTGATGAGGAGGTAGATTTTCTTACGACCGCTGTTGAGGCCAAACGCAAAGAGTGCGAGCGGAAAGCTAAGACGTTAACAGGGTTACGTAAGGTTGGAGCTAAGGTTATCGAGGAGGAAATGGGGCACCGTCTTGTATCGTTGGGAATACCAAATGTGCAATTTAAGATTAGTTTTGAACCGAAGAACTTGGCTGCAAACGGTGGCGATAAAGTCAGTTTCCTGTTTAGTGCCAATAAGAATGTGCCGTTACAACCAGTGTCTCAGGTTGCTTCCGGGGGCGAGATAGCTCGTGTTATGTTGTCTTTGAAGGCGATGATAAGTGGAGCGGTTAAGTTGCCGACTATTATTTTCGATGAGATTGATACTGGTGTGAGTGGCAAGATTGCTGAGAAGATGGCGCTTATCATGGAGGAAATGGGCCACAATGACCGTCAGGTAATATCAATAACTCACCTTCCGCAGATTGCCGCACATGGTTCTACGCACTACAAAGTGTATAAGGAGGATACGGATAATGGTACTACAAGTTATCTGCGTATGCTCAAAAAAGATGAGAGAATAAAAGAAATTGCACAGATGCTTTCGGGAGATAATATCTCAGAGGCAGCCATAAATAACGCAAAAGAATTATTAAAATGAGAAGAATATCAGTTTTTATAGTGTTTATAACGCTCTCAATGGGATGCCTTGCACAGTCGGGAGCTGTGAAAAAGGCGGCAGATGCCGTCTTCAGTCTTACAACATTCAAGTCTGACGGTTCTATTTTGGCAACTTCAAACGGTGTCTTTGTTGGAACAGACGGTACGGCAATAAGTCCGTGGCAGCCTTTTGTCGGTGCGTCAAGTGCTGTTGTTGTTGACTCGAAAGGTGCAAAACACGATGTTACTGCTCTGATTGGAGCGAACGGAATATATGACCTTGCGAAGTTCCGTGTTGCCGATAAGGTTCCTGCCGGTGTAGCGTTATCTTCCACGACTTTGCCAGCAAACACGCAAGTATGGGTCGTTCCTAACAAGAAGAGCGATGCTCCCAAGTCTACAAAGGTAACGAGTGTGGAAACTTTTATGAGCAAATACGCATATTATATTGTTACTTCCGATGGCGGAGAGATGCACAATGGTTGTCCGGTGGTGGATAATGGCGGAAAGCTATTGGGTTTGTTCAACTCCACGTCGTTGTCGTCTCTCAGTGTAACGGATGCTCAATATGCCATGTCGTTGACTTCTTCTGGAACACCATTGACCGATGCAACATTGGGGCAGACAAATATCCGTATTGCCCTTCCTGTTGATTTGCAGCAGGCTCAGCTTGCGTTGATGCTTGCCAACAGCAGTGGAGATAAGGAAAAATACAAGGCAACGGCAGAAGATTTTATGCGTCAGTTCCCTAAAGAGAACGATGGATATTATGCCGTAGCCGTATGTTTGCTCGAAAGCAAGGACTATCAAGGTGCAGAGAATATGATGCAGTCAGCGTTGAAAAACGTCGATACGAAAGACGGTGCACATTCTAATTATGCCCGTCTTATACTGATGGGTTTAACCGGAAATGAAGAAAATAAACCGTTGCCGGCATCATGGACTTATGATAAAGCGCTTGCAGAGATAAGAGAAGCAAATTCTATATCAGCACAATATGCTTATCAGTTGCAGGAAGGACAAATACTATATGCGAAAGGAGACTATCAGCAAGCGTATGATTTCTATATGCAACTTGCCAAGAAAGGCCATCGCACTCCTGATGTTTATTATGAGTGCATGAGAGCAAAGTCGCAGATAGGTGGAACGGATGCTGAGATTTTGGAATTGCTTGACAGTACTATTGCAGCTTGTGATACACCATATACTAATATCGTCGCACCTTATTTCCTTGCTCGTGCCCTTCAGTATGATAAGATGAAAGATTATCGCAAGGCCATGCTCGACTTCTTCCACTATGAGGCTTTGATGTATCCGAACCTGTCAGCGGAGTTCTATTATATTCGTGAGCAAAGCGAAATGAGAGGCAAACTCTATCAGCCTGCACTCAATGATATTGCTCATGCGGTGGCACTCGATCCGAAAAACACTCTTTATTGGGCTGAATTGGCATCGGCAAACTTGCGAGTTAAGAAAATCAAAGAAGCTATTGTCGCGGCAGAACAATGTATAAAGTTAGAGCCGGAATATCCGGATGCTTATCTTGTTCTTGGATTGGCGCAAATAGAAAATGGAGATAAAGCAGAAGGAATAAAGAATATAGAAAAGGCAAAGTCGCTTGGTAATGCCCAAGCAGACAAGTTTCTTGAAAAGTATAAATAGTTATTATTGTATTGAAAGTATCGAATAACTTCTTGATATAGCCTGTTTCCCGTCAGTTTATATAGCGCTGCTTGAACTTTTGAGATTATTTTTCCGTTAAACGAAATATATGGAGGCATAAATTTGCATATATGGCGAAAAAATCGTACTTTTGCATCCGATTTCATGGTTCCGTAGCTCAGTTGGATTAGAGCAACAGCCTTCTAAGCTGTGGGTCTTGGGTTCGAATCCCAACGGAATCACATAAAGGGATACCAAAATGGTATCCCTTTATTGTTGATAATCAGTGAGTTATGAGGATTAACGTCTTTGTTATATAACCTTTTGGGTAGAATATTTTAACATATTTTTGCCGGAATATGTGTCTAAATGTGTGTAGATGTTTGTAAATGTTCTACCAATATTCTACCTTTGTATAAAATTCTACCAATAAAAATAAACGGATTATGGAAAGATACCCTACTACCCGGTTTGTCTTCGACAGGAAGAAAATGGCAACCAACGAGAAAAAAGCGCTCATTCAAGTGGAAATTCTTTTCGGGGGGAAGAAAAAATATATCAGTACCGGCGTTAAGGTGTTCAAGAACCAGTATAATAAAAAAGAGTTCGTGTGTAACTGCTTTGAGATGGTTGTCTTGAACAAGAGGATAAATGCCGTCAAGGAGAGAATAGACCAATACATAACTGACCTTGCAGAAAGAGGTGAACCTTTCACATTTGATGCTTTGGAGAAGTTTTTATCAGTAGAAAATCAGATAGATATAAGTTTTATCGACTTTGTCATAGAAAGGATAGACAGCCGCACTGACTTGCGCCCGTCAACAAAGAAGACACAGCTCAAACTTATAAGCTCGCTTGAGGAGTTCGGGCGTATCGTCAACTTCTCCGACATCACAAAGGTGAATATCATGGCTTACGATGATTTCCTCCACTCAAAGGGTATCAAACAGACCACAGTGTATTCTTACCATAAATTTATGAAAACATACATACACGATGCCATGCGCCGTGAGTTGCTGTCAACTGACCCTTACACCGCGTTAAACATAAAACGTGGCGAAAGCGGGACTGGAAGATACCTTTCACAAGAGGAATACGAGGCGATTCGGGATGCTGATATGCCAACGGTAAGCCTGTGTCATGTGCGAGATTTGTTTATTATCCAATGTCTCACAGGGTTGTCTTTTTCCGACCTTATGAGTTTTGACGCATCCATGATTAAGGAAAGTGCTGGAACTTATTATATTGCTGATAAGCGTGTCAAGACTGGTGTAGACTACTGCGCCGTACTTCTTCCCGAGGCTATGGGTATTATCAAACGCTATAATGGTAAGCTGCCTAAATTCTCAAACCAACAATATAATATGCGTCTTAAAATAGTTGCGGAACGGGCAGGAGTGAATAAGAATGTCGCAAGCCATTGGGGGCGGCGTACTTGTGGAATGCTTTTGCTAAACAAGGGCGTTAGCATGGAGGTCGTTTCAAGGGTTCTTGGTCATTCGAGCATAAAGACTACTGAAAGCGTATATGCTAAATTGTTGCCAAAGACTATTGTTGATGAAGTCGTTAAAGCGTCAGAGAAGTGATTTATGGTAAGAGAGTGTGCCAATTTTGAGGCACATTCTCTTATGGTTATTATATCATGTTTTTGTTTATTCTTTCCAATAACTGGTTATAGACACTATCAACATCTACTCTAAAATCCTTATAACGTTGATAAATGAAAGCAATATCAGCAATGTTATTTGATATGCTTGAGGGACGTTTATTTGGGAAAATTTTGCAAATCTCTGCACGTAAACCGTTAGGCAGACGGCCTCCGGCTAATACGCTTGGAGCGAACAGGAAAAGTATAATGAATAAGAACTTTTTTCTTACCATTACGCTTTCCGGATTTGGAGGACAAGTCCTCTCTGCGAGAATGCCCAAAAAGCACTTATGGATAGCAGGGATTAGGGTAGCATCAAACAATATTGGTTCTGACAGTTCACGTTCCCGTTCTGTCAGTCTTGATTTCTGTTCTCTAATTTGTTGTAATTCTACGATGGATGAAAATTCTTTTGTCATGTTTTTCTATATTAATTATGTCAAATTTATATAGAAACAGCTATGTTAGGATGCTATTGAGTGAAAATAAATGTTAAAATCAAAAATAAATATGATTTTATTTTGATTATTTGAATAAAAGTCTTATCTTTGCATCAGTTAAAAAATAGAAAGTGAGACACACTATAAACTGTATTACAATTATGACAAACAATATGAAAGGCGCTTACGGCGTTACATGGGTAGAGATGGCACCGGTTAAGGGTATTGTAACAAAGCATGACCGCAAGATGTTCGGTGATATTATGTTAATGGGTACTGAAACAATACATTACAAGCATTTCGCAACAAAAGATGATGCAATCAATTATCTTACTAACTTTAATCTTAAATTGGATAAGCAATATATTTGTAGAATGTGTTGTGATAAACAATTCGGATATATAAAAGATAATGGTCGTGTTCGTACCCGAATGAATGGTGAAGCTATACAATTTACATCTAAGCAGCTTAAAGAAATATATACAATAGGTTAAATATCATGAACAGATTTCAATTAAAAAAGAGTTGTGAGAATCCTAATTGGTGGGTTCTCACTGATACCGTGAATAATGTTGTTATTCGTTTTGAAGAACATAAGTTTAATGAAACGCAGAAAGTAACTGTTATTGATGATATAGGGGTAACAGAAACAACGGCTGATGACATGGCTAAGATAATGCGTGAAATTGGTGATTATATGTTTCATCATCATATAGGCATTGCGCTTAATGTAGTTTACGGTATAGAGTATCCAGAAGATGAAACAGACATTTATCTTTGTCGTTATAAATCACCTAAGTGGAAATTGTGCATCGGTGAGGATGATATTGATGCAAAAGTATTGGCAACAAGTCTTAGAAAGGCGGCAGAATGGCTATATAAATCTTGGCAACATGATAAGTAAAGAGCAAAGAAAAGAATGCGTGAGACTTTATCAGAGTGGATATTACCCAATAAAGCAGATAATGCGCATTACGGGCATACGGTCAGAGCAGACCATATATAGAATATTGGATGAACAGGGTGTTTCTCGGAAAGACAAAAGAGAGACACATTACAGGGCAACAATATCGTTTGACCGTGATTCTTGGAATATTATAGAAAAGGCTTGCCCTTATAATCTGTCAGAATGGGTTTGCGGGTTAATAAAAAAAAGTAGCGTTCAAAAATGTTCAAAATAGAGATAATAGGAGTACATTCAGTTGTACTCCTATTTTTTTGTTTACTCCACTATCTTGATAAGTTCTTGCAAGTCTTCACGTTTTCTTATCGTGTAGACTTTGCCTTTATATTCCACATGGCCGAAAAGGTCGGATAATCGTTCGTTCTCTTTTTTAGCCATAAAGAGGTCGGCTATTTCACAACCGATAGCATCTGCAATATCTCCGAGCTTGTCAATGCTAAAATTGTTCCGAGACATGGCTTGCGCAAGCGAAGTCCTCCTTATATTTAATTTATTCGCAAGACATTCAAGGGTGATACCCTTTTCCTTACAAAGTTCTTTTATTCTTAAATTCTTATTTGCCATATATATATGTTTTGGTGGCAAATGTACAAATTAATATACATATTCACGAAATATTAGACGTTAAATATACGTAAAAGTAAAAATATACTAATACACTTATATGCGAACACTTTAATAATTAAAGTTCGTTAAAAAGTATATGTTTATTTTGTAGTGTTCGTAAATATGTATATCTTTGTGTCATCAAACAACAAGTAATAACAATTAAAACAATAAAGATATGAAACTTTATCACAACAAATATCAGATAGCAGATACGACAAAGTACGTTGTGGACTATGTATGTGAGAACCCTGTTGAATATGACAATTACTATCAGATAGTAAGAGTTGCTGACGATGCGATATTATTCTCAAGTACAGATATAGTGAACATCAAGGCAAAACTATTTGAACTTGGCAAAAGTCAAAATGAGGTAGCATTTATATAACAGAATCAAGAACATTAAAAAATACAATTATGAAGACAAGAGAATTTTTGCACGAGGTGATGACAATGGCTTGGCAGTTTGTAAAACGCAATGGTCTGTCAATGAGTGAGGCTATGAAAAGGGCGTGGGCGAACATGAAGCTGAAAGTTGCTCTCAAACAGCGTATAGTAAAGTTCTATTTTCAAAAGGTAGACGGTAGTCTCAGAGAGGCTTACGGTACACTGAAAGAAAATCTTATCCCGGCAACGTCGGGCGACAATAGAAAACGCAACGACACGGTACAGGTGTACTTCGACACAGAGAAGCAAGAATACCGCTGCTTCAAGAAAGCGAACCTTATTAAAATGGCGTAATAACTATAACTTAAATACATACAATTATGAAGACTTTGAGTGAACAGGTAAACGAGATAAAGAGCATGAAAGCAGGTTTGAACGCAAAGAAAGCCGCTTTAGTTAAATTAGGTCTGACAAAGTATGAGGTTGACTTATTCATGGCTGACGTAAAGGCCAACACGCCTGCGAAAGAGCGCATGACATTCACCTTTGGCGTTGAAATAGAGTGTCTTGTACCTGCAAACATAATGAGAGAGTGTGCCACACGAAACAATATGCCGTTTCAGTATGAGGGCTACAATCACAGAGATAATAACCATTATTATAAGTTTGTCTCAGACAGTTCTATTAATGGCGAAAATCCAATTGAATGCGTTTCACCCATATTGGTTGGTAAGAACGGCATGAAGAGCTTAGAGAACTGCTGCAAGAGCCTTAACGAAGCAAACGCAGAAGTGAACAGGTCAACGGGCTTGCACGTTCACATCGGTGCTGCTGACCTTACAGATGAAGCCTACATCAATGTCTTTAAGAACTATCAGAAATTAGAGAGAGTGATAGACACATTCATGGCAAAGTCAAGACGTGGCGACAATAGCCGTTGGTGTCGTTCTCTGTTGAGTTATAATTTTAACGGCTCTTTATGCAAAAGAAGCATGGCTGACTATCTTGGCGACCGTTATTTCAAAGTTAATCCAGAGTCTTACTCTCGCCATAAGACGATAGAGTTCAGACAACATCAAGGCTCAACCGATTTCACTAAGATTTCTAACTGGGTGAACTTCTGCGCAAAGTTGGTGGCATGGTCGAAGAAGAACGTGCTGACAGAAGAAGTAACATCAATAGACGATATACCTTTCTTGACAAAGAAAGAAAAGACATTTTTCAATAACCGTGCAGAGGCTCTTCGATAGAGCCTCGCACTTTCTATTAATACAATAAATCAAAGAAATATGTGTTGTATAATATATAAGCCGAAAGGCACAGAAATGCCCTCTTTAGGTATTTTGAACAAGATAATGAGGTGTAATCACGATGGCTATGGTTTTGTGTCTACAAGGCATCATTTCAAGTCGTTGGACTATCATAAGTTTTTAGACCACCTCGCAAATGTGGGCAAAGATGAAGAGTGTCTTATACACATGAGGCTCGCCACGCACGGTTCTGTATGTAAGTATAATTGCCACCCATTCAGAGCAGGTAATGTTTGGTTCATGCACAATGGTATTCTGAATATAGAGCCGATAGAAGACCGTACAGACAGTGAGACCGCATTTTTACAAAAGATTTACCCTGTAATACAGAAGTACGGTTTTAACTCGATGGAGGCAGAGAAAACCATAAATTCAGTGATAGGCTGCTCACGGTTCGCATTCATGCACAATGGTAAGGTTAGTCTGTACGGCAGCTATCAAAAGTTGAATGGTGTGTACTACTCTAATATGCGCTGGGCTTCAAATAAGCTGACATTTGGCATAATGTTTGAAAATAAGGCATAAATAAAACATCAAAGTCTTCATAAAAAGATACCTTTGTGAAAAGGTATCTCGCAGGGTAGAGCAGTCGGTTAGCTTGCTACTTTGACTTGGTAGAGGTCGTGGGTTCGAGTCCCACCCCTGCAACAATACACTTTTAATAAATAATTATGGAAAAGGACACTTTAGTATTAAGTATCAAGCAAAAGTATTTCGATGAGATACGCGCTGGTATTAAAAATCACGAATATCGTGAAATCAGACCAACCAACGCAAAGAAGTACATTACTTATTTTTGCAACGGCAAAGAGTATCAGGCAGACGAAGAACTGCCGGAAGATGGCGAGATAGAGCTGAAGCCTATAAAGTACAAAAAACTCAAATTGCTCACAGGCGCATATACAGGCAAACGTCCTTATATCATTGCTGAGGTGAAGAACGCTGAGGCGGTAATTCTTACGGACGAAGAAGGTAACGATATAGTCTATGAATACAAAGGTGAGGAATACCTCGCAGCCCAAATGGACTATACGCTGGGTAGAATCTTGGAAGAACATATTGTTTAACATAAAAAATAAAGCAGAGTCGCAAGAAGAATTAACAACACGGCAGGGCCTCGCCGTAACATGAACGGTGCAGGCGCAGGATATGGACGCTTATCTCATGCTCTCCTTTGACACATTCGAGGCAAAGGCGGCTTTCTGTCAGCGGTTCGGATATGACCCTTACGACAAGTTTGTTAAGGGTGAGGTGTTTAGTGAGCAAGTGGAAAGGATTGTGTAGAGTTATAGAGTCAACAGCGAGGGTATATCTATATATAGCACAAACAGCTCCGACAAAAGAAATGGAATGTTGCGACCTCAATCTTTTGCTTCTGTTGCACGTAGGTATTACACAAGCAAGATGGCGGCTTTCACTTCAATAAAAGTAGTGAAAGATATACAGAACGGAATGAGTATTAACGTGGGATTTACCAAACGAGGAAACAAGCATCTGTTCTCAGATTCTATGGGACGCAGTAAAGTTCTACACAAAAGCGACTTGTTGGAAATGCCGTCAATACTTAATGAATCGAAGCACGTCAAGAGTAGCGGACTATCAAAGGTGAGAGATGATAGGATAACAAAGTTTCATTACTTCAAAGCAAGGTTACATGGAAATATCGTTTACCTGAACGTGGCGGAAGAAACAAGAGTGTCAAAGGGTAGAGAGCAGAAGATACGCTATGTGTATTCTGTGACAGATAAGATAAAATAAAAAGCCATGAGCGACGGCTGTAGGCTCGTTACGCCAGGCGCAGTACATTCTCATGACTTTTTATATTGCAAATATAGGCATTAAAGTTGAAAGATGCAAGAAAAGGACAATATTTAACATAAAGGGATAACATAATATGGCAAGACCACCGAAATTCGATTACGACAGCGATGACTTCTACGATGAGATACTTGCACTATCCATGCAGGGACTCACCGATGCGGAGATAGCGGATAATCTTGAAGACAAGTTCAAGACTTCGCTGTCTCCCGAAGTGTTTTGCTGTATGAAAAACGGAACTTATGAAGCGTGGTCAGAGGAAGAAAATGAAAGGAGGTCAGCAAGATTATCTAAAGTCTTAGCACGTGGACGTAGAAAAATCAATTCCATAGTCCGTGGCGCATATCTTAAAGCAGCTTTGGGTGGTAAGAAACTGAAGAACAAGTCCACCACTACAAGACGTATGAGATTGCCCGATGGAACACTGACAGACAGCGAGGATATACAGACAACCGTCAGCGAGATAGAGCAAGCTCCAAATATGCAGGCTCTCTCCACATGGCTCTATCACCACGATGCAGAGTGGCGCAAGATTGAGCGGAAAATGGATGAGGAGGCGGATGATGTACGCTCTGACAAAGGCATTGATATTGATAAATGGATTAAAGATAACGAGGAATGATAACACCGCAGCCTATATATTACCCACTTTATAAGAATAAGGATAAATTTGTTATTCTTATTACCGGTGGTCGTGGTTCAGGTAAATCCTTTAATGCGTCCACGTTTGTTGAGAGGCTTACATTTGCACGCGGAAAAGAGCCGTATCAAAATGTAGTGCATAAAATCTTATACGCTCGTTACACATTGGCATCTGCTCATATATCCATTATACCTGAATTTTTGGAAAAAATAGAGCTTGATGGAACGTCAAAATATTTTAAGACTACCAAAACAGATGTCTTAAACAAACGGACAAATTCAAGAATAATGTTCCGAGGAATCAAGACATCTTCCGGTAATCAGACTGCTAAATTAAAATCTATTCACGGTATAACAGTTTTTGTATGTGATGAAGCGGAGGAATGGGTAAGCGAAGAAGATTATGAAAAGATAGTGCTTTCTATCCGTCAGGTTGGTATAGATAATCTCGTCATAATAATAATGAACCCGGCAGACTCCAATCATTTTATATACAAAAAGTATATAGAGAAAACGCACAAGCTGGTAGAGATAGACGGTGTTCCTGTTCAGATTTCAACTCACCCGAATGTACTGCATATCCATACTACTTACTTAGACAATAAAGAAAACCTTTCTCCCGAGTTCCTGAAAGAGGTGCTGGATATGAAAGAGAACAACCCTGAGAAGTATGCTCATACCGTTATAGGCAGGTGGGCGGATGTTGCAGAGGGTGCTGTGTTCAAGAAGTGGGGCATCGTTGACGAGTTCCCCGAGGAATGTAAGAAAATTGGTATCGGATTGGACTTTGGTTTCACTAACGACCCGACGGCTGCTATCCGATGTGGAGTTATTGACAACAGATTATATCTTGACGAGATAGACTACCGCACAGGATTACTTTCCTCTGATATTATCAAATCTGTGCGTCCCTGGGGATTGAAAGTCATTGCCGACAGCGCAGACCCTCGCACAATACAAGAAATCCACAATGGGGGTGTGAGGATTTATGCGGTGCAGAAAGGCGCAGGTTCTATTGTCGCTGGAATAGACAAGATGAAAGAGTATGAGATGTTCATCACAAGGCGCTCGTACAATCTGCAACGAGAGTGGCGTAATTACGTGTGGGCAAAGGATAAGGACGGAAATTATATCAACGAACCCGAAGACCACGACAACCACGGAGTAGATGCCGCACGCTACTGGGTATTGGGTGAGTTGCTTGGCAAGATACAGAAGCCGAAAGATTTAACAGGAATATTCACACATTAAAAATATAAGCAGAGTCAGAACATTAGAAGAAATACTCGCTCTCCCCGATATAGGGCAGAAGATAGCCTACTTGAAGAAAGGCAGAAAGACAGAGCTTCCCGACCGTATGAAGTTGTGGAATGATTGGAATCCTAACCGCCATGAGATAATGACGGACAAGGAGAAATATCCCGACCGCAAGGTTCTCGAAAAAGAAGCGGATAAGAAGTTTGACGAAAAGACCGGCAAGACCTACGAGATAGAGGCTAAATACAAGACTGAGCCCGTGAATAGAATTGCCATTCCTTTGGAGCAGGATATAGTAAACATCCAAACTGCCTTTACTGTTGGCATTGAGCCATCTTTGGACTGCGAGCCGTCGGATGATGACGAGGACAAGCTGCTGAAAGCATTAAAGTCTGTGTTCAGAGCTAATAAAATCAAGTATCAGAACAAGAAGATTGTTCGCTCATGGCTATCGGAGCAGGAAGTGGCAGAATACTGGTACGTTACCGAGGACGATACTTTTTGGGAAAAATTTTGGAAGAAGATTAAAAGCACGTTTGGCGGTAACGTGAAGCCGACAAAGAAGCTAAAGAGTGTATTGTGGTCTCCTTTTAAGGGAGATACCTTATATCCTTTCTTTAACGATGAGGGCGATTTAGTCGCTTTCTCCCGAGAATATAAAAAGAAACTGCTTGACGGTTCAGAGATAACCTGCTTTATGACTATCACGGACAAGATGGTTTATCAGTGGGACTTGTCCAAGAATTATGAAGAGAGGGCTTCGTTTGCTCACGGGTTCGGAAAACTGCCTATATTATATGCTTACCGTTCCGAGCCTTATTGTGAGAAGATAAAGACATTCCGTGTACGGCTTGAAAAGTTGCTATCAAACTATGCCGATTGTATAGATTACCATTTCTTCCCTCTCTTGAAACTCATAGGTGATGTGGAGGGATTTATGGGGAAAGTCAAGGACAGAATGGTAAAGCTAACCGGAGAGGGTGCAGATGCTCAGTATCTGACATGGAATCAAGTACCCGATACGGTCAAGTTTGAAGCTGAGACATTGACAAACATGGCTTACGATATGTCGAACACCCCGAGGATAACCTTTGACACTCTGAAAGGCATCGGTAAGACATCGGGAACTGCCTTTAGGTTTATGTTCATGGGCGCGCATATGTCAGTTAGTAACCACACAGAAGTAATCGGTGAGTTCTTTCAACGAAGAATAAACTTCCTTATCTCTGCCCTCGGCACTATAAACACGGAGCTTGACAAGGCATCCAAGACAATAGATGTTGAAACGGAGGTGCAACCGTTTATGATTGATGACCTTGCAGATAAAGTGAATACCGCAGTACAGGCTACCGGCGGAGCGATATGGTCTACACGTGAGGGCATAGTGTTTGCAGGTAACGCTGACAGGGTGGATGATGAGCTGAAAGAAATAGAACAGCAGAAAGAACAGAAAACACAAACTAACGAGGAATAGCTTTTCTTTTTCATATTGTTTTTGGGGCATGGCACCTTTGGGTGTCGTGCCTTTTTGGTTTGTGGAAAATAAAAAATAAACATTCTTGCAAATGTTTGTTTTCTAAATCAGCTTTTTTCTTTTCGGCATATCTTTGTAACTATCTTTACATCTGTAATTTTAATTTTATCAGGATGACAATTCAAGAATTGATTTTGGCAGGGCTGCAACAGAAATTCACTGGGGTAGATACTGCAATTTTAACCCGAATAGCCAACAAAAAGGCAGAGGGCATTACGGACGAAACAAAGGTAGACTCCATCGTTGAGGGTATCGGTTTTTCGGACGTGCTTAACTCTTACGGCGATTTCCGTGCCGGGGATGCTTCCAAGACCGCAGTAACCAACTACGAGAAGAAGCATAACCTTAAAGACGGTAAGCCAATCGTAGACCCTACTCCGCCCGCACCAAACCCTAACGAGAAACATGATGATGTTCCGGCATGGGCGCAGGCTCTGATTGATTCTAACAAGAGTCTTGTGTCAGAGGTTACAGCTTTGAAACAGGAGAAAGCGCAGGCGACACGCCAAGAGCAGATTTTGGCAAAGGCGAAGGAGTATGGTATCCCTGAGAACTACGCTAAGAGATGCGCCATTAAGGACGATGAGGACTTGGACGCTTATTTCAAGGACTTGAAACAGGACTTTGCGAATGACGGTTTCAAAGGCGTTACAGCTCCTGAATCTGCCGAGCAGAAGATGGAGAAAGAGAGTGAGTCTATTGCTAATATGATTGGCGAAGGCACAAAAGCGATTGTTGAATCTAAAAAGTAAATTTTATGGCAGCAGGTACAAAGTACAATTTGACTCCCGACTACAAGCCTGAGGAGTTTTACCGTGTTGAGACAGGTGTACGCAAGAGTGGCCCGTGGAAGTTAGTTACTACTAACCTCGTGGCAGGTTCAACTCTTCCTGTGTTCACTCCTGTTGAGGCGGATTTGAAGAAACGGACTATCGTTCCGGTTCGTAACGTGAAAGTAGTAGAAGCATATACCAATGGCGAGACAGCCACGACAATTAAGATTGCCAAAGGCTCGCTTGCTTATGTGGGTATGTTCCTCGGAAGTGGAAAGAAAGGCGCTGAGGTGTCAGCTATTGACACTACAAACAAAGACTATGATGTTCTGACTATCAAGGTGGCATTTGGCGAGGACATTGCTAAGGATGCAGTTCTCTTTGAGGCAACAGCGGTAGGCGGAACAAAGAAGAAGAACACTGCGAACTTCGTTATGTATGACCCTAAGAAGGTGGAGAATGACGGCCCTGTTCTCTGCACTCTTCTCATGCAGGCATACGAGGTTAAGGAGGACAAGCTCCCGATGCCTATCCACGAGGATGACAAAAAAGGATTAACTTGTCGTTTTCAGTTCGAGTAATTAACCATTAAAAAGTAAAGTTATGAATTTGACTATACAGACACTTTTCACCGACCCGATGATTGTGAATGCGGTCATAGACCGTGTTTTGCAGACCCGTCAGGACAGAATCTACTGGCAGCAGTACGGCTCATTCCGTGAGACTAAGACTCGTGTGTTCAAGACCTATCTCGGCACTGTTACAGGTGTTGTGGCTGGTTCTATCATTGGAAAGAATGACCAGAAGCCAATCCGTGAGAGACGCTCTCTCGGAAGCGGCTACACAGAGATTGCCTACCTCGGTGACCGTTATCAGATGGACATCGAGCGACTCTCTCAGTTGCAGGACATCCTCGACAAATTCAACGCAGCCAACACTGCCGAACAGCAGACAATTCTTAACGAGATTATCGACTTTATCTATGACGATTACCGCCAGATATTGCTTGCTCCGCACAAGCGTATGGATATTGTCGTAGGCGACTTGATTATGACAGGTAAGTCAGAGGTTCACCTTGCGGACAACAAGGAGAATATCGAAGTACTTGATATTGAGCTTCCTTTCCACTTCGAGAAGCCTACCAAAAAGGATAAGACAAACTTCATCACCTATTTGATGAACAAGTTGCAGGAGTTGAAGGTTAAGTACGGACAGTTCCCGAAGATGATTATGAGCCGTGGCACATTCGTCAAGAACATCATTGGTTCAAGCGAGTTCGGCAACCAGTTCAAGATGCAGCTCTCTTCAAATCAGATGTATCTCTCCACAGGACTGATTACATCCGAGCTGGCGAGTCAAATCTTCACCGGCATCGGACTTCCTGCCATTGAGATTAAGGAGGATTATGTGGAGATGCAGGACGGAACACTCAAGCAGATTTATGCTGACGACCATATCGCATTGCTGCCGAGCGACAATGTTCTCCGTATGCGCCACCACAAGCCGTATGTGATGACCGACCCAGTGCCAGGACGCACATATAACCAGTCTGAGGGACAGATGTCCGTATGCAACTATCGTGACGAGGAGGGACGTTACATGGAGTACACCGCAGAGTGGGTTCCGGAGTTCATCGCTCCTAACAAGATTGTGAATATCGACCTGACAGAGATGAACGCATGACCGTGAACGAATACATATCACAGAGGTTTCAGACTTTCGGCATTAACTTGTCGGAGGCAGACCTTATAGATATGTGTCTGAATGCGAAGGTAGACGGAGAGGATGAGATGGATGAGAATAACAACGGATTTATTTCCGTGGCTATGGCGAAGTTCATCCCCTCTCTATTGCTTCGTCCTACGTCTGTCAACGAGGGCGGTTTCTCTGTATCTTGGGACACTAAAGGCATAAGAGACTACTATTCTTTATTGTGCAAGCAGTACGGACTGACAGATGAGCTAAGTGAAAAACCTAAAGTCACGTTCTTATGATATTCGCTCCGCACATATTGCAGATAAAGGTTTCAACACCTTTGGAAAGGGATGAGTTCGGCAGACCTATCCCGAACACAGGATGTGAGACTTGGAAAGATATATGCAAGTGCCGTTGTGACGATAACACCACAACGGAGTTTAAGTCTGAGAACGGTGAAGTGTATAGACCAGATTATCATGTAGTGTGTGAGAAAAGGCTTTCCGTTAAAGCAGGGGATGAAGTCCGCTGCATGGACGGTGAGAATGTCAGAGGCGAGGGCAAGGTTTATATCGTGAAGTGTACGAACTACTTTAACTATTCAGAGTTATGGATGTAGATTTCGACTTCTCCGATGTCGATGATTTCCTCGATGAGGGAGAATGGGAGGTTGAGAAGAAGATGATTGATGTGGGCGATGAAGCCGTGAAGTACGCAGAGGAACACGGCGATTATCAAGACCACACACTTGTTTTGAGAACGTCCAACGACTACGATGTAGATAAGAGTGGTTTGGAGCTTAGGAACGAAGCAGAATATGCCTCATTCGTTGAATCTAAAGGTTATGATGTTTTAAGCGGTGCAGCACTCTATGCTGAAAGACGATTAAAGTAAGAATTTGAATGATTGTACCAACCGACATAGCGAATATTATCTATCGGGACTGCAAGGTTTTCGGTATTGATATAGTCCCAATGGGCGAGAAACTTGTTGGAGAGTTAAAGTCTGAGAGGATTGTCATTCACTCCAAGAAACAACAGCCGGGGAAGATTTGGAAGAAGTCCTTTGCGGAGGTGAACCTTTGCGTTCTCGACCTCAAAGAGAATGAAGCCAATACAATCCGACTGAACGAACTTGAAAGACTAGCAAATGAGGTCTTCGGTGATGTGGTAAATTCCTATGACGGTACATATTATAAGTATTCCATCGACTCAATCGGCACGGAAGAAGACACATCCTTGAAATGTCATTATGTGAATGTGAGAATATTATTTGAAGTATTAAACGATTAAATTTAGGATAACATGGCAAAGAAGCAGTACATTGGTATCAAGCGTATTTGGTACACAGACGTGATTACATCAGCACTGACAGCGGAAGCAGTTAAGGCTCTCATTGCTGAGGGTGGCGATGCACACGAGGTCAAAAACTCCCATCAGGATACTTGGGGTTATGAGGAATCTGACCCGGAGTCAACTGAGTATGTGAACGAGTTGACAGGTCAGACATATTACATCGACAAGACCAAGAACTCCATCCCTACAATCTCTTTCACAATGGGAGAGTATTCCTATCAGGAGAAAGCCGACTTACAGGGTGGCGAGGCAGTTGATGCCACAGGTAAGAAAGCGACTTCTGATGATGTAGCCGTAGGCTGGAAGCGTCCAGAGACTACGGAGATTATAGAAAAGGCTATTATTGCGCAGACGAAGACTGGCAACTATATTGTTCTTACTAAGGCGAACATTGTAGGAAAGGGCAACTTCGTAGAGAAGAACATCGGTCTTGGTGTTACAGCAGTCGCTTTGGAGAATGAAGGTGTCGGCTCGGAGTATTGGTATGACCAAGCTGCGGTTGAGAGCGCATCATAGTTATTGGGGGTTACAGATTGTGTTCAGGACGGCGGTGGGTGTTGAGCTTACCGCCATTTTTGTTTTAAGATTATGAGTGAAGCATCAAAAATAGTAAGTTCCTCTATCCTTAACAAGGATTTTGAGACAGTAACGATAAACGGTAAGGCTTACGTGATATTTCCTCCGACAATAAAAAAAATAGCAGGCGCAAGCTATTGCCTGTCAGATGTAGGGGAAGCTAAGACTATTGGCGAGATAGTCTTGGCTATTAAGGATGTTAATGTCGCATCAAAGGCTCTGTCGTGGTTTATAAACGGTGATGAGAGCCTTACCGAAGAGTTGTCTGATGGCACGCTTGATGAGGTCGTGGGAGCATTGAATGTCGGATTTTCCCTTATCTCCGCTGAAAATTTTTGCAGGCTGTCAGTTTTAGCCAAGAGCGTAGCACTACTGACAGCAAAACAGAAGTAGCAGGAAATACCTGTCTGCTCGGACAGATAGCATCGTTCATGGATAATCTGCATCTGTCTTATAAAGAAGTAGTTGAGGAGATACCTTACAGAAATTTGGTAATCATGCAGAAAGACAAGCAGCACACCGTCAGCGGCGATGTCATGGAGGAGGTTTCGGAAGAGGAGTATTTCAAAATGAAAGGTAAAAACAAATTAAAGGGATAACATAATATGGCGAAACTATATTTTAAGGTAGCGAGCGACTGGGAAGAGGTCGTTAGGCTACGTAATGAGATAGCAAAACTCAAATCAGAGTTAAAGAGGATGGACTCAACTCAGACTCCCCATGCTTTCAATACGCTTAATGCACAGCTCCAACAGTCCACGCAACGCATGGACGAGCTTGTGCGTGAGGCGGCACAGGCTGGTGCTGAAATGGAGCAAGGCTTCAAGAAGAAAATCTTTGATGCCTCGCAGGTGGTAAACGGTTTCACTCAGAAAATCATCGAGCAAAAAGCCGTTGTAAAAGATGTGGAAGCTGATGTACGGCGATTAGGCGAGGCTTATAGAACCGCTAAGAAGAATAATCCGTGGGGTGCTGATTCACACTTGTCGGAGTATAACGCGGCACGCAAGGCATTAGAAGAGGAAAAAGCGGCTCTGTTTGGTCTCACCCAAGAGCAGGCAAAGGCTCGGCTTTCTGTGAAGTCTCTCCGTGATGAGTATGCACTGTTCAAGAAAGAGGGCGGTGAGGTTAAAGACTCTATTGGAGATATTGCCAAAAGCATGAAAGGCTGGATGGCGGGCATTGTCGGAGGAATCGGTGTCAAGGAGTTCATCGGTAAGATGATTGAGGTCCGTGGGCAGTTCCAAGCGGCTGATACGGCTATTCAGACGCTCTTAGGTAGTAAGGAGAAAGCAGATAAATTAATGGCAGAAGTCAGAGAGTATGCTAAAATCTCACCTTTAGAGTTCTCCGATGTTACCGCAGCCACACAGATGATGCTCGGCTTCAACATCGAAGCAGAGAAAGTACCAAAATTCCTTGCGGCTATCGGTGATGTGTCTATGGGCAACACACAGAAGTTCAATTCACTTACCCTTGCGTTCTCGCAGATGTCGGCGGCTGGTAAGCTGATGGGACAGGATTTGAATCAGATGATTAACGCGGGCTTCAACCCATTGCAGCAGATAGCACAGACAACAGGGAAGAGCATCGCACAGCTCAAGGACGAGATGTCAAAGGGTGCTATCTCCGCAGAGATGGTGCAGCAGGCATTCATCGACGCAACATCGGCAGGAGGAAAGTTCTATAATATGTCCGAGAACGCATCGAAGGCCATACAGGGACAGATGTCAATGTTGCAGGATGCTATTGATTTGGCATTCAACGAGATGGGCGAGAAATCCGAGGGTTTCATTATGGGCGCAATACAGGGAACGACCGCACTTGTGCAGAACTATCAGACTATCGGAATGATTATTGCCGGTCTTGTAGAAGCATACGGAGTATACAGGGCTGCTGTAATAGTTAATATTGCACTTACACGTGGTTGGGCGGTAGCGGCTCGTGCAGATGCTGTGGCTAAAGGTATTCAAACAATAGCTACAAATGCAGCTACGGCAGCTACTAAAGCACTTAATGCTGCTATGATGGGTAATCCTTATGCGTTAGTCGCAGCGGCGGTAGTAGGTCTTACCTATGTTATTTATAAAGCCGTAACAGCAGAGAGCGCAGAGGAATATGCTGTCCGCAAGACCAATGAGGCTTGGGATGAGTACATGAAGAAACAGAAAGAGAGACAGGATAATATAGAGTCTCTGATAAGAACCATACAGAGCGAGACGGCTTCCGAATATCAGAAGGTAGAGGCATATTCTAAACTCTCTCAGCTTGTTCCTCAACTAACAGATAAGTATGACCAAGCAGCAATAGCATCTAAAGATTTCGGTGAAGCGCAGAAAGAGGTTAGCGAGACCTTAGAGAATGAGAGATACGAGGAATTATCTAAGCAAGTAGAGAATTTCAAGCAGAAGATAGCCGAGGCTAAAACAGAGATGGACAAACTCTCAGACGGTAGCAGTGAGGCTTCGGAGAAGAAAGGCTATGAAATACGTATTGAGAACTACAAGATACAGCTTAACGAGGTTATCAAGAAATTGGCAGAGATGGATACCATCCGTCAGAAGATAGCCGATGAGTCCAAACCTATTGAAGTGCGTATCGAGGAGGCTAAAGAGAACGAGGCTGTCCGTCAGTCTATTTTTGACTTCTATGACGAGGCGATGCTTTTAACCAAGCAGTTTCAGGATGGTAACGAGGAAATAAACTACTCCACAGGACAGAGCCGTTTGGATGAGTTTATTCAGAACGCACAGGTAGAACTTGAGGATTTGAGGAAGCAGCAGCAGGAGAACCCTATGGATTTGAACCTCCGCTTGGAAGAGAGTGAGAAAACAAAAATCCTCAATTCTGTCATTGCTATGAAGAATAACTGGTATAGTAGCGGTGCAACTACTGTATGGTTGTCTTTTATGGCTGATTATGGCTCGGCACAAAGGGCTTTAGGAGATGCTAAAAACCATGTAGCGTCTTTAGTTGGTAACGGTGGAGGGGAAACGTATGGCGATGCGTATAGTAAAGCGCAAAAAGATTACAATGCCAAAAAGAAGAAACTTGCAGATATTAGAAAGAACCGCAGCAAATACTCTGTCGCAGACTATAAAGCAGCCGTAGATGAAGAGAAAAAGGCAAAAAAAGTATTTCAAGACCTCGGAGGAGATGTAAACGGTAAGGCTGCTAAAGCTGCTGCTTCGGCTGCAAAACGTCAGGCTCATGCCGCAGAGACTGCTGCAAATAAAGCTGAAAATGAACGCAAGAAGCGCCTCGAAGCAGAGAAGAGAGCCAATGAGGAACTTCTTTCCCTCCAGCGTGAGAACCAAGAAAAGCAATTATCTCTTGAGAAGGAAACCACGGAGAAGAAAATCAATGAGATTAATCTCTCCTACGACAAGCAGATAGACGCAATCAAGAAGAAGCAGACAGAGCTTGCAGAGAACAACAAGAAAGCTGCTACAAAGGGGCTTAATGCCAACGGACTGACTGATAAGCAGCAGAAAGAGATTGACAAGGCTACTAAGCTGGCAGGGGATGAAAGAGACCAGCAAAAGACTGACATCTACAAAGACGAGATGCAGGCAATGCGTGACTATCTCAAAGAATATGGCACGTTCCAACAGAGGAAGTTCGCCATTACGGAGGAGTATGCCGAAAAGATACGCAGGGCGCAGAGCGATGGAGAGAAACTGTCTTTGGAAAAGCAGCAACAGGCTGAAATCCAAAAGGTTGAAATAGAAGCCTTGAAGCAAGACATTGATTGGAAAGGTTTATTAGGGGACTTCGGAGGTCTCTTTGAAGACCAGCTAAAGCCTACTCTTGAAAAGCTGAAAGCATATACCAAATCTGACGAGTTCAAACAGGCAGACATCAACGACCAGAAGACCGTTTACGACCTTATTTCTCAGTTACAGGCAAAGACTTCCGATGGGTGGAAAGGAATGTTCAAAAACCTCGGCGATGCGGTTCAAGGGGTTAAGGATGCCGAGCTGAAATACGAGGCTGCAAAACAGAAATCTATTAAAGCCGATGAAGAATATGCCGAGGCAAGAAAGAAACACACCGTACAAGGTGCTAACGGGGATTACGTTGACGAAAAGAACGGTGAAGTTGCGGCAGCATTTAAGAAAGCGCAGGAAGCTGCAAACGAATTGGCAGATGCTCAGACAAATCTTACTGATAAAAATAACAAAGTAAGCGATGCTGCAAACCGTGTACGTGAGAATATGGACAATCTCGTTAATGGATTGCAGCAACTTGGCAGCGGAAGTATGAGCGGCATTCTTGGCGGTGCTAACAGTATTGCAAAGATATTTGGCGAGGATAACCTTTCTAAGACAATAGGAAAAGAACTTGCAGGAACAGCTACAAAGGTATTCGGAAAGAGTGTTGGTGATGCTCTTGGCGGCGAGAAGGGCGGCGAGATTATAGAGGGTGTTTTTGCACTTCTTGACCTTTTCAAGGATGGCATAGAGAACCTTTTCACCTCACTTATAGATACTATCCTCGGTGCTGTGAACGGACTATTGAAGAGTGCTTTGAGTTTTGATGTTCCGATAGCAATAGGGAAAAGTCTTGTTGACGGTGTGGGTAGCATCTTGAATACCGTATCCTTTGGAGGGTTCAACTCGCTACTTGGTGCCGATGGTAATGCTAAAGAAGTAGCCGAGACCACAGAAAGGCTTACCAATGCCAATGAGCGGCTGAAAGACAGCATTGACGGGCTGAAAGACGAAATTAGCAACAGCGTGGGCATTAACTCCATTAAGTCCGCTAATGAGGCCTTAGAAGCGCAGAAACAGGTTATTGAGAATCAAAGGCAGATACTCGACGCACAGCAGGGATATAGCAGTGCTCATCACAGCAATAACTATTATTGGAGACTTGATGATACCTATAAGAATAGTATAAACAATTGGCTTGCTGAGTATGCTAAGAAGAATGGAACGAAAGCATCTAAAGTTAATAGCGACTGGAGTTCATTTGCCAAACTCTCTCCGGAGGAGATGGACTACATCCGCAAGCATGATGCAGAGTTGTGGTCGAGACTTACGGATATAGGAAAGTATGATAAGAGTGAGTACTTCGATGCTTTCGCTGACCTCGCAGGAAGTTTGGAGGAAATCACAGACAGCCTTAATGAGGTCTTAACCACTACCACAGCAGATAATGTATTCGATGATTTCCTTAACTCTCTTTACGACCTCGCGGACGGTTCGGAAGATGTGTTTGAAGACATAGAAAAGGGTTGGCAACAGATGGTTAACAAGATGGCCATAAACAACATTGTCGGTGCTAAATTCCAAGAACAATTAAAGGCGTGGTATGATGATTTGGCAAAGGTCAACCAAGAGCGCACGGAAGGAACGATTACAGATGCAGAATACAAGAAGAAACTCGATGCTCTGAAAGAACAATACGACAAGTATGTTAAGGATGCTCAAAATAACATAAATAGTTTACGAGATTTAGACATTGTTAAAGATGCGGATAAAAGTTCTTCGGAACAGAAAGCAAGCGGAAGAGGTTTTGAAACGATGTCGCAAGATACGGCGGAGGAATTGAACGGACGTTTTACAGCCGTAGCAGAGTCGAATTACCGTATTGAGGCAGCAACGCAACAACAAACTGTTGCCATAACGGAGCTAAGAGGGGATATGCTTGTATTAATGACGCAATCACAGAGCATGGCTAATATTGCGGATGAAACAAGAACTATCCTCGCAAATTCATATCTCGAATTACAGGAAATACGAGAGAATACCGGGGCAATAGTAAAACCGATAAAGCAGATACAGAAAGATATAGCAGAAGTTAAACAAAACACATCAAGATTATGAAAGGTGAGTTAATTATAAATGGGAAAGATGCTTGGGATGAATTGGGCGTAAACATGGGCAGTAACTTCCTTGACGAGATAGACGGCTTTAACGAGATGAAAGATTTTATCGAGAATGAAAGCCGTTTGGAGCATGGAAAACGAGTGATAACAACAAATGCCAAAGTCTCATCGCGTGAACTGACATTACAATTCACAATTACAGGAAACTCGGAAAAAGATTATAGAACAAAGAAAAAGGATTTTCAGGCAGAACTTGAAAAAGGAAGTGTAAAAATAAAAGTTCCGGCATTAGGGAATGATGTCTACAATCTTATATACAAAGGGAAGAACCTCTCTTATGGGTTGAGTTTAGGCAGATGTTTTGGTAAGATTTCATGCAAATTTGAAGAGCCGAATCCAATGAATAGAAGCGAATAATAAACCTTTTAATAGTTGTTCAAAATAGCTATTTGGAATATTCTTTTTATCAGCTCTTTTTATCGAATTTTGGCATAATGAAGACCATAAAGATATATAGAGGTGAAAGCGTGATATATGAAACTCCGATAAATATCGGGGCGAAAGGCTATTTCTCTGTAAAAACGAGTGATTATATTACGCTGCCTTTTTCTTCTGAGCGGCCTATTGATTTTAAGTTGGGCGATTATGTGAATTTAGAGGGCGTTTTTGATGACTATCTTGGTGGAAAACTTGCTAAAATCTACGAGATTGTAGATTTGCAGAAACCTACATATAATTCCGAGACTGGCGGATATGACTATTCGCTAAGATTGGACGCATATTATTGGAAATGGAAAAATAAAATATTCAAATACACTCCCGAATCGCACGGCTGTGAAGCGTCTTGGTCTCTTACTGCACCTCTTGATGTGCAAATGGGCGTATTCTTGCGCAATCTAAAAGCGCTGGGGTATAAATACAAAGACAAGGACTTTGAACCCGATATTGATTCCACTGTTGAAAACAAGGCGGTAACAATGACGTATGATAATACGAATTTGTTAGACGCGCTCTTTCTCATGGCGGATGAAAACGCTTGGAATTGCGATGTGTGGATTACCGATAATATCATTCACTTTGGCAGAAATGAATTTGGTGATGCTGTAAAGATTGAGCGTGATATAGAAGCACAGACCATTACACGAAACGATAGTCAAGGTACATACGCAACGCGAATATATGCCTTTGGTTCTACGAGAAATATTCCAACCAATTACAGGCAAATTAACGAGCAATTCGTTGTAAATGGTGTTGTTCAGAAGAGACTGATGCTTCCTGCTGATACTCCATATATTGACGCTTATGAGGGTATAAAAAACGATGAAGCCGTAGAGACGGTAGTTGTATTTGATGATGTATATCCTCGTAGGGTTGGAAAAGTGTCAGATGTGCATACGCGCTCAGAAGAAGTTGAGAATGAAGACGGCACGAAAGAAACAATCACATATTATCGCTACAAGGATACTGGGCTGACATTTAGCGATAAATATATCATTGAAGGTGAGGAGTTGAAAATACATTTTCAATCAGGTAAGCTGAACGGTATGGAGTTCGGCGTGATATTCAATCCCTCACCAAAAGATAGTACAAGAGGCGAGCAGTTATGGGAGATTGTAAGAAATGAAGATTACGGAAGACCGCTTCCCGATGATATATTAAAGCCTGAAAACAGGGATAAGTATGTCTTATCGGGTTTTGACATACAGATGGTTTCTGATGTCTATATTTCTGACGCAGAACAGGAATTGAAAGAGAAAGCGCAGAAATATGCGGACAAGGCAAAGAAAGATGACGGGACATATCCCGTTACGTTAAGAAGTGATTGGGTAGAGGCAGACCCCATATCACGGACATTTGAGTTTGGGCAACGAATTAACCTCGTAGATGATACATATTTTCCTAATGGTAGAATATCACGTGTGTTAGGATGGGAACTGAATCTTGATATTCCGTGGGATAGTCCTATATATACTATCGGTGAGAGTATGCCTTATTCACGAGTCGGAGAGATTGAGGATAAGGTAGATGCCTTAACTTACAAAGGACAGACTTATTCTGGTTTAGGTGGCAGCGGTGTATATCTTATACGAGTTAATGATACGACTCCGTCATCTGATAGCAATGTCTATTCCGCTCTTCGTTCCAACAAGGAATTTCTCAACAAGAACAAAATTGACCGTGCCAAGAAAAAGATAATCTTCAACGATGGTCTTGATATAGATGATTACGAGGCAGGTGTGCGTGGCGGCAGAATAGACGGAAAGGCCAACGCCGAACTCCTCTCTCTTGTCGTGCGTGCGTTTCTCGCAAGCCCCGACTTCCGCAACGGGATGACCGGCGAGGGCTGGAAGATATGGTTAGAGGACGGTCTCGCAAAGATGGAACTCGACGAGCTTACAGTGCGCCGCGTAACACACTTTTTTGAGGTGCTTATAGAGAAGGTACGCTCTGTCGGCGGGCAGATATGCGTTTCCTCCGCCAATGGTAAGATAAAGACCGTAGAGGATGTGGGCGACAGCTACCTTATCACCTTCGAGCAGCCGAACAGCTATCTCATAGGCGACTATATGCGCTGTGCCACTTACAGCAACGGCAACGAGCAGCACGGTTATTGGGTGGAAATATTCGAGTCTCAACTCGGAACAAAGGAGAACCCGGGCTATGTCGTAGTCCCTAAGAGAGAGTTTGACGGATGGGCCGGCATTACCGAAGTCGGCGACGAGACAGTACTCATGGGCAGCAAGAACAAGCTGCGTCAGAACCTCATACTTATCTCTGCCACCGAGGACGGACAACCGCGCATCGACGTGATGAACGGTATAGGCGAGAAGAACTTTAATAATTGTCTTCGTACAAGGTTGGGCAACCTTGACGGCATACAGGATTCTTGGTTTCCGCCCGATAACCAGCCTCACGGAGATGGCCTATACGCCGATAACGCTTACCTGCGCGGCACGTTCCTGCTCTCTACGGGTGAGGATATTAAGACGAAGTTCGGGATTATAGAGGGCTTGATTCAGTCTTCCATTGAGGGCGTGCGCAATGACTTCATGCAGGACAAGGGATTCCTGAATAACCCTACATTCTATGACGGCCTTAACCATTGGACGACGCAAAACGATACTGTATTTTTCCTATTCGGCAATAAGTGGATTTGGGCAAATAATAACCTTCTATCTCGGAAAGGCGACAGTGCATCTATCGTTCTCGACGAGGGGAAAAAAGTTGTCCTTATCAAAAACAAATCTATCGTTCAGAAGTTGTCGGATTATCGTTCGCTCCCATCTATCGGCACAAATTCCGATGGAAAAAAAGAGCCTATTGCGGTCTATCTGTCATTCTTTTACAAGGTGCGCAGAAAAGGTACGCTCACGATAGAGTTCAAGAATGTCAATAATGAGGGCTTTGTCGAGTATGAGCCATTCAAATATGAGAAGGAACTTGACTCTACTGACACATACCAGCAGTTCACCATGTCGGGCTTGTGGAACGGCACGGGCGACTTCTCCCTCTCGTTCTCGGGTGAGATATACGTGTATATGCTTGTACTCAGCGAGGATGAGATAGAAAGTCTTACATATAAGTACCGCACATTGTTAGAACAGTCGGAGAAACTTGTAAAGATTGCCGCGCAGAACTTTGATAAAGACGGTAATGTTTTGCAAGAGAGCGGTATCATGGTTAAGCCCGAAGGCAGCGGTATCTATGTTGTAGACAAGAACGGCGTTGGCGGCTTTATCGGTGTGAGTGTAGAGGAGGATGACGGAAATGGAGGAAAGAAGTCGGTTGTCAAAATCACCGCCAACGATATAATCTTTGAGGGTGCAGTTACAGCTAATGGAAACTTCAAGATATTAGAAGACGGTAGTATTGAGGCTAAGAACGGAGTATTCACAGGTGAGATAAATGCGAATAAAGGTAGAATGGGTGGCTTCCTTATAAGTGAAGACCACATAGGAACAACTATCAACACTTACAACGATAACGGTGATGTTGTTATCAGCGAGGACAAAACAGGCCTTTTTATATATAAAGATAAGTTGGGCTTCACAGAGCAGGATAGGCAAATTGTTATAGGTACTTTCGTGGATTATCAGAAGTACGTGCTTTGCAGACTTACCGATACGTATGAGTATAATTCCGGCATTTCTACCTCTCAATTTAAGTATGGCATAATCTTCAACATTGACAATGCGAGTATAGGAAATTTTGCATTCGCAGGAAAAGGCTCGGGGCTGTTGGATGGTATTGTCGAGGGATATGCTTATCAGAAGATTTTCCTTGACGAAACAGACCCTATATTAGAGCCGTATAATCTTGCAAAATCCAACAAAATTATACTTAGGGCCGTTAAAGATAACAGAGTCCTCGCCCTTCCCAGATTGTCAAGTATTATTGCGGCCTTAAATCTGTTTAATATCGTCTCGCAAGCTCCTTTTAGCTTTAGAATCACTTTTATAGGAGAGATTGGGTCTAACGGTTTTCATATTTGCGGCCGAAACAAATTGTATTCTGCTAACAATAGCTATCCTTTTAACACGAGCGACTACCCGGTTTTACTAAGTTGGGCGGGGGGGCGTTTCGATAAGGTAGACATGGAGGCCGGAAACTCTTTAGAAATATTGCTTGTTTATGACCCGGATAGTACGACAACGATTGACGGATGGTCAACGAAATATACCGCTCGAATATTAAATAGAATGGAATAACAACTAAGAATTATGAAAATAAACTTCCAACAAATCAAGTTTTATACAAGCATCAACCACAAGAACTTCAATACGGTGGATGCACGCGAGGAGTTTGCCGACACGATTTACAAAAATGCAGGCGGCATAAAAGCGCACGCTCTCGCGCTGAAGATATATAACAGTGAGGGTGAGACTGAGTACTCCGCTGATGAAGTTGATATGATTAAGCAGGCGTTAGAACGCTTCGGAGTACCGGGCTTCATCGACGGCCTTAACGAACAACTAACAGAAAATACAGGAGGATAGCATTATGACAGATGAAGAGAAGAACGCTCTCAAACAAGAGATTATTGACGACCTCAAGAACGAGAGTACGGATATTACCGAACTTGAATCTACTACCTCGCTCGACGGGCTTACCTCGCTCCCTGCGATGCAAGGTAGTAAGATGGTGCTTGCACCTATTGGCGCACTCGCGCAGCCTGCTATCGACGCGGCGGCAACGGCAAATACGGAGGCAGGAAGAGCGAGTGCCGCGGCAGAAGGCGCTAATGCCGCGAAAGATGCAGCTAACACTGCGGCTTCCGAAGCAAATGCGGCAAAAGAGGCGGCAAGAACGGCGGCTGAGAATGCTAACGCGGCGGCTGAGAATGCAGACAAGATAGTTGGTGGTATTATGCCGCAAGTTGTATTGTCTGAAGCCGAGTATAGAAATTTAGCAGTTAAAGATCCTAAAATAATCTATATGATATATGAGGAGGGATAGCTTATGATTATTAATAATGAGAATGATATTATCTCTATTATACAGAACGGTAGAGATATTATAGAGACTCGTGTCGGATTAGACCTCGTGTGGCAGGCAGGCAACTTCCTTACTTCCGAAGGAGGTATATTTCAGACATCTGACGGCGATACATTTAACGTTAAAAACACATAACTATGGCAAGATATACAAGTAAATATACAGGTGCAGAGATAGATAAGCGACTGACCGATGTCGGCACATTGAATGCCGACATCGAGAACATTAAGAAACAGTTCGGCGACAAAGCAGGCTATATAGCCTTGCTTAACTCAGACACCACAACAAATATAGCTTCGGTGGGGTTGTTCGCATCTAACGAGACATACGCCAGATGGAAGGACGACCCTGACAACAACGGTGATTTGCTGTTGTCGAGCGTGGATATTCCTATGGGCACCGGCGGCGGCAGTACCGAGGCTTCGTATATCGTGAAGCTCGTGAATATGGGAGACAAGGCTATCACAGCCATTAAGCCGTCTGACCTCGTGGCAAAGATACGCTTCACCTCGCAACTTTACGACCCAAGCGACGGCAGCACGACAGATACGGACGAGGAAGCTACGCTCACCATCGAGACGCGTATGCAGGGTGCGGAGAGTTGGACGGCGGCCGCTACGATGGATATAGCCTCGCAGTCTACATCGGACGCTGGCGCATACACAACTATTGACATATCGCCATACATAAAGAGCGGCACGCAGTCGATACGTTTTATCGCCGTGGGTAAGAGTTCCGAGAAGAAGACTACCTATGTGAATATGACCGTTACAAAGACGGATATTGCGGTTACATTCAACACGCAATGGCAAAATCCGTTCCTCTATCGTGCGGCCGCGCCTACTATCAATATCCCGCTGCGTATTACAGGTAATATCAATAAGACACTGCATTTGCGCGTTACCTCGGTCAAGGAGGGCGTGAACTACTCTAAGGAGTATGAGTATTCGATAGGAACAACTACTTATACCGAGACCTCGTACTCTGCGCAGATAGACCATCCGCGCGGTCATGGGCTGTATAACATAGAGGCGTGGATAACGAGCGGCGACAGCGTAAGCACCACACCCGTATCTCAGCAGATAATGTGCCGTTTGGAAGGCGACACGACGCCACTTCTCGCTATCAATAACGTCGGTGTGTTCCAGAACTGGAGTAATGTGTCGGCGTTTGATTACGCCGTTTATAATCCTAATGCGGACACGACGAACATAGACTTCGCGCTCACGGCAGTAGAGAGCGGAGATACAATCTTTAACGAAGCAGTGCAGAACGTAAAGAATGGCGAGGTTAATTCTCTTGTATTTGATTTGGAGGTCGAGACCGCGAGCAACGAGAACTTCGCGGCCTTAATGTCGTTCATGTCTAACGGTACAGCCTTGCGCGATAATCTGCGTGTAATTATCGACAACACGGAGAACTTCGCTCCTACTGCCGGCGCGGATTTCTATCTCAATCCGAAAGTGCGCAACAACACCGAGAGCAATCCGGGAACAATCATAAACTCGGTAAACGGTCAGACGATAAAGAGTACCTTTGAGGGTTTGTCGTTTATATCCGACGGATGGGTTCTCGACAAAGAAACGAACTCCCGTTGCTTGCGTGTTCTCGACGGCTCTAAGGTAGCCATCAACTACGACGCATATTCTGATACCACGGGCGACGATGGCCTTACCATTGAGATAGACTTCGCCACGCGCAACGTTACCGATGAGAACGGCACGCTGTTTTTGATGGGTACGACACAGGAGGGCGAGCTGCCTGTGGGCTTCTGGCTCAAGGCACAGGAGGGTTGCTTTATGACCCTTAACGCTCGCAACGAGAGTGTTCAGAACTTCCCATACAGCCACGACAAGCGCACGCACATGATGGTAAACATAGTGCCTAACCTCTACGGCGAGGGGCTGAACTATGTGCGTGTGTTCATTAACGGCGGTATCAGGCGCGAGTTCCTTTATCGTGATAACGATAGTTTCTGGCAGACGGTGGACGGCACGAAAAAGACGGGCGGCATCCTTATCGCTCCGCAGGGTGCAGACATTGATATATACGGGTTACGTATTTACAAGAAGCCTATCTCGGCTAATGAGATAAGGCAGAACTGCACATCGGCACTGCCTACCATCGAGGAGAAAAAAGCCTTTAAGGAGAAAAACGATATTCTCGGCGATAATGGCCTTATCAATTACGAGAAGACTAAACAGAAGTATAACACTATCCTCTATAAGGGCGGTGTACCGTCGTTATCTCGCCCTAACGCTACCCGTGGCGATATTATCATTCATAAGCCGGGAGACCCTGCACATTCGGGAATACTGTACAATATGGACCGCAAGGGGCAGGGTTCAACGTCGAAGAAGTACTGGGATTGGAATACTCAGTCAGACTTCAAGGCTGCGGATTCCCGTTGGGTGGATGAGAACGGCGTAGACCACGGTAAATGTTATCAGATCGCCGACGGGCTGCCTATGGCTAAGAAGCTCGTAGACAAGCGCAACTGGGCATCATCCATGCAATCGCACAAAATGGGCGCGACACGCTTGTATAACGACGTGTATCAGGAGGTTGTCGGAAAGAACGAGATTACCTCTACTCCGGGCTTCGAGAACTGCCGCGTGGCTGTATATGAGGAGCCGTTCCTCGTGTTCCAGCAGGAAAGCGAAGACCAAGAGCCTGTATTCATTGGCATGGGTACGTTCGGTCCTGGTAAGGCAGATAAGCCGACATTCGGAGCAGGCGCAAGCGACGATATGCTGATGATTGAGGGTTCGGACAACAACCCGCGGCTAACGAAACACCAAGTGCCGTGGATAGACGGCATCGTGCATTATGACGAGAACGAGGAGGGCTACGTATATGGCGGTACTACTTGTTGGGACTACAACATGGGCAACCGCAATACCATCACCCGCTTCATCGACGCGTTTAACTCCGTCTATGAGCATAGCAAGCGCATAAAACCGTTCAACGGCACACTATCTCAATTAAAGGCAGCTAAAGACCTCGATATTAGCTATTGTTATTGGGTAACGAAGGCGGAAGAGGGTTCAGCGAAGTACGACCTCTATGTGTATGACGAGGTAGAAAAGGATTGGCTTCCGGGCGGAACGTCGCTGAATGAGGACGGCACACACAAGACGTTCAACGTTAAGGAACAACTGAAATCTCTGCTCGGTAACGACTTCACGAACCACGAGACCTATCTCGAATGGGACAAGGTGAACGAGGACTTTATCAAGGCTCGTAAGGTGTTGTTCAAAGAGAACTTCGGCAAGTTTTTCCACCCGAAGGACATTATGTTCTTCATGTGCATGATGAAGTTGTTCGGTGCTAGCGACAACCGCGCGAAGAACACTTATCTGTGGGTATTCAACAATACCTCTCTTATCCGTGCGTTTCAAGACGACCTCGATTCAATCTTCGCGATTGATAATCAGGGTAAGTTCAACAAGCCGTACTGGGTTGAGGAACACGACTATGACAAGATACTTCACAAATACTTTTGGAACGGCGAAGATAACGCACTCTACAACATGATTGAAGACTGTTACCCGACGGAACTAAAGACTACGATGAACGAAATTCTCACCGCCATGTCGAAGCTCGGAGGCGGCTCACTTATGGGTTGTTGGGAGAAATACTTCTTCTCCACGACGCAGTATTTCCCCGCTGTGGCGTACAATGAGTTCGCGCGTATCGGCTATGAGCACGCTCAGAAGAAGATGGAGGATGGAGAATACAACAACGACACGCAGCCTATCACTCAGTCGCTCGGCTCACAGGAGGAGGGCGAAAGGCAGTGGCTTGAGGACAGAACGATGTATATCAGCTCTTACTGCGGTTTCGGAGAGTTTGCGTCAACCTCTAACTCAAACAAGATTATAGCGCGCTCTACCGAACAGATGGATGTTAAAATGCCGTTCACGGCGGCAATGTGGATGTATCCGGTTGTTACGCTCGGTCAGACCACCGTATTGAGCGGTCAACGAGTGAAAGCAGGTGAATCACTCACGGCAAACTTCCGAACGGACGGCAACACGCAGTACGCTCTGTATGGCGTGGACTACATGAGTGATATAGGCACATGGTATGACAAGCCCGCGAACGAGGGTATCACATTTATGGGTAAGCGTGTTAAAGAGCTTCTTGTGGGTAACGACGACGTGAACGCTATCCACATGAAGATCACGAGCATCAATGTGGCGGCTATGACCTCACTGCGCACTCTCGATGTCCACAATATATCTACGTTGGCCGGCTCTCTCGACCTCAGCAAGAATGGCCGTCTTGAGTCTGTGGATGCGCGAGGCACGAATATCACCGAGGTGGTGCTGCCGAAGCAGGAGTTCTTAACCTCGGTAAAATTGCCGGGAACAATCACAGGCTTGGAACTTGACGGGCAGCGAAAGCTCTCTGCGCTCTCCGTGGCAGACTATTCTAAGCTACAACGGTTCAGTATCAATCAGGCTACCTGCTCTCTGCTCGATTCTTATTCGTTTATATCATTATTGCAGTCTGCTACGAACGTCCGAGGTAATCTGACATTCGCGAATGTGGATTGGGCGAACGTTAAGGCGAGCGACATCACATGGTTGCTTGATATGAACGCTAAGGTATCAGGAAGGATAGTCCTTGCATCCACCGAGAAGATAGACGCGACGATGAAGATGCGCATGGTAGGTGCGTGGGGTAATGTGGACGACGAGGAGAATGCCTTGTATATATCGTATAACAAGGTTGCCATCACGTCGGCTAAGCTCAGCGGAAAGACGTATTTCGCCGAAGAAGGCACGTACTCGTTAAAGCTCACTACAATGCCTACGGGCGGCAATGACATCATCGGCATATCATGGCAGATGAGTGGTAACAGCTTCGCCTCGATAGACAGCAAGACGGGTGTGATAACGGTGAACGAGGTGGGCAGCAAGGAGAATGACGACAAGGCAACGGTTACAGCGACTATCAGCCTGAGTAGTGGTAAGGTCATCACCTCGTCAGTGGATGTTCACTTCTATAAGTATGAGTGTCAGCTTGGCGATTATCTCTTTGCCGACGGTACTTACGGACACGAGTTAGGAGACAGCGAAACCTCGCCTGTGGGCGTGGTGTTCTACCTCGAGCCGATATACAGACGTTATGCGTTGGCCGTGGCTCTTAATGATTACGGCAGCCGTGTATGGGGATTATTTAACTCAACAGACGGAAACAACGGTATGGCAGGGATAAAGCTCGGCGACGACCCGAACTATAACGTCTATGACGTGTCGATTATAGAGAACTATACGCAAAGTTATCAGGTTAATGATTCAACGATGCTTGATGCTGATGCTACCGACAATGACGGGTTCAAGGTCTACCCGAAGCTCACGACTATCGGCGACATCGGTTTTGTCGAGATTACCGATACGATGTATAACCGTCAGGGATTAGGCGTTTATATGGAACGCGCGGGTCTTAGTGTAGGCGACATGGTTTCGGAGGGCCAGCTAAAAACTTTCCGAATAATGAAGCACCGCGATAAGATATTGGCAGACTCTAATATCAACCTACCTATCCCTGCTGCGGAGGACGGTATGACTGAGGCCGAGAGCCTTGCGCAGTGTATCAGCAGCGTATTGGCTTCGCACAACAATAAGCAGAAGTATCAACAGTACTACTACCCGGCCGCATCGTATTGCTACGCTTACGAGCCGCTTGTAAGGGCTGGCGAGGAGCTTGCGGACAACCTCAAGGCAAACAACTGGTTCTTAGCCTCTATGGGTGAATGGTCGCGTCTGTCGTTCTATCAGCGGCATGGCACGAGCGATGCCGACGAGTACGCCATCTTCTCCAACGCGTTCAATGACGGTAAATTTGCGCCGCTTACTAATAATTGGGTTTGGTCGTCTGCGGAGTACAGCGCGACCAGTGCGTGGAATATCAATCCGCAGACGGGGCAGGTCCCCGGCAACTTCGTCAAGTACTACTCGAATGTTGTTAGGCCGGTCGTCGCATTCAGGCTATAAAGCCTGTCCCTTTGGCAGGGACGGCCTTTTGCCGTCCCGTAAGGGGAGAACGCAAGGAAGAAAAGCATATCACCGCCTCGGCGAAAAACGCCGAGGTAATTAAAAGTAAATAAGTACACTGTGCAGCTCGTTCATCGGGCTTGCAAAGACAAGCAAAATAGGCAAATGACGAAACAATCAAAGACGAGATATACGGCTCGTCAGACATCCATCTATCGAATGACGGAGGGACTACTCGGAACGCTGATGACAATGACAGAGCGCATCCCTAAGCATTCCTGCGGCGTACAGGTTGCAGGCGCAAGGGCTGTGAATGAAGTTCTCGATGTGTTGTCGGCCGTCGAGTTCGCCGTCCGTGAGCAAAATCCATCGGCACGGCTTGAGTACATAGCAACAATCATACACTCTATGACGATAGTGAAGACTATTTGCCGAGAACTGTATGATTACTCTCGCAAGGAACGAAGCGAGACTATCACAAACGACAAAGGCGAGCAGACCACGAGGAAAGTTCCGCGCTTCGGTCGTGTGATTAGCCATGTGCAGTACGTGCATCTGCTTGAGGTCTTCTCAAGGTTGGGGATGGAGATTGGACGGTGGCAAAACGCCACATCCAAGAAGATTGTCGCTAATAACGCTAATACTTGATAATTACGATTATAGAGTATGATTGATTCTTATATATTGAATGGGTGCGCCACAAGCTCAAGGCTTGTTAAGACTAAGTTAGTGCGCATTTTACTGTCGTCTGCGGAGAACAGCGCGACCAATGCGTGGAATATCAATCCGCAGACGGGGCAGGTCAACAACAACAACAACAACAAGTACAACTCGAATGTTGTTAGGCCGGTCGTCGCTCTCGATGAAGAAAGAATCAACGGATGGATGATTGCTTACGCATCTTGTCTGAGTAATAAGATGACGAGTTCGCAGTGTACTCTCTATTGCATTAACGATACAGACTTGCTTAACCTCATGCAGGAATGTGAGCAGCGCCGATATACACCGAGTACGAGTATATGTTTCTGTGTTACCGTTCCGAAGATACGTGAGATATTCGCGGCTGCCTTCCGGGACCGTATCGTGCAACACTGGATATGTCTGCGCATCGAGCCGCTGTTTGAGGAAAGGTTTATCGCCCAGGGCAACGTAAGCTGGAACTGCCGTAAGAATTGCGGAACCCAAAAGGCGGCACTCGCATTACGGCGAGACATTATCGAGGTATCGGAGAACTATACCCGTGAGGCGTGGGTGGGTCGCTTCGATATTGTATCATTCTTTATGGCTATAGATATTCGCATATTAGAGCAGCTTGTCGTGGACTTCATAAATGAGAAGTACCACGGCGACGATAAGGACTTGCTCCTCTATCTGCTCGTAACAACGATACGGCACAGACCGCAGGACAACTGCGAGAGACGCGGAGATATGACCTTGTGGGATAGGATGACTAAAGGTAAGTCGCTATTCGATGCTGAATGGTATCGCGGTATGCCCATTGGTAATATCACGTCGCAACTGTTGGCTAACTTCTATATGTCGTTCATCGACGGGGATATGGCGGCTCTCTGTATGCCTATCGGTGCGAGGTATGAGCGGTTTGTGGATGACTTTGTATTTGTCTGTCGGACTAAGGGGCAGGTATTGATGTTGCGCGGCAAGGCACGCGCATTGCTCGGTGAGCGTCTTAACCTGTCCATGCACGAAGATAAACAGTACATTCAAGATGTTACCAGAGGCATTTACTTCGTGGGAACGGTTATAAAGATGCAGAGGATGTATCTCTCCAACCGCACCGTGGGCGGTATGTGCCGGAAGCTGCGCGAACTGCAAAGGGTTCTCTCAGACATTGAGCGCAAGGGTTTCTTCTCCTTAGATGATGCCTACACTCTCGCGCATTATCAGTCGAGCCTTAACAGTTACCTCGGCTTTATGCACGGTAAGAACACATACGCTATCCGGCGCAAGGTATTCAACGAACACTGCCCTTTGTTCTTCGATTACTTTTACATGGATGGAAGGTATGAGGTGGTGAGAGTTCGCAGAGAATATAGTTTGAGATTTCAATTATTAAAACAGGAATATTATGAGTAAAATTAATGAGAATCAGGACGTGGTTGTTAACAATGACCTCGGACGTAAGAGAGTTACTATCAGAGTGGAGAGAGACGGCGATAGTACGGTAGAGTTGGAAACAGGCGTGTGGAACTACGGCGCGATAGTGTCTGCGCTGGTGCGCGCGAAGTATTCGGCGGACGACATCGAGGCGATAACAAACAATAACATCGCGCTCCTTACTATGCCGTCGGCGGTATCTTCTGCTGAGAGTGAGGAGGATAGAGAGGAGAAACTCGCGGAGTTCCGAAAAATGCAAGAGTGGAGAAGCAAGTGTAAGGAACGCGCGAGAGAGCTGATTTCGATTGGTAAATCTGTCGGACTTGCTGATGAAGAATGACTTTAAGCCTTTACAACGTCTGCAAGACGGCAGTTGGCTGGTTACATTCACTCTCAATCATCGTGATGCGGACACGGGAGAACTAAAGCCTCGAATGCACCAGGTGACGTTTACAGGTAAACCTACCATTGACATGGTAAAGCGCAGGCTGAGGACGTTCGTGTTAGCTTATTATGATGAGGTTGATTTTAATATTAACAAATTTGATTTTGAACCTTACAATTAATTCATATCGTAATATGGACGTAAATATTATTCAAGCGAAAATCAACGTGTTTCTGTGTGTGTGTCTGGCCGTGTGTTTATTGGTAATACTCGCTATAATGCTCGACCTCTGGGATGGAGTCTACACAGCCAAACGAACCGGACAGAAGATACACTCTCACAAGCTGCGTATTACCATCGACAAGATGTCTGAGTACTGGCGTTTCCTTATCATAGGCTTTCTTATCGATTGCATGGGCATATTGTTCGAGTGCTACAAATTGCCGTTCATGACAATTCTGTTCGGTGTAGGACTTATCGCGGTAGAGACAAAAAGTATGTTCGAGCACGCAAAACGAAGGAAAAGCCACACGGCAGAACTGCCGGATTTGATAAAGCGTATCATAGAGTGCGCCCATGAAGGAGATGCCGAGAAACTTATTGAGGAGTTAGAAAATAGAGAAACAAAATTAAATAAAGGTAGAAGATGAGAAGTATCAAGTACATTGCTGTGCATTGCACGGCAGGAAGTCAGAAGCAGACGGTTGCAAGCCTTCTGCAAGAGTTCAAACGCAAAGGGTGGAATAACCCAGGCTATCACTATGTTGTTAGCGCTGACGGGCAAATACATCAATTACTCGATGAGGATAAGGTAAGTAACGGCGTTAAGGGTTATAATAGTGTTAGCATCAACGTTGCCTACATAGGAGGAGTAGATATGAATAACAAGCTCGCACCGATAGACAACCGCACGGAGGCGCAGAAGAAGTCTTTGTGCGCGATACTCAATAAGCTGCACAAGAAATATCCGAAAGCCATCATACAGGGGCATAGGGACTTCTCTCCTGATAAGAACGGGAACGGGATTGTAGACCCGTGGGAACGCATCAAGTCGTGTCCGTGCTTCGATGCGACAAAGGAATATAAGAACATTTAGGGAGGGACAGATATGGCTGTAATATATAATAACGGAAACGACAACGGCGACTGGCTCGGGCATCTGATTGCCTTTTGGCTTTTCATTCCCTCCGTCGCATTGTGCATGATGCTCAGCGGATGTAAGAGCGTGAAGTACGTGCCGATAAAGAGCAAAGACAGTGTGCGTGTAGATACGCGGTATATAAGATATACGGAGAAAGACACCGTATTTGTTGAAATCCCCGCACAGGCCGCTGAGCGCACGGCAACAGACAGCGTTTCGCATTTGGAGAATGATTTTGCCGTTTCGGACGCGCGCATCAATGCCGACGGCACTCTTTTTCACAATTTGAAAACGAAGCCGCAGAAGAAGCCTGTGCCGGTAGACAAGGTGATAGAGCGCAAGGACACTATCGTATATGTAGACAAGAAAGTGGAAGTACCCGTTCCCGTAGAGAAGAAGCTCGGTTGGTGGGACAGGACAAGCATAAATTTGTTTTCTTACTCACTCGGTATAATCGCTGTGCTTGCATATATAATTATTTGGCTTGTAAGGAAACGTAGGAACTGATAAAATGTTTCTTAAATAAAGCCCCGGCACTCTTATTTCTGCCGCTACACACATTTAGAGTGCCGAGGTAATATCTTTGCTCATGAAATGCGAGTACCGCATTTATTTTTTTATTTATGTGGCAGTTGTCAACTTATTATTTTTTTGTTATGGCAAAACTTCTGTGCAAGAATCCTGACAACAGGCGTGAAAGTACCGTCAAGAGGTACAACGAGATACATGATGTATATAATGATGTCGTTACCGGTCTCGGAGAATTGGTGCGTCTTGTACCTAAATCTTACATATACGACAAAATAAAAGAGCGAACGGGATTATGCACAAAGACTATTGCCTACATACTGAACCACGCAAGGAAAACGAAAGCCTTGTGATTTCTTCTAATTTTGTGGAAATATTTTCTCTTTTCTCGGAAAGTAACTTTTTCGGCTGTGAGTATAATTCGCCATATTTGCAGTGCGGTTCAATAGTGAATCGCATAACAACATAAACACAAAATATTATGGAAACAGCAAACAAAGAAGTCGTTGAGAAGAAGACTTACGTACACGACGAGAACAAAAAGGAGTATGCAAGCAAAGGTGTTGCCGGCACAGCTCTCGGCTTTGGTATTGCAGCGCGAGCCGTGCCAACTCTATCAGCACGAGCAGGGTTAATAATGTTTCTGTCATAGTTTATTCCTTTACAAGTTCAACTCCGTGCAACGCTAAGAACGCCTCCGCTTCGTGGAGATAGTGGATAATGCAACTTACTTAATGTTTATTGTCATACCCTTGCCTCCTCCAAACACTTGACCATATACTCCACTGCCTCCTCATTCGGAAAGCGGTACGGGTCGTTATTCACTGCCAGCATATTCCATGATAGCTGATACCATTTCTTGTAAATCACGATGAAACTGCCATCGTGATTAATTGACTTGAATTTTGTTCTAAACATAATTATTCTTGTTTACGTTGTTCTTTTAGTTCATTCTCATTAATTGATTCGTTGAATCTATCTGATAAGTTAGATACAACAGAAGTCTCGTTTTTGCAATATAAGCACATAGGGGTTGTAGGTGAATATACTCGTCCGCACTTGGGACATATCCAACTTTGTTGCCCGAAAAGTCCAGAAAGTCCGATGAAAGGGTTTATCATATCCTTAATTCTTAAAGTGTTCTATAAGTTCTTCGGCTGTTGCCTTTTGAAATTTGTCTAATTCTTTTACTCTATCCTTAGCGTTACTCAAGCCACTACATAATACCGAATACATATCTACCCAATCATATCTATCACAAAGAATAAAATCTGTGCCATCCGTGAACCACTGCATATAGTCGTTGGATTCATTCAACGCTACAAGGGCGAGAAATAAATCCTCATTGGTTCCGCAGTCAATAGTGTTATTAGGGTAAACTCCAATCCCACTATAAAGACTTCCAAGATTACAATGCCAATATGTATATAGATAAGGATATAATGATACGTCAATTAGATTACATTTGTCGTGAATATACCCCAACTTCTCTAACTTCTTTCTAAGTTCTGCCGTGTTCTTTCTGATGAAGCACGGGGTTGTGAATTTCTGTGTCATTCCCCGTCCTCCTTTCCTTCGGGCAGCAGGTCGGACACGTATGCCCAACGTGTAAAGCCTAATTCCCTTGCAGCATTTTTGAACTCATCATAATTGGGACCGCAAATCAATGCACATCCGTTATCATTTACGCACAACGTAAGTCCTTGCTTAGGCATTTCATACATTGTATGCCATACGCTGTTTATGCGCCATGATGCGCCAGCCTTAAAAGCTCGCTCTGCCTCAGCTTCACCGATATAATCCAGCCCCAATATGTCATTAACATAGGAGGCGGCTTCATTTCCAATCTGTTCGTTTGTCATAGTTGTTAATCCTTTGCTTTGAAATTATAAATCGGTTTGATTATCTTCACAATGTCAACCGTATCGTGAATAGCGTCTATTATTGACCGCATGGGCTTGTATGCCTGCGGTGCCTCGTCAAGCGTACTCTCGCATACAGACGTGGAATAAACATCGCTCATAGACTTCTCAAACTCTGCCATTGGTATGGCCTCCTTTGCTTTTTTGCGAGACATAAGCCGTCCTGCGATTGTGTTCACCGCTCCGAGCGACAGGTTGACGAGGGAGTTGAGCCTCTCAAACACGGCTTCGGGGTCTTTCAGCTTCACGTAATATTTGTTTATGTCCATGTTAATATATTCCTTTCTAATTTATTCCAATACTTTCAATATTGGAAAGAAATTCCACATCTTCAGGTGCAAATGTTATCGCTATTCCGTAACTATCACACTTGTCTGTTACAATACGCAACCATTTGGCAATATTAAGGATTTCTCCTGTTGCTTTTACTCGTATCTGCATAGTTGTTATCATTTAGACGGTTTGAGCCTATTCAACACTATGTCAGAGACAACGTTATCAAGAGCCTTATTAATGCTATCTTTTGCATTTACAAGCACTTCATTTGTAATTCGTCTTGCAGATGTTACAATCTCGTCCTTTAATTCATTATATCTACTTACCCTTTCTTTGTCATACAATTCGGCAATTTTATATTTAAGTATAGAACTTTGTTTGTCTATAGCTTCTTCAATTACTTTATCCATGTGTTTACGCACCTCGTTAGCAATTAAATCACGGCTTATGCTTTTAACTTGCGCTAATATCATTTCGTTTATAAACTTCCTTATTTCATAATCTTCTTTGAGATTAAGTGAAATTGTTAAATTTTTCTTCATGTCTATATAATTTATTTGTTATACTTTTATTCAACCTCAACGGCTTCACCGTCTATCAATTTGTAGAAAGTATCAGCCTTAACAATCTCTCCGTCAACCAAAAAGGCTTTAACCTCTTTGATAGGGTAGCCGTTACCGTTCCACCCTCCACGCTCTGTAAGTACAATCCAGCAGCCTAATGCACCTTTAGCCTTTGAATCATAGCCTGTTACTATTGCTATCGAATCTTTACCCTCAACGGTAGCTGCTGACTGGTAGCCTGTGTTGGTAGCTGCTGACTGGTAGCCTGTGTTG